>Ga0265338_10006324_pt1 | contig 15135 bp, 27 predicted proteins | sample 42126metaG_FD_193579 | JGI IMG/M metagenome (GOLD analysis project Ga0265338, IMG submission 193579) | Rhizosphere microbial communities from Carex aquatilis grown in University of Washington, Seatle, WA, United States - 4-21-26 metaG | ecosystem: Host-associated > Plants > Roots > Rhizosphere... | reverse complement strand
AGACTGTCGACCCGGAGATCAAGAGCTTCCAGGCGGCCTCGGCCAATGCTGACTTCTCCAAGGTGGATGGTTTCTACCTGATCCTGACGGACCAGCCGGGCGCCGAGAGCTGGCCGATTAGCGGTGCTACCTGGGTGCTGATGCGGACGGATGCCGATAAGGCCCAGAACGCTGCGGTGGCCAAGTTCTTCACCTGGTGTCTGACCAAGGGTCAGGACCAGGCCACGAAGCTCCAGTACGTGCCGCTGACCGAGAAGACCTATGACCTGGTCGCGGCTTACTGGAAGTCCAAGCTCGGTATCGACACCAAGAGCCACCAGAACTTCCATTGATCTAGGGTCTCAAGACCCAGGCCCCAAGGACGGGGCCGGGCCACGGCGGACTGGGCGACTGAGCCCGTCCGCCGTGGCTTTTTGGGGATTCGGAAAAGGGTTCAGCTGGGTAATAAATCATCAACAGAAGGCCGGTTTGGCCTTCCATGTGCTTAGGCATGGTTACTTCTGGGTAACTACTTATCGGGAAATCTGCGGGGCGGACTGTGACAGGCGCTCCAGCCCCCAAAACCCGCGCCATTCCTGGGCTTGAAGTTGACACGTATCAGGCAGTTATCGCACAATTACCGGCTTCGCCTGTGGAGGGGTACTCAAGCGGCCAACGAGGGCAGACTGTAAATCTGCTGGCTTTACGCCTACGAAGGTTCGAATCCTTCCCCCTCCACCAGACAGTGCGGCGCTTAAGACCACCGGAACCCTAGCGTTGGCAGGGGAGAACGGAGCGCCCGGACTAAACGCCTAATGCGGGTGTAGTTCAATGGTAGAACCTCAGCCTTCCAAGCTGATGGTGTGGGTTCGATTCCCATCACCCGCTCCAGAGTGCTTGCTGGACTGAGTGAACGTTCAGGTTAGGAGTGAGAGAGCCCGACTGCTTATCGCCCATGTAGCTCAGTCGGTAGAGCACGTCCTTGGTAAGGACGAGGTCATCGGTTCGATTCCGATCATGGGCTCCAGGTCGCCCGACTCCATATATATGGAGAGGGCAGTGTGAGACGCAACAGAGTAAAAACGGAGTAGCACCGTGTCCAAGGCAAAATTCGAGCGTACCAAACCGCACGTGAACGTCGGCACCATCGGTCACGTGGACCATGGCAAGACCACGCTGACCGCGGCCTTGACCGTGGTGCAGGCCAAGAAGTTCGGTGGTGAGGCCAAGGCCTACGACCAGATCGACAACGCTCCGGAAGAGAAGGCGCGCGGCATCACGATCGCGACCTCCCACGTGGAGTACGAGTCGGACAAGCGCCACTACGCGCATGTGGACTGCCCCGGCCACGCCGACTACGTGAAGAACATGATCACGGGTGCGGCGCAGATGGACGGCGCGATCCTGGTGGTGTCGGCCGCTGACGGCCCGATGCCCCAGACCCGCGAGCACATCCTGCTGGCGCGCCAGGTGGGCGTGCCCTACATCGTCGTGTACATGAACAAGGCTGACATGGTGGACGACGCCGAGCTCTTGCAGCTCGTCGAGATGGAAGTGCGCGAGCTGCTCTCCGTCTACAAGTTCCCCGGCGACAAGACCCCCATCATCGTGGGTTCGGCGCTGAAGGCCCTGGAAGGCGATGCCTCCGAGATCGGCACCCCGTCCATCGACAAGCTGATCGAGGCCCTGGACACCTACATCCCTGAGCCGCAGCGTGCCATCGACGGCCCGTTCCTGATGCCCATCGAAGACGTGTTCTCCATCTCCGGCCGCGGCACCGTGGTGACCGGTCGCGTGGAGCGCGGCATCGTCAAGGTCGGCGAGGAAATCGAGATCATCGGCATCAAGGCCACCACCAAGACCACGGTGACCGGCGTCGAGATGTTCCGCAAGCTGCTTGACCAGGGTCAGGCCGGCGACAACCTGGGCGTCCTCCTCAGAGGCACCAAGCGTGAGGAAGTGGAGCGTGGCCAGGTGCTGGCCAAGCCCGGTTCCATCACCCCCCACACCAAGTTCGAGGCTGAGGTGTACGTCTTGACCAAGGAAGAGGGTGGTCGTCACACCCCGTTCTTCCAGGGTTACCGTCCCCAGTTCTACTTCCGTACTACCGACGTGACCGGCAACTGCGAGCTGCCCCAGGGCACCGAGATGGTGATGCCTGGCGACAACATCAAGATGGTCGTCACGCTCATCAACCCGATCGCCATGGAAAACGGCCTGCGTTTCGCCATCCGTGAGGGCGGCAAGACCGTCGGCGCCGGCGTCGTCGCCAAGATCATCGAGTAACAAACATGGCAACCCAGACCATCCGTATCCGCCTCAAGGCCTTCGACTACCGTCTCATCGACAAGTCGGCGAAGGAGATCGTGGAGACCGCCAAGCGCACCGGCGCCCAGGTCCGCGGCCCCATCCCGCTGCCGGTGAAGATGGAGCGCTTCACCATCCTGATCTCGCCGCATGCCGACAAGGACGCGCGCGACCAGTATGAGTTGCGCACCCACAAGCGCCTGATGGACATCGTGGACCCCACGGACAAGACCGTGGACGCCCTGATGAAGCTGGACCTGCCGGCGGGCGTGGACGTCCAGATCAAGCTCAATTAATGCTTCCTTAGGGCCCGCAGGGCCTGGAGCAGACCTTAAGACCCGGCCGGGCTAACCCCGCCGGGTCTGTTTTTGGACTCCCCCTGGCCCAAGGCAGGGGCTCCAAGGCCGGCCGGGGGCTAAAAACCCTTAAAAACCGACCCCTTATGTATTGCAGGGGGGTGGTTGGTTTGGCTATAATTCGCGGCTCTTTGCGGCCCGTCCGGGTAGACCGGTGGGTCATTGATTTGACAAGGTTTTTGACGCCCGGCCAATCGTAGTCGGCGCGCTGAAACGAGGACAACGAGATGAGTATCGGTGTAATCGGCCGCAAGTGCGGCATGACCCGCGTTTTCGCTGAGGATGGCGCGTCCATCCCAGTGACCGTGATCCAGGTCGAAGCCAATCGCATCACCCAGATCAAGGGCGATGCTGATGGCTATCGTTCCGTGCAGATCACCACCGGCACCCGCCGCGCCACGCGCGTGACCAAGGCCATGGCCGGTCACTACGCCAAGGCCGGTACGGGCGCTGGCCGCATCTCCGGCGAGTTCCGCTTGGCCAAGGACGAAGGCGCCGACCTGAAGGCTGGCGGCGAGATCAAAGCCGACGTCTTCAAGCCCGGCCAGTACGTCGACGTCACCGGCACCAGCATCGGCAAGGGCTTCCAGGGCACCATCAAGCGTCACCATTTCACGATGGGCGACGCCACCCACGGTAACTCGCTGTCGCATCGCGCCCCGGGCTCCATCGGTCAGCGCCAGACGCCGGGCCGCGTGTTCCCCGGCAAGAAGATGTCCGGTCACCTGGGCGCCAAGCGCCGCACTGCGATCAATCTGCAGGTGGTGCAAGTGGACGCCGAGAAGAACCTATTGCTCGTGAAGGGCGCGGTCCCGGGTTCCGAGGGCGGCAACGTCATCGTGCGCCCTGCGGCGCGCGGTTAAGGAGGCGGCATGGAATTGCAGATGCACAAGACCGCCGGCAGCCAGTCCATCACTCTCTCGGACGCGGCCTTCGGTTACGAATTCAACGAGTCCCTGGTGCACCAGGTGGTGACGGCCTTCCTGGCCGGCGCCCGTGCCGGCACCAAGGCGCAGAAGACCCGTTCCATGGTGCGCGGCGGCGGCAAGAAGCCCCGCCCGCAGAAGGGTTCGGGCCAGGCGCGCGCCGGCTCCATCCGCAGCCCGCTCTGGCGTGGCGGCGGCAAGACCTTCGCGGCGGTGCCCCGCGACCATTCGCAGAAGGTGAACCGCAAGATGTACACGGGCGCGCTGCGCGCCATCGTGTCCGAGCTGGTCCGTCAGGATCGCGTGGTGGTGCTGCCGGAGTTCGGCGTCTCCGCCCCGAAGACCAAGGAGCTTGCGGCCAAGCTCAAGGACCTCGGCCTCAACAACGTGCTGATCGTCACCGAGAACGTGGACGAGAAGCTGTACCTGGCGTCGCGCAACCTGCCCGGTGTGGAAGTGCGTGACGCCACCGGCCTCGACCCGGTGAGCCTCATCGGTTTCGAGAAGGTGCTGTTCACCGTGCCGTCCATCCGTCGCGTGGAGGAGTGGCTCGCATGAACCCGAAGCAGGAAAGACTGATGAGCGTGCTGCTCGGCCCCCACGTGTCGGAGAAGTCCGCGCGCGTCGGCGACAAGCATAACCAGGTCGTGTTCCGCGTGCGCAAGGACGCCGACAAGATCGAGATCCGCCAGGCCGTCGAGAAGATGTTCGAGGTCAAGGTGGCTGACGTGCAGGTCGTGAACGTCGGTGGCAAGGAGAAGCGCTTCGGCGCCCGTATCGGCCGCCGCGGCGACTGGAAGAAAGCCTATGTGCGCCTGGCGCCGGGCAGCGAGATCAACCTAGCCGGAGAGCAGGCCTAAGGGCCGGCTCCGATAAGGGAAAAAGACCATGCCTCTCATCAAAGCCAGACCGACTTCCCCGGGACGCCGCGCCTTCGTCAAGGTCGTGACCCCGGGCCTGCATAAGGGCGGCCCCTTGGCCTCGCTGACCGCGACCAAGAAGAGCCGTGGCGGCCGCAACAACGCCGGCCGCATCACCACCCGTCACCAGGGCGGTGGACACAAGCAGCATTACCGCCTGATCGACTTCAAGCGCGACAAGGACGGCATCGTGGGCCGCGTCGAGCGCATCGAGTATGACCCCAACCGTACCGCGCACATCGCGCTGGTGCTGTACAAGGACGGCGAGCGCCGCTACATCATCGCGCCCAAGGGCGTCGAGGTGGGCCAGGAAGTGGTCGCCGGCAGCCATGCCCCCATCAAGGCGGGCAATTCGCTGCCGCTGCGCAACATCCCGGTGGGCACCCAGGTGCACTGCGTCGAACTGCAGCCCGGCAAGGGCGCGCAGATGGCGCGCAGCGCCGGCGCCTCGGTGCAGGTGGTGGCCCGCGAGGGCGCCTATTGCACGCTGCGCCTGCGTTCCGGCGAGATGCGCAAGGTGCATATCGATTGCCGCGCCACCATCGGCGAAGTCGGCTTCGACGAACACAACCTGCGCCAGTACGGCAAGGCCGGCGCGCGTCGCTGGCGGGGCATCCGCCCCTCCGTGCGCGGCGTGGTGATGAACCCCATCGACCACCCGCACGGCGGTGGCGAAGGCAAGACCTCGGGTGGCCGCCACCCGGTGACGCCGTGGGGCCAGCCCACCAAGGGTTACAAGACGCGTGGCAACAAGCGCACCGACGGCATGATCGTGCGCCGCCGTAACGCGAAGTGATGAGAGGTTAAAGCGATGCCCCGTTCCATCCGCAAAGGCCCGTTCATCGATCCGCACCTGGCCAAGAAGGTCACGGCGGCGGTGAGCAGCAACAACAAGCGCCCGATCAAGACCTGGTCGCGCCGTTCCATGGTCACGCCCGAGATGGTGGGTCTCACCATCGCGGTGCACAACGGCCGTCAGCACGTGCCGGTGCTGCTGAGCGAGAACATGGTGGGCCACAAGCTGGGCGAGTTCGCCCCCACCCGCATCTTCAAAGGCCACGGCGCTCGCAAGACCGCCGAGACCGAAGCGAAGGCCTGAGGATAGAGCCATGCAGGTATCCGCCAAACATCGTTACGCGCGTATCTCCTCGCAGAAGTGCCGCCTGGTCGCCGACCAGGTCCGTGGCAAGAGCGTGGGTGAGGCGCTGAAAGTCCTGGAGTTCAGCCCGAAGCACGGCGCCAAGCTGGTGCGCAAGGTGCTGGAGTCCGCCATCGCCAACGCCGAGCACAACAACGGCGCGGACGTGGACGAGTTGAAGGTGAAGACCATCTTCGTGGACGAGGGTCCGCACATGAAGCGCTGGATGGCGCGCGCCAAGGGCCGCGGTGCCCGCATCTTGAAGCGCACGAGTCACATCACTGTGACCGTGGCCGACGAATAAGGACCGACACATGGGTCAGAAAGTAAATCCTACCGGTATCCGTCTGGGCATCGCCTCGGACTGGAACTCCAAGTGGTTCGCCAGCAAGCGCGCTTACGCGGCCAACCTGCTGAGCGACCTGCGCGTGCGTGAGTTCCTGAAGAAGAAGCTCGCCCAGGCCTCCGTCAGCCGCATCGAGATCAAGCGCCCGGCCAAGAAGGCCTTCATCACGATCCACACCGCCCGTCCGGGCGTGGTGATCGGCAAGAAGGGCGAAGACATCGACGCGCTGCGCAAGCAGCTCAGCAAGATGATGCCCGGCGTGGAAGTGGACATCGGCGTGGAAGAGATCCGCAAGCCGGAACTCGACGCCTACCTGGTGGCCGAGAGCATCGCGCAGCAGCTGGAGCGCCGCATCATGTTCCGCCGCGCCATGAAGCGCGCCGTGCAGAACACCATGCGTCTGGGTGCGCTCGGCATCAAGGTGCGCGTGTCGGGCCGCCTGAACGGCTCCGAGATCGCCCGCAGCGAGCAGTACCGCGAGGGCCGCGTGCCCCTGCATACCCTGCGCGCCGACATCGACTACGGCTTCGCCGAGGCGTCCACCACCTACGGCCAGATCGGCGTGAAGGTGTGGATATTCAAGGGCGAGATCCTGGATGCGGCCGACATGAACGCACCCAAGGATGCCGCTGCCGGCGAGAAGGGCGCTTCGCCCCAAGCCGCGGCCAACTGAGAATTAGGAGTAGAGGACCATGTTGCAGCCCAAGCGCACCAAGTTCCGCAAGCAGCACAAAGGCCGTAACCGCGGCCTGGCGCAGAGCGGCAACAGCGTCGCCTTCGGCGAGTACGGCCTGAAGGCGACCGATCGCGGCCGCATCACGGCCCGCCAGATCGAGGCCGCGCGCCGTGCCATGACGCACTTCGTGAAGCGCGGCGGCAAGATCTGGATCCGCGTGTTCCCGGACGTGCCGGTGACCAAGAAGCCGCTGGAAGTCCGCATGGGCAACGGCAAGGGCAACGTGGAGTACTGGGTCGCCAAGGTGCAGCCCGGCTCGATGCTTTATGAGATGGAAGGCGTGGATGAAGCCACGGCCCGCGAGGCGTTCCGCCTGGCGGCCGCCAAGCTCGGCATCCCCACCGCCTTCGTGCAACGGCAGGTGATGTGATGGAAATCAAAGAGATCCGCGGCAAGTCCGAGAAGGAACTGCGCGACCAGGTGGAGACGCTGCGCAAGGAGCAGTTCAACCTGCGCATGCAGCACGCCGCCGGCCAGATGCCGCGCGGCCATCTGATCAACAACGTGCGCAAAGAGATCGCGCGAGTGAAGACCGTGCTCAACGAGCGCGTCAAGGCAGGCAAGTGATGAGCGAGCAGCAGAAGAGCGTCCGCACGCTGACCGGCAAGGTGGTCAGCAACAAGATGGACAAGACCATCACGGTCTCGGTCGAGCGCATGGTCACGCACGCCACCTACGGCAAGATCCTGCGCCGCCGCACCAAGATCAAGGCGCACGACGAGCAGAACACCTGCAACGAGGGTGACGTCGTCACCATCACCCAGTGCCGGCCGATCTCGCGCCATAAGTCCTGGACGCTGGTGGCAGTGATCGAGCGCGCGGCCCCGCAGGCCTCCGCGGCCCAGTAACGAACGAACACGTAAGGAACGGCAGTCATGATCCAGATGCGCACAGTGCTCGATGCCGCCGACAACAGCGGCGCTCGCAGCCTCAAATGCATCAAGGTGCTCGGCGGCTCCAAGCGCCGCTATGCCCGCATCGGCGACGTCATCAAGGTCAGCATCGGTGATGCGATCCCGCGCGGCAAGGTGAAGAAGGGCGAGGTCTACGACGCGGTGGTGGTGCGTACCCGCAGCGGCGTGCGCCGCCCGGATGGCTCCCTCATCAAGTTCGACAGCAACGCCGCCGTGCTGCTGACCAACAAACTGGAGCCGATCGGCACCCGTATCTTTGGACCCGTGACCCGCGAGCTGCGCAATGAACAGTTCATGCGCATCATCTCGCTGGCTCCGGAAGTGCTGTAAGGCACTGGAGAGAGACACATGAACAAGATCAGGAAAGGCGACGAAGTGGTTGTGACCTCCGGCAAGGACAAGGGCCGTCGTGGCACCGTCCTCAAGGTGCTGGACGATGACCGCGTGCTCGTCGAGAACGTGAACATGGTGAAGAAGCACCAGCGCCCGAACCCGAACGCCAACGTGGCGGGCGGGATCGTGGAGAAGGAGATGTCGCTGCACATCTCCAACGTGATGCTCTACAACCCGGTCTCCAAGAAGGGCGACCGTGTGGGGCTGCGCAAGCTGGAGGACGGCCGCAAGGTCCGCTTCTTCAAATCGAACAACGAAGTAGTTGACGTCTGAGGACTGCTGTCATGGCCCGACTGCAAGAACATTACCGTAAGACCGTTGTACCGAAGCTTTCCGAGAAGTTCGGCTACAAGAACCCGATGCAGGTCCCGCGCATCACCAAGATCACGCTCAACATGGGCGTGGGTGAGACGACTGCGGACAAGAAAGTCATCGAGAACGCGGTCTCCGACATGACCAAGATCTCCGGCCAGAAGCCGATCATCACCAAGGCCAAGAAGTCGATCTCGACCTTCAAGATCCGTGATGGCTATCCGGTGGGCTGCAAGGTGACCCTGCGCCGCCACCAGATGTACGAGTTCCTGGATCGCCTGATCAGCATCTCCCTGCCCCGCGTGCGCGACTTCCGCGGCGTGAGCGGCCGCTCCTTCGACGGGCGCGGCAACTACAGCATGGGTGTGAAGGAACAGATCATCTTCCCCGAGATCGAGTACGACAAGATCGACGCCCTGCGTGGTATGGACATCACCATCACCACCACGGCCCGGACCAACGAAGAAGCCAGGGCGCTGCTCGAGGCCTTCAGCTTCCCGTTCCGGAACTAAGAGGAAACGCACATGGCAAAGACCTCAATGGTTAACCGCGAGATCAAGCGCACCAAGCTGGCGAAGAAGTACGCCGCCAAGCGCGCTGCGCTCAAGACCACCATCCGTGACCTGGACGTGAGCGAAGAGGAGCGCCAGGAGGCGGTCGCCAAGCTCGCTTCCTTGCCGCGTGACTCCGGCAAGGGCCGCCAGCGCAACCGCTGCGCGCTCACCGGCCGCGACCACGGTTTCTACCGTAAGTTCGGCCTGGGCCGTAACAAACTCCGCGAAGCCACCATGCGTGGCGACGTCCCTGGCCTGCGCAAGGCCAGCTGGTAACTCTCAACTGATATAGGGATATCGATCTCCATGAGCATGACTGATCCCATCGCCGATATGTTCACCCGCATCCGCAATGCCCAGATGGTCGGGCATACGGACGTCGCCATGCCTGCCTCCAAGGTGAAGGCCGAGATCGCCCGCGTCCTGAAGGACGAGGGCTACATCGAGGACTTCAGCCGCGAGGACGTGGAAGGCAAGCCGGTGCTGAGCATCGCTCTCAAGTACTACGAGGGCCGTCCCGTCATCGACCGCCTGGATCGCGTGAGCCGCCCCGGCCTGCGCGTGTACAAGAGCAAGGACAAGTTGCCCAAGGTGCTGGGCGGACTGGGCGTCGCCATCGTCTCCACCTCGCAGGGCGTGATGAGCGACCGCGCGGCGCGTGCTGCCGGCCACGGCGGTGAGATCATCGGCGTCGTCGCCTAAGGATTCAGAGGAAACCGCCATGTCCAGAATCGGAAACAAACCGCTCCCGCTGCCCAAGGGCGTCGAAGCCAAGATCGACGCGAACAGCGTGACCATCAAGGCCCAGAAGGGTTCGTACACGCTCGTGCTTCACCCGCACATCACGGTGAAGAACGACAACGGCACGCTGCACGTCGAGAAGAAGAATGACCTGCAGGAAGCGAACGCCGCTTCCGGCACCACCCGCGCGCTGCTGGCCAACGCCGTGAAGGGCGTGACCGAAGGTTTCACCAAGAAGCTGGAACTGGTCGGCGTGGGTTACCGCGCCCAGGCCCAGGGCAAGGTGCTGAACCTGACCCTCGGCTTCTCGCACCCGGTGGCCTACAAGGTCCCGGATGGCATCACCATCGAGACCCCGACGCAGACTGAAGTGATCGTGAAGGGCCTGGACCGCCAGAAGGTGGGCCAGGTTGCCGCAGACATCCGCGGCTTCCGGCCGCCCGAGCCCTACAAGGGCAAGGGTGTGCGCTACTCGGACGAACGAGTGGTGCTGAAAGAAGCCAAGAAGAAGTAAGAGGTACGAGCGATGGACAAGAAACCGATGGAGAAGAAAGAGGCGCGCCTGCGTCGCGCCCGCCGCGCCCGTGCCCACATACTGGAACTGCGCGCTTACCGGCTCACCGTGCACCGCACGCAGAGCCACATCTATGCGCAGATCATCGCCCCCGAGGGCGGCAAGGTCGTGGTCGCCGCTTCCACGCTGGAAGCCGACGTCAAGAAGGGTCTCAAGCACTGCGGCAACGTGACCGCGGCGCAGGCGGTTGGCAAGGCCATCGCCGACAAGGCCAAGAAGGCCGGCATCACGGCGGTCGCGTTCGATCGCTCCGGTTTCCGTTATCACGGGCGCGTCAAGGCTCTGGCCGACGCCGCGCGTGAGAACGGTCTGCAGTTCTAACAGGTGATACATGGCTAAATTCGACAATCTTCCGGAAAGCAACGACGGGATGCAGGAGAAGCTGGTCTCCGTCAACCGCGTGTCCAAGACCGTCAAGGGCGGCCGCCTGTTCGGCTTCACCGCGCTGACCGTGGTGGGTGACGGTAACGGCAAGATCGGCTTCGGCTACGGCAAGGCCCGCGAGGTCCCCAACGCCGTGTCCAAGGCCATGGAGCAGGCCCGCAAGAACCTCAAGCAGGTGCACCTGAACAACGGCACGCTGTTCTACGCCGTGCGCGCCAACCACGGCGCCACCCGCGTGTTCATGCAGCCGGCTTCCGACGGTACCGGCATCATCGCCGGCGGCGCCATGCGCGCGGTGCTGGAAGTGGCGGGCGTGAAGAACGTGCTGGCCAAGAGCCACGGCTCGCGCAACCCCATCAACGTGGTGCGCGCCACCATGAACGCATTGACTGACCTGAGCTCCCCGCACCAGATCGCGGCGAAGCGCGGCAAGTCCCTCGACGAGATCAAGGGTTAACGCCATGGCCAAGACCGAGAACAAGAAACTGATCAGGGTGACGCTGGTGCGCAGCTATTTCGGCCGCCTGGAGCGTCATAAGGCGACCGTGCGCGGCCTCGGCCTGCGCCGGATGCACCATACCGTCTCCGTGCAGGACACGCCGGAGAACCGCGGCATGATCGCCAGCATCTCCGACATGCTGCGCGTCGAGGAGTGAGCAAGATGCGTCTCAATACCCTGTCTCCTGCCATCGGCAGCAAGACCACCAAGAAGCGCCTCGGCCGCGGCCTGGGTTCGGGCCTGGGCAAGACCTCGGGCAAGGGCCACAAGGGCCAGTACGCCCGCAAGGGCGGCTACCACAAGGTGGGCTTCGAAGGCGGCCAGATGCCGCTGCAGCGCCGCCTGCCCAAGGTGGGTTTCCGTTCGCACATGAAGCCGACCCGTGCCGAGGTGCGTCTCGACGCGCTGGCGCGCGTGGAAGCCGACGTGATCGACGTGGCTGCCTTGAAGGCCGCCGGCCTGGTCAACATCTACGCCGAGAAGGTCAAGGTGGTGAACTCCGGCGAACTCAAGAAGAAGGTCACGCTGAAGGGCGTGTACGCGACCGCGGGTGCCAAGCAGGCCATCGAGGCCGCCGGCGGCAAGGTCGAGGAGTAATCAGTGTCCCGTAGCGGCTCCAGCATGCTCGGTGGTCTGGGTGATATCGGCCGGTTGACGGATCTGCGTCGCCGCCTGATATTCCTGGGCATCGCCATGGTGGTGTTCCGCATCGGCGCCCACATCCCGGTGCCGGGCATCAACCCGGCCGAGTTCGCCAAGCTGTTCAACCAGCACTCCGGCGGCATCCTGGATATGTTCAACATGTTCTCGGGCGGCGCCCTCAAGCGCTTCTCGGTGTTCGCGCTCAGCGTGATGCCCTACATCTCCGCTTCCATCATCATGCAGATGCTGGCGGTGGTGGTGCCGAGCCTGGAGGCCTTGCGCAAGGAAGGCGCCTCCGGCCAGCGCAAGATCACCCGTTACACCCGTTACGGCACCGTGGTGCTGGCCTTGTTCCAGGCGCTGGGCGCGTCCATCGCGCTGCAGAGCGTGGCGCTGCATCCTGGCCCGGCCTTCATCCTCTCGGCGACGGTGAGCCTGGTCACCGGCACCCTGTTCCTGATGTGGTTGGGCGAACAGGTGACCGAGCGCGGCGTGGGCAACGGCATCTCCATGCTGATCTTCGCCGGCATCGTGGCGGGCCTGCCGGCCGCCTTCGGCAACACCCTGGACCTGGTGCGTACCGGCCAGATGAACCCGCTCATCGCCATCGTGATCCTGGCGCTGGCGCTGGGTGTGACGGCCTTCGTGGTGTTCGTGGAGCGCGGCCAGCGCCGCATCACCGTGAACTACGCGAAGCGCCAGCAGGGCCGCCGCATGTATGCCGCCCAGTCCAGCCACTTGCCGCTGAAGATGAACATGTCGGGCGTGATCCCGCCCATCTTCGCGTCCTCGATCATCCTGTTCCCGGCCACCCTGGGTAACTGGTTCGGCAGCACCCATGCCACCAGCGCCATCGGCCAGGCTTTCGTGGAAGGCCTGCAGAAGTTCGCCGCGGTGATGTCGCCCGGCCAGCTGCTGTATTCGGTGGTCTATGGCCTCTTGATCCTGTTCTTCTGCTTCTTCTATACGTCGCTGGTCTTCAACTCGAAGGAGACCGCCGAGAACCTGAAGAAGTCCGGTGCCTTCATCCCTGGCATCCGCCCGGGCCAGCAGACCGCCGCCTACATCGATGGCGTGCTGACCAAGCTGACCTTGTGGGGCGCGATCTATGTGACCGCGGTGTGCCTGCTGCCGGAGATCCTGATCACCAACTGGAACGTGCCGTTCTATTTCGGCGGCACCTCCCTGCTGATCATCGTGGTGGTGGTGATGGATTTCATGGCGCAGCTACAGGCGCACCTGATGTCCCACCAGTACGAGGGGCTGTTGCGCAAGGCCAACCTGAAGGGCTACGGCCCGGCCGGCCAGATACGCTGATTTACCTTGGATTTTGACGGCCGCCCCCGGTGGGGCAGGCCAGATGGAGTGAGAGTCATGAAAGTACGTGCTTCGGTCAAGAAGATCTGCCGCAACTGCAAGATCGTGCGGCGTGGCGGCGTGGTGAAGGTCATCTGCAGCTCGGATGCCCGGCATAAGCAGCGCCAGGGCTAAAAGCCCCAGGTTACACATTGATTTGATTAGGGATTTCAGGCAAAATTACCCGTTTTCCCCGGCCCTTTTACCGCCGGGGTGAGTGAAGGATAAAGACGATGGCTCGTATCGCAGGTATCAACATCCCGGCCAACAAGCATGCCGTCATCGGCTTGCAGAGCATCTTCGGCATCGGGCGCACGCGTGCCAAGCAGATCTGCGTGGCCGCGAGCGTGAAGCCGGAGACCAAGGTGAAGGATCTGACCGACGCCGAGGTCGAGGCGCTGCGCGTGCAGGTGGCTCGCTTCACGGTGGAAGGCGACCTGCGCCGCGAGGTCTCCATGAGCATCAAGCGACTGATGGACCTTGGCTGCTATCGCGGCCTGCGCCATCGCCGCGGCATGCCGGTGCGCGGCCAGCGTACCCGCACCAACGCGCGTACCCGCAAGGGCCGCCGCAAGCAGGCCGGCCCGATGATGAAGCCGGCCCCGAGCGCTTGATACACCACTGACGCACCCCGATATACAGGACATACGACATGGCTGACGAGAAGACGCAGAGCACCGCCGCCCCGGCCCCCGAGGGTGCAGGCGAAACCGCCGCCGGCGCCGCTACGGCTGCCGCGCCGCGCGTCAAGCGCACCAAGAAGACCGTGGTGGACGGCATCGCCCACGTGCATGCGTCGTTCAACAACACCATCATCACCATCACCGACCGCCAGGGCAACGTGCTGTGCTGGGCGACCTCCGGCGGCTCCGGCTTCCGCGGTTCGCGCAAGTCCACCCCGTTCGCGGCGCAGGTGGCGGCGGAGAAGGCCGGCATCGCGGCCCAGGAATACGGCGTGAAGAACCTGGAAGTGCAGGTGAAGGGCCCCGGCCCAGGCCGCGAGTCCGCCGTGCGCTCGCTGCATAACATCGGTTTCAAGATCGCCAACATCTCGGACGTGACGCCCATCCCGCATAACGGATGCCGTCCGCCCAAGAAGCGCCGCGTTTAAGAGGTTATACGAATGGCTCGTTATCTCGGTCCCAAGTGCAAGCTGTCGCGCCGTGAAGGCACCGACCTGTTCCTGAAGAGCAGCGTCCGTCCGCTCGAGAGCAAGTGCCGCATAGAATCCGCCCCCGGCCAGCACGGTGCCAAGCGCAACCGCCTGTCCGACTACGGCATCCAGCTGCGCGAGAAGCAGAAGCTGCGCCGCATGTACGGCGTGCTGGAGCGGCAGTTCCGCCGCTACTACAAGGAAGCCGCCCGCCGCACCGGCGCGACCGGCCAGACCTTGCTGCAGATCCTCGAGTGCCGCCTGGACAACGTGGTGTACCGCATGGGTTTCGCGGTGACCCGCGCCGAGGCCCGCCAGCTCGTCAGCCACAAGGCCATCGAGGTGAACGGCAAGATCGTGAACATCCCCTCCTACCAGGTGAAGGCCGAGGACGTGATCTCGGTGCGCGAGGCTGCCAAGAAGCAGCTGCGTATCGCGGCCGCCCTGCAGCTCGCCAAGCAGGTGGGCCTCCCCGAGTGGGTGGAAGTCGACGAGACCAAGATGAGCGGCAAGTTCAAGACGGTGCCCGAGCGCACCGAGTTCCTGCCGGACATCAACGAGAACTTGGTCGTCGAGTTGTACTCCAAGTAATTTAGGTTTTTGCAGAGAGGTCTTACTCCATGCAGGGTTCAGTCAGCGAATTCTTGAAGCCGCGCCTCGTCGGCGTGAATGCCCAGTCCGAGAACCAGGCGCGCGTCGTGCTCGAGCCGCTGGAACGCGGTTTCGGCCACACGCTCGGTAATGCGCTGCGCCGCATCCTGCTCTCCTCCATGCCCGGCGCCGCCGCCATCGAGGCGGAGATCGAGGGCGTGCTCCACGAGTACACCACCATCGAAGGCGTGCAGGAGGATGTGGTCGACATCCTGCTGAACCTCAAGAACCTCGCCATCCGCATGCACACGCGC
>Ga0265338_10006323_pt1 | contig 15136 bp, 8 predicted proteins | sample 42126metaG_FD_193579 | JGI IMG/M metagenome (GOLD analysis project Ga0265338, IMG submission 193579) | Rhizosphere microbial communities from Carex aquatilis grown in University of Washington, Seatle, WA, United States - 4-21-26 metaG | ecosystem: Host-associated > Plants > Roots > Rhizosphere >... | reverse complement strand
TATTTGATTGTCTATCTGCACCAGCTTAAGTTCGGGCTTTGAATACGCTTGGGTTGGCTTGTTTATTTATTTTATCTATTTTCATCTTGTTTTATTTTTAATATTATTCAAGGAATAAATATATGTCTTTCCTAATTATGCCTTATCAATTATTTATTCCACCATCACCTTTTGAGTATAAACATCCTTATCGGAAGTTACTTTAACCAGATAAACGCCGGCAGTATTTTTTAAATCTATTTTATAATTGCTGGTGTTTACTTTTACTGTGTAAACTACTTTTCCAAGCAAATCTATCACTTCAACTTCACTTCCTGCTTTGATGTTTTGCAAAAAAATTGATTTATCATTGGCATAAATTAATAGGTCTGTATTAATTGTGGCATTTTTAATAGCTGTTGTTGATGCAGTCCTAAAATGAACTACAAAACGAGTATTATCAACTCCTGCATTTGCTTGAAAACTATATGTTGGCGTTGTTTTTAAGTCTGTAGTTGTAGTTGTCAATTTATCTTCCAACTCAATACTTGTGTTTAAATCGAATGCAGATAAATCATTTGCTGTAAATGAAAACTGACCGGCTGTTGCAATATTAATTCCAACAGGCACATCCTTATCGGCAGTTAATGGGGCAAATGTATTGATAGCCATATCGCCGTTGTTGTTGGAGGTATAGCATTGAGCTATGCTTGGAGACAACATTTTTTCACTGTCGTATGCATCAAAATCATCGATGGCATTGGCATCGAATAAAATGAGGGTTTCATCTCTGTTTACTCCATCTATTATAGCTAATGTCAACCTATTTGGATTTGCCATAGTGGCAGCTCTTAAATAGCCTGTCTGGTGTGAACGCATGGCATTGGTAAAAGCAAGCTGCCCTGTTTGCCCATCGTCAAGTACCTTTACCCAAACTGATTGAAAAGGAGGTATGTATTCAGTTACCGCTCCAGCTCCATTGTTATTGGTACCAATACCACCGGTTGCATTGTAGGTATCGTACACCATGTTTGTACCATTGTGTGTTCGGTAAATAATAGAAGTCCTCAGGTTTGTTTTAACGGCATCATCCCAATTTAAATAACTTGGATATGGATTGCCTATAAGTGTATATCCTCTTGAAGCATGGGCTGTACCTGTTCGTGTTAAATTGGTATTGCTGAAGTTGCCTGTGTTGAATGCACCTCCGGTAAAGGTTTCGGTTTCTGTAGCTCCTGTACGCACTACATAGCCTTGCATTGGCGTTAAAGAAGTAGCATTGTCGGTAATTTCCGTATAGGTAGTAGTGGCTTCGCTCCAACTCCATAATTTATTAAATCCTGCGGCATCTACTGCTGCGCTTGTGGCACTTGACACCGGACTTGCAATATAATACATTCGGCCATTTGGAGTTGCACCACCTGCTCCCGTTAAGTATTGTTCTGCATTATACGCTCCGGAACCTGTAACTGTGCCCGAAGTTAAAACAGTAGCATTACCAGTTACATCAGATTTTAATGTTAATGTTCCATTATTGGTTGTATTGCCGCTTACAGTTAAAGCTTTACCTGCAATGATGGAAAGGGTAGCTCCTGAATTGATAGTTAAATCGTTACATGTTGCAGGAGAACCTGCCGCTTCATTAATAATAGGATCATTGGTTACATCGGGTATAATTACATTGTGTGTGGATGTTGGAACCACGTTAGTGCTCCAATTTCCGGCAGTATTCCAATCCGTACTACTTGCTCCTGTCCATGTGTCTTCAAGAATAAACTTTGCGAAATTAAATTGAATTATTCCGCCAATAGAGGTGAAAGCCCCTCCAACATAGATGTTATTTCCGCTAATAACTATAGAATAAACCTCGTCATCTGTGTTTGGATTCCATGTAACATCAGCAGCGCCATCGGTATTATTTAATTTTGCTATATTATTTCTTGTCTTTCCGCCAATAGTGGTATATATTCCTCCAACGTAGATATCACTACCGCTAATAGCTATAAGATCAACTCTGCCATCTGCGTTTGGATTCCATGTAACATCAGCAGCGCCATCGGTATTATTTAATTTTGCTATATTATTTCTTGTCTGACCGCCAATTGTGGTAAAAGCTCCTCCAACATAGATATCACTGCCGCTAATAGCTATAGGATGAACATTGCCATCTGCGTTTGGGTTCCATGTACCATCAGCAGTGCCATCGGTATTATTTAATTTTGCTATATTATTTCTTGTCTGACCGCCAATTGTGGTAAACGATCCTCCAACATAGATATCACTGCCGCTAATAGCTATAGAATTAACATAGTTATCTGCGTTTGGATCCCATGTGCTATCAGCAGCGCCATCGGTATTATTTAATTTTGCAATTTTGCTTCTTGTCTGTCCGCCAATAGTGGTAAACACTCCTCCAACATAGATATCACTGCCGCTAATAGCTATAGAACTAACAATGTTATCTGCATTTGGATCCCACGTAGCATCAGCAGCGCCATCGGTATTATTTAATTTTGCTATATTATTTCTTGACTGTCCGCCAATAGTGGTAAAATATCCTCCAACATAGATATCACTGCCGCTAATTGCTATAGAACAAACCACCATATCTGCATTTGGATTCCAGGTAACATCTAAGCTACCATCGGTATTATTAAATCGCGCTATACTTCTTCTTATCTGTCCGCCAATAGTGGTAAAATATCCTCCAACATAGATATCACTGCCGCTAATAGCTATAGACCAAACGGTGGCATCTACGTTTTGATTCCATGTAACATCAGCAGCACCGGTGGTATTATTTAATTTTGCCAGGTGGCTTCTAGACTGCCCGCCAATAGTGGTAAAATATCCACCAACAAAGATATCACTGCCGCTAATAGCTATAGAAATAACTTTGTCATCTGCGTTTGGATTCCAGGTAACATCAGCAGTGCCATCTGTATTATTTAATTTTGCTATTTTGCTTCTTGACTGTCCGCCAATACTGGTAAAATCTCCTCCAACATAGATATCACTGCCGCTAATAGCTATAGAATTAATGTAACCATCTGCGCTTGGATCCCATGTAACATCAGCAGCACCATCGGTATTATTTAATTTTGCAATACAGCTTCTTGACTGTCCGCCAATATTGTAAAACTCTCCTCCAACGTAGATATCATTGCCGCTAATAGCTATAGAATTAACTGAGCCATATGCGTTTGGATTCCATGTAACATCAGCAGCGCCATCAATATTATTTAATTTTGCAATATTTCTTCTTGACTGTCCGCCAATAGTGGTGAAAACCCCTCCAACATAGATATCACTGCCGCTAATTGCTATAGAACTAACAATGTTATCTGCATTTGGATTCCAGGTAGCATCAGCAGCGCCATCGGTATTATTTAATTTTGCTATATTATTTCTTGACTGTCCGCCAATAGTGGTAAAAAATCCTCCAACATAGATATCACTGCCGCTAATAGCTATAGAATAAACTAGAACATTTGCGTTTGGATCCCATGCCGTAACTTCCCCACTTGAATTAATCTGAGCAAGGTTATTACGGGTATAATTTCCTACTTTGGTAAAGGCACCACCTATATACCATCCTCCACTGCCATCCGATATACAAACGTTTATATTTCCATTCACTTTGGGAAATGATGGATCAGGTGTAGCAGAAATAGTAGTTAACTTAATGCCAGACCCTATACAATGCCCAACAGCAGAAAAAAAACCTCCAATGTAGGTGTAGCTGGCATCAGTCGCAATAGTAATGACTTGTCCATTAGGAACCCACATATCACTATTGGGTGTTTGAGCGTTTGAACTCACACAACTAATAAGAATAAAAATTAAAAAAAGATTGATTTTTTCATCAGAATAAAAATTTTTAATTAAGGTTAGATGGAACCCACATGATTACCTTTTTATTCATGCGTGTTTGTGTTTCTCCAAAACATATGGGTTTCATAATAAAAAGAAGTGATGTAAATACAGAAGTGAATTTTCTCATAATTATGGAATATATGGCCTTAAGAAGAGTTCTAAAAATTTATTTTCAATTTCTATTGTAAGTCCTCAAGTTGATTTATAGATGTTTAGTTAGGGGGAATGAGGAGCATATCTCTCTAAAATCTCCAGTCTAGATGTTGGAATACCTAATTTTAGAGAGTTAAAAAAACAAATATATATATTTTAAGTTAATAAGAATCAAAGTTTAAAAATGTTTAAAAACAGACTTGTAGAGACAGGTGTTTTTCTGTGGCAATACGCAAGTGGGTCCGCAACTCTACTTCGACTCATTTAATCTTTTAGAAATAACCCAAACATAGAATAGTATCCTTAAAACCTGTTGCATAATAAAAAGGGAACCTCAAATTTGCAGAAAGAGAACAAAAAAGTAGACCATTAAAATTTCACCCCGCCCATCCTTCTCTATCCAAATTTCGATAATTGATAGCTTCGGCAATATGTTCAGACAAAATGTTTTCGCTATCTTCTATATCCGCAATGGTGCGAGATACTTTAAGGATACGGTCGTAGGCACGGGCCGATAAGTTGAGCCGTTGCATAGCGTTTTTGAGTAGAGCCGAACCTGCCGCATCAGGAGTTGCGTGTTTGCGGAGAAGTTTAGACGACATTTGCGCGTTGCAATAAACCCCTTCGATATCTTTAAAGCGTTCTTCTTGCACTTGTCGAGCTTTCATGATGCGCTCACGAATGACAACACTTTTCTCCGATTCTTGTTGCTCGGAAAGCTTTTCAAAAGGAACGGGAACGATTTCAATATGGATGTCAATCCGGTCGAGCAATGGACCGGAAATCCGACTTAAATACTTTTGCACTTGTCCCGGTCCACAAATACATTCTCTTTCAGGGTGGTTATAATAGCCACAGGGACAAGGATTCATAGATGCCACTAGCATAAAACTGGCAGGATATTCCACTGAAGATTTAGAACGGGAAATACTAATTTTTCTATCTTCCAAGGGTTGACGCATTACTTCCAACACCGTACGTTTAAACTCCGGTAATTCATCTAAAAATAACACCCCGTTGTGCGCCAACGAAATCTCCCCCGGTTGTGGAAAAGAACCACCACCAACTAACGCAACATCTGAAATAGTATGGTGCGGACTTCGAAATGGGCGTTGAGACATCAGCGAAGTGTTACCACTCAATTTACCGGCTACGGAATGTATTTTGGTAGTTTCCAAAGCTTCATGCAAACTAAAGGGAGGCAGAATGGTGGGAATGCACTTTGCCATCATTGATTTTCCGGCTCCCGGAGGGCCAACCATAATTATATTGTGTCCGCCGGAAGCTGCCACTTCTAAGGCTCGTTTCACACTTTCTTGCCCCTTTACATCGGAAAAATCAACCGCAAAATGATCTACATTTGCAAAAAATTCTTCCCGTGTATTTACAATAGTTGGTTCAAGGGTGATGTCTCCATTGAAAAAATCAACCACTTGCTTGATATTTTCCACACCGAATATTTCCAAGCCATTTACTACGGCGGCTTCTCGGCAATTCTCTTTGGGCAAAATAAATCCTTTGAAACCGTCTTCTCGAGCTTTGATAGCAATTGGTAACACACCTTTAATTGGTTTCAAACTGCCATCGAGCGAGAGTTCTCCCATTATTACATATTTATCAATTTCGTCAGCATTGACAGATTCATCGGCAGCCATCATACCAATAGCAAGGGGCAAGTCATAAGCCGAACCTTCTTTGCGAATATCCGCGGGAGCCATATTGATAATTACTTGCATGCGTGGCACTTTCAATCCGTTGTGTTGCAAGGCGGAAAGTATCCGCTCATGACTTTCTTTCACGGCATTATCGGGTAATCCGACAAGAAAAAACCGAATGCCTTTCGACACATTTACTTCAATGGTTACGATGGTTGCATTAATTCCTTGAACGGCTGCACCAAATGTTTTTACAAGCATATATAAAGTTTATTATTTAAGCGGGATAAAGTTAATATAAATTATTAGATATGATTGTTTGCGCGCTTATTTGACAATAATTATTTACCCTTTTTCTTTTCATTTATTTGAAAGTATTGATTTTAATAGTAAAACATAAATCTATATATCTGAAAATAAATATTAATTTTGTTTTTGTTAGTCTCATCTCAAAATTGGCTATTCTTTATAAAATTATATCACCATGAGAACGCGATACATAATCTTATCCTTTTCCCTATTCTTTTCGTTTCTTGGATATAGCAGAGATAATTTAGTAAAAACAGGTCAATCGGCTCCTGACTTTACTTTCAGCATGGATAATATTCAATCGATGAAATTTTCAGACATAAAAGGGAAAGTAGTTTTGATTAATTTTTTTGCAACTTGGTGCCCTCCATGTAAAAAGGAATTACCACAAGTAAAAGCACAAATCTGGGATAAATACAAGAATAACAAAAACTTTGTTTTGCTAACTTTTGGGCGAGGACATACAATCGCCGAGATTGAAAAATTCAAATTGGCAAATGGAATTGACCTTCCTTTATATATTGATACAGATAAATCAATATACGAGAAATTCGCCACCGATATTATTCCTCGAAGTTATCTTGTGGACAAAAACGGAGTAATTGTATTTATGTCAATAGGATATTCTGTGGATGACTTTAATAAACTACTTGATACCTTAGATAAGCTTTTGAAAGAATAACATCCTCCTTTATTTACATCCTTCTACCATGTTCTTGGTATAAAAATGCCAAACCAATGGGATTTTGCGATTGCAATAACCGTCGTAGTTTTGTAATATCATTAATCAACTAAAAACAAGAATACCATGGCAACTCCAGAATTGAAATTTGAAACGCTGCAACTTCATGCAGGACAAGAAGTAGATAAAACAACCCATTCACGCGCAGTACCTATTTATCAAACTAGCTCTTATGTGTTTGAAGACGCAAAAGACGGAGCCGACCTTTTCGGTTTACGCAAATTTGGAAATATCTATACCCGCTTGATGAACCCAACCACTGATGTATTCGAAAAACGGATTGCAGCGCTCGAAGGAGGTGTTAGTGCTTTGGCAACTTCTTCGGGTCAATCAGCTCAATTTATTGCCCTAAATAATATACTTCAAGTCGGAGACAATTTTGTTTCTACCGCGCATGTGTATGGTGGAACTTACAACCAGTTTAAGAGTCAATTCAAGCGACTTGGTGTAGAAGTTCGCTTCACTCCTAACGATAGCCCCGAAGCTTTCGAAGCTTTGATTGACAATAATACTAAAGCACTCTACCTCGAAACCATAGGAAATCCAGACTTAAATGTGCCTGATTTTGATGCTATTGCAGCTATTGCAAAAAAGTATGATATTCCTTTAATAGTGGACAATACTTTTGGCACAGGCGGTTATTTATTCCGTCCGTTGGAACATGGTGCTAACGTGGTAGTAGAATCAGCAACCAAATGGATTGGTGGTCATGGTACATCCTTAGGCGGTGTAATTGTTGACGGTGGGAATTTCAATTGGGGCAATGGTAAGTTCCCTGCTTTTACTGAACCGTCCGACAGTTATCACGGGTTGGTATTTTGGAAAGTGTTTGGAACAGACGGTCCATTTGGTAATATTGCTTTTAATATCAGAGCCCGGGTAGAAGGTCTTCGCGACTGGGGAAATACCATCAGTCCGTTTAACTCTTTCTTATTGATTCAAGGATTAGAAACTCTTTCACTTCGTGTAGAACGCCATGTTGAAAATGCACAAGCTTTAGCCGAATGGTTGGAGAAACATCCTAAAGTGGAATATGTAAACTACCCCGGTTTGAAAAGCAGTCCTTACCATGAATTAGCAAAGAAATACCTAAAAAAGGGCTTTGGAGGAGTGTTAACTTTCAAAGTTAAAGGAGATGCCGAAAACGCTGACAAATTAATTGACAATGTAAAATTATTGAGCCACTTAGCCAATGTGGGTGATGCCAAATCACTCATTATTCATCCGGCAGCCACCACACACGAACAACTTTCTCCGGAAGAGCAAAAAGCTTCAGGAGTGGTGGCTGGACTACTACGCGTGTCAGTGGGAATTGAAAATATTGATGATATTAAAGCAGATTTAGAACAAGCATTTAGTGCCATTTAAAAACTTCTACATTATATTTCAAATAGCCATCCGAAATTCGGATGGCTATTTTTTTAAACTAAAGTACTGTTGAGTAACATTTTTAACCATATTTGATATTAGCTTAATATATATTAAATTTGAAATGATTCATTATCAGTTCTTTTCTTAAGCTTGTCTGTACAAATTTCCTAATCATTAAACATTTGTTTTTTAATTGTTAAAAATTAGAGGTATGAATTATTCTAATCATCAACTCGAATTTCTCAAAAGCAGAATATTATATACAATATTCGTATTCTTGGTAGGAAGCTCCACAATGGCCCAAGGGCAGATGTACGGAGACACTATTTTTTGGGAAAACTTTGGTAATGGCTCTATCCGTTCAGACATAGCCGGACTAGGCAAAATAGGTGGTATGTATAAATATGAAGGATTGATCAACTATGTATATGCCTTGAACCCTCAAAAATTAACTGATTATGTAACCAATAATTCTGCAAAAGATTTTATTACAGATTCTCCGACTTTCCAAGAAATGCCTCTATTAGTAACAGAAGAGCCTTATACAATTAAACCTTCGTCTTCTGGTCCTTCATGGACAAATGAATATTTTAACATTACCTCATGGCGTAATCGATATTTTAGCTCAAAATATTCTGGTAGTACTCAAACGCTTGCAGCATGGGATGATACCGGTTCTTCTGAAAGCCAAATTCCATGTGCCTGGATTTGGATTGATGGACAATGGAAGTTTGGGTATTATTATCTTACCTATGTAAATAATTCACACAATGTAGTACCTGATGATGGTCATTATGCAATTGTTGATAATCTTGATTTATTTGGAGATGTATCGTGGTTACCTGATAATTATAAAGATCACACAGGATTTGTAAACGATACACTTAGCCCAATAACCAGTAGTGGAACAAGAGTTTCAAGCGGAGATAACGGACGAATGCTATTTATAAATTGTGCTGCTGTAAATGGAATTTCCAGCCCTGTTTACAAAAGACAAGTAAATGAACTTTGTCGTGACACTTGGTTTGAATTTTCTATGTGGTATGCATCCGTACAAACTACCATTAATAATTCCCAATTTCGCTTGGAATTCTGGAGTTCCGATCCAGGTAACGACCCCACTCTTGGCGAATTAAGTTCCAGTTATGAAGGTCTTGAAATTCCAAGAGCAAATAATGCGACGCTTTTAAAAGTTGGGACAACAACAACCCTTGGAGTTCCTTCCGATTTGGGGAAATGGTTTCAAATAAAGGAAAATTTTAAACTTACCAGTCAAGATTATGTATGGGTAGTGGTAAGAAACTATGGTCAAGGAGGTAGCGGCAATGACATTGTTTTAGACGATATCGTATTTAAACCATGGGCACCATTTAATCTTTCTGTAGAGATTTCTCCTTCTAGTATTTCTACTGCCTGTGTTGATGGGTTAGTTACTATTCTCTCCAATTTTCCAGCGGCCAATCTTATGCCCGGATACATAGATATAACAGAATATGCTTTTTATTTTGAAGGCCTGCGCAATGGCACTTGGGTTCGTTTAGGAAATGCATACCCTCTACAAACACAAAATGTGAATACACCTTTAGAGGCAACATTACCTTTAACTGAATATGTTTTGTATACAAAATTTAGAGTATCTGTTGCGGCCAAACCGTCTGGGTTTGGCGGTAGTTGCATCACTTTTTCTAAAACTCCAACAAATAATATTCCGGTGTCAGCAACACCATCAGTTGTGCTTTCAGGACTAGATGTGTGTAAAAACGGGAATCCTGGTCAACAAGGACAATATATAATAAAAAATCATAGTCAAACCAATTGTGAAGGATGGAATATAAAAGCAAAAATGCCTGATGGCAGCACTCAAATATTTACCCCTGCCACAAAAGCAAGTTGTCCTTAAAATCTAGGAAAGAAACATATATAAAATATACCATGATGAAAACTTTATATTCAAATATACGAACCATCTACACCATAAACATATTGCTTGTTGCATTGTTTTGGGGAGGTGAGGTAGTGGGGCAAACATCTTCCAATCCTGTCGGTTTTGAAAACAATTCTGTAAATGGATTTACAGGTGGCAGCGGCACTGAAACAGCAACTATTAATAGCACTACTGTTCGTACCGGAAGCAAATCCGTTGCGCTGAAAACGACAAGTGCCAGCGCTAATAAATATTGGTATACTAATACTCCTTATGGTGCATCAGCTGTAGGTACCTATGTGCATTTTATCTATTGGGCAAAAGCATCTGTGGCTTCTACTAGTGTAGATGCATCCATAAACTATAAGACTTCCACTCCTCCAAGCGGAGCAGGTACGGCCGTAGCAGGTACAGCATTGCCATTATCCACCGGGGCATGGACTCGTATTTTCTTCAATGCAGGCAATGTTAATACTAGATGGTACTTCCCTGCTCCTAAAAAAACTAGTGGTACTGCCACTACTTTTTATATTGACGATATTATTATTTATACCTCTTTGAGTCCGATTACGGATATTGAATCACCTGGTTTCCCTTTGGATGCAAAAGGTACTAATACTAATGGATTAAGCTGGACAAATGGAAATGATATTGGTGATGGTGCTACAGGAATTCAAAAAACACTTATTTTTAAACGCACTGCTGGTAGCAATGGAAGCAATGATTTAACCTTGAATAGTCAAGCTATCTTTTCATTAGTTTCAACTGAAGGCCCAAAAATCGTAGGGAACTGGACTTTGCAAAGTAACACTGTTTTGCCTTCGGCAACAACTTATACTAGTGGCTCTTTTACCATTGGAGAAGAATATGCCATAGTGCATAGAGATTTAGCGTATAACTATTCTTTACCAACTTATGTTGTAATTACTGCTCCAACACCTATCATTAGCATAAAAGAAATTGCAACCAATACAAGCTATGCCAATGGGTCTTTCTATGACATGGGAACTCGTTACAACAATTCAACAGTAAGTAAGACATATCGACTGTACAACAAAGGTGCAGGTACTTTAAACATATCATCCTGTGCTCTTAGCTCAGGTGTTAAATTTTCAAAGACAGGCTCACCTTCTGCATCAGTAAATGAAGGAGATTCTACCACTCTCACTATTCTGTTTTCTCCGGGAAATACCTCAGGCATTTTTACCGATGTACTTACTATTGCAAGTAATGATGCAACAAGTCCATACATTATAAATTTCAAAGGAGGTAGAGCTAATTTTGTACTCCCATATACATATCAATCGGCTTGTACTAGTCCAGAAATGTCAGCTTCAGCTTTAACTCATGATTATACGGTTATAGCAGATATTCCTTCTATTTTCACTTTAGGGACCGGTTCTACTATTGATGACACTCATTTCTATCGTAATTATAAAGCATTCCAAAGTGAAGGAAGTTGTATGCCAAATAATAGTTCTACTCTACGAATAGGACAAGGAAATAACGCACTAAAACTGGCTCTAACAAGTTGCGGAACCATTACTTTAAAATGGTGTGCAAATGGATATCGAAAAGTAAAAATAACTGATAATACTGGGAATATCTATGAACAATCAGCAGCTTATTTACCGGGCTTCAATTGTTATACTACCCAAACGGTAGTTAATAAAAACAGTGCCTCCACCATGAAAATTGAATTTTTAGGAAATGATACTAATTTGGTTACCAGCTTGTATTATCTACAAATAACACCTTATGATAACAGTGTTAAAAGCAGTGCCAAAAACATCATAGAATTCTCAAGTGGAGTTGGGGGTGAAAAAGTTCATATTTATGATAATTTAGTTTCCATAAGTGTACCGGCAGGAACTAATCTTAGCACAATTACTCCAAGTTTAATTCGTACATCTCCAGATGCAAGTGTTTTCCCAGGACAATCCGTTACTAAAGACTTTACAAATGATCAAGTTTATACAGTTACCGCAGAAGATGGTACTACAAAAACATATACTGTTTCGATTAAATATGCAGTAAATTATGGCAGTTCTTATTATGCAGATTCCATAGTTATTCCAATAAATATGAATAGTACCGATAAGAAAATTGAGATTTTGGAAGTTGTAAATAATTCTTGTAATATCCCTGTTTCAGGTAATGGTGCCAATTATACCTTACATTTCTTAGATGAAAATGACTTGCCTGCTACTGGGTATCAAATTGACGGAGTAAAAGAAATTTGTATTGGTTCCACGGCAACATATCGAGTAAAAAATGCTCCAGAAACAAATAAACCACAATATAAATGGCATTTATCTGGAGCAAATAAAAATTTATTTACCATCATTGGCGATACTATTTCTGAAACTTTAACCTTAAAAGCTCCTGATGAATATACCATTTCAAATATAGATTTTGAAATAAACGTAGAGTTCTTACCATGCAATTGCCAAATCTTAAAAGGATTAGATACTCTTTCATTGCGAGTGACTAAAGATCCACCAGACAAGATAACAGGATTAGTTGCAGATTGCTCGGTAGATGGCATGCTTGCAATTACGGGTAATGGTTCGAACAATGCCACATCTTACAATTGGACATTTTCTCCCAGCTATCCTATCGTGTTGCAAGACAACAATATCGTGGTGCTAAATATTGGTACAAATTATAGTGATATTGCAGGAAAAGCAAATACTCAGAATGGATGTGGAGTTACTGAAGACACTCAACAATATAACATAGATTATGCTACCGTGGCAAGTAAATGGACAGGAGCTATAGACAATGATTGGTCTAAACACGCAAACTGGAGTGCCCGTGTGCCAAAAGCATGTACGGATGTTACTATTCCAAATGTAGGCAATGGTATTCAATATCCAACTATTGGAGTTAGTGGAATATGTCACTACATTACCTTTGAACCGGGAGGAGCTGTTTTAGGTTTACAAAAACTCACTTATGAACGCGCCTATGTGCAATTAGGGTCTCAACGCTTAAAATGGTACACATTGACTGCCCCTCTTAAAAATATGTATTCAGCTGATTATGCTTATCAAGGAAGCCCCGTAACAAATATGCGCCTCTTTGATCAAATTAATCCGGATTCTATTCACAAAAGTGGTGCTCTTAATATAGGAAACTGGTCTAGAGGGTTTTCAGCGGGAGATGTAGCTCTTAGTCCTGGGATAGGCTATGCATATTGGGTTGATACCAAAACATATAACTACCCAAATCCTATAACTTATATTACTGGAAACATAACTAATTATTTCCCTAGAGAAACTTCTCCAGATAATTTAATGACTCAGGCATGGACTTATAGCACTTACTCTGGAAGGCTTCTTACTTCAATATCACTTCCAAGAGATCCTTCTAAAGCATATCGATTTGCTATGGAAAATGCAAATGGAGTTCTGCAAGATATTAAAGTGCCTATCAAAGTGGGATTAAATCTAGTTGGTAATCCGCTCATGACACATTTGGATTTTAATGCTTTGCATGCTTCTAATTCAAATGTAATTTCCAACAAGGTTAAATTTTGGAACGGAACCACATTCACTACTTTCATGTCTGGAAGTGGAATTTCATCAAGTATGAATTTAGCTAGTACAAGCATCCCTCCTATGCAAGCTTTCTTCGTGGAAGGATTAAAAAATGACACTATGCTAATTGACCTAGATACTCATTTTATTGCCGATTTAGTAACCAAATTAAGAAGTGCGAATGCAACACCAAATCTAATGCATATAATAACAAACAACGGAACAAAACAAAGTTCTACAGCTATTGCATTACGATCAAATGCTTCAAACTCTTTTGGTGACGATGATGCCTTCAAGTTGTTCTCACAATATAATGATGTCCCCGAAGTTTATTCTGTTGCAGATGAAATAGCTTTAGATATCAATCAATTTGACACCTTGCCATATACTGTTCCATTAGGATTAAAAACCACAACGCAAGGAACTGTAAATTACACATTTGACGGAGCAGAAAGCTTTAATAACATTGATGTTACACTCTTAAACACTAGAACCGGAGAACAACAAAATTTAAAAACAAGCTCCCAATATAATTTGCAATATGATGGAACAAATCCGGATGGCTATCTGTTTATTGAATTCCGAAATGCAAATACTACTACAGAAACAAACCAAATTAAATCTTGTAACAGATGCATTCAAGTGTATCAAAAAGACAGTAAAACAATAGGTGTTGTTAGCCCTGCAAAAGACAAAATAAAAAACATTACGGTTTGGGAACAATCAGGTAAAATGCTTTATAACAGATTTGAAATAAACAAAAGCTTCTTTGATGTAGAAGTTCTACCACATCAAGCTTGCGTTGTAAGAGTTGCCACCGAGACTTCTACTTATGTTGTAAAATTATTAATGAAATAACCGTGAATGGAGTGAAAACCACGAAGTGGTAACATCATATATATCATATCTCCTGAATTTTTAATGAACAGTGAGCGGATGACTATGAGTCATCCGCTCACTGTCTTTAACATCATTCCTTCAGGTTTAAATTTCCACAAAAAATTCAGCTGTATCATAAATAAACCTCGTTTCAAGTTTGCGAAGTCCCCTTTAGGAGTTTTAGGTTGCGCTTATTCGCGTAATATCCTATAGCATTTCTTTCCCCCTAGCACTCCAATACTTTAACATTCCTTCAGTCATTATTCGTTGATTTCAAGTGTGATTTTTTATGATCTCAAGAGGAGTTTTATTGATTTCAACCGGAGAAATATTGATTTCCGTTTGTAAAATATTGATTTCTGTTGAAGATATATTTATCCCGAGTGGTGAAATATTAATTTCTGATAGAAAAATATTGATTCCGGGTGAGGAAATATTGATTTCTGCTTGTGAAATATTGATTCCGGGTAGAAAAATGTTGATCCCGAGTGGTGAAATATTTATCCCGAGTAGGAAAATATTGATTCCGAGAGGGGAAACATTGATTTCTGTTGGTGGATTATTGATTTCTGGTAGAAAATTATTGATCCCGAGTGGAGAGATATTGGGCTCTATTCATTAAACTGTGTCAGGGGAGAATTTTATTGGATCATCATACGGTCATCAAAAATAATAATTAATTGAGCCATTATTTGTTTCCAAGATA
>Ga0265338_10006322_pt1 | contig 15137 bp, 13 predicted proteins | sample 42126metaG_FD_193579 | JGI IMG/M metagenome (GOLD analysis project Ga0265338, IMG submission 193579) | Rhizosphere microbial communities from Carex aquatilis grown in University of Washington, Seatle, WA, United States - 4-21-26 metaG | ecosystem: Host-associated > Plants > Roots > Rhizosphere... | reverse complement strand
CGGGCTTTAGATGGGATGAGACGGCTGGTCTCGCGGAGCAGCTAAGCTGACCGCAGCGCACTCAAGGGTGCAAAAGGAGACCAGCCGATGACCAAGATTAGCAAATCAGCCAAGCGTATGGAAGCCACCAAGGACAAGCCGGAGAGGACGATGGGCATCGATGTAAGCGACCGCTACAGCTATCTCTGGCTTGTCGACAGCGAGGGAGAAGTAGTGGAACGGGACCGTGTGCGCAGCACAGAAGCGGCATTCCGGCGGTATTTTGAAGGCGAGCCGCGTCTGCGCATCGCCCTGGAGTGCGGCACGCACTCGCCCTGGATGAGCCGCTTGCTCAAGCAGCTCGGCCACCAGGTCATCGTCGCCAACGCGCGCAAGATCCCCACCATCACCGAAAGCGAATCGAAGAACGACTGGCGCGACGCCGAACAACTGGCTCTGATGGCCGCCTTCAACCCCAGGCTGCTGTCGCCGCTGCAGCATCGCAGCCTGGCCCGCCAGCAGGATCTGAACCTGATTCAGGCGCGCGCCATCCTGGTCAAGACGCGGACCCTGATCGTCAACGCGCTGCGCGGCCTGGTCAAGAGCGCCGGCGGCCGCCTGCCCGCATGCTCCACCGAGTCGCTGCCCAACCGCGCGGCCAGCGCCATTCCTCCCACACTGGCTGAAGTGGCTCTCCCGTTGCTCCAGCAGGTCTCCCTGCTCAATGCGCAGATCGCCGCCATGGACCAGAAGATCGAAGAGCTGGCCGCCAAGTATCCCGAGATCGGCACTCTGCGCAGCGCACCGGGCGTCGGCCCACTGGTGGCCGCGGCTTACGTGCTCACTCTCGACCGCCCCAACGCCGTTCCCAGCAACCGCTCCGCAGGAGCCTTCCTCGGCCTGCGCCCCGGGCAAAGCCAGTCCGGCGACTCCGATCCGCAAAAGCGCATCACCCGAACCGGCAACACCTATCTGCGTTGTTTGCTAGTGCAATCGGCGCAATACATCCTGGGACGCTTCGGCCCCGATTCCGCCTTACGCCGCTGGGGCCTCAAACTGGCCCAGAGCGGAGGCAAGCGAGCGAAAAAACGAGCCATCGTCGCCGTGGCCCGCAAGCTGGCCGTCCTGCTGCTCAGCATGTGGCGCAGCGGCCGCCGTTTCGAACCCTTTCCACAACCGGTTCAGCCGCAAGCCTGAACCGTCAACGCAACCTGGCAACCCAAACCTCTAACCCAACGCAAACCAGACGGGAAAGCAGAAAACAGGAAATGAACTCAGAATCCATCTCGTGTCCGGGTGACTGCGCGCAGGGGCTTGGCCGTCATAGGCCGAGCTTTAGATAGCAGCCCCGATTCATCACCATCGGGCCCCAACAGGCACCGAGCCAGCAAAGGCTCACAACGAGTGCGTATAGAAGCCCGAGATGAATCTGACACACCGGAGCAAAAGCAAAGGCAAGAGCAAGAGCAAAAACAAAAACGTCCAACAAAGGAAAAAACAAAGGCAAAAACACCTTGACACAACCAGCCGTCTCATAGAAGCCCCTGCTTGGCCGATCCCCGTCGCCACTCACTTCGGCAGCGTGACCAGCCGGGCTTCAAGGAGCGCCTCTATCTTCATGAGCGCCTGGAGCACGTCGTCCGCCACGGGGGCGTCGACCTGGACTACGGCTAGAGCCTTGACGGGAGTTACGCCGGAGCGGTCGCGGCCCAGGGCGAAGTTGGCAATGTTGACGCCGTGCTCGCCTAGGATGGTGCCGATTTTTCCGATGACGCCGGGGACGTCGAGGTTGCGGCAGACCAGCAGGTTGCCATCGAGCGGGGCTTCGACGTCAATGCCGTCAAACTCAAGCAGGCGCGGCTGGGCATCGTGAATCACGGTTGCGGTGGCGTGGCGAGTGCCGGAGGCGGTGTTCAGCTCAAGGGCGAGCAAGTTGGCTGCGCCGCCGCGGTGGCCGTCCTGCTTTTCCTCATGCACGCGGATGCCGCGCTCTTCAGCGACGGCGGCGGCGTTGATGTTGTTCACGTTCTCCGAGCCCTGCAGCAGTCCGGCGATGGCGGCGTTGCGGACGAGCTCGGTTTTGGCCTCAGTGAGCCAGCCGCCATAGTAAAGCTGGATGGACTCAATGCCGCCGGAGCCAGCCTGGGCGAGGAAGGAGCCGAGGCGGGAGGCGAGACTGATGAAGGGCGCCAGCTTGACGTACTCCTCATGAGTGAGCGAAGGCAGGTTGACGGCGTTCTGCACCACGCCGAACTTGAGGTACTCGCGAACCTGGCGGGCGATCTGGATGCCGACGGCCTCCTGCGCTTCAGCGGTGGAGCCGGCGATGTGAGGCGTGAGGATGACGTTGTCGAGTTTGGCGTAGGGCGAATCTTTGGGCGGCTCGACGGTGAACACGTCGAGCGCGGCGCCGGCAACCTGGCCGGACTGGAGGGCGGCGACGAGGGCGGCCTCATCGACGAGCTCGCCGCGCGCGCAGTTGACGATGCGCACACCCTTCTTCATGGAAGCGAGAGTTTTTGCGTTGATGATGCCTTCAGTCTGCGGGGTGAGGCCGACGTGGAGGGTGAGGTAATCGGAGGCGGCGAAGAGCTCGTCTAGGGCGACGAGGCGGATGCCGTTTTCGCGGGCGACGGCGGCGGAGACGAAGGGGTCGCTGCCGACGATTTCAAGGCCGAAGGCGCGGGCGCGGCGGGCAACTTCAAGCCCGATGCGGCCGAGGCCGAGGATGCCGAGAGTTTTGCCGCGCAGCTCGGCGCCCTGGAGGGATTTTTTGTCCCAGCGGCCGGCGTGCATGGAAGAGTCAGCGGCGGGCAGCTTGCGCGCGAGGGCGATCATGAGGCCGACGGTCAGCTCGGCTACGGCAATGGCGTTGGCGCCGGGGGTGTTCATGACTACGACGCCGCGGCGGGTTGCGGCTTCAGCATCGATGTTGTCAACGCCCACGCCGGCGCGGCCGATGACGCGCAGCTTTGGCGCCTTTCCCATCAGCGCGTCGTCCACCTGGACGGCACTGCGGACAACGAGGGCGTCAGCATCGGCGAGAGCGGCTTCAAGGCCGCCGGGCAGCTTGTCGTGCGTGAGGACTTCCCAGCCCGGTTCAGATGCAAAGACTTCAAGCGTGGCCGGAGACACTTTTTCCGCCAGAACGATCTTCATGGTTTCTCCCTTTTCCGCCGCTGCGGAGACGTACTGGTCAAAGCGAATGTTTTCCTTTTCGCAGATCATGTCGAAGATGCGAAGGACGGCGGCGTGGGGCTTGCCCTCGCCGCGCTCGTATTTCCAGATGGAGTTGGGGTGTACGCCGAGGCGCTCGGCCATCTGGTACTGGAAGAGGTCGAGTTGCTTGCGGGCGATGACGAGTTTTTCGCCGAAACTCAGTTCAGGCATGGGGTTCCTTGTGAGTGGGCTTGTAGCTTGTAGCCGGTAGCTTGTAGTCCGGTCTCAAAATGGCTCTGTGATCTAACCGTGAGTCCCTCAGGGGTTAAAGCCCGTCCTTTTTACTGCTGCTTTTGGCACGACTAAAGTCGTGCCCTGACACGAAACTGGTTTCTGAAACAGGCTCTGGAACATGTCGGCGGAACCCGTGAGGAGCTAGCGGCTAAAGGCTAAGAGCTAAGAGCTAGCGGCTGCTTCTGCGTAGACTTTTTGCGCGGCGGCTACGGCCTGGCCCCATTCGACCGGCAGCTTCAGCGTGTCTTTGGCGATGTGCTCAAGCGCGGCTAACAGGGCTACGGTGTCGAGATAGTCGAAGTAGCCGAGGTGGGCGATGCGGAAGATTTTGCCCTGCATCTCACCCTGGCCGTTGGCGATGATGGCGGCAAAGCGCGCCTTCAGGGTTTTGACCACGGCGCTGGAGTCCATGCCCTCAGGGACGGCGACGGCGGTGGCTGCGGCTGCGGGAGCGGTGGGGGCGAAGAGGGTGAAGCCCAGGGCGACGAGGCCGGCGCGGGTGGCGGCGGCGTTGACTTCAGCGTTGTCGACGAGGGCGATGCGGCCTTTCTCGAGATCGCCGCCGGCCTGGCCAGCGATGTAGTCGAGCGCGGCGCTGAGGCCGGCGATGAGGGCGACTGCCGGGGTGTAGGCGCTCTCTCCCTTGGCGGCGTTTTTGCGCTCCTTGCGCAGGTCGAAGTAGTAGCGCGGGTTCTTCGAGGTCTCCATGGCGGCCCAGGCGCGGTCGCTGACGCTGAGGTAGGCCAGGCCGGGGGGGATCATGACGGCCTTCTGCGAGCCGCCGATGAGGACGTCAATACCCCAGGCGTCCACGTCAAAGTGGGTGGTGCCGAGGCCGGTGATGCCGTCGACGACGAGGAGGGCTTCCGGTGCGAGCTCGTCGCGGAGTTTGGCGATGGCCTGAACGTCGTGGCGGACGGCGGTGGAAGTTTCAGTAGCCTGGAAAAAGATGGCGCGAATGCCGGGTCGGAGGGCGGCGCGGATCTGGGCGAGATCGAAGGTCTGGCCGTAGGGCGCGGAGACGACTTCAGGCGCGCAGCCGAATGCCTTGAGGAGACCGGTCCAGCGTTCGCCGAATTTGCCGGCGGTGAGGACGAGGGTGGTGTCGCCGGGCGAGGTGAGGTTGGAGACGGAGGCCTCCATGGCGCCGGTGCCGGAGCAGGCGAGGAGGAGGACATCGTTTTTGGTGCCGACGAAGATTTTGAGCTGGGCGAGGACCTTCTGGAAGAGGGCACGGAATTCCGGGGTACGGTGGTGGATATCCGCCGCGGCCATGGCGAACTGTGCGGCGGGGAGCAGGGGAGTGGGTCCGGGAGTAAAAAGGCGGGTTTTGCGGATCATGGGTGGTTCTCCTTTGGTGGAGCGACAATCACATAGTACACATAAATGTGGTTTATGTGAATAGTTGGTTGTGGAAATTGGGGTCTGTTTTTGGGTCCGGTGGTTGGCTGTCCGGGGCTGACGCCTTTGTGCTTGGGTGGGGGCGAACAGCGGATTCCCTACGGCAATGACAGAAAGAAAAGCAAGGGCAGAAGCAAGAGCAAAGGCAAATGCAGGTCCCTCGGCTTCGCTCCGTCGAAAATCACGTCCTAAGAGATTTTCATGCACTTCGCTGGACCCGCGGGTCCATTGCTACTCGGGATGACGGCGGGCTGGGGGGGCAGGCGGGCGCGAAATGCGGGTCCCTCGGCTGCGCGGCGGATGAAACCGCGCCGCTTCGCTCGGGATGACGGCGGGCTGGTGGTTACACTGGAGAGTTCCATCTTGTGGGAGGAAGCATGGCGGACGCAGGTGTGCTTGAGGCACAGATCAGCCAGCAGGTTGTGGCAGCGATGAAAGCGCACGATGCGGAGCGCACGGGAACGCTTCGGCTGATCAAGGCAGCGCTCAAGAACAGGTCGATTGATAAGCGCGGGCCGCTGACAGCGGCGGAGGAACAACAGTCGCTGGCGACGATGATCAAGCAGCGGCGCGACTCGATTGAGCAGTTCACGCGGGGCAACCGGCCGGAACTGGCGGCGAAGGAAGCGGCGGAGATCACGGTAATTGAGGAGTTCCTGCCCAAGGCGCTAGACGACGCCGGGCTGCGCGCGTTGGTGGCGGAAGCCGTTGCGGCTCATACCGAGGCCGCGGGACAGAAGCCCGGTCCCAAGGACATGGGCCCGGTGATAAAGGCAGTGCAGGCGCGGATCCAGGGCTCAGGTCTGCGTGCGGAAGGACGGCTGGTGAGCGAAGCAGTGAAGGCCGCGCTGGCGCAGTAGGTTCTTCCTGAAGCTTCCAGTGTTCCACCCTTTCGGTTTTCCATCGATTGCGAGGGTGGGATTATGCTAACGTTCTGGCATTGTTTTCCCAGGGTGGGCTTCCCCAACCAGGTGCCCAGGTCAGATGAGTAAATTGCGCCAGCGCTCCGGCCAGGCAGTGCTCCTCTTTCTCGGAGGAGCGTTGGGGGCGATTGCGGCATTCGAGGCCGCCCGTTTTTTTGAATTACGGCTTGCGCAGGAAGCGCTGCTGCAATACGCGCGAAGTGTTCTGCAGGTGACTGAGTTCAGCGCCGCCGAGGCGGTTGCGTCCGCCAAACAGTTTTCCAGCGATGGCATGGATTTCTGCTCCGACGACGAGATCGCAGCCATGCGCCGGTTTGCGTACGACGCCGCGTTCGTCAAGGATGTGGGGAGGGAACGAGACGGTTTACTGTACTGCACCTCCACGCTTGGCCGGCTGCCGCGGCCAGCGCCCATGCCGGTGCCTGTTCTTTCCTTTTTCAACGCCAGGCTGAGCGCCCACGTCGAAATTATCCCGAATCACGCGCTCGCGCTCGCTCCAGGGTCCAATGGGATTATTGCGGAAATGCTGGGGGTCACCGTGGTGGTTAACCCGGCGCTCTATGCAAGACTGAGCAGCCCTCCCATGCACGCTGCCGGCATTGTGCGGGATCCCGAGCACCAGACGATGGCCTACGCATTCGGGCAGCCCGCGCCGTTGTCCACCGCGGAGGTTCTGCAAGGGAGCATGCTGCAACGAGGCGGCGTATTCTATCAACCGCTTTGCTCCGCCGCTTACAACATCTGCGTGATTGCCTCTGAAGCGCGCGCCGACATGTTTACCGGTCGACGCGGATATTATGTCAAGTTTCCTGCAACGACGATAGTCTTCTCTACGGTTGGCGGAGTGCTGGGAATCTCCATTGCCGGCTGCATTCTGCTTTATCTTCATCGGCAGCGATCGTTCGAGCGCAGGCTTCGGCGCGCCGTGCGCGGGCAGCAGATAGTGTGCGCTTATCAACCGGTGGTGGATCTGGCCACTCACGCTATTGTGGGTGCGGAGGCGCTGGCGAGATGGACGGACGACGCGGGCGAAGCCATATCTCCGGACATTTTCATCCCCGTTGCCGAGGAGAAGAAGTTCATCGGCGCCATTACCCGGCTGGTTGTGGACCGGGTTATTCACGACGTGGGATCGCTGCTAATGGAGGGGGATTTCCACGTTTCGATTAACCTGTCCAGTTCCGATCTGGGCGATCCGGCATTTTTCGCCCACCTGGAACGGGCTCTTAAAGGGAGCGGGGTTCCTGCGCGCGGCCTTGCGTTTGAGATCACGGAACGCGCCACGGCGCTGCACGGCGAAGGCCAGGCGGGGATCGCTCGTCTTCGCACCGCCGGCCACGCCATTTATCTCGACGACTTCGGAACCGGCTACTCCAGCCTTTCTTACCTGCACGACCTGCGTGCCGACACCATCAAAATCGATCGCACTTTTACACGTACTGTGGGCACGGACGCCATTACCGCATCAGTGGTTCCGCAGATACTCGACATGGCGTTGAAGCTGGGCCTGGGCGTCATTGTGGAGGGAATTGAGACCGCTGAGCAGGCCGATTATTTTCGCAGTGCGTTTGCCGGCGCTCACGGGCAGGGATGGCTCTTTGGCCGTCCGGTGGCGGCTCACGAATTCAAGGCGCAGTTGCACATGAGGGGCCGTTCCTCGGCACAGGTGCCTCTGGCCAGCGAACCCCCTTCGCCGGCTGGCGAACCTGATACCTAACCGGCTGGGCTCGTAATCGCCGCGGTATCCTGCCCGCCATCGTGCAAGATTTTCTCACGGGCCATCCACGCAATCCCCTTCAAGCTGGTGCAAAATCCAGGAGGTTCCAATGCACTTTTGCAGTGTGAAGAAGCTGTATGCGGCAACGACCGGCACGGCCGCCGCAATCGTCGTAGTTCTTGCCGCGACCGCGCTGGCTGCGGCCCAGTCCGATTCTTCTTCGGCTCACACTTTCTTCCGCGTCCAGGCCGCACCCTCGCTGACGACGCCGGTCAGCGGCCGCCTGCTCATCTTTCTCAAGCCGGGTTCGGGCGACAAGGAAATCGACAACGACGAGATGCATCCCACCGGAACCTGGATCTGCGCCCGGGAAGTGCGCGACCTGAAGCCGGGCGACACCGTTGAAGTCGACGCCGATCAGACTGCTTTCCCGCAGCCGTTCTCAGAACTGAGTGCGGGCGTGTATGAAGCGCAGGCCGTGCTGGACGTCCATCACGACTACAACTACCTGGGCCGCGGCCGTGCCCCGGAAGATTGGGTCAGTCCGGTGGTAACGCTGGCCGGATGGCATCCCGGAGCAGACGCGGAGCCGGAACTGGTCCTGGACCGTCATCCGCCCGAGTCGCCCGAGCGCGGCGCATTTGACAAGCTCAGGCAGGCGGCGACGCCGGACGTGGCGCAGATGCAGGAGCTGCAGAGCGCGCTGCTGACGAGGTTCTGGGGACATCCGGTGAGCCTTCGCGCCTGGGTCATCCTTCCGCCGGGCTACTCGTCCAGCAGCGGCAAGTACCCCACGGCGTATTGGACGCACGGCTTTGGCGGCAATCTTGACGGAGCGCTTGTGTACGGACTGCGTCTCTACGAGCGCATGAAAGCCGGCACGATGCCGCCGATGATCTGGGTGATGCTGGACGAGTCGTGCGCTGAAGGCACGCATGAGTTTGCCGACAGTGTGAACGACGGGCCGTGGGGCGCGGCGCTGACTACGGAGTTTATTCCCTTGCTGGAATCGAAGTATCGTATGGACGCGCGCCGCGACGGCCGTTTCCTCAACGGGCACTCCAGCGGCGGCTGGGCCACGCTGCAGCTTGAGATCAACTATCCCAAAATTTTCGGAGGCACCTGGTCCACTTCACCGGACCCAAGCGACTTCCACGACTTTTCGTTGATTGATTTGTACGCACCGCACGCCAACGTGTTTCATCGACCGGACGGCACGCCTTACCCGATTGTGCGCGACAAGGGCCAGGTGCTGGCGACGTTTGAGCAGATGACGCACCAGGAGGACGTGATCGGTCCTTACGGCGGCCAGATCAAGTCTTTCGACTGGGTCTTCTCGCCCAAGTCGCCATCGGGGGCGCCGGAACCGATGTTCGACCACGCCACGGGCGATGTTGATCCCGAGGTGGTGGCTTACTGGCATGAGCACTACGATCTTGCGCACATTGTGGAAACGCACTGGGGGGAGCGCGGCGCGGACTTGAAGGGTCGGATTCACCTGTACGTGGGCACGGCGGACACTTTCTACCTGGATGGCGCGGCGCACAAGCTGGATGCGTTGCTGGCGCGGCTTGGCGCGGATGCGCAATTCCATTTCGTTCCCGGGCGGACCCATTTCGACGTGTATGTGGCCGGTGAGGACCGCATGGGGCTTTTTGACGAGATTGCGTCCCAGATGTGGCAGGTGGCGCGCCCGGGAGAGAAGTGGAGTAAACCGTAAATGGAACAGCGATCGGTGGAGCGGGAGTTTAGTCCGGGTTTCGCACCGAAGTGATGTGCATATCGCTGCGGAAGACCTGGTACTGAAAGAACGTCACGTCGTTGACCTGTGTTTGCAGCGGCGCGGTGGGGTTCTGCCCCTTGGCGCGAACGCGGGTAATGGGCACCTTGGTCAACGCGATGGCATGAACGGGGCAGATGTAGGGCTTGCCGCCGATTTGGACCGAGCCGTATTCGACCTGGATGTCGGCGGCTTGCACATCCGCATCGTCCGGCATATCCGCGATGACATTGAGCCTCATCACTACGCCGTCCACTGGACGAACCGCGAACTCTCCGTGGTACGCGGTGGTCTGCTGGGCGCCTTTCTTCGCCGTCGGCATGCCCACTGCGTAATGCGATTGCTCCCCGGGCACTTCAAACCGGAACACGGCCAGCGGTCCATCGGCCGAATGCTCCCATTCTTTCCAGGAGAGCTTGCCGCTGGCCGCCGCATCCCGCAGCACGCCATCGAGAATCGGCCCAAACTCGCCGGAAGTGGAAAGATGCGATCCGTACGGATTCCCCAGGCTCAGCCCCCTGTGTTTCTCCTGCACTTCCTGTCCATCGCGATAGGCAATGGGAGCTTTGAGATCGCCGGTTGAATAAAACGGCCGATTGCGCAGCCTTGCGGGATCGTCCGGCCGCTGCGGCCCGGCAACGTCTGTTGGCCAATCCACGAACGAGGGCCAGTCCTCGTAATATGTCGTGTTACGGATGGCAAGAAAGTTGGGCAGATTGGGAATCACTTTGCCCATGTACGCGCCCACCGCAACGATAATGCGACGCTGTTCGGCCAGCGCGGGCGTGGGTGAGACGTCCACGTCCATTGCCGGCAATTGCAGGAAGGCGGACGCATCAGCCAGGGCAATGAGCGCCCGCTGAGTTTCATGGCCGGCGTACGCTGTCTTCCAGCGTTCAAGTCTGCTGAGTGTGGCACGCTCGGTCAGAGTTACGCCAGAGATAAGCTGGGAGAGCTTCTCGTCGGATAACTTGCGGTTGGCCTCGAGCAGTATCTCGAACTCCGCAATTGTCATGGGACTGGTGACGTTCTCAGGGCCGGCAAGCCGCTCGCGATCGACTGAAACCCGGTACTTGAAGCGATCGCCATCCACGCGCGCCGCATAAGGAATCCTGCTATCGGGATTGAAATCCAGATTTCCCGGCGGCGGAGCAGGTGTGGGTGTAGGTGGAGGCGGCTCGGGCTTGGGCCTCTGCCCCGCCGCAAAGGAGCACGCGAGAAGAATGGCCAGCGCCGGTGCAACGCAATACGGTCTCATGATGGGTATCTCCAATGATTGCGGGACGATTATACGCTCGCTGGCGGCCAAGAATCGGCTTGACCGCAAGTCGACCCCAAACGCCTGCCCCCAGGGCGCACATTCTTGACTGACGATTGGCACCCATTCGATACCGCCGAGGCTGCACCGGTTAGGGAACTTCACTTTTTTGTTGGCTAATTCGTGAGTGGTCTGGATGACAAACGGCGAAACCATCCTCAGGGATGAAATGGAGCGCGAAAGGGCGGCCGAAGCGGAACTGAGGGGTCGGCGGAACGCCGGCGAGAGCGGGAAAAGGAAGAACTGGGCGGGGCGTGAGCTGGCTTGCCGGATTATACCATAATAACGTGTTATTTATCAATTACTTACTAGCTATCCTACCGGCTCCTGTTTAGGTGCTTGGTACTCGGCCCACATGGGGGTATGATACGTGCCTGTTTTCTAGTATTCTGAGAGGAAAGACCCGCTCATGGGTCTCAATCTCCCGGAGGTTACAGGAATGGCAGAGACAGTGAAAAAGACCAGGACGGCAGCAAAGCCTCGCAAGGCGGCAATGAAGAACGGCAACGGGATCAGCGCCGATCCGGCGGTGCAAAACCACCACGGCGCGGCCCAGGAGCGGTCGGTTTCCCAGGAAGAGGTGGCCCGGCTGGCGCACAGCTACTGGCAGGAGCGCGGCAGAAGACACGGCCATCACATCGAAGACTGGTTCCGCGCCGAGCAAGAACTGCGCGGTCAGTAGCAGATGCAGGTTACAGGGGGCAGGTTTCAGGTGTCAGGCACTGTTGGCGTCCATTAAGCAATCGACTTTTTTCTTTTAATTTCAGAAGGATACCTGACGAACTGACTCGGGAAGCTGGCTCACTATGAAGTCTCCGATTCCCGAATCATGATAACCGGCACCCTGAGCCCTGCAATCAAAACAGGCCCAGATCGCCTTCGACGGGCGCCAGCTTGAGCAGGCCCAACTCGCCGGCGAGGCGCTCCAGTTTGGCGCGCGTGGCGGCTGTGGGCGGCACCAGGGGCAGACGGACGGTGTCGCCGCATTTGCCCATGAGGCTGAGCACAGTCTTGACGGGGGCCGGGTTGGACTCCCAGAAGTTGGCCTCGAAGAGCCGGCCCAGGCGGCGTTCGACTTCGCGCGCCTGCGTCCAGTCGTTCATCAGGGCGGAGCGGATCATGCGGCCGACTTCGGCGGGGGCTTCATTGGAGGCCACGCTGATGAGTCCGTGGGCACCGATGCCGATGGCGGCGAGGGCCATGTTGTCGTCGCCGGAAAATACTTTGAATGTGCGGCTTACGCCGTGAACGATCTGGGCGATCTGGGGCAGCTTGCCGCTGGCTTCTTTGACCGCCTGGATGTTGGGCGCGGCTTCGGCCAGTCGAATCACCGTCTCCGGCTCCAGGTTGGCGGCGGTGCGGCCAGGCACGTTGTAGAGGCACACCGGGAGCGGCGCCACGGCCTTGGCCAGGGCCAGGAAGTGCTGGAACTGGCCCTCCTGGGTGGGCTTGTTGTAATAGGGGTTGGCGGAAAGAACGGCGCTGACGCCGGAGACCTGGCGCAGCCGGCCGGCCAGGCGCAGCAGCGTGCGCGTGGAGTTATGGGTGCAGCCGGCCCACACCGGCACGCGCCCGCGCGCAGCTTCCACCACGATGCGAACGGCGTTGAGCCACTCTTCTTCGTCCAGGGTCGCTGCCTCGCCGGTCGATCCGCAGGCGACGATGAAGTCGATCCCCGATTCGATTTGCCAGTCAACCAGCGCCCAGAGCGCCTGCTCGTCTACCGATCCGTCCGCGCGAAAGGGGGTGACGATCGCTGTGCCACAACCTGTTGTATCCATGACAGGCTAGTTTATAACGGACGGGATCAGGGGGCAGGTGTCAGGGGTCACGCGCGGGGCGGGGCTGAGATCAAGAGCGCTTGTGGAGAAAAGTTGGGATGTCGCGCGAGCCCTGGGTGACCGCGACGATTTCGATATTGCCATCCGCAATCGGTCGATAGACGATCAAGTAGTTCTCGACAGGCCAGAACAATAGTTCATGGTCTGTGATATCTCTCCGCGTATGCCCGATACGAGGATTTCGAGCGAGAAGGTCGAACGATCCCAGCAATCTCATGATCCATCTGTCGGCGGAATCTTCGTTGTCGCGAGCGATGAAATCCCAGATCTCCCGTATTTCCTCGCGGGCTCGCGGGCTCAGATCGTAATCGCTCATGCGATGCGCTTTCTCCGACGGGCCATTCTCTCAGCGACTTCCTGGCGGAATACTTCTCCGGGGATACCCTCGCCGCGGTCGAGTGCGTCAAGCCGTGCCCTGAGCTCGCGGTTGAATTCGGCGATCTGCTGTTCGCGCGACTTCTCCTCGCGCTCAAGCGTCCTGAGAGCCTCGCGTACGACCTCGCTGGCCGAGGTGTAGCGGCCGGATTCAACCTTGGCGGCGACAAACTTCTCAAGTTCGGGCGTCAGCGACACGTTCATGGGGAAATCTCCTCCTGAACATCCTCGACTGGATAACAAACTTTGTCAAACTCTGTTATTGCTCGCGATGCCACACCTACGCTCACAGCCGATCGAAGATCTCCCGGAAGTCCCAAACGCCGGGGTGGTTCTGCTGGGCCAGCCACTCGGCGGCGCGGACGGCTCCAACGGCGAAGCCGCGGCGGCTGAAGGCGTCGTGACGCAGCTCCAGCACATCCACCTCGCTCCTTGCGGTGACTATGTGCTCGCCCTTGGCGTCGCCGATGCGGTGCGATGTGACGGGCACTTCGGCATCGGGGCGGACGGATTGAATGATCTCCTTGAGCGTGAGGGCCGTGCCGGAAGGCGCGTCGAGCTTCGACTCGTGATGCGTTTCTGCGATGGAGAACGCGTAGCCCTCGAGCCTGGCCACATCAGCCGTCAGGCGGAAGAGCTTTTGCACGCCGATGGAGAAGTTGGAGCCGTAGAGCAGGGAACCGCCGCGGCGTTCCGCGAGTTCCTTCATCGCGGCCAGGTGCGCGTACCAGCCGGTGGTGCCAACGACGATCCTGCCTCCGAGAGCCAGGATCGCGCGCATGTTTTCCGCTGCGGACTCTGCATTAGTGAAGTCGATGACCACGTCGACGCCGGCCAGCGTGGGCGCGGTGAGCGCGGATGCGCCGCGGTTTTCGTGAATCTCCAGTGAGCGCACGCCGTGGCCGCGCTCGTGCGCCACTTCCGCGACGAGCGAGCCGGTTTTGCCTTTGCCGAGGATGAGAATGTTCATTTCAGATTCCTGATTCAGCCCCCGCAGGGGCGGGTGCGCGCAGCCTAATTGCCGTAGGCTTTGTAAAAGCGAATGTGCACTGCGGGCTTGCCGTCCACCTGCATCGCTTCAAGAGTGCCGACGAAGGCGCCGCCATTCAGCCAATCGTACTTGCCTTTGGGCGCTTCGAATTGCGGAGAAGTGAAGAGCGCCTCCCGTTTTCCGGTCGAATTGGGGCAGACCATGCCCTGGTTCACCACATGAATAATGACATCGTCGTCGGTCTTGATGAAGTAGTCCGCGTGCAACTGGAAGCAGCCGCTGGGAAGGGTGAGCTGCCAATCCCAACCTCCGGGCATGATTTTGCCGCGCAGGTCTGGGCCCTGAAACGTGCCCCCGGTGATGGGCACAATGTTGCGCTTGCCGATGGGAGTGTCGCCGACGGGCACGCCGGCGGCAAGCGTGACGGTTTCTTCATAGACGAAGCGAAGCTGCGGCGGCTGTGGCGCAGCGGCAGCCTGCCCAATTGCAAGCAGCCGCGAACAGCTGACGATGGCCGCAAGCGTGATCATCGAATGGAGACGATGCAAGGGCGACTCCTTCCTGATTGGCCGGCTATGTCCGCCGCGCTTCCACGTCGAAGATCTCCGGATCGGGATCCTGGAAGAACGTTGCGTGCAGCGAGCGCACTGCCTCGTCCGCGTCGTCTTCCTCAATCATGAAGCTCATGTTGATTTCGCTGGCGCCCTGCGAGATCATGCGCACGTTGATGTGCCGGATCGCCGAAAAGACCCGTGCCGCCATGCCATTCTGGCCGCGAATGTCCTCGCCTACCATGCAGACCAGCGCCTTCTTGCCCTCGTATTTCACGTCGGCCAGTTTGCTCAGGTCGGCAGCGATGAGCGGCAGCTTGTCGTTGGAGTCCACGGTGAGCGAGACCGACACTTCGCTGGTGGAGACCATATCGACCGGCGTCTGGTGTTTGTCGAAGATGGTAAAGATCTCCTTCATGTAGCCGTGGGTCATGAGCATGCGGCTGGCTACCACGTCGATGATGCTCAGCTTCTTTTTGACCGCGATGGACTTGAAGGGGCTCTTGCAGTGCGGCGCCAGCGAGATGATGCGCGTGCCTTCGTTCGCCGGGTTCTTGCTGTTGAGCACAAGTACGGGAATGTTTTTCCGCACCGCCGGCAGGATGGTGGCCGGGTGCAGCACCTTGGCGCCGAAGTAAGCCAGCTCGGCCGCTTCTTCAAAGCTGATGACTTTGACCCGCAGCGCATCGGGGCAGACGCGCGGATCGCTGGTCATGATGCCGTCCACGTCGGTCCAGATTTCGATGGACTCGGCGTGCATGGCGCCGCCGAGCAGGGCAGCGGTAAAGTCGGAGCCGCCCAGTCCAAT
>Ga0265338_10006321_pt1 | contig 15141 bp, 40 predicted proteins | sample 42126metaG_FD_193579 | JGI IMG/M metagenome (GOLD analysis project Ga0265338, IMG submission 193579) | Rhizosphere microbial communities from Carex aquatilis grown in University of Washington, Seatle, WA, United States - 4-21-26 metaG | ecosystem: Host-associated > Plants > Roots > Rhizosphere... | reverse complement strand
CAAAACCGATCCGGTTGCAGGTCGTATAGTTGTTGATGCCGCCGCCGCCCGTCACGATCGTGCTGTTGTTGTAGGTATTGCCGTCGGTGTAGCTGCCGACGCTGTTCACGGTGCCGGCAAGGTCCGCGCCCGTCGCGTATGTCTCGGTCGAGTTGGCGATGCCGCCGGCGATCGACGAGGCGCTGTCGAGGTCGCACGACATCTCCCAATAGAAGCTGCCCGACGAGAAGGACGTGTCCGACCGTCCCATCGCGGTGTTTACCACCGTGGTGCTCGTCGCGGTCAGGTTCCCGTTGCTCAGGGTGGCGCCGCCGCTCTTGTTGGAGGTGCTCCATGTGACGGCCACGCAACCTCACATCGTTTCCCAGATCATGTGGGCGCCCAGGCTCGCGCTCGTCGAGCCGGTGAAGGCCGACAGCGACACCTCGCCCAGCGAGGCGGTGTTGCCCAGGATGCCCATACGATCCTGTGTGTTCTGGTAGCTGGCCTTCACGATGCCGCCGAAGGCGTTGAAGACGAAAGACTTCTTGGCGAGCGTGATCGAGTTGGAGCGGATCGCCTGCGTGGTCGCGGTGACGGCGCATACGGCCGGCGCGGTGACGACGGCGCCCGACGGGTTGGTGAGGCCCGCGGTGTTGGGGGTGACCAGCGTGGTCGGGTTGGCCATCACCGTACTGTCGCGGCCGAGCAGCATGATGACCGGCGCCGAGCTACCCGCCTGGCCGCCGATGTAGACTTCCTCGATGAAGTTCACCTGCGTCGAGGTGCCTCCCTGGATCGCCATGTACTGAAGCGTCGTCAGCGAGGCGTTGTCGGCGGTGCCGGTGCCGCTGGTGAACGTCGGGACGGCGAAGACTGATGTGCTCATGGCCTAGAAGCTCCGTTGGTAGCGGGTGAAGATTTCCTCGAGCAGCGCACCCAGCGGTTTGTGCGCGGCTCCCAGCTTTCGCATCAGCCCACACCGGTCGCAGATGTAGGCGTCGCAAAAGAAGCACCACTCGCGGTCACGGCTCCGCAGAGGGTTCATGATGACGTCGGCGCCGCAATGCTTGCAATTCTTGATGGCCGCTTCGAAGACCTGGCCGGCGCCCACGCAGGGCGCACCCTCGAGCCCGTTGGCGCGCATGAACTCAGGCGTGATGCCTGGGCTGTTGCGATGATCAATCAGGATCTCGCCTTGCTGGCTGAATTTACTCGCCATCCGCTACGGTCCATCTTCGGGCTATCGGCGTCTCGCGACGCTGAGGTCGTGGTCTGGCTATATCACCAGCCGCGTTAGGGTGTGAATTTCAGCCGGCGAGCCGGTCGCGCAGAGCAAAGCCCATCAAAGGCCAAAGCTGCCGAATGGCGTCCTCGTAGGCGAGCTTCTTGCCATACTCGGCGTTGAAGTTCTCCGGCGAGGCCGGCGCACTCTTGCCGATGACCGTGAAGCCGTTCCGCATCACCAGGATACAGATCGACAGGACCTTGAGCGATTCGTGGGAAGGCGCGCCGACTGCCGTCACGGTGTCGTCGGCATTCAGATCATAGCGCGCCGTGATGGCGCCCTCGATGTCAGCTAGTGCCACGCGGGGCTTCACGGCGAACGCTGCGCTCTCTCGGTCTGTCTGTTGCAAACTCATAGGTGCCTCCTCGGTTGCGCGGAAACCGCCGCGCGCGGCCTCAATTCAGGATCTCCTTCCACTTCGCGATCTCGGCCTCGGCGTGCATCGCGCGCTGGCGCCAGGCGTCGGCCCATTGCGCGCGGGCCGCGAGCTCCTGGATGAACGTCGGCGTGATCGTCGCCAGCGCCTCGAGGAAGGAACAGGACGCGGCGTCGTCGGTGGCGAAGCGGGGACCGCGGACGATCCGGCCGTCATGGGTGACGGTGAACACCACGATACCGCCCATCGTGATGGCGAAACCCGGCTCTTCGCCGGGGCCGGCGGGGCGATTTTCAGGGGTCATCCCATCGTCCCCATGCCGCGATTGGCGTTGCGGTAGCGCGGCAGGCGGGTCGGCGGCGGGATGTCGCCCTCGTTGCGCACCTGGTCGATGATCTCGGCCATGCCGCCGAAGGCGTCGGCGCCGTGGCTGTACTGGTCATGGACGGGCGAGGCGGGCTCGTCGGTCGTCTTCGGCACGTTGCGGCGATAGCGCTTCAGGCAGTCGAGCAGCCGGTTGGCGCCCAGGTGCCCGTACTGGAAATCGCGCACGGTGTCGTCGATCAGCAGGCGCGGGAACATCATGCGGGCCGCCCGGATGCGCGCCTCGGGGTCGGTCTTGGGCATCATCTTGACCTTCTTGCGGCCGAGCTTGCGCAGCAGCTTCAGGGCGTTGGTGCCGCTCTTCGGGTCGTGGTCGGCGCCGTCGTGCGGCAGCCAGTCCTCGCCCCACAGGTAGCCCAGGCTGTTGAGATCGGCGACGCACTCGGCGTAGGTCCGGCCGTTCGCCTCGAGGTAGTTGATGATCGTGGCCGTGCCGGGGGCGACAAGCTGGAACATGATGATGGCCATCGCGTCGTTCCAGCCAAGGTCCCACACGGTGTGGACGGGGAACCGCGGGTCGTAGGGCATCGGCCGGATGCGAAAGTCGGAGATCATCTTGTTGATCTCGGCCGTGTAGATCGCGCCTGGCAGCACCGAGCGCGGGTTGCCCTCCCAGATGTTGTCGTAATCGAACTTGTCGCCGTGGTCCCGCATGTAGACGCGCTCTTGCTCGAGCTCCTTGGGGAACCAGGGATTATCGGCGTAGGTCATCTTGACCACGATCGCGCCCGGTGGCCGGCGCACGACGAAGCGCTTGTAGGTGTCGTCGCTGTCGAGCTCGGGATTGAACGAGACCCAGATCTCCGAGTTGGGCGCGCGGATGGTCGGGATCAGCATGTCCCACGAGCGCTTCGACACCGACTGCGCCTCTTCGACCCACACGATGTCGACGCCCTCATAGGACTTGATGCTGATGACGGTGTGGCTGGCGAGGCCGATGAAGATGAACTCTGTGCCGTTCGCGCCGAAGATGCCGTTGTCGTTCCAGTGATAGAACGCCTCGAGCCCTAGCTCCTGGATGCAGTCGACCAGCAGGCGATGCACCGATTCGCGAAGGGAGCGCTGGGTCTCACGAGCGCAGAGGATGCGTAGCTTCTGGTTGGCACCGAGGTTGAGCAGGGCGCGCGCGACGCTGTGCGATTTCGCGCCGCCGCGGCCGCCATAGATCACCTTGTAGCGGTGCAGCCCCATGAGGAAGCCGAGCTTGTGCGGCAGCTTCGTGACGACCTGGATCGGCGCCGGCTCGGCGTGGGTGGCCTCGGGGATCATGGGCCGAGCCACCAGCGGAACCAGCCCTTGACGCGCTGCCAGAGAGTCGGCGGCGGCGGGTAGGCCATGTCGAACACGGCCTCGTGATGGCTGATGTCGTAGGCGCCAGGAAACCGTTGGCGGATGTCGTAGGGGTCAGCCCTGCGATCGAACGCTGCGAGGATGCGCTCGTCGCGCGCCTTGTCGGCAGCGGCGATGTGCGCGGGACCGGCCTGCTCGCGCCGCTGTTTCTCAATCCGCTGGAGGATCTCAGCGGCGGCGGCGTCGTACTTTTGCTTGCGTCGCGTCTCCCAGCCTTTGAGCGCGGCCAGCTTGCGGCGCTGCTTCGGCGTCTGCTTACGCGCCATCGGGTGCGCTCCCTTCGATGTCGCGCATCTCGCTCTCGTAGTGGTAGCGCCACTGGAGATGTGCGACGGCCGCCATCATCTCGATGGTGGTCCGCGTGTTGTGCCAGTGCGTCCGCGGTCCCTCTCTGCCGACCGTGGCGAAGGCTATGCCGTCGATCTGGCCGCTCTCGGCTTTGGCGAGGATTTCCTTGATGGTGGCGATCAGGGCTCTGTCGACCGGCGCCGGCACCAGGGCGAGGAAGGGGATCGGGTCAGCCATCGGCCGTTCCTCCCAGCACATCGACCCAATCCTTGGCGGGGATGATCCGCCACGCCTTGCCGGGGCGCATGATGTAGTCGCCATCAAGCGGGACGAGAACCGGACGGCTGATCTCGCCAGGCCACATGCCACAGCGACAGCCGGCCGTCGACTGGCACTCGGGCTGTGAGCAGATGCGCAGGCTCATCGCGCCTTCTCCCTGCGCTCGCGGTCCTCGCGCTCGAGCTCGGCCTTGCGCAGGCGGAACTCTTCGCCCTTGAGCGTGCGGCCCTCGCCGAACTCCGGCGGCGCCGCGCAGTCGATGCTGAGATCCATCGGCTGGTTCTTGCGTGGCCGGCCGCGCCGCTTAGGCAGCGGGCTGATGATCGCGTGCGCCAACATCATGACTTCCCCCGCTCATTGGACGACCTTCAGCCGCGGCTCGGCCATTTGGGCGCCAATCACGACATGCCGCGGCGAGGGGCGCGTCCAGAACTTGCACCACACGACGCCGTCAGGAATGGCCCGCGAGATCGGCACGGCAAACTCGAAAGACAACGTCTCGTCGATTTCGTTCTCCATCATGCCCCGCGAAACCTCATAGCGAAGTTCCTGGAGCAATTTCTCGATGCGCTCGCGACGAATGTTCGTGGTCTCGCTCATTGGACTTCGTCCAGCCGCGCCACCGACTTCTCGATGATGCGGTCGATCGCGGCCAGCAGTTCCGGCCCGTCGTGCGGGCACTTCTCGCTGGCGACCTCGCGGACGTGCTGCTCCTGTCGCACCACGCCATTGTCATCGAGCACCTCGTTCATCGGCATCGCCGCGATGACCTCGGCCTCGACCTCGACATTGTTGGGCTTGATCAGGATCGAGACCAGGTAGCGCCCGCCGTGGGCGATGAACTTGCACGCCTTCAGGTAGATGTCCTGTGGCCGCTCGAGGGTCTGGAGGCGCTTCTCGCCGCTCGGGAACACGCGGATGAACGGGATCTCGCTCGCGCCCATGGTGGGCAGCTTCACGTTGCGCCAGACGCCGGGGTAGAGCTCGATCAGCATCAGGACTGCCCCGGCTGCACGAGCAGCACCTGGAGCGTGAGGTTCGCCGCCTTCTGGCTGTTGTCGCGCTCGTACAGGCCCAGGTGCTTGAACGCCTTCTCGAGCGCGTCGTTCTTGTTCCAGAACTTGATCTTGCCAGGCTGCGTCTCGGTGCGCGTCACCGTCTCGCCGTCGGTCACCGTCTCGACCTTGACGGCCTTGAACTCGATCTCGGCCACCGCGGCCGCCATGTCGTCGGTCCACTCGACCACCGGGATCGCCGATCCGTCGGCCCTGAAGAACCGCCTGGGGTCGCTCATGGCGATGCGCGCCGTCTCGCGCAGCGTCGCCACCACCTCGAGGCCGCTCGCCATGCCGGCGCTCGACACGAGCTCGTCGATGAGCTTGTGGGTGCTCGGCTCCTTCAGGATGCGGTGCGCCGTGATCCTCGCGGTCTTCACCGGATAGCCGGCGGTGATCGCGGCCTGCGTGCCGTTGCGGCCGTTGATGATGTAGGCGGCGGCGAACAGGCGGCGCGCGGCAGCCTTCGCCGCCTGGCTGTTGCCAACCTTGGGCTGGTTCATGTCCGGTCCTCGGCGATCGCGAGCGTGCGCAGGCCCTTGGCCGAGTCGAACTCGAGCACGCGCTTGTCGGTGCCGATCAGCAGCACGCCATCGACGGTCTGCAACGAGATGACGCGCTCTTCGTCGCCAAACCAGATCGACCGCACCGTGACTTGCGGCTCGTTCGGGATGGGGCGCAGCTTTTCGCGCACCCTGCGGATCTCGGTCGCCAGGTCGGTGCTCATGCGCCGCGGCCCTGCTTGCGGAAGATGGCATGCTGCGCGGTTGCCGACACGCGATTGCCTGGCATCGCCCGCGCGATCTTTGCGTGCATGCCGTGGATGTCGCTGCGGCCGGTGCGAAAGCGCCCGATCGAGGCGAGGGCTGAGTCGGCGCGATCGGCCGAGCGCCAGCGGAAGAACGCCCGCTTCTTGCGGTTGGCCGGCATCATGTGTGCTGCCTCCGCAGCGCCTGGCGCAATTCCTCGCGGTCGGCGTTGTCGTTCGGGATCGCCAGGCCGCCCTTCGCGGTGATGAAGGTCCGCTGCGGATAGATACCCAACTCCTTGCCGAGATCGAGCAGGCTGGGCTGCTCAAGCCGATGCTTCGCGAGCCGCTCTTCGCGGTAGCGCTGATACAGCAACTCGCGCGTCCAGAGGTCGGCCTCTACCATCTCGCGATGCTGGTCGACGACCGTGTCGGCCGTGAGCCAGCGCCAGAGGCGGCGAATCATCGCTTGCCTCCGCGATTGATGATGCCGCGGCCTGGCGGCTTCGCCTTCGGCTTGGCACGGGCGGGCAGCTTCCCACCGGTGTCGGCTGCGGCGTACTCGGCCGCGGCTCGGCCCTCCGGCCCCTTCTTGTTGCGATTGGCGAACGCCCAGCGGCGCTGCTTTTCTGAGACTGGCGGCATGCGGTTACTTGCCTCCGTGGCGGCCCTAGCTCTTGGAGCCTCGGTTGATGATGCCCTGCGGGTGGCCCTTGTGGGGCCAGCCCTCCATCGTCTTCGCGCGGATCGCGTCGCGCTTGATGGTCGGGTTCTTGGAGCGCTCGGCTGCGGCGAGGCGGCCGGCCGGGATCTTGCTGCCAGGCTTCACGCCGAGCTCGCGGTGCAACTTGCCCTTCTGGCCACCAGGCTTGAACGCCATCACAGATTCTCCCGAACGTGGGTGCTATCGAGATAGACCGGCTTGCCGCAGCTATCGCACATGGTCCTCGCGCCGAACTCCATGGGCCTGCCGTCGAGATGCGCAGCGTCGGCCGATCGCGCCTCGCTGCCACGCCCAGGACGGCACCGCAGTAGGAACGCCGGCTTGCCGCAACCCTCGTTCGGTTCAAAGCCGAGGTGGACCATCATGTAGGGAAACGGCCCGCGCGCAGCGAAGGCCGCGCCGTAGCCATCGGCTCGAGCCGCAGCGGGCGCAGCGACCGATGCCGCGCCGAACAGCCACAGGAAGAACCGGCGGCCGATCATCACTTGTCCCCCTTCACGTAAGCCTCGATCGCGGTCGCCGCTTCGATGAGATCCTTGGCGTCGCCCACGGTCGAAAGGTGCTGCGCCTGCTCGATCGCCCAGCGGCGGATCAGCACCTCGGGGTCGTTGTAGTCGACCGTCTTCACGGGCTTGACCGGCCCGTCGTGGTCATCGCCATAGATGCGCGCGAACTCGCTAGGCATCTTCGGTGGGCCGCTGCTCATCGCCACGGCTAATACTTCTGCGGGAGGGTGGGCTTGTTGGCATCGCCGCCGTAGCCCGCCTGGAACGCCGCCTCGCCGCCGCTGTTGTCGGTGCCGTGGAGGATGTCCATGGCCGCCTTCAGCGCAGCACCTGGGCTGTCGCAATGCTGCGGCGGGGGCGTCGGCGCGCCGCCTTCGCCACCGCTGTCGCCGCCGGGAACAGGAGCAGCAGGTGCGCCAGTGTCATCGGGCGCCGCTCCACCACCAGGGGCAGGGGCTCCCATGCCGGCGTCGCCGCCTGCGCCTGCGCCTTCGTCGGGCGGTCCAGCGTAGACCATGTAGGACTGGTCGCTTTTCTTTTGGGTGATCGTGACGACGGTCGTCTCATCGCTGCCGGCTTCGTCGCCTTCGTCTTCGTCGTCGTCATCGCCTGGTGCCTCGTCCTCGCCGCCCTCGTCGGCGCCAGCGTCGGGACCGCCAGCGTCTCCCATGTCATCGGGCGCAGGCGTCGAGGCAGCAGCAGCGGGGGCGCGGGCCATGTGGGAGGCTCCTGGCAAAATGCAGTTGTGCCGCCACAATGCGGTTAGGGTGCCAGGGACGCAAGATGTGGCGTGTTCGGATGGCGGCCGGCCATATAGCCTGCCACTATGTCGCAGCGGTTGTGGTCCGCATTGACCGCAACTTTTCACACGTTCGTGCGCTAACTGTGACTTGCTTGCTCGCGCAACTCGGTCTGCTGGGAGGCACCCGAGGCGTAGTGAGGGATATGCAAGCACCGGCCGGCCGAGATCCAGGTTAGCTCCCCCGCGAGTCTGGCTCTTCGGTCGGCCGTTCTTTTTATCGAGCCTAGCAATCGCGGCGCTGTTCTCTACTGAACAGTTTGCGGCGGGCGCGCAAGGATGTGTTCGCTGCAATTCCGCATATCTGGCGGATCGGGGATCGTTGGTAGCGGAGACAGGATTTGAACCTGCGACCTCCTGGTTATGAGCCAGGCGAGCTACCAAGCTGCTCTACCCCGCACCAACGACGCGCCCCGCAACCATTCCGGCGGAAGTCCCGCCTCCGGCCGGCTTACCCAACCACAGGAAGGCGCGGAACGTAGCAAAGGCCCGGTGGCTCGGCCATGCGAATCTATGCGAACATTCGCACGTTCGTATGATTCGCACTGTTGACTTAGCTGTCCTCGACCCACCGATTGCTGGTGAAGGCGAGGAAATAGATGCGGCCGCCGCGCTTTGCCCGCATGCCGCCACCCTCACCGTGGATCGCCTTGATGCCCTCGATCGGGCCAGCGCCGGGAAGGTCCGGCAAAGTGACGATGGGCGTGCCGTTCTGCCTAAGCAGGACGATCATATCCTCGAGGATGAGCGTCCCTCGGAGGGTCCAATCGTCGCTCATGGCAGCAGCCTCTGCGGCGCAGGCCCCACGCGGGTGAAGCTCACGATGCCGGTGTCGAGCGAGCCGTCGGGATTGCGCAGCCGGCAGTCCAGCAGGTCGAACGACATCACCGCGCATCGCCAATGGGCGACCCTGTGGCCGCCCGGAGCATCCGCCGCCGGTGCCGTCAGGACGATCTCGACCAGCGAGCCGTTCACGTTGGCGATGTAGCCGTGCGCCTCGCGAATGATCGCGTCGCCGAGAGTTTTCCAAAGCACGCGCCGCTCGCCGTCGATCGTGGCCATGCCTGGGATGATGACCGGGTTCACGCCGGTGGTGCGCCATTGGCCGCGGAAGTCCTCGCCAGGCGACCACGCCACCAGGATGAACAGCAGCGCCAGAGCGAGCAGCGTGACGCCGATCGTGCCCTCGTGCCAGCGGATCCAGCGGCGGACGCGGAAGAGCCAGCCCTCGCGGTTCATAGCGGCTGCGTCCAGCGCAGGCGAAAGCGCCGCGCCGCGTCGATGGCGTCCTTGGCGATGTGGTCGAGTTCGGCCTGGTGCTCGCGCGGGTCGCGGAGTTTCCAGTTGACGCCGCCCCACAGGAACTTGCCTTCGGCGTTGGCCTTCTCCAGGTCATCGGGCGAGAACCACAGCCCCTGGTAGCCGCACCAGATCCACACGCCGCGCTCGCGCGCCAGTTGGATCAGCGGCTTCAGGCTCTCGCGGATGGCGTCGGGATCATCGCTCATGGTGCCTCGCATGTCGTGGCGAGAAGCATTGCTTCCCACACGCTTTCAGGATCGCCGTGCAGGTCGTGCCAAGAGCCCGAGTCGGTGCCCGCCGCCCGTGTGAGGCTCCTGCCCGCGTCGAGCATCGGCCCGTTGGGCTTCTTCAGTTCCTCGAGCACAGCCTGCACGAGCGGCACGGCATAGCGCCAAAGCGGCGTTGGATCGCCCACGGCGAGGATGCCAGAGCCGAGGCCCTTGATCGGCTCATCGGGGTTCCGTCTTTGAGACACGCACACGGCGCGCGCTGCTTGCTCGAGCATTGTCATGGTTGCCTCGCTGCGCAGTCGACGCCGAAGGGGAACACGACGACCATGATGCCGCCCTTGTCGCGGCAGTCGACCGATAGCTCGAGCACGTTGATGGCGAGGCCGGCAAGGGCGGTGCCCAGCGCCAGCCAGATCAGGGTCAGGCGGCTCATAGCCCGTGCCTCGTCTTCCAGGCGTCGATGTGGTTGGCGACGCGCCACCACTCAGGGTTCAGCACCGTCTCGGGGTCTTTCGGGTTCGGCGGCGGGTCGATCGCCATGGCGTTGAACTCGCGCACGTTCGCCTTCCACCAGGCTTCGAACGCCTCGCGCGTCGGCCAATCCTCGACGGTCATGGCCGTGTGTCCTCCTGGATGAACAGGCGCCAGCGCTTCGTCGGATCCGGCGACGGCCACATCAGCACCTCGTCGCCCGCCATCCACAGCCCCAGGTTCGGTCGTCCAACCACCTTCAGGTTGAACACTGGTTGGCCATCCGTCGTGAGCGGCATCTCCGTGTAGAGCGCGAGCTCGGTGAGCCGCGGGCGGCTGCGGATGTCGTCGATGATTTCTTGGCGCCGCCGCCCTTCCCATCGGGCGATGCGCCACGCTGCGACCATCACGATCGCGCCCGCAGCGAACGGCGTTAGACACGCCAGGATGATGTGCAGAGTCTCGCGCTCCATCGCTCAATCCTTTCAGCGGCCCGATTGCCGGTCAACCTGGGTGGCGTTTTTGTCGCGCAGCACACGCATCTCGCGCTGGGCGAAGGCGACGAGCTCGGCTGCCGTCAGCAGCTTGTTGCCCACGCGAAACCGGCCGTCCTCGATGTGGACGGCGTAGCCGTGCCGCCGCAGGAAGCGGACGTGCGGCAGAAGCGCGCCATAGAGCTCGGCCTCGCTCGCCGCCTCGTCCTGGCGATGCTTGGCGGCCCAGCCTGCGCTCGACAGCATCGGCTTGCCGCCGGTCGTGCGCCGCACGTTCTTGGGCAGCGCGTCGACCTTGAGCTTGCGCTCGAGGCGCACCATCCGCCTGGTCTTGCGCGCGAGCCAGCCATCCTTGCGGGCGTGGTAGTACAGCCACGGCGCGGATCGGCCGACCTTGACGCAGATCTCGTCGATCGTGAGGCCGCTGTCCTCCCAGAGCCTGCGTGCCCCTGCGATCTGATCGGAAGAGGCCCGGTTCGTCATCAGGCGTGCCACTCCCAGCGGAACTTGGCTTGCCCGACAACGGCCTGCCATTCGCGGCCGGGGCGGTTGCGCCAGTCTTGCGGGCGCCCTGGCGGTAGCTCGGCGATGACCTTCGCGCCCGACCCTCGGAGCGACGCGCCGCTCTCGCTGTGGAGCGTGTACGTGATCAGGCGCCGGCCGCCCATGGCTCGCCAGGCGCGCCAGCAGGCGGCGTAGAGGAACGACGCGCTGCCCTTCGGTGCATCAGGCATCACGCAGCATCGGTTGACCTCTGCGGTCACGCCATCCATCAGCGCTGGTGCAACGGGATTGCCCACCAAGGCGACGCCGACCAAGCCATTGCCATCGCTACAGCCGATCGAGAAGCGGGCGCCGGCGACGCGCTTGTTGTGCCGGTGAAAGCTCTCGACGAAGGCGTTGGCCTCCCTCTGCGTCACGGGGATAGCGAAGAGGGTCATCAGTGCATCGGCGACTTGCCGGAAGCGTCGCGCATCGTCCGCATGATGTCGGCAATGCACCTCGCGCAGCGCAGCATGAGCATCAACTCCACCGGCGTCGGCCGAGGCGCGCTCGTCCCGGTGATGGGGTCCAGCCAGGCTTCGAAGGTCTTGATCGTGCGCTCGAGATCGTCGGCGCCGACGTTGGGCACGGTGACGCGGATGTCAGCCATCGAACTTCGTCCGGTCGACGTCGATCACCGCGGTGGGTTGCTTCCCCCACACGTCGCGGTTCGCCATGAAGTGGGCGAGCGCCTGGAGCCACTCCTCGTTGTAGCCATAGTCCAGTGCGCTGGGCATGTGGGCACCCTCGCCCAGGTCGATCAGGAAGTGCAGGGTGAAGGCCATCACCTTCTTCGGCCCGACGAAGGGCTCGATGGCCTTGGCGAGCGCCTCGTGCAGCGCGTCGCAGATCGCCTTCTGCTCGTCGGTCATGCTCATGGCGCGTCGTCCTTCGGCGGCGGCGGGAGCTCAACAAGCCACCCGCGGCGCTCGATCTCGCGGCTGAACGTCTCGGCGACGTCGCACGCCTTCGCGACCAATTCATCGGTCGTCAGCATGCGGAGCTTCTGCCGGCCGGCGCTGTCCTCGCCGTCAGGTACGGCGACGACCATCGCCCAGCGTTCGATGAACGCGCGCGCGAGATCGGCTTCGCGAAGCGACATTTCCGAGGCGGTGATCCTCACGCCGCCGAAGCGGCCAGACGTGACTTCAACGTGTGGTGCCTTGCTTGTCATGATGCGGTCCTTTCAGGGTTATCTCAGCAGTTTGCGGAGTCGGTCGGCGATCTCCTGGGGGGAGGCACCGCGTGTGATGCGGCCGATCGAGCCGTCGGCGTTCTGGCCGTCCTTGACGACGACGGCGCCCTCGCAAATGGTGATGCAGTCGCGCACGGCGTCGTTGTGCGCGGCGAGCAGGAGCGCGCGATAGCGCTCGTCGGGCTCGCTCATGGCAGCCTCGCGAGCCACCAGGACTTCGTCATCAGGCAGTCGTGGTCGAGCCACGCCTGGTAGGCCGCGCGCACCCGCGCCAGCATCCTCTTGCCCTTGGCGTCGCGGCGCTTCTCGAGCGCGGTGCGGTAGTCGATCATGGTCCCTCCGGTTTGATGGTGACTTCGCAGCCGCGCTCGACCGAATCGCGGGCCATCTTCAGCGCGTCGTCGATCCCGAGCGTGTGCCCCAGGATGCGGTAGCGCTTCGGCTTGGGCGCCGTCAGGTAGGCGTAGAGAGCGCGGTAGATCGAGCGCATGTTGTCGTGATGCACAGGTCCCTGAAGCGCGTTGTCCATGTGGATCAGCATGGTGTTCGTCGGCTCTTTGGGCAGGCGCGGCTCGGCGAGCCACTCGAGCACGCGCTCGAGATCCTTGAGGCTGATGAGCGTCGCATCTTGGTTTGTTTCGTCCATGCGGTTCGCGCGGCCCTCGGCCCAATCAATGAAGCCCTGGCGTTCGTCGGTCATGCTGTCACCCTGTGCTGGTGCGGGCCGGTGATGTAGACGCAGGCATACTTGCTGGGCTGGCGGTTCAGCGATTCCCGGCAGGCCGCAGCGTGTTGGTAGTCCTCGCGCAGCGCGATGCCAGGCACCCACTCGCTGCCGAGGGGACGCCACATGAACTCGACGTGCCAGACCGAGATCAGCTTCGTGGCGGGCGCGTCGTAGAGATCCACGACCTTGCGCGTCAGCGCGTAGCGGACAGGCTTCATGGCTTCCTCTTCAGCTTGCGGATCTCGGCGGCGATGTGGCGCGCGGTGTCGGCCGATGTCGGGAAGAGCGCCGCGCCCTCGGCAAGCTGGGCCGCCTGCTCGATCGCCTTGTTGTGCTCGATGTCGAGGATCGCCACGACCGTGATGGCCACCTTGGCGGCATAATTTCGCCGCGCCTTCCGATTGTTGGGATACAGGCTGGCCGTGCGTTTCACGGCGCCAGCGAGGTCGTCTTTCATAGCGACGCCCCTCCGAAGTCCTTGTGGCCGCGCGGCCGGATGACGACCGCATGGCCGCGCTTGAGCACGAGCTCGATCGCGTCCAGCACCTGGAACCAGTATTCACACTGGACCAGCGATTGCGCTGGCGGGTCGACGGCGACTTCCCAGCGCACCAGGTCCGGCCGGCGGCGCTTCTTGGCCTGCTCGGCCTCGTAGACCGCGCGGGCGCCGGCGGCGGGGTCGTCGTTGATGCCGGGGCCGCTCATGTGAAGCGCTCCGTCACCACCGCCTTGACGCCGCTGTGATAGCCCACGGTCGTCACCGTCATGCCGCGCAGGTGGCGGGCGACGGCCTGGGTGAGGTCCTCCTGCGTCAGCTTCCGGCCGCTGAACGACCGCGCCAGCTTCGTCAGCCGCTCGACATAGACCGTGGCGTCGCTGTGAACGGTAAGCTCGTATCTGTCATCGACGCCGTGGATCGGGCAGATCGCCTCGATCGTCAGGCTATACGTGCAGCGCATGAAATTCCTCCTGGGTTGGTCGGCGCGACCAGGTCGTCGGGCAATGCTGGGTCGCCCAGAAGGCCGCCATCTTGGCCGCCGTGTTCTGATCGCGGTTGTGATTGCGGGCGATGTTGGTGCTGTCGACGCTGGCGAACGGCCAGATGCCGCCGGCGAATTGCAGGCCGCGCAGCATGTGGATCTCGGCGTTGGGAGGTCCGTCGAACCAGAGCGCGTTCATGGCTTCGTTCATCCTGCCCTGCCATCTGGCCGTGTTCAGCGTGGCATACTGGCGCGAACTGCCGATGCAGACGCGCGGCCATTGCGACGCCAGGCGCACCAGCCGGTCGAGGGACTCGTGCATGTGCCAGACCGGGGCGCCGCGGTCGCCGTGCGGCCACGCCTCGATCAGGGCGTCGTTCTCGTCGTACCTGGCGTGTCGGGTGTCGCCGGCGTCGATCAGGTCCGGGATCACCGCCCACGTCTTAGGGTGCCGCAGCCAGCGCTCGGCCCAGCGGTAGTAGCGCGGCCAATCAGGGATGGCCTTGCGCGTCCAGGCGCTGAAGGCGCCGTTGTCGAGCATCACCCGCTGGCCGATCTCGTGGACGCGCTCGATGTCCTGGGTCTGGGCATGGCTCACGCAGAACGAGTAGCCGGCCAGCGTCTCGAGGACGCGCCGCGGGGTGATGGGCGTGCCGTGGTAGACCAGCGTCACGGCTGCGCCTCGACGGTCTCGGCCAGGGCGGGCCAGAGCTTCACCGCGGCGGCCTCGAGCGTCTTGGCGTAGCCGATCCGGCCGTCGGCCCGGTGCTTGGCCGCCAGCGCCAGCTTCAGCCGCGCCTCGCTCTCGGGATTGATGATCGCCTTCGGCTCGGGGCTGATGTCCGCGGCCTTGATGGTCTCGCGCAACGCCCCATTGGCGGCCTCGTAGGCACCGAGAACCTCGTTCGCGATCGACCCAGCGCGACGAAAACCTTTCGGCGGGAGAGTGTACTCGCCCAGGTTCAGCGGGCCAGCCTCGGCCTCCAGCGTCTTGGCCAGGTGCAGATCGCCAGCGTTGCGCGCGATCTCGGCGGCCGCCTCGACCGGCCGATAGCTCAAATCGGGGCTGCGGGCCTCCAGGGACGCGAGTTGCTGCTCGTGGACCCACGCCCGGTCCAGCTTGCCGAAGCGTGCGTAGCTGTCACGCATGCCCCTGTGGCGCACGTCTGGCGGCTCGGGGACGAAGGCGGCGGTGGGCTCCGGGGTGAAAGAAAGCATTTGTTTCACACGCTGCAACATTCGCTGGCGCAGGAGCAGGGGCTCGGCAGCGACGGCGATGAACTCGGCGGGCGAGGGGCGAAAACTCTTTGTTTTCAACAACTCGATGCAGGCGAAGGTCCACAGGTCTTGCGGATAGTGGCCGCAGGCGTCGATGAAATTGTCGGTGTAGAGCGCCTGGCCGATCTTGCTGCTGTCCCTGGTC
>Ga0265338_10006318_pt1 | contig 15145 bp, 12 predicted proteins | sample 42126metaG_FD_193579 | JGI IMG/M metagenome (GOLD analysis project Ga0265338, IMG submission 193579) | Rhizosphere microbial communities from Carex aquatilis grown in University of Washington, Seatle, WA, United States - 4-21-26 metaG | ecosystem: Host-associated > Plants > Roots > Rhizosphere... | reverse complement strand
CTGCCACGATGGCTCGGACGAAAACACCGGCCGAACCGCACAGGCCAGAGTGCTCCCGGGAGCGACAACGGGAGTGGTTACGGGAGCTATGCCGTGCGTGGCACGGCCCATCTTGAGTACCCAGCCTTGCGACCAGTTCTCAGAGGGACCCTGCGCGAGACGACGATCGCAAGGCGCACCATCGACCGCGCGGAGGTTCGGCGACACGGACGAGATCGCCGAGCTCCACGCCAAGTCGTGGGCCGCGGATGGGCCGCGGGAGGGCGAGAAACAATGACAACCAACGACAAACAGTGAAAGGCGAAACGGCTGGTCAGCCGCCAGATTGGTCATAGATCCGGCCCCAGTCCAGGGGGTTCAGCTGTCTCCGGCGGATACTGGGACGAGAAGCTGAGCCCCTCCAACGGCCTCTAACAGTCGTGCGGGCGCCAGCAAGTCGACTGCGGATTGATTCGCTGATCTAACCGTTATAGAGTAATCCTAACGGTTAGATCGGAGCGGCCGTGCAACAGGAAGTGGTGCTGGCGATGCTGGCGAAGGAGCCCTCGCAGGGCTCGCAGCTACGCGCCCGACTCGACCGGGCGCTCGGCCCGCTCGGCGACGCGATGAACGACGGGCAGGTCTACGTAACCCTGGGCCGGTTGGAGAAGGCGGGTCTCGTCATCCGGGAGGGGGCGGCCGGGTCACCGGCCCGTCCTGACCGCAAGGTTTACGTCCTCACGCCGGCTGGCGAGGAACGCGTGGCCGAGTGGCTCGCAGAGGTGAGCTGGCCGAAGCCCGACCTCGCAGAATTCCACTTGAAGCTCACCGCCGCGGCCGCGGCCGGTCTGGCCGATCCGATCGGCATCGTGGACCTGCAGCGCCGAGAGCTGCTACGGCGGCTGCGAGACGTTCAGCGTGCTGCGATGGCCGAGCCTGACCATTCCGACGCCGGGTTGTTGCTCGAAGGCATTGCGCTCCGCCTCCAGGCTGACCTGCGCTGGTTGGAGTCTTGTGAACGCGTCTGGACCGACCGGAGGAACGAGCGATGAACGAACCGGAGAAGGCGTTCGTACGCGCCCGGGGGCTGCGCAAGGAGTACGGGAGCGGCGAGGGACTCGTGCGCGCGGTTGACGAGGTCGACGTGGAGGTCGCGAGGGGCGAGACGCTGTCGATCATGGGGCCGAGCGGTTGTGGGAAGTCGACACTCCTCCACCTGCTCGGCGGGCTCGACCGGCCGACCGCTGGCGAGCTGTGGCTGGCGGGACGACGCATCGACGGGCTCTCCGAGCGGGCGCTGGCCCAGCTTCGTCGCCACGAGGTCGGCTTCGTCTTCCAGGCGTACCACCTCATGGAAGAGCTGACGGCCCAGGAAAACATCGAGCTACCGGTGCTCCTCGCCGGGCGGTCGCCGGGTGAAGCTCGACGGCGCGCCCGGCAGCTTCTCGACCAAGTCGGGCTCGCGGATCGAGCCGATCACCTACCCTCGGCGCTCTCGGGCGGTCAGCGTCAACGCGCGGCGATTGCTCGCGCACTCGCCAACGAGCCGCAGCTCGTGCTGGCCGACGAGCCGACCGGCAACCTGGACAGCGCCGCAACGTTGGAGGTGCTGCGGCTGTTCGAGGCCCTCCATGCCGCCGGCCTCACGCTCGTGATCGTCACCCACGACGAACGGATCGCGGCGACGGCGAACCGGCTGATCTCGATGCGCGACGGCGCGTTCGTCGACGAGACCCACCTCGTAGGCGGCACGAAAGGAAACCTTGCCGATCTCGCCGGACTGGGGAGCTGAGTGATGGGGCGCCCGCTCCTTGTCTGGCGCCTCGCGGTAAAGGACCTCCGTCACCGGCCAGCCCAGGCGCTTCTCCTGTTGCTCGCGATCGCGGCGGCGGCCGCGACGCTGACCCTCGGCCTCTCGCTTCAAGGTACGACGAACAACCCGTACGCGAGGACCCGCGCGGCGACAAACGGACCCGACGTCGTCGTGGCGGTTTTCCCGGGCGACTCAAATGGCTCTGGGCCTACCGCAACTGCCAAGCCGGGCGGTTCGAACGCCACCGGACGTGCAGTCGCTGCAGCGGCTTCCCCGCTCCTGCGGCTTGAACACGCCTCCGGTGTGGTTGCCCACGGTGGGCCGTTCCCCGTCAGCTGGACCTTGCTGCACAAAGGGCGCACCGTCGGAAGCGCTGAGGTCGAAGGGCGCAGCCCAGCGGTGTCGTCGGTCGATCGGCCGAAGGTGACGCGAGGTACCTGGGTCCGGCCCGGTGGCGTTGTTGTCGAGGCTGCGTTTGCCAGTGCGCTGGGTATCCACGTCGGTGATCGACTGAGCCTCGGGGGGACGTCGTTCGAAGTCATCGGAACGGCGGTTACCGCCGCGGTCCCCGCCTATCCGGGTACATGCGGCCGCCCCATCGGCTGCTTCTTGGTGGGGAGCATCGGCTCATACAACCCTGGCCTTGTCTGGGCAACCGAAGCCGATGCCGTGCACATCGCGGGGACGTCCGGACCCGAGGCGTATCTCTTGAACCTGAAGCTCAACAACTCGGCCGGGGCAAGCGCGTTCGCCACTCGATTCAACGCTAACGCTTCACCGACCGCGCCGACCCTGTATTCCTGGCAAGACATCCGCGACGGAGACGCACAGGTGATCGCCAAGGCGCGGACGGTTCTGCTTACGGGAAGCTGGTTGCTCGCCCTGTTGGCACTTGCGAGTGTGGTGGTGCTCGTCGGCGGTCGCATGACCGAACAGACGCGTCGGGTCGGTCTGCTGAAGGCGGTCGGGGGCACGCCGAGGTTCGTTGCCATCGTGCTCCTGTTCGAGCACGTGCTCGTCAGCCTGTGCGCCGCCGGATTAGGGCTATTCGTCGGACAGCTGGTGGCGCCGCTGATCGACAGACCGGGAGCCGGCCTCCTCGGTGCCCCGAGCGCTCCGTCGCTCAGCGGCGCCACGGTCGTCGCGGTGGTCGCCGTGGCGATCGCGGTTGCGATCGTGGCGACGTTCGTGCCCGCCGTTCGTGCCGCGCGCCAAAGCACGGTCGCGGCGCTCGAGGATTCGGCCCGGCCGCCCCGGCGCAGTGCAACCGTGATTCGCTTGTCGGCACACCTGCCGGCACCGCTTCTCCTCGGCGCTCGACTTGCGGTTCGCCGGCCTCGACGATTGCTGCTGAGTGTGTTCAGCGTCGCCGTCACGACGAGCGGTCTCGTCGCCGTGCTGATCGTCCACGCGACATCCGCGCCTTCGTCTCTCGGTCCCCAGGTGATCCAGGCGACCACCATCATCTCGGTCATGCTCATCGTCTTGGCCGCCGTCAACGCCATCTTCATCGCCTGGACGACGGCGCTCGAAGCACGGCACCCCGCATCGCTCGCCCGAGCGCTCGGAGCTACGCCGGAGCAAATCACCGCCGGCCTGTCCGTGGCCTTCCTGCCGCCGGCACTCCTCGGAGCATTGCTCGGCATCCCAGGCGGGATTGGCATCTACGACGTCGCCAGGAGCGGTGGCGGGGCCACGACGCTCCCCTCTGCGTTGTCGCTTGTGGCAATGGTCGGCGTAACGGTGCTCGTCATTGCCGTGCTCACTGCCATCCCAATCCGCATCGGCGCACATCGACCCGTCGCTGCGGTGCTCCAATCGGAGGGCGGATGACATGACGTTGGAATTGCCGATCTTCGACACCTTCCAACGGCCCGCGTCAGGGGCTTTGGCGCACAACCACCGAGACGATCCGCAAACGCATTGGAGCCAAAGATGACGAACACGCCCAGCCTTGAAAACCATGCTGAGCATCTGCATGGCCGGCCACGTTGGCGCCGGTTACTTGCGATCAAGTGGATGGTGGCGATCACGGCGTTGCTTGGTGTCGGGGTCCTGGCAGCTGGTTGCGGCGGCTCGAGCAACCCCGCGGCCACTGGTTCGGCATCGACCACCTCGTCGGGCGGCCAAGTTGCCCAGGGGGTCGCTTATACGCGCTGCATGCGCAGCCACGGCGTCTCGAACTTCCCTGACCCCACCCTTGACTCGGGCGGCGGCGTGACGTTCCAAGGCACCTTCAATCAGAAGAGTCCGACGTACCAGGCAGCTGATCAGGCATGCGGGTCATTGAAGCCTGGCGGCGTACAGCCTTCGCAGGTGTCTGCTCAGAAGCTCGCTGCGGAGGTGAAGTGGGCGCGGTGCATGCGCACCCACGGCGTCCCCAGTTTCCCCGACCCCAATGCTCAGGGCGCCTTTGATAGCGCCAAGTTCGACTCCAGCTCGTCCGCATTCCAGACCGCTAACCAGTCCTGCCAGTCACTGCAACCGTCCGGCTCGGTTGAAGCGGTACCGGGATGACGACCGGGTCAACCACGATTAGCGCCGCCTCGATACCCGAGTCCCGCTAGGTGTTTCGAGGACCGATTCCTACGAGCCTTTTCGACGTCGGGGTCGGAGTGCTGCCGATTCGCGGGTGCGTTTTGCGCCGCTCGTCGCTGCACAGCAGCGAGGCATGAGCGGTCGATGAGCACGCTCTTGGTGCCCCCGACTTCTGCTGACCCGGTCGGCCGAACTCGTACGACTGCCTTGGGCACAGCCCGCCAACGAAGGAGTCGCAAGTGCTGGACGAACGACCGCCACGAACAAGACCGATCCCAATCAATGTGAACGCCCGCGTGGTGGCAATGTGAGCGCCGCTCAGGCTCCGGCTCCTGTTCTTGAATGCTCCGAGGGCAGGCACCTTCATCTGGTCCCAAACTTCTCCGCCACGGATACCAAAGGGATGAACACTGAGTGCATTGGCTGCGGTGGCCGTTCGCTCAACAGGCGCTTCGCGCGGTTCGCGGTCACCAGCATCGTCTCCGAGCCGATCTACAGCGGCGGAGAACCAACCAAGGCCGCGTCGGAGAGCTCCCCGCGAACGCGCCAAGCATGAGCGCCACGTCTTCGGCATCGGCGGCGACCGCGACGGCCCATAGCGAGAACGCTGGCCGGTGGCGCCGGCACCCCCTCCGCTGGACCGCGCTCGTCAGTGTCCTGGTGATGGCGGTGGCGGCCGCGGTCTTCGTGGACCCCTTCGCCAAGCCCGTCCGGGTCAAGGGTGTGGTCGACAATGCCGACTCGACATCAACCATCGCCGTGAGCCGCCAGGACCTCTCCTCCCAGACCCAGGAGTCGGCAACCTTGGGCTACGCCGGCAGTTATTCGGTGGTGAACCAGTCGCAGGGGACGCTCACTGCGCTGCCGCCGGTCGGCAAGGTTGCATCCCAGGGTCAGGTGCTCTACGAGGTAAGCGGCGTACCCGTCGTCCTCCTTTACGGTTCGACCCCCGCCTACCGCTCGCTGTCGGAGGGCATGACCGGAGCGGACGTGGAAGAGCTCAACGCCGATCTCGTCGCGCTCGGCTACGCGACCAGCACTCAGCTGAGCCCCCACTCGGATGACTTCACCTACCGGACCGAGGTGGGGGTAGAGAAACTACAAGCGAAGCTCGGGGTGACCCAGAACGGCACCCTCTCACTGGGTCAGGCAGTATTCGAACCCACCGCAATCCGGGTCACCTCGGTGTCGGCCACTCTCGGTGCCCCAGCCCAGCCGGGCCAGCCGGTGCTCTCCGCCACCTCGACCACCCGCCAGGTCAGTATTGCCCTCGGCGCCGACCAGCAGATCGAGGTGGCAGTTGGCGACAAGGTAACCATCACCTTGCCCGACAATCACACCACCCCGGGGGTGATCACGTCGGTGGGCACCGTAGCGACGACTGCGTCGGGGAGTTCGGGCAGCTCGCCCACGATCACGGTGCTCGTGACCCCGACCGACTCGGCCGCGACCGGGATTTGGGATGAGGCCGCGGTCGGCGTGACGATCACCACCGGTACCGTCACCAACGCATTTGTGGTGCCCGTTGACGCCTTGCTGGCAAAGGCAGACGGCGGCTACGCGGTCGAGGTTGTCAGAGCAAACGGCATCCGCCAGCTCGTGGACGTCTCCCTCGGTCTGTTCGACGACGCCGACTGCTTGGTCCAGGTCACCGGGACCAACGTGGCCGCCGGCCAGCAGATCGTTGTGCCGAACCTATGACCATCGACGCCCCCATCACGCCGACGACGCGCGGCTTCGGCGACCCCGGTCTGGTCCCCGCCGAATGTGACGGCCGGCCGGTGCTCGAGGTGGACCAGGTGACCAAGGTCTACCCGAGCGAGCCGCCGGTGACCGCCCTGCGGGGTGTCTCCTTTACCGTTGCGCAGGGCGAACTCGTGGCCATTGTGGGCCCGTCGGGATCGGGCAAGACCACTCTGTTGCACCTGATGGGCAGCCTTGACCGGCCCAGCTCCGGGCATGTGCGGATCACCGGCTTCGACATCGCCCGGCTCTCCGACCGAGAGCTGGCCGCCCTACGCGCGACCAGGATCGGCTTCGTGTTCCAACAGTTCTTCTTGGCCGAACACCAAAGCGTGCTCGACAACGTGGCCGACGGCCTCCTCTACGCCGGGGCCCGCCAGGCCGAACGGCGCGCCCAAGCCCTCGACGCCCTCGCCATGGTCGGCCTGGTCGGCCGGCCCCATGCCCGGCCCAACCAGCTGTCGGGCGGGCAGCGCCAGCGCGTGGCTGTGGCCCGAGCACTCGTGGGCAAGCCAGCCATCGTGCTGGCCGACGAACCCACCGGAAACCTGGACCAGGCGACCGGCCAAGCCATCCTGGGCCTCCTCGAAGAGCTCCGCGATCTGGGGGTGACCATCGTGGTCATCACCCACGACCGAGACATCGCCGCCCGCATGGACCGACGGATCGAGATGCGCGACGGCCAGATCATCTCCGACAGCGCGGCAATGGCCTCGCCGTCACCTATACCCGCTTATCGCGACTGGTCCCACCCTGAGGACGACCGGTAATGACGACCACCGGAACCCTCGCAGTGAAGAAGCTGCATCCTTCGGACCTCGGACGCCTCTCCACGATTGGGTTACGCACCCGCAAGCTCCGAGCTGGGCTGTCCGCGCTTGGCATCGCTATCGGCGTGGCCGCCATCGTGGCCGTCTTGGGGCTCTCCTCTTCCGCCTCGGCCGGCTTGCTGAACGAGATCTCCTCGCTCGGAACCAACCTCCTGGTCGTCCAAAACGGTCAGACCCTCACCGGCGCCACTGCCGAACTGCCCAAGGCCGCCCCGGCCATGATCGCCCGCATCACCCCCGTCACCCAAGTGGAAGAGACCGGCTCGCTGACCGGCAACGTCTACCGCAGCCCGCTCATCCCCACCATCGACTCCAACGCCATTTCCATCGACGCCGCCAGTCTCGGCCTGCTCCAGACCGTGCGCACCAGCGTGGCCCAGGGCAGCTACCTCAACGCCGCGACCGCCCAAGAGCCCGTCGCCGTCCTCGGCGCGGCCGCCGCCCAGCGGCTGGGGATCGACCGCGTCTATTCCGGCGAACGGATCTGGGTCGACAACACCTGGTTCTACGTCGCCGGCATCCTCAAACCCGCCGTCTTGGCCCCCGACATCGACAGCTCAGTCCTCGTCGGCTTCAGGGCCGCAGAGCACTACCTCGACTTCGACGGCCAACCCTCCACCATCTATGTGCGCGCCCAAACCGGACACGTCTACGCCGTCGACAACCTCCTCGCCGCTACCGCCAACCCGGAGAACCCCAGCGAGGTCAACGTCTCCCAACCGTCGTCGGCTCTCGTCGCCCAGGCCGACGCCCAGGGCGCATTCGACGATCTCTTCTTGGGCCTGGGCGCCGTCGCACTCCTCGTCGGGGCGGTCGGCGTAGCCAACATCATGATCATCTCGGTACTCGAACGCAGGTCAGAGATCGGACTACGCCGCGCTCTGGGAGCCACCCGAGGTCACATACGCGTCCAGTTCCTCGCCGAAGCCGTCCTTCTCACTCTTATCGGCGGAGCTGTTGGCGTCGGGGCCGGTGCCCTCACCACTGCCGTCTACGCCTCCACCAAACACGAACTCATTGTCATCCCCGCCCTCGCCTGGGGCGGCGGCCTCGGCGCCGCCGTCTTGATCGGCGCGGTGGCCGGACTCTGGCCCGCCCTGCGCGCCGCTCGCATGTCACCCACGCAAGCACTTTGGAGCATGTGAGCACGTGTCAAATAGATGGGCAAGGCCGCGCGTTCAAATCGCTGACTACACCGAAACGCAGAGCCTCCATCAAACCCAGGGTCGACGTGGGCCAGCGGGGATCACGGCCTCGCGATCGGCCTCGCGGCGATCTACGCTGCCGCAGCCGGCATCGCGTACATGTGGTCGGCGGCGAAGGTGACGTCGCCGCGATCTTGCGAGTCAGCGACGACGAACGTCACCGCGGCATCCACCGAAACGCGACTGAGATCATCCGGCTCGTCATAGTCCTCGCGCGCTCGCCGGAGCCATCATCCAAACTGCTCGACGTGCGGATCCCGGCGCGCGTACGGCGGGATGTGCGCGGTCGGCGGTGTCAGCCTCTTGCGTCAGCCTCGTCGCGCTTCGTTCTCGGCGACAAGCGTCACGGACTCCTCGCGGACTCCGACCCAACTCGGGCGGTGTCACACAAGTCCCCGGAACGTCAAACATGAATCCGGAACGGCTTGTCACGTATCAGTCCCGGACGAACACCCGAACGAACAGTGCGGGCGGGTACTCACACAGTGCGGGCGGGAGCGGGCGGGAGCGATCCCGGGAGTGATTGCGGGAGTGATCTCGGGAGCTCTGCCGGGAGCGGCACGGCGCATCTTCAGCACCCAGCCGCGACGAACGGCTCGCAGTCAAGGCCGTAACCAGACTCGACAATCGCACGAGACGAAGTCCGCCGCGAGGCTCGGCGAAAGGAACGAGCTCGCCGGGCTCTTCGTCAAGTCGTGGGCCGCGGATGGGCCGCGGGAGGCCGAGAAAGGACGACAACCAACGACAAACAGTGAACGGTGAAACTGCAGGTCAAGCGCCAGATCGGTCACAGTTCCGGCCCCAGTCCACGGCCGTCAGCAGTCTCCGGCGTACATCGAGTGCAGGCCGACGTGCAGACCTACCGTGCAGACATTGCGTGCAGACCTACCGTGCAGGAGTCGCCGACGTTTCGACAGAGCGTGAGGCGTCGAACCCTGGACCACGGCGCCGGCCGAAGCAGAGCGGGACGTGACCGCGAACACGCCCGGATCGCTGCTCGGCTTGAACAAGCGTAAGTGCGAGAGCCGGTGGTCGCTGCTCCCGGGTAACCGAGCTCCAGGCACTACGAGCAGCGATCGGAAACCCCGCCCCGACAGCGCTTGTTTTGCGTCCGTGAAGGTCCGAACAGACAGTCGCACGCGTCGCCCGCTGCGACCCGATCGGACCCGAGGAGAATGCTCAGCTCGTTGCGCTTAGCGCAACGGGCAAGTCTGTGACGATCTCGAAGGAGCAATTCGCGGTCGAATCGTCAAGTCGAGTCGAGATGGTTTTCGGGCTCAGGGAAGTCGCTCGAGCGCGCTGTGCTGATCAAGCTCTAGCTGTCCGTCGCTGGCGATGATTCCGCGCAGGACGCGTCGGCATTTTCGAATGCAAGTGCGTGCTGAAATTTCGCTGGGGTACTTTCGCTCGGGAGGGAGCGGCGATCAGGAGCCTGTGATGCCGTTCGAGGCGCGCGGTCTGCGATCTCGGAGACAAGGCGATGATCGTGATCACGCGAGGTGACACCGACGTTGTGCAGTCGCGGGGCACTGGCGGTGATTCCGGGTTGTCGGGTCTCGTCGTTCGTTGCTGCGCTTTGCGCGCGACGATGAGCATCGCTCCACGATCGGACGACCGCCTGTGCCGCCTTGTAGCGGGCGAACAAGTCACCGGCAGCTTGCAGGCCGATGCGCTGTGAGCGAGCTCCGTGCTGACCTGCTGAGGGGCGTCTGCGCCGGCCATCGTCGGATCAGCGTGCGGTGGATCGTCGCGTCGAGGCTCAGCGCGGGCCCAGCGAACGACGTCGTACGAACTCGCGTTGCTCACTGATTGTCGTTGCGGCGTGGCAAACGACGTCACGCTCAGCGACTACGACGGCTGCGCAGACGTTCTGCGCAGGGGTACTGCGCAGAACCTTGCACAGGGGTCGCGCGCAGGTGCGTGTGAACTGGGGTGCAGACCTACCGTGCAGACCTACCGTGCAGACCTACCGTGCAGACCTACCGTGCAGACCTACCGTGCAGACGCGCGTTGAGGCTGGACGTCGTCAATACCAGGCCGCACGCGCGGTGTAGCTCGTCCCGGCACGACGCCCTTACCGACCCATGTCGAGCAGCCCAGTTGATGACGCGTCACTGTCAAGATGACCATGTCCGGGTCCACCCTGTCCGGTGTATCGGGTCACTGCTCGCGTCATTCTGACTGCAGCAGCAGGACACCGATCCCCTGTCCGGCATCGCCGATGCATCGGTGTGCCACTTTTCTTTCGGGTCGCGTGTCGCGTCTGCGGGGGTCGAGCGCGCTATTCCTCATCATGGAAGGACTCAGATTTCTAGGTCGGGTTGGACGGTGCCGCGATGGCGGTCTTCGTCGCGGTGAGGCGTCACGGGGATTCTCGACTTTCGGGAGTGATTCCGGGAGTGGTCTCGGGAGTGGTTTCGGGAGTGGTCACGGGAGCCCCAGCGCGGACGATCGCCGAGGATGACTTCTGATGGGTACGAAGCTGCCGATCGCGCAAGCGACAGCACGACGGCGCGCCAACTGTCGACGACGCCCGGAACACGACCAGTGACCCAAGTCGCTGCTGCACGCGTCCTCGGGTCCGTCCGGGTCGAAGTTCCCGACCATCCGCCCGCTCTCGACACGGCAGCGGCAGTCCTGCTCGGGGCGATGATCCAACGGGCGGTTGCCTCGGCGCGTCAAGATGGCCCGAGGAGGCCAAACGCATGAGCTCGACATTCGAAGCCGCGTTGTACGCGCGAGTCAGCACCGAGGATCGTCAGTCGCCGGCGGACAGCATCGCGTGGCAGCGCAGCATCGCCGCGGCCTTGATCGAGACGCACGGTGGTCACATCGTGGCCGAGTATCTCGATGTCGGCGTTTCCCGATCGTTGCCGTGGTCGCGCCGTCCCGAGGCCGCGCGTCTGCTCGTCGATTGTGCTCGGCCAGACCGCGGCTTCGACGCGATCGTGATCGGCGAGCCGCAGCGCGCGTTCGCCGGCTCCCAGTACGGACTGACCGCTCCGCTGTTGTGGCATCACGGTGTCGAGCTGTGGGTTCCGGAAGTCGGTGGCCGCGTCGATCCCGACAGCGAAGCGCACGACCTCGTGATGTCGCTGTTCGGTGGACTGAGCAAGGCAGAACGGGCTCGCATCCAGCGCCGCGTTCGTAACTCCATGCAAACGATGGCCCGCGCCGGCGGCCGCTACTTGGGTGGCCGGCCACCGTATGGCTATCGACTCGTACCTGTCAGCCCGCACCCCAACGCGGAGAAGGCGCGCATGGGCGCGACGCTGAATCGACTTGAGCCAGATCCTGACACCGCCCCGGTCGTGCGCAGGATCTTCCGAGACCGCCTCGCCGGCGCGGGCTACTCCGCAATCGCCCGCCGACTCAACACCGAAGGCATCCCCTCACCCTCGCAGCACGACCCCCTACGGAACTCGCATCGCAACGGGCCCGGATGGGCGGACTCGGCAGTCCGCGCGATTCTGCGCAACGCCCGCTATACGGGGCATGAGGTCTTCGGACGGCAACGACGCGACTACGACCTGATCGACGTCGCCGCTCCCGCCGAAGGCCACGTTCGTCGCATGCGCTGGAATGATCCATCGCTCTGGATCTGGTCACCGGAACCGACCCATGAAGCACTCGTCTCGCGAGAAGACTGGACCCGCGCTCTATCCGCGACCGCAGCGGTGAAGCAGCGCGCGCCGAAAGCGGCGTCGCGTCGCTACCTGCTCCGCGGTCGCGTGTTCTGCGCGTCGTGCGGACGACGCATGCACGGACAAACCCGAAGCGCCGCGCGCCGCTATTACCGATGCGCCGCCCAGGCCCGCTATCCCGGCATCACCGACGCACATCCACGCGACGTTCTCGTACGCGAGCAACCCATCATCGACGCCCTCAACGAATGGCTCAGTGAGCTGTTCGCACCTGAACACTCAACTCAGACCGCACAGGCGATCGTCACGGCGCTCGCCGACGGCCCCGACCGAAGTGATCACATCGATGCTGCCCGACGACGCATCACTGCCGCGAAGCGCGAGGTCGGGCGCTGCCGAGCAGCGTTACGCGACACCAACTCGTCAGCCGCGCGACGTGAAGTGCTGACCTGGCTCGACGAAGCCGCTGGCGAGAAGGAACAGGCCGAGCTGGCCCTCACGGCTGCCACGCAACTCACACCACCGAGCCTCTCCACGGAGGAGATCGTCGCCGCGGTCGAACACTGCGGTGGCCTCACCGGGCTCCTCCACCAAGCAACTGACGAGGAACGTGCCGCGCTCTACGAGGCCATCGGAGTGAGCGCGGTCTACAACCCAGAGCACAACCAGGTCCGACTCGGCGCCGACCCCGTTGCTTCAAATGCGTGTCGGAGGACCGAGTTGGACCTTACGTCCATGCTCTCGCTGCGCACGGTTCTCAACGTCCCGTAGCCCTCGAAGCGAGGAACCACGCTTGTGCGGGCGCCTCTTCGAACGCTGGCCCACGAAGGACACGGCGCTTACGCGTGTCCACAGGACCATGAAGTCCAGGCGTGTCCGTCTGGAGGCTTGCCGAGGAGCGTTGTGAGGGCTCCGCCACTCACGTCGTCCGGCGTGGGGCCTCCCTTAACCGCCAAGTAGTCGTGGAGACTGGTCGAGCACCGTGTGAATACCGCCGCGGAAGAGTCGCAGCCCGTTCGTGAGCAGCCGACGGTCACAGGACCGAAGCGAGAGTTGCGGACCGTAGTCACGCCTGTGATCACCGATCTGCGGCACGTGTAGGACGTGTCGTCGCTTTGGAACGCGCATGTCTCATTTCCTCCGGGCCAGTAGGCGATCACGGCAGACGGCGGGCGTGACTTCGACGGCTTCGATACGGCCACGAACACGTCGGCGTCGGACGGGCGCATTGTGATCTCGGATCCGTCCGGAAACTGGGCGACGACCTTCGTGACGCCAGGCGCAGCCTGTCCGGCGAGCACGGAGAACCTGTGATTGGTGCTCGCCTCGGCGTCGACAACGACTAGCGGGTAGTCCGGCAGTCCGGTGAACTCGGTCGAACGCGGGATCTGTACCGGAGGACGAAAACACACCGTGTTACTGCCGATGTTTACGCCATCGCCCGCAGTGCCAAGGACACTCAGTGGTGGGACAAAGTGAAACTCTCGACAGGTGCCGGATGAATCGGCACTGGTGAAGAAGTACCAGCCAATCCCGGTTGACACGCCGTGTGCGACCAAGTGTTCACCGGGACTGAGTGCGAAATTAGACGGCACAGGCGTCTTGGTGGTCGTCTCGGAAGCGGTCGTGGTCGAGGTCGTACTGCGCGCTGGTGGCGAACTAACAGTGGAGGTCCCACTCGTACACGCGCCCATCAGGAGCGCCACAGACAAACAACATGCGAGGGCGACACCAAGCCTGCTCACGCCTTCCGTCACCCAACCATCTTGTGCTCGGCTCGTATCGGACCGCAATGCCACCCTCGTTACCCCGGGCCGCAGGACCGCCGGGCTGTCGCGCCTCGCCCACGCCGAAGCTCCGCGCCGGCTCGACACACATGAGCCGGGACAGTTCGTTCGGGTCGAGATTCGGGCCGCGCAGCCCCAGCGTCAGGCGGAGATTCGTCACACCTCCACATTGCCCGGTCTGCAGCGTTCGCGCACGCCGCTGAAGCGCCCCCGAGTGCGCTCTCTCCTGAGAGTCGCCAGAATCCATCGGCTACCAGCCGATGTCGACGCCGTGATCGTCGGCGACCGACTGCCCCTGTTCGAGTCTGCGGTCTCTGGCGAGGTATTTGCTCGTGCTCTGTTCGAACATCCAGCTGACGTCGGGTCTGGGACGAACGGGTTCGGGGATGTAGGGCTCGGATTTTCCGGGGATGACGGTGTAGAGCTTGTTTTCGTGCCGGCCGCGTGAGAGCGCCGTGTAGGCGGCTTCGCGGTGGAGGAGCTCGTCGCCGAGCACGAAGGCGCGGTCGCAGGTGAGGCCTTGGGCTTTGTGAATGGTCATCGCGTACGCGTGATCGAGGCCGCCGTCTTCGAGATACGCGGTCGGGATCCATGTCGGTTCGTGGCGGTTGTCGAACTCGACGACGATCCCCGCGTCGGCGGTGTGGGTGATGGTGCCGCGTTCACCGTTGATGAGTCGCAGACGCCGGTCGTTTTTCAGGGTCATGACCCGGTCCCCGACCGCGAACACTTGCCCGTCGATGTCGATGCCGGTTGGGGCGACGTGACCGCGGGCGATGAGTCCGTAGCGGGCCATCTCGTTGAGTTCGCCGACGTCGGCGCGTGTTGAGGCGAGCATGATCGCGTCGTCGCCGTCGAGGGCGGCGGGGAGCCAGTCGCCGACGATGCGGCGGTTGACGGTGTCGCCGTATTCCCAGCATTCGACGTGGCCGATCGAGTCGAGGAGCTCGATCGCGCGGCTGACGTCACCGTCGCGGAGCTCGGCGAGGGCTTCGCGTTCGACGGGGTCGGTCTGGCGTTGGTTGTCGGTGAGGTGCACGGCGCCGAGTTGGGCGCCGAGCGCGGCGAACGCGCCGCCGGCTTCGATGGCCGGGAGCTGGTGATGGTCGCCGACGAGGACGACTTTGGCGCGATCCCGTGCCGCGTGCTCGCAGAGGCGGGCGAGTTGCACGGTGCCGACCATCGCGGCTTCGTCCACGACCACGACCGTGCCGGGACTGAGCCCGCGAGATTGGGGCCGGTCGAGCGCGACGAGCAGCAGATGGAGCGTGGAGGACTGGATCCCGGCACCGGTCTGGAGCTCTTGCGCGGCACGGGCCGAGAGCGCACACCCGATCACCGTGTGGCCGTCCTGCTCCCAGGCTTGGCGGGCGACCCCGAGCGCGTAGGTCTTGCCGGTCCCGGCTGCGCCGATCACGACCGAGATCCCGGCGCCGTCCGTCGTGACCTTGGTGACCATCGCGGCCTGCTGATCACTCAACGACTCCGCGCCTTCGATCGCTGACGCGTCGCTCAGCCCGACACCTTCGTGTTGGCGGGCGATGGCGGTGTCGAGGAGTTGGGTCTCGATCCCCAGGAGCTCGACGGTCGAGTACTGCACCCCGGT
>Ga0265338_10006317_pt1 | contig 15145 bp, 11 predicted proteins | sample 42126metaG_FD_193579 | JGI IMG/M metagenome (GOLD analysis project Ga0265338, IMG submission 193579) | Rhizosphere microbial communities from Carex aquatilis grown in University of Washington, Seatle, WA, United States - 4-21-26 metaG | ecosystem: Host-associated > Plants > Roots > Rhizosphere... | reverse complement strand
CGGGCTCGCCGCAGCCCGCCGTGCTGACGATCCCGCGTAGCTCAATCGGCAGAGCGTCCGGCTGTTAACCGGCAGGTTCCAAGTTCGAGTCTTGGCGCGGGAGCTCAGGAAGTCCGTTTTGTCAGCCCTCTCACCTGCGACAACGCAGGAGGAGAGGGCTTTTCCATGACGCAGGCTACGCCCGCGGTCTTCAAGATCCCCACAAAATCCCCACAACCGGCTCGGGGCGCGGCGTCCCGGCGTGCCTTCGGCCAGGTACGCGCTCTTGGGATTGGACGTGCAGCCACCCGCGGCGGCGGTGAGGTCATCGAGCTCGAGTACGGCATCACTGTCTACCCGGCCCGGTCCGACGGAGGACGGTGGCGGGCGGTCTGGCACGAGGCTGGGAGGCGCGAGCAGTGCGAGGCGGCCACTGAGGAGAAGCTGGCCGCCAAGCTGGTCACGGTCACGGCGCGGCTGGCGGCCGACGCGCCTCACATGCGGCGATTGGGTGCGGACCTGATCGCGCACTATCTGGACCCCGACCGGCTGCCGGTCAGCGCGCGGTGGTCGCGCAAGCACGCGCATACCCAGCGGCGGCTGTGCGAGCGGTTCGCCGCTCCGGTCATCGCCGCGGTTGCCTGCCAGGACATCAAGACGGAGCACACCCAGGCGATCGTCAACGCCGCTCCGACGGCGAGCGAGGGCAACCGGGTGCGAGGCATGATCTCCGCTTTGGTCAGCGTCGGCCTGGACAGTGGCTACCTGATCAACCCTCGGCTGGCCAAGGTGCACTGGCAGGCCGGGGACCGGTCGCTGCCCGCACCCGATGTAAGCGTGGCCGGAGAGTCTGTCCTTTGGGTCGACCCGGGCGAGATCCCGTCTGACGACGACATCGTCAAGCTCGGCCAGGCCCTTGCCGCCGGGCGGCACGGCGAGCGTGACGAGCTGATGGCCAGTACCGCGGCCTACAGCGGGCTGCGCTGGGGCGAACTCACTGCGCTTACGGTCACTCAGATCAGCACGGACACCCGGGTGATCACGGTCGACCGCAAGGTCGTCGAGGTCGCTGGGCACCTCTACGTTGAGGCGCCGAAGAATCGCAAGCGTCGCAGGACGATCTACCCCCGGCGTACGCCGGGCGGGTACCCGCTTGCCGACAAGCTCGCAGCCCGGGTAGCAGAGGCGCTGGCTGAGCAGGCGGCCGGAACCAATCCGCTCGGCCTGCTGTTCCCGTCGCCGACGGGGAAGTACTGGCGGTCGTCCAACTTCAACCGCAACGTCCTCAAGCGCGCCTACCTCGCCGCCGGGTGGCGTGGCGCCGGTGACGCGGGGACGTGGACATGGCACAGCCTGCGGCACGTGTTCTGCACCACCGCGCTCTTCACCTGGAAGCTGGATCCCACAGACGTGTCACGCATGGCCGGGCATGCCAACTACCGGATCACGCTCGACATGTACGTCGGGTCCACCGTCGGCGTGCTCGACCGTGCGCGGACAGCTACCGAGTAGCCGCGGCTGAGAGGGGGCGGGCGGCACACAGCGCTGACGACCTGCTGAGCGGTGGGTCGCGAGGCGGCGGTGAAAGCAAAGCCCAAACGCGGCTAGAGCAGCTGCGCCGTGAGCATACGGCCTTGTTTTTGCATGACATGTCGCGACCGCGACAGCGATAGAATCTGGGAAGCAGAAAAACCCCGGGCGCGCCGCGCTTGGGCGACGAGCACCGGGGCTTTCCTCACTAATGGCACTAGGACGATACCCCGACTCAAGTCACCGGCGATACCCTGTCGCCGGTGTGAGGTCCGTCTCGTCCTCCAGCGTGCGCGTGCCCGGTCACCGTCACGCCACGTTTACGGAGGAACGAGTGAAGCTCGTTCGCGCGCATGTCACGCGTTACCGCTCCGTCGAGGACTCAGATGAGTTCGCGGTCGGACCGGGCGTCACCTGCCTTGTAGGCAAGAACGAAAGCGGCAAGACCAACGTCCTGCAGGCCCTGGCTCGAGTAAACCCTGTCGGGCCGCAGCCCGCCGGGTTCGACGAGGACCTCGACTACCCCGCCAAGCTCAACAGGGAGCGTAGGCAGGCCCCGGCGGGCGACATCATCCCCGTCGTCACCGCGACCTTCCGGCTCGACCCCGCCGAGGTCGCCGCGATCGAAGGCGACATCGGGCCCGGCCCGCTGCTCAGCCCCGAGTTCACCGTCGAGGTCGGATACCGCTATTCAGGCCAGCAGATCAGCCTCAGCGTCGACGAGGCCGCCGTCACCAACTGGCTGAGGTCGCAGCTGGAGCTGACCGCCTCGGCGGCTGCGACGCTGGTCGGCAAGTCGACCGTGGCCGAGCTGCTGAAGGCGCTCGAGAACCTGGAGGAGCAGACCAGCGCGACCCAGACGCTGGCCGCCCGGATCCGCAGCTGGCGGAGCAGCGACGTGGAGTACCACCTGATCGACAGGTACGTGTCCCCGCAGCTGCCCAAGTTCGTGTACTTCTCCGACTACGACGCCATGCCGGGGAAGGTCTCCATCCCCGACCTGATCCGCCGCCGGGACGCCGGCGGCCTCAGCCGCGGCGAGCAGGCCCTGCTGAGCCTGCTGACCATGGCGGGAGCCGAGCCGGAGGAGTTCCATCAGGAGGCCCAGCACGAGCGGCTGGTCCGGGCGCTCGAGATCGCCGGCAACGAGATCACCGACGAGGTGTTCCGCTACTGGACCCAGAACCGCGAGCTCGAGGTCGAGCTGAAGACCCTGCCCCCTGAGCCTGGTGCCGCGCCGCCGCTGCACGAGGGACCGATCCTGCAGGTCCGGGTCTATAACCGACGGCACCGCGTCTCGGTCGCGTTCGACGAGCGCTCCCGCGGGTTCGTCTGGTTCTTCTCGTTCCTCACCTACTTCAACAAGCTCGAGGAAACGGAGACCAGCGGCCTGGTCCTGCTGCTAGACGAGCCTGGCCTGTCCCTGCATGCGCGGGCCCAGCAGGACCTGCTGCGGCTGATCGACGAGCGGCTGGCTCCCCGTCACCAGGTCATCTACTCCACCCACTCGCCCTCGATGGTTTCCGCCGACCACTTCGACCGCGTCCGCACCGTCATCGACCGTGACCACGAGGGCACCAAGGTGTCCGCGGAGATCTTCAAGGCTGACGAGGACACCGTCTTCCCGCTGCTGACCGCGATGGGCGTCGACCTGGCCGACACCCTGTTCGTGGGCGAGCACACGCTCCTGCTTGAAGGCCCCAGCGACCTGATCTACCTCGACGTGTTCAGCGGCCTGGCCATAACCCACGGCATGGCCGGGCTCGACCCGCGGTGGGTCAAGGCCCCGATCGGCGGGTCGGGGAAGCTGTCGACGTTCGTCACCCTCCTGGGCGCCAACAAGCTGGACGTCGCGGTCGTCGTCGACTCGAGCACAGAGAACACCGGGGCGGTCCGCAGGCTGCGCGACAACGGCCTGCTGGCCGCCAACGGCCTGATCGAGATCAGCGAGTTCACCGGCACCAAGGACGCCGACATCGAGGACCTGTTCGACCGCGACTTCTACCTCAAGCTGGTCAGCCTCGCCTATGTCAAGGAGCTGCCGGCCCCGCTCACCACGGCGGACATCAACGCGGCCGACCCCCGGGTGGTCAGGGCAGTGGAGGCGTACTTCGCCCAGCACAACATCGCCGGGGGTAAGTTCAACCACTACCTGCCCGCCGCCGTCCTGCTGCAGGAGCAGGCCGCCCTGCTCGCGCAGATCGGGCAGGCCACCATCACCCGTGCCGGGCATCTGCTCCAGCGGATCAACGCGCTGCTGGCCTAACCGAGCCCGCCGGGCCGACTCAGTCGTTATACCTCGCTGAGCCGACCCGAAGGGCTGGCGTTAGGGCGCGCAGCCGTCGGATCTCCCATGGATGGCCGGGGTTCCTACCGGGCTGCCCATCCATCCGGCCGGGCGCACTTCGGGCAATGGCGTGCTAGGGACATGACGGGCATCGGCACCATCCGTTATGCCGCTGCCTGGCTCAGCGGTCTCGGCACGGTTGCGGCGGCTACCTCGGCACGGACGGCGGCGACCAGGGCGCTGGCCCGGTCGCGGCCGATCTTCAGCCGGGCGCGGAGGTTGTCGCGGGAGATCGGCCTGCCCGTTTCCGCACGGTGCGCAGCGTCCAAGTCGCGAGCCCGGGCCAGCAGACCGGCCGGGAGCACCGGCGGCGCTGCGGGCACGGGCTCTGGTCGCCGCGGCGCGGTCGGCTGGGGCCGCGGCGCTGGGGGGCAGACGGCGTGGATCTGGCGGAGCATCCACGGGCCGGCCTCGCTCCAGCCGATCAGCAGCACCGGGCCGACCGCGTCAACCAGGGCGGTGCCGAACTGGCGGTGGCCGAACGCGCCGGCAGTGTTCAGCGCCAGGGTCAGCAGGCCGCAGAACCGCAGCATGCGGTGCAGCCGGGCCAGCTGAGCGTCGGTGTAGCCGTGCAGGGACAGGAACCGCATCCCCGTCAGCAGGCCGATCACGCTCAGGTCGACCGCCGGGGCGACCAGCCAGGCGATCCACGCGGTGATGCCCAAATCCAGACACAGCCTGGTCACGTTGCCCAGGCTGAACGCGAACGTCATCACCACGATCGTCGCGGTGATCACGGTGACCGCGCGGCGGGTCAGCGCCTCGCCGGGCAGACCTGGGCGGTCGGGTTCCGAGATGGTGGCGATAGGGGTGGTGGGCATGCTTCATCCCTCGCTTGAGGAGCAGGGCTTGTTGATCGTGGCCTTGCGGGCCTCCGCCTTGCACGGGCTGAGCCGGGAGGCCGCCCGGTGACAGCGGCCGTGCGGGCCAGGGCCGGCCCCTTCGCCGTTGGCCGCGATGGCGGAAGGGCCGGCCGTGAGCGGTGTCAGTCGACGGCTAGGCCGCGCAGCAGCAGCGCGGACTGGGCGGGGCTCTGCGCGAACGCCTGCAGCTGGTCGAACGCCCCGGCGTAGGCGGCCAGCTCGTCCTGGCCTTCCAGGCAGGTGCCGCCGGCGACGCCGCCGACGTGCACCAGCCCCTGTCCCGGGGCCCCGGTGAACTGCACGATCTCCACCGTTCCCTCCCCCGCGGCCATGTGTGCGCCGGACTCGAACGGCAGCACCTGCACGGTGACCGTGCCGCTGTCGGCGGCCTCCCAGGCCAGCATGCGCAGCTGCTCGTTCATCACCTGCGGGCTGCCGACCTGCTGGTGCAGCGCCGCCTGCCCGATCACCAGGTGCACCTCCGGGCGCTGCTCGCCCAGCACCGCCGCCTGGCGAGCGGCCAGGGCTTCGACCGCCCGGTCACGGGCGGCATCGTCGGCCAGGAACGGGTCGGTTTCTGCCAGGGCCCGCGCGTAGGCGGGGGTCTGCAGCAGGTCCGGGACCCGCTGCGCCTCGTACACGGTGATCTTCGACGCGGCCGCCTCCATGATCACGTAGTCCCGTTGCGCGCCAGGCAGTACGTCGGCGTAGTCCCGGTACCAGCCGAACGCGCCCCGCGGGTCGGCCAGCTCCATCAGCAGGGCCTGCTGCTCGCGGGGGACGCGGTAATCGGCGAGCAGCTCGCGCAGTTCCTTGGGCCGGATGCCGCGCTCGCCGGTCTCGATCCTGCTGATCTTCGACCTGTCGCATTCCAGTAGCCGGGCCGCATCCTCGAGGTTGTACCCGAGCTGTTCCCGGTAGCGCCGTAGCGCCCTGCCCACGAGGCGGCGCCTTACAGGAGGTGCAATGACCATGATGGGTCACCCTTTCGTTCTGGCGTAGTTCTGGTTGTGTCGTGAGGGTTGCCGCCCTACGGCATTCCAAATCTACTAACATTTGCGGTGCGCATCAAGGTGTCACCTGAACCATTTGTCCTTGTCCCGTGCCATTGAAGTTCTCTCTTTGTCAATGAAGTGGTCCCGTTCCCTGGTAGGGCCACCAGAGTTGGCCGTACCCGGATGCACGGGCTGGAGTTGGACACAAAGACGGCGTCGCGTCCCTGGCCCGGCCTGTCGGAAGCTCGGCATACGGCCCGCCTCCTCTCGCGGGGACTTGGCCCGCGTTCATTCCGGGATGAGCCGTGAGCTAGCACCTCTACCACCTCATCGCGCATTTGCCTGCCGACGGTTAAGGTTCGGGCATGGAGGTCATTTCGCTCGTGCTGTCGGTGTTGGCCGTGCTGATCGCCTTGGCGAGTGCCTTCTACACCAAGCGTCAGGCAGCCGAGGCGGCCAACATGTCCATGATCGAGCAGGCTCGGCTCCACACTGAGCTCACCCCGCAGATCACCGTGGTCGGCAAGGCGCGCGGCGTCGCAGGGGAATTGACCGAGGTCGTCCTAGAACTGACCGGCCCTGACGGCTTGGACAGGCTGGACAGTGTGCAGGTCCGGATCCGCGACGACATGCCCCGCAAGCCCACCCCAGCAGGCGTATCGCAGGTCACCCGGCACTGGGAGGAGGCCATCTGGGGTCCCTACCGGATCAAGTCCGGCTTGCGGGACACCGACTCCTACGGCCGGACCCACGGGCCGTTCCCGCTACCCAAGAACGAGCCCTACCCAGTCGCGCTCGAGGAGAGCTTCCCGCCGCCGTGGCAGACGGACTCGCAATCCTGGCGCGACCAGTACCGGGGCGCTCCGGTCCGCCTTGAGATCACCTGCGTCCTCGCCCCCCACGGCCCCTGGGTTCTCAACCGCGAGATCACGGTCCCGTTCACGGGCGCGCCCACCTCCCGTAATCCCACTGACCTGCGGGCCTTACTGACGAGCGCGGCACCACCGCTCAGTACACGCTTCGCGCCTGCGTCAGCAGCCTCCGCACCGCCATAGTGCCGAGCCAGGATCAACGACAAAACCGCTCCCGGATCGCTGGCCTTCGCCACCGTGGGCCTGGCAGTGCACGCTTGCAGCAGTTGGCGGGTGGTCGAAGCTGACGACGGGCAAGTCAGCGGCCTTCGCGCTAGGACAGCCGCGGCGGACCTCGTCGCCGCGATCTGACCGCACTGACGCCCCTTTCCTGTCCGTCCCGGGCCGCAAGTCGAAGCGGCCCACCCAGGTCAGAGAGCGTCATGCCAGGCCGAGATGCCTGTCACGGGACACCGTTACTCTGGCTGTTCTTACCGCTGGTGCACGAACCTGGCCTCGCGGATGATTCGCTCGGCCGTCCGGCGGCTGACGTTCCACTCCGCGGCCAGGGCCGCGGCAGACGGCTGGGTGCCGACGCTGAGGTCGGCAAGGACGCGGGCGAGACGCCGGTCGCCGGCATAGGGATGCGGCTTGGCGGCAGTGCCGGGTTTGCGCCCACCGCCCATGCCCGCGCGGCTGTCAGCCGCGGCCCACACGGTCGACCTCTTCCACAGGGGGGCGCTGCGGCCGCGGGCGGCCGGGCCGTAGGCGTCGGGCTCGGGGAAGTAGCCGAGGCGGCGGTTGGCGTGGATCACGTAGCGATTGGCGTAGCGGAGCATGCGGGCGGCTTCGGCCGCGTCCACCAGGTCGTCCGGGTCGCCGGCCCGGTCGACCTGGGTCAGCGAGTCGGTCTTGGCCTGCTGGTAGGCCCGGTGCCAGGCCGTCCACTCGTCCTCGTACCAGTAGTCGGTCCGCCCGATCCGGCCGGCCGTTTCCGGGTGCCCGGTGGTGGCCCGGTCGCGGTACCAGACGCTGGATGTGGAGGTCGGCACGCCGCGGGCCGCCATGTCGGCGCGGCTGATCACCGGGCGCCCGTCGATTGACGGAATCGCAGTACCTCCTCGCGAAGCCGTGCGCGCAGGCGGCACGGCCAGCCATCCCAGCCTGAACCCGCCCTCAGGCCGACCTGGGAATCTTAGCCCCGACGGTGATCACGTGACCATGATGGCAAGCCGTTGTCTTCTACAATTCGGGCAAGTCTCGCGACGCTTGATGCCCTCTGGCGGGCGTTCTGGGGCGCCGCGGGGCCAGGCGGCCGGACGGGACCTTTGCCGAGGCGCTGCCCAGCAGTGCCGCCCTTCCGGGGCGGGCCCGCCGGCCGCCGTCACTGCTGTGACCGACCCTGCGGACCACGGGTCGACCTGGGGTCGACCTGGGGTCGAGGACGACCTCGCCCACCTGCAGGGCCGCTCTAGCCGCCATCTCGTCACAGAGCTGGCCGAGTCCGCGGGCGGCAAGCAGTTCGCTGCGGTCGCGCCGGTCTGCACTGCGCGGACGAGCCCGGCTGAATGGAACTCGGCCGCAGCGGCCAGTGTCCTCAGTCGGCGGCTTCCATGTCGCGGTCCGGGTCGGCAGTCCGTTCGAGCACCCAAGGCGACGGCTGGATCTGGGGCTTGGGCGGCTGGAGGATGGCGCCTCTCCAGGGGGCTGTCCACGCTGGGAATGCCGGGGCGATGTCCGGGAAGTCGGGGTCCTCGGCGGGGATCATCTGGCTTTGCCGTTCGGCCAGTTTGTCGGCGAATTCGTGGTGCCGGGCGGCCAGCTGCGTTATCTGCTGCGCTATCACCTCGATGGCGGCGGGTGCCGTGGGAGCTCGGTTTTCGTGCTGCTCCCGGGCGGCGGGCTCGGGCTCGGCAGAGCGGAGCGGGGGCCAGGGTTGAGCGGGGTGCCGACGACGCAGTTCCGCGTCGGCGGCGACGGCCAGTTGCCTTTGCTGTCGGGTAGCTCGTTCCCAGTCGGCGCGGTCAGCCATGGTGACGGCGAGCGCCGTCTCGTGCTTGCGGTAGACGTCGTGCATGGCCTGGAAGCTGGCGGCCAGTTCCTGCTGCCGGGCAGTCTGCTCGTGCTCGCCTCGGGTCCTGGCCGCGATGGCTTCGGCGGTGGCACGCAGCGCGCCCAGGTTGGCGTCGCGAGCCGCGGCCCGCACCTGGCGGAGCTCGTCGCCGACCCACCAGGGTGCCCAGGCGGTTTCGACGGGATAGGTGTCGCGGAGGTGGAGCAGCCGCCCGTCGGGCATGCCTCGCACGTCGGGGCCGTCGGCGGGGCCGAGGGCGGCCAGGGCCTCGTGCCAGGCGGCGCGCAGGTCCGGGGTGCCGGCAGCCGGCTCGGGGCCGATCGGGTCGGCGGGGTGCTGGTAGCCGGACAATTCCCGGTACGCGCCGATCGCGGCGGCCCGCTGCTGCCAGCCGAGCCGGGTCACCGGGTCACCGGGGACCGGGCCCAGGGCGCTGACCGCCCAGGGCAGGGCACTCGCCGCGGCGTGCTGGCCGATCCGTTCCTCGCGGGCGTCCATGAGCTCGGCGACCTGGGCGGCGTACGCGCGCCGCCCGGGGTCGGGGATACCGGGAAGCTGCGCCGACCACGGGGCCGTCGGGAGCGGGACGAGGGCGCCGGCGCGGCGGCGGATGCGGGCGTCGATCACCGCGTGTACGTCGCGTGCGCCGATCAGGTCCTGCTCCGCCACCGCGTCCGCGAGCACCCGGGTGACGTCCAGGCCGGCTAGTTCCGCGGCACGCAGTGTCCGCCATAGCCATTTCGCCCGATGGCCTGGCTCTGGCAGGTAGCCCGGTGGCAGGGCGGCGGTCAGCAACTGCTGGTACCGCAGTTGCCTGGCCGGGGTGGTCTCGGCGGTCCAGATGGCGTGCAGGAGGGCCAGGTGGTCGGCGTCGGCCAGCGCTAGTTGCCGGGCTTGGGAGGCGGACAGCTGCTGGCCGTTGCGGCCCAGGACTTCGGCGAGCACCGCGAGCGGGTCCCTGTGCTCGTCTTGTGCGCCTGTGGCCGTTGCGGGCGGGCTGCCTAGCTGGGCGGTGAGCCGGTCGTAGCGGGCTAGTTCGGGGGCGGGGCGCGGTCCGGGCATGATGTCGGCGTGCTTGGGTGAGTGGGTGAAGACGTAGGCGGTGTTGTCACAGGTGCCGCGGGTGAGGGCGACGTAAGCGTGCTGGCGGTCCTCGGTGCCGGTGATGACGGCCAGGCCGGCAGTCACGGTGCGGCCCTGGGCGGTGTGGTCGGTGACCGCGTAGCCCAGTTCGGCGTCTTGGAAGTTTGCGTACAGGAAGTGCCGGTCCGTCCAGCGGCGCCGCCCGGTTTGCGGGTCGGCGTCCAGGGCGCGGCGGACCAGGAGACCGCCGGGGGTGACGGCTTCGATGCGGAGCAGGTCGCCGTTGGCCAGGGAGCGGCCGGGCTCCCCCGCCTCGACCGAATGGTCGTTGCGGGTGCACACGATCAGGTCCCCGCACGACGCCCGGGCACCGTCGGCGATCCGCACCGCCGGGCCGGCCTCGACGTGGCCCAGGCGGATCAGGTCATCGCGGATCCGCCGGGACAGCTCATGGCGCAGGCTGTGGTCGGCGGCCATCAGCAGCACATCCGTGCCATCCACGATGAGGGCCACGTAGGCGGACGCGGCGGCGTCCATCATCTGCTCGGGGTCCCCGCCGGTGATCCGCGCGTGCTGGTCGTACTCGGCCAGCACCGTGATGTCGCCGTCGCGCAGCCGCAGGCTGGCGGCCTGCTCCCACTCGGCGCGGAACCGCACCGCCTCGGCCAGGCGGACATGGCCGAGGCGGTCGGCGAGCAGGGACATCCCGCCTCCGTTCTGTACGGCCTGCAGCTGGCCGGTGTCCCCGGCCAGGATCACCTTCCCGCCGTGAGTCTCGGCGAGGGCGATCAGGTCGGCCAGGTCCGGGCCCGGCATCATCGACGCCTCATCCACCGCCAGGAGGGTCCCCGTGGCGATGGGTACAGGACCGAGCGCGCCGCGCTTACCGGGCAGGTGGCCGAGGAACCGGGCGCTGTTGTAGGACTCGATCCCCCCGGCCGCGAGGGTGTTGCGGGCGGACTGGGACGCGGTGATGCCGATCACCGGGCCGAGCCCGGCCGCCCGCCAGGCCCGGGCGATCTCGGCCAGCACCCGGGTCTTGCCCGACCCCGCGGGCGCGTCGATCACCGACACCCGCCGCCCGTCGCTCAGGACCGACAGCGCGGCCGCGGCCTGGTCCTCGCGCAGCCCCGACTCGGTGCGCCGCGCGTCGTGCGCGCCGCTCGCTTCGCCGTTCAGCGCTCGCTCGAGGTACGCGAGGTCCGCGCCGAGCGCCTGCGCGGCGGCCGCGCAGGTCATGCGCGGCGCGCCTTGCTGCGACGCCTGCGCGACCATCCGTTCTTCCATGTTCAGCTGCGTGCCGGTGGCGTAACGCACGGCGCCGTGCCGCCGGTAGACGCTGCGCCCGTCCGCGCGCAGCAGCGTGAGCGGAACCGGCACGGGCTCGGGAGCGTCCAGGCAGGCGACCGGCTCGAACTCCGAGTGCAGCGCCCGGTCGGCCAGGGCCTCCAGCAGCGCAGCGGCCTGCGCCGGGTCGCGGCCGGTGCGGGGCAGCACCCGGCCCAGGTACTTGACCAAGTCGGCACGGGTCCAGGTGCTCTTCTCCTGCTGCGCCAGCGCGACCGCCTGTTGCGCCGCCCGGCTCAGCACCAGCTCCTCCGGCACGGCACCGAAACCGTGCATGCCGCGCGGGCGCGTGCCTGCGCGGCTGGCGCCGGCGTGCCACACCGACGGGGCAACCGACGCGAGCGGGACGCCGAGGGTGCGCGACAGCTTGTCCGCCCAGCCCGCGTGCAGCTGCGCGACGTCCAGCGCGCCTTCCTTGCCCTTGCGCGTCGCGAAGTTCGACGACTGCGCCAGCCGCGCGAGCTCACGCTGCGACGGCGCGCGCCCGTACGCCTGCGCGAACCGCGCCGCGCGGCCACGCAGGTCCGCGGTGATCGACTCGCGCCGCGAGGAGAACAGGCGCATCATCTCTCCGCTGATGCCCTTGACCTCGAACCCGTGCCCGTCGTCCCGGGCGGTCCATTCCAGGCCGAACCGGCGGGTGAGGGCCTCCTCCAAGTGCTGGGCGGTGATCGCGCCGGTCGCGCCGATGTGCTCGTTGTAGCCCAGGGAGTCCGGGGCCCGCCACTTCCCGTCGGTGGCGGTGCGGGCCACGTGGGCGATCTGCGAGTGGACGTGGAGCTGCATGTCCCCGTCGCGGGAAGTGTGCTGCAGCCAGTGCGCTATTGCCAGGTCGGCCTCGTGCCACTGGCCGGTTTCCTGCCCGTTGGCTCTCTTGTTGTGCGACCCGGTGCGGGTGTAGCCGGCCTCCCGCTGGAAGTAGCCGAAGCCTGCATGGACGGCCTGCCAGATCATCGTGTCGACCTCGGCGACCAGGCCGGACCAGTACTCCTCCCCCGCGCTGTCGCCGGCCTCGCGGGCCAGGCGGGCGTTCTCACCGAGGGAAGCGTGAAAGATCGAGACCGACTTCGACAGCGACAAGGTCAGGTCGAAGAACAGCGGGCTCTGCCTCGCCTGCCGGGAAGCCTCCAGGCGAAGTTCGCGCTTGCGCTCCGCGTTGGCGTGCGGTTCGGTTTCTAGCAGCTTCGTGTAGATGTCGGCAACCTTGCGGCCGCTGGCCGGCGGCTTGCCGAGCGGGGTGCCGTCCGGGGCTTTGTGCTCGCCGAACAGCAGGTCGTATGATTCCCGCTCAACCAGCTGGCCAGGCTCGAAGCCCAGGGCCCGGGCGCCGGGGCCCCACCAGCGGCCGGGTGGCTCTCCTCCTGTTTCGCTGGCCTGGATGTAGTACCCGGCGGCGGTCTTGGCCGGGCCGCGGTCGACTTGCTTCCAGATGTAGTCAAGGTCGTAGCCCTTGCTCAGGGTCGCGATAACCGCCAAACGGGCTCCTGCCACCGCCGACCTGAGGCAGCTGAACTTCCCACAATCGTCAAGTGGTGCATGGGTGTGACGCGATAGGAAACATAAGCTAACTATGGCAAAGCGGGCAGTCATGATCATTAACAGAACGTCGCTACGTGTCCTGTGCCAACGAATCTGAGCTATTGCCATCGGGCATGAGCCATCTGCAGATTTCTGCCGTCGAATCTGAGCCACCCAGGTCGTTCCTGGGGTTACTCGGTTCCTGCGCAAGGCCGGATCAGGTCGGTGACCTGTGATATACCGACGCCGAGTCGATTACGTGGTTCCCCAGTCAACGCAGGGACGGTGGCCGCGGGCCACGGAGGACGGCTCAGATCAAGTGGCAGAGGCGCGCCGCGCATCGGCACAAGGTCTTGCCACTCAAACTGAGCCACCGCAGGTCAGCGCCCTACCCGTGGCTCAGTTCCGATGGCACAGGACACTACGCAGTTGTCCCGCGTCAGAGAAGTTGAGGCATTGCCAGTGCGTCTAAGGCGTACGGCGGAGCGCTGCCACTAAGTTGAGGCACTATGACGACCCGGCCACCCATCGCCGAGATCGCGGTATCCTCCGACGTCGTCTGGCTCGCTACGCGCAGCCTCCGTGGACACAGCGCCAACCGTCGCGCCGCATCCTGACGTACCGGCCCAGCGGCCCCACGGCGGATTGCCTCACCTCAACTGGCAGGCCAGGGGCGAGCAGTTGTCCGCCACGTCGTATGCCCAGGCGAACGCGCGGTCGAGGACCGGCTGGCCGGTGACCACCTCCTCGACAAGGCCGAGTCGCGCGAATGTCGTGACGATGCGCGCGCTTTCGGCGAGGAAGCGCAGGTCGCGCGACATCATGAGGGCGAACCCCCCATCCCGGCAACCGGGCTGTTGACGGCGGCCACTACCGGCTTGCGGACATCCAGCACGGCGGTAGGGGTACCGATGTATCGGCCACGCGCCGGGCGAGCGCGTCCGTGTCGGCGACCATGCTCAGGTCAGCGCCTGATCAAAAGCCCCGCCCGCGCCGGTGACGACAATGACCCGGGTGGACGGGTCAGCGTCCGCGGCGGGCAGCGCCTCCACGTATCGGCACCTCGTGTCAGGTGTGAGCGCGTTTCGCGTCTGCGGCCGGTTGAGGGTAACCGTGACCACGCCCCGGTCCTGGGCGACTAGGGATGGTGTCATCATGCGACCTCGCTCCCTCATCCACGTCACCGGGCTGCGCCGGTGATGGCGAAGCCGACGCAGTAACACTAGGGCGCCACCCTGGGCCTGAGCGACGGAACAGCTTGCTCGGCCTCGCGATCCCAGTGGTAGAGGCGTGCTTGCTGCGCGATTACCCAGGTGAAGGACTGATACTCGTAGGCCGATTCCTCGAATTCGGCTGGCGTGAACACGTGCACGTCCAGCGGATAGAGCACGTGGAAAAGTAGCCTGCGCACGGCACGCGGGTCGCGGGCGGCCGACCCACTGGCTCCCGTGATCATGAAGATGTCCAGATCGCTCCGACTGGTGACACTGCCGGTGGCGTAGGAGCCGAAGGTGCCGACGACGAGCGGGCGGTAGGCATCGGCGATGCGTGCCGCCAGGCGGCCTATATCATTTTCGGTCAACATGGGTTAGTCGATCGCGTACGTAATGACGAGCAGTATGTCCTCGACCTTGGCCGGGTCGAGGACAGCCTGCCCGCTCCTAGTCGTGCCCAGCGCCCCGGGTACGTCGGCCGACGCGATGGTCAGGCTGAGGGTCTGCGGTGCGGCCAGGCCAGGAGAATAGGGCACCGAAGCGGTCAGCGCGTTGACCGGCTCACCGGCCGTGGTCTGGCCGGGCACGGGGGCCAGGGAGATCTGGCTCGGCGCGCCGGTGAAGTCGGCCGGGATCGTGTTGCCTTCGGCCGAGACCGACAGAACGAGGTAGAGCGCGAGGTCCTGGATCTCGGCGGTCCTGTGACCAAGATTGGTATACGGGAAGATGTTCGCGGTCAGCGGCAGGCTGAGCACCTGGCTGGTTGCGCTCGCGGCCGGGTTGAAGAACGCGTACAGCGCGTCGGGGAACGTGCTGCGGACGCTGACCAGGATCGAGCGCGGGTCGCTTGGCGTCAGCTGGGCCCGGACGATGCCGGCCGCGGCCTGGTCTCCCCCGCCGCGGGCGGTGTAGCGGACGTGCATGATGACGTCGGTGATCGTGGTGAAGTCGAAGTTGTTGTCCCGCGGGTCGAGCGTGAGGTTCCAGGTGCTGATCGCGCCCTGCCCCTCGAAGGGCAGCCACCGCTCGTCGTGCAGGTTCACCTCGAAGAGGCCCGCGTCGCCCTGCCCGCCGCTGGTAGCGATGACCTGCGTGCCCGCCGCCGCGGCGGGGGAGATCGTCACCGACGGGTCGTTCGGCGCCGCCGCGGCGGCCTGCGGCTGGTAGCCCGGGCCCGGCGGCTGAGTGCGGACCATGGCCCCGGACAAGGTCAGGGTTGCGTTCATCCCGGTGTACGGCCCGGTCACGCAGGGGATGGTGACGGCGACCGAACGGAGGCGGCGGAAATACTGGCCCGGATGGTCGTACTCGAAGAGGGCCTAGTCCAGGGCGATCTGGCAGGTG
>Ga0265338_10006316_pt1 | contig 15147 bp, 12 predicted proteins | sample 42126metaG_FD_193579 | JGI IMG/M metagenome (GOLD analysis project Ga0265338, IMG submission 193579) | Rhizosphere microbial communities from Carex aquatilis grown in University of Washington, Seatle, WA, United States - 4-21-26 metaG | ecosystem: Host-associated > Plants > Roots > Rhizosphere... | reverse complement strand
CCAGCGGACGAACTGATCTTCGACCACTCCCGGAAGTCCGCTGACCTCGATCACCTTGCCGCCGCGGCCGCGAAGCTTGCCCGAGAACTCGCCTGCCACCTGGACGAACTTGCTGGCGGCCACGACCAGGTTTCGCGCCTCGCGGTGAAAGCCTACGCCGGTGAAGCGGAGGTCCACGCTGCCGTCGTCGCTCTGGATGCGCCAGGGATCGAGCGGGCTCTGGCGATCAAAGGTGAAGCGCACGTCCGGCAGGTAGCAAGGCTGATTGCCGTGCCAGAGCGCGTTCTCACCCGGGACGGCGCTGTTCACGCCCTCGCCGACGTTGAAGCCCACGGGCGTGCCGTCGGTCGCCAGGCCGCTCGCGAAGCCCCAGCGCCAGATCGTCTCGCGCGCGAGCAAGCCGTAGGTGTAATCCATGCCGCCGAAGCCGCCATCGAGGTCATAGCGCTTGTCGCCGACCACGAGCGAGCCGTGCGCCGGCAAGCCTGACCACTTCTGCGTGCAGTTCAGGATGCCGCCGTGCACGGGGACGATGAGCGTCACCGCGGGCGCGGCGGGCTGCGTGTCGAGCGTGAAGTTCAAGCTGAGCTTGCCGTCGTCGACGCGCGCCGTGCCCAGGTACTTCGCGCCCACGCGCTCGATGTGCAGCTCCGCGCCCTTGGCGGAGAAGCTCGCGCGCGCGCCCGCCCCCGGTCGCTCGGCCACGTGCGCGCTCAAGCCCGGCAAGCCGAGGAAGCTCTTCTCCACGATCATCTTCTTGTCGTTGCGATCGGCGACGAAGATGAAGCAGTTGGAGGCGTACGTGAGATCGACGATCGCGAAGCAGCACACCACCTCGCGGCTGGTGAGCATCACGAATGTCCAGCGCTTCTCCTTGGTGAGCTGGCGCAGGCGACCGCGCAGGCCGGTGCCGCGAAGCGGGCCGAGGTCCACCGACTCCATCGAGCCGGCGTAGGCACCGATGCGCGGCGCGCCGGTGTCGTCGAGCGGGCTCGCGGGGGCGACGGGCAGGATGCGGTCGAGGTCGAAGGCCATGCCTGCCAGGAGTCTAGCGGCAGACGCCTGCTCAACGCTTGCTCTTCCGCAGCGGACGCAGGTTGCGCCTCGGCGTCGAATCCGGCGCGGCCTTGCCTTCTTGCACCAGCAGCGCCTGGAGCTTCTGCTGGTAGAGCGCGTTCTTCGGATCCTGCTGGGTGAGCAAGGTGAGCTGCGCCTCGGCGCCCGGGAGATCGTGCGCCTTCTCGAGCTGGTCCGCGAGCGAGAGCCGCGCGCGGCGATCGGCGGCGTCCTGCGAGAGCACGGCCTGGTACGCGGTGATCGACTCGTTCACCTTGCCCGCGCCCGCGTAGAGCCCTGCGAGCCGGAAGCGCGACTTGAGATCGGCAGGCTGAAAGCGCAGCGCGTTCTCGTAGGCCGTGATCGCGCCCGCGGCGTCGCTGGTGTCCTCGGCGTACATGCCGGCGATACGCCACAGCCGGGGGTTGGTGGGCTCGAGCTTCTTTCCCGAAGCGACTGCGCTCGCGAGCGCAGGGCCTTCATCGCCGAGCCGCATGAGCACATCCGCGAGATCGACGTACGCGATGCCCAGGTTCGGCGCCCACTTGATGGCGGTTTCGAGATGGGTGCGCGCACCCGCGAGATCGCCGGCGGCGTCGGCCTGGTGCGCCTTGTCGAGTTCCTCGAGCGGCGCGGGGCCCTGCTCCACCTGCGCGGATTGCGGCGCGGGCTTCGACGTCGAGCAGCCGCCGATCAGCGCCAACGCGAGCAGCACGCGCACGTGCATCACCACACCTCGCAGCGCGCGTCGGCCGCGCGGACCATGGGCGCCGTTGCGGGGCAATGCCAGGCTGCGGCGAACTGCGGCATGTTCGAGATGGGGCCGACCACGCGCCAGCGCGCGGGCGAGTGCGGATCGACAGTCGCCAGCAAGCGCGCGTACGGCTCGCGATCCTTGCGACACCAGGCCTGCGCCTGACCGAGGAAGTACGTCTGCTCGGGCGTGAACTCGGCGGCCGCGCTCGGCGTCTTGGCTTCACGCGCCTGCATGGCTGCGAAGGCGAGCTTCATGCCGCCCAGATCCGCGATGTTCTCGCCCAGCGTGAGCGCGCCGTTCACGTGCACGTCGTCGACTGCCACGTAGCCATCGAACTGCTTCTCCACGCAGCTCGCGCGCGCGGTGAACTCTTTTCCGGCCTCGGGGCTCCACCAATCAGAGAGGTTGCCGGAGGCGTCGTACTGGCGGCCCTTGTCGTCGAAGCCGTGGGTGAGCTCGTGGCCCACGACCATGCCGATGCCGCCGTAGTTCACCGGCGCGGCGCTCTGCGGCCCGAAGAACGGCGGCTGCAAGATGCCCGCGAGGAAAACCATTTGGTTAAGTGAATCGGAGTAGTACGCGTTCACCGTGGGCGGCGTCATGTCCCACTCGGCCTTGTCCACGGGCTTGCCGACCTTGTTCAGCTCGTACTGCACATCGAACGCGCGACCCGCGAACGCATCGTGCAAGTACGCGTCGCGCTGGATCTCGAGCGCGTCGTAGTTGCGCCAGTTCTCCGGATAGCCAACCTGGTTCGCGACGGCCGCCAGCTTCGCTTGCGCCTTCTGCTTCGTGACGGCGTCCATCCAAGCGAGGCCCTGGACGTCCGCGCCGAAGCCGCTCTCGATCTCCTTCACCAGATCCGTCGCGACCTGGCGGCTCTCGGGCGGGAACACGCGCTTCACGTAGGCGTGCGCGAGGGCGAAGCCGAGGTTCCTGTCGGTGGAGGCCACGCAGCGCTTCCATCGTGGGAGGTTCTGCGGCGCGCCGGTGAGCTCGCGCGTGAACGCGAAGTCCTCGTCGACGAAGCGAGCGGGCAGCGTGGGCGCCGCGGCGTTCAAGAGGTGCCAGCGCAGATACGCGTTCAAATCCGCGGGCGGCGTGGATTGCACCAGCGCGTCGAGCTCCTTGAAGAACTCGGGCTCGCGAACGTTGATGGCTTTCAGGCCTGGATGACCCAGATCGACGAAGAGCGCGGCCCAGTCGAAGTGCGGCGCGATCTGGATCAGTCCAGCGAGCTCGAGCCGGTGGTACGTCTTCTGTGGATCGCGACGGTCCACGCGCGAGAGCGCGGCCGTGGCCAGCTCCTTCTCGAGGTGGAAGATCGCGCGCGCCTGGCTCTGCGCCTCCGCGAGCGGGACGCCGGAGAGCTCGAGCATCTTCTGCACGTGCGCCAGATACGCGTCGCGGGTGCGCTGGGTCTTGGGATCGTCGCGGAGGTAGTAGTCGCGATCGGGCAAGCCCATACCGCCCTGGCCGAGCACGGCGATGACCTGGGTGGCGTCGCGCGCATCCTGATCTTCACCCAGCGTGAACAGCGCCCGGACGCCGTCGTTCTGGAGCCGCGCCACGGCCTGCTCGAGCGACGCCGCGTCGCGAACATGCAACCGCGCGAGCTCCGTTTCCAGCGGCGCGAGGTTGGCCTTCTCCACGGCCGCCTCGTCCATGCACGCGGCGTAGTAGTCGCCGAGCTTCTTGGCCTCGGGGATCTCGTCGAGCTTCTGGCCGGCGGCGTAGTCCTCGAGGATCTGCTTCTCGGTGGCGAGGTTGCGCTCTTGAATCTCCGAGAAGCCGCGCGACCACGTGGGCCGATCCGGCGGGATCTCGGTGCGCGCGAGCCAAGCGCCGCAAGCAAATTGATAGAAATCTGCGCAAGGATCCGTGGCGCGATCGAGGATGCTGGTATCGATGCCCGCAGGCGCAGGCGGCGGCGTCGCGACGGGCGGCGCGCTGGTGCAACCGGCGGCCAGCGTGAGGGCAATGAGCAGGCGGCGGTCCATGCGCGTGTCGCTTGTAGCGCAATCGCGCATTTCTGAGAATGCGTTCTGGGTGGATGGAGTGATCGCAATGCGAATGCTGCTGGCGGTTCTGGTGGTCCTGGGTTTCGCGGGGTGCACGCTCGACGACGGCCTCGTCGACGGCGGCAGCATCGACGCGGGCGTGGTGGGCGACGGCGGTCCTGGCACGGCGACGCTCACCGGTCAGAATGCCTTCGGTGATGCGGGCGCGTTCGAGAGCCACCTGCTCGATCAAAGCTCCGGTGTGACGCTCGGCTACGAGGCCGACATCACCAACAACGGGCTCGCGTGCAGCGCCCTGGAGTCCCTCAATGGCGCGCGCGCGCCTGGCAGCTACGCGTACGTGATCATCCGCGTGGTGGGCGAGAACGTCGCCGCGGGTCCGAACCCGGGCACGTACTCGGTGGTGGACACGACGCCAACCGACGGCAGCTACGGCGCGGGCGTCGGCTGGGGCTTCGCGTACTCGGACGGCGGCGGCAGCGGCACCTTCGTGGCCACCGACGGCTCGGTCACGGTGACGCAGTCCAGCGACACCGAGTTCGCGGGCACGTTCACGGCCACGGTGCCGGACGCGAACGGCCAGTACACGGAGCTGTCCGGCACGTTCGACGCGCCGTTCTGCCCGTAGAACGTAACGATTCAGTTACAGTTCGGGCTTCGCGTCTACTCGACGGAAACCAGGTCGACGCGCTTCGAGATCCGCCTCGACAGCGGCATCCGCACGTCGATCAAGCTCCCGCCCATTTCATCGCGGGTCTTCTTGTCGAAGAGCGCCTCGATGTCGAACGAGCCGCTCACCATGGGCACCGGCGGCGCGATGCTCACCGTGAGCTGGAACGCCCAGATGCTGCGAATGGGGTCGTGAATTCCCATGCCGTTGGTGGGCGGCACGGGCAGCACCATCTCGCCGTGCTTGAGCTCGCGCATCACCTCGGCGTCCATGGCCGGATCGATCGACGGCTGCACCAGCTCCACGTGCAGGAGCTTCCCGTTCAAGCCCTGGGTGATGCGCACCAGCGCGATGCGCGATGAGGCGAGCTGCGTGGGCATCGTCTGCGTGAAGCCGGGCGGGATGTTGTCCTTGAGCCGGCCGTCGATGTCGTACGGGCCCCCGATGTCACCGGGATTGCCGGTCTTGCCGTACTGCTCGGCCGCGGCCTGCCAGGCGCGCATCCACTCCTGCGTGCCCGACGCGAGCCCGCGCGCCGCCTCGTCGAGGAAACCCTTGAGCCCCTTCTCATCCACCTTCTTCTCGGCCTGCCACTGTTTGGCCATGGCCTCGCCCATCTGGTGGAAGTACGGGTCGTACATGCCGCGCTCGACGCGATCGCGCGCCAGCGGCTCGCGCAACATCGACGCCACGCGCTCGTTGGGGTTGTCGATGACGAACGGCGCTTGAATCGACCGATCCTCCGGCGGCGGCGGAAGCTTGGGCGGCTGAAGCGCGAGCGAGTTCTGCGCCACACGATCGGCCGAGCGGGTGGCTGCGTCCGCCAGGTTTGGGGCCTTCTCGGACGGCTGGGCGCTCGGCACCTCGGGCGCGCCCGGCGTGGTGGCGGCCGGCGGCGCGCTCGGCTTCTCGGCGAGCTGCGAGGGCGGCGGCGTCTTCACGCCTGCCTTCGGCTTCGGCGATTGATTGTTCTTGGACAGCTTCTTGGGCGGCTCGAGCGGCTTCGCCGGCGGGGTTTGCTTCTTTTCCGCTGGCGCCTCGCGGATCTCGATGGTGAGCGGCGCGTTCTCCCACTTGGGCTGCGGCGGGGGTTTGCGGGTCAACACAAACACCGCGAGCGCGCCGTGTAGACACAGCGAAGCGAGGAGCGCCAGGCGGACGCGTCGCGAGCTCGACCGCATTCGGCGCAGTCTAGTGCGCTCGCGCCTTTGGGGCCACGCCCCGCGGCCTGAGGGGACAAGGGGTTGCGCCCGGTCGGCCCGGGAATGACCTTGGCCGTTCCGCCGGGGGGCGACTGTCACATGTGGGTGAATCGAACGCCGGCTACCCTCGTCGACACCGGGGTGGTGCTAGAAAGAGCCCGGCCGCTCATACCCATGGAGACGTTCGACCCGGGACAGCCCTTCGGTCGGTACACGCTGCACGCCCTGCTGGGACGTGGCGGCATGGGAGAGGTGTTTTTCGCGACCGGGCCCGGCGTGGCCGGCGTGGAGAAGCGGCTCGCCATCAAGCGGCTGCTCCCGACCCTCGCGGACGATCCTGGATTCGTCGCGCGCTTCCTCGACGAAGCCCGGCTGGTGGTGCAGCTCAGCCACGGCAACATCGTGCCGGTGTTCGAGGCCGGCCAGGTCGGGCGCGACTACTTCCTGGCCATGGAGCTCGTGGACGGGCTCAACTTGCGCGAGGTGTCGCGCGCGCTGCGCGAGCGGTCGACGATCTGCCCGGTGCCTCTCGCGGTGCTTGTCGCCCACGAGGTCGCGCGCGGGCTCGACTATGCCCATCGCAAGACCGCGCCCGACGGCACATCACTGGGCATCATCCACCGCGACGTCTCGCCGCAGAACGTGCTGCTCGGCTACGACGGTGAAGTTCGGCTCGTCGATTTTGGAATCGCGAAAGCGACCGGGCGCAGCCAGCTCACGGTGACCGGCGGGCTCATCGGCAAGTTCGGTTACATGTCGCCGGAGCAGGCCCTGGGCTTGCCGCTGGATGGCCGAAGCGATCTGTTCTCGCTCGGCGTGATCCTGCACGAGCTGCTCACCGGTCAGCCGCTCTTCGACGGCCAGACGGATCCCGAAGTTCTTCGCAAGGTGCAGGACGCGGTCGTCGCGGCGCCGTCGCATCTGCGTCCCGACGTGCCGCCCGAGCTCGATGCGCTGGTGCTGCGGCTGCTGGCGCGCGATCCGAAAGATCGATTCCGCAATGCATCCGAGGCCGAGAAGCAGCTCGGCGCCTTGCGCTACTTGAGCGGGACCGGTCCGCAGGAGCTCTCTGACTTGCTGCGCGGGCTCTACACGCCGCGGCCGGTGTCGCGGATGAGCTTGCCCGGGCTCGAGTCGCTGCCCGCGCCACGCAACGTGACCGCGACCATGCAGCCCGGGTCGCGATCCGAGATTTCTGACGTCTCGGCTGCGCGCGCCATTCGGCCCTCGCGCGCGCCGCTGCTCTTGCTCGCGCTCGCGATTCCCGCGGCCGCTGCGGGTGGCTGGTACGCATCAAAGCCGCTGGCGACGCAACCCATCGCCGCCGTCGAGCCGCCCAAGCCCGAGCCTGTGCAGCTTCCCAGAGTCGATTCGCCGACGGATGCGCCAAAGCCCACGCCCACGCCGACCGCCGTCGTCGCGCAGCCCGAGCCAGCGAAGCTCGCGCCGCACCTTCGACACACGCTCGCGAAGGCGCGTCCCGGGAAGCCGCCGCCCGAGGTCGCCGCGAGCAGCACGCCGCCGATTCCCGAGAAGGCGCCCGAGCCGAAACCCGAGCCTGCAAAAGAGCCGGTGAAGCTCGAGCCAGTGCCGATTGTGTCCGTCGAGCCCGCGAAGGCGACGCCAACCGGCACGCTGAGCCTGCGCATTCAGCCCTGGGGCGAAATCGAGGTCGATGGCCAGTCGCTGGGGCAGACTTCGGCGCTGGTGAGGCACGCGCTGCCCATCGGCCTGCACCACGTGCGCGTGACGAACCCCGTGCTCAACCGCGAGTCGCGCTTCGACGTCGACGTGTTCGCCGGCCAGGACAACTTACAGAAGGTCTATCTCGACCGCTAACTAGAAGCGGAAGCCCGCGCTGCTGCGAACGGCGACGGGCACGTTCACGTCGTAGTCGGTCGAGAGCACGTCGAGCCCGAGGGTGAGCCCGAGCTCCACCCAGACGCTCGCGCCCGCTTGCAGGCCGATGTAGCCGCCGCAGTCGACGAAGACGCTCAGCGCCGTCTTGTCGTGATCGATCGTGCCGTCGCTCTGGATCACGCCCTGGCGCAACTTGAGTCCGGCGCCCGGTTCGACGGAGAGGCGCACCACGCTGCGCGCGAGCGTCCAGCGCGCGGTGGCCGTGGCCTGCTCGGTGTCGTAGTTGCCCCAGGTGAGATCGAGCCGGCCGCCGTACGCGGGGCCGGTCTGGCGTTCGTAGCGTCCGAGCAAGCCGAGGCCGAGCCCGAACGTGCCCTGCCCTGCGCGCGCGTAGCCAGCGAAGCTCGGGAAGATGAAGCTCGCGCCGAGGATGACCTGGTTCGTCGGCAGTGGCGTGGGAGGCATGACGGTCGCGTGCGGCACGAGGGTGCCCAGCGCGCGATCGATCTCGTTGGTGCGCTGGTTGATGTCGAGGAGCTGCGCGCTCGCCACCTGCGCGGGCCCGGCCTGGTTGCGCAAATACTCGAGCATCACCAGCGACGACGCCTCGGCATTCACGCCGGTCTCGAGCACGAGCACGGCATCCACCGCGTTCGACTGCCAGATCCACGGCAGCGGCAGCTCGTCGGGCCGCGAGGTGCTGTGTGCACGCGCACGCGCCGCGCGCTCCACGAGCGGCGGCGGAAACATGCGTGCATCGAGCGGCGCAACCGGAAGCGCGGCCCACTCGCGCAGCGTCTCGTCAGCAGCCGCGCCGTCGCCCTGTTCGTCTTCGATGCGGGCCAGCTCAGCCAGAAGCAGCGCATAGCCCTCGGGATCGACCAAGTCCGCGCGCAGCGCCAGGAGCTGCGCCCGCGAAGCAGAGAGCTGCGTGCGCGCGCGAGCGAGATCGAGATCCTGCTCGGCTTGAAGTCCGCGCGCCTGGAGCGCAAGCGCGTCGCGCCACGCCGAGGACGCCTGACCCGCCACGCGCAGCGGCGCCAACACCGCCTCGCGCGGCATCGCGGCCATGCCATGAAGCGGCATCCGCGCGGAGATCTCGGGAACGAGCGCGTCAGCCTGCGCATCGTGCGAAACGACGAGCACGCGCAGCGGCTGCGACGGCACACCTTGGGTGCAGGTGAGAGCGACCAGGAGCGCGAGCACGGATGGCCGAGCTTACCGCGCGCGGTGTCGCGGCTGCCCGTGCCCCGGACGCTCCTTGAACAGCAGCTTCAGCGGCACCTTGAAGCCAAATGCGTCGCGGAGCTGGTTGATCAAGTAGCGCTCGTAGTGAGCCGGCACCGCCTTCGGCCGGTTCACGGTGATCGAGAAGCTCGGCGGCCGCGTGCCCACCTGCGCGATGTAATAGAGCTTGATGGGCTTGCCGTGATCGAGCGGCGCCGGGTGCGCTTCCGTCGCGTGCCGCAAGAACTGGTTGAGCTTCGGCGTGGGCACCTTGTCCTGGAACTGGCTCCAGAGCTCGTGCGCGACCTCGAGCACCTTCTCGACTTTTGCTCCCGTCGCGGCGCTCGTGAAGATCACCGGCGCGAACGACACGAACGCGAGCTCGCGCTTGATGGCGGCGCGGTACCGCTCGGCCGCGCCCGGATCCTTCTCGACGAGATCCCACTTGTTGATGCAGAGGATGAGCGCCTTGCCTTTTTCGAGCGCGAGTCCGGCGATCTTGGCGTCCTGATCGACCGCGGGCTGCGTGGCGTCCATCATCAGCACGGCGACGTCGCAGCCATCGAGCGACTTGAACGCGCGCAGCACGCTGAAGTGCTCCACCTTCTGGGCGATCGATTTCTTGCGACGGATGCCCGCGGTGTCCGTGAGCACGTACTTCATGCCGTTGAACTCGAACGGCGTGTCCACGGAGTCGCGCGTGGTGCCGGCGAGCGGATTCGCGACCACGCGTTCCTCGCCGACGATGGCATTCACGAGCGTGCTCTTGCCCACGTTGGGCCGGCCGATGATCGCCACGCGGCACGCGGTCTCGTCGATCTTCTCATCTGCGGGCAGCTTCTGGAGCGTCTTCACCACCTCGTCGAGCAGGTCGGCCACGCCACGGCCGTGCTCGGCGCTGGTGGGCATCACGTACTTCAAGCCAAGTCGGTAGATCTCCGCGTAGCCGCTCTCTTCCTCGCGACGCGCGCCGTCGATCTTGTTTGCCGCGACAAATACGGGCTTGCCGCTCTTGCGCAGCATCACGCCGACTTCCTGATCAGCGCCGGAGAGTCCGGCCATTGCGTCGACGACGAGGATCACCGCGCTTGCTTCATCGATCGCGAGCCGCGCTTGATCACGAACCTGCTGGAGCAGCTTGTCGTCGGTCTCGGGCAAGAAGCCGCCGGTGTCGACGACGGTGAAGTTGAAGCCGTCCCACTCGGCGTCGGCGTAGTGGCGATCGCGCGTCACACCGGGCACGTCCTCGACGATGGCCAGGTGCTTGCCCACGATGCGATTGAAGAGCGTGCTCTTGCCCACGTTGGGCCGGCCCACGATGGCCACGACCGGGCGGCTCATCGCTCGTACCCCAAGCGCGCCAACGCCGAAGCCGAGTCGCTCCAGTGCGGCTCGACGCGCACCGTGAGCTGGATGAACACGCGCGAACCGAGGAACGCCTCGATGCGCTTGCGCGCCTCGGTGCCGATCTTCTTCAACATGCTGCCGCCCTTGCCGATGACGATCGCCTTCTGGCTCTCGCGCTCCACGAAGACCACCGCGTCGATGCGTACGAGGCCTTTGGGGTTGCTGCGCGTGCCGCCTTCGCCGCGCTCGCTCTCGTCGAACGCCTCGACCACGACGGCCGTCGAATACGGGATCTCCTGCCGCAGGTTCTTGAGCACCTGCTCGCGCACGTACTCGGCCACGATGCTGCGCTCGGCCTGATCGGTGATCACGTACTCGGGGAACAGGTTCGGCCCCTCGGGCATCATCGTCGCGAGTCGCTCGAGCAGCGGCTCCACGCCCTCGCCCTTCCCGGCCGACAACGGGAACACTTCGGCGAACGGGAACTGCGTGCGGTACGCGTCGATGATGGGCAGCAAGCGGCGCTTGTCGGGAAGGAGATCAATTTTGTTGATACCGAGCACGACCGGCTTCTTCGCGTCGCCGAGCTTCTTGAGGATGAACTTGTTGCCCTCGCCGATATCGACGCGGCCGTCGCGCGCGGTCACCGCTTCGACCATGTAGAGCACCGCATCCACTTCGGTCATGGCCTGAAGCGCCACGTCGACCATGAAGCGGTTCAGCTCGCCCTTGGCCTGGTGAATGCCGGGCGTGTCGAGGAACGCGACCTGGAACGCGGGCCGGGTGACGACGCCGAGGATGCGATTGCGCGTGGTCTGCGGCTTGGCCGAGACGATGGCCAAATGCTCGCCGACGTAGCGATTGAGCAAGGTGCTCTTGCCCACGTTGGGCCTGCCGACGATGGCCACGAAGCCGGCGTGGTGCGTTTCCGGGGAGCTCATGTCACTTCTTCTTCGAGGCCTTGGGCAGCGGCGGCGCTTTGTCGCTGATGTGCATCGACTTGAGGATCACGTCTTTGAGCGGCCGATCGTTCGGCCCGCGCGGCGTCGCGCCGATCGCGTCCGCGACGTCCTGACCGGCCACGACCTTGCCGATTTGCGTGAAGCGTCCATCGAGCCAGGGCGCGTCGCCGATGGTGATGAAGAACTGCGAGCCATTCGCCTTCGGATCGGGCACGTGCGAGAGGCCCACGGTTCCCTTGGTGAAGTGCAGCGCCTTCTGCGCGGGGATCTCGCTCTCGTCGGGCGTCGACGGGCCGCCGGTGCCGGTGCCCGTGCCAGTTGGATCGCCGCCTTGAATTGCGAAGCCAGGGATTACGCGGTGGAAGAGCGTGCCGTCGTAGAGCGGCGCGTTCGAAGGGAGCTTGCCCTTCTGCCACACCAGCCCGCCGGTCGCGTAGCCCACGAACGCGGCCGTCGACGCGGGCGCGGCCGCCGTCTCCAGCTCGATGACGATCTTGCCGTCCGCCGTGTCCAGCGTGGCCCAGAGCGGCTTTCCAGCGCGCGCCTTCTCCACGAGCACCAGACCCTGCGCGTTGGCCGCGACGGCTGGCGCGGCCGCTGGAGCCGCGGGCGCGCTCGGGGCCGCGTGCGCCGACACGCCGACCGCGGCGCTCGCGAGCGCGACGAAAAACATCTGTCGGATCGTCGCGCGCGCCAAAGGAGCTACTTCTTCTTGGTGCCCGCGGGCGCCTTGTCGGAGATGGTGATCTTCTTGATGGTCACCGGCGAGTTCGGCTTGTCGCCGGGCGTGGAGCGCGGGACGAGCGAGATCTTGTCGGCGACGTCCTGGCCGCTGAGCACGTGGCCGAAGACGGTGTACTGGCCGTCGAGCCACTTGGCGTCGCCGACGGTGATGAAGAACTGGCAGCTGCCGGAGTTGGGCGCCATGGTGCGCGCCATGCCCAGCGTGCCCTTCGAGAAGGTGAGGTTGTGCTGGTTGGGGAAGTCGTCGGCGATGTTGAAGCCCGCGCCGCCCATGCCCGTGCCCTCGGGGTCGCCGCCCTGGATCATGAAGTTGGGGATCACCCGGTGGAAGATGGTGCCGTCGTAGATGGGCTTCTTCACCATCTCGCCGGCCGGCGTCTTCCACTCCTTCTCGCCGGTGGCCAGGCCCACGAAGTTCTCCACGGCGATCGGCGCGATCTTGGGATCGAGCTCCGCGGTGATCTTGCCCATGCTCGTTTCGATGGTCGCGTAGAGCGGGGTGCCGGCCTTGGCCAGGTCCATCCACTTGGTGGGCGAGGCGGCGGGCGCGGCGTACGCCAGGCCGGCGAGCGAGAGCGCGGCGGCCGCCGCGACCAGGGAGCTGATGCGTCGCATGAGGGTTCCTCGAAAGAAGGGGGCTCGGTATGTACCCGCTGGGAATGGCGCGCCGCAAGGATTTCCGGGGCTTGGCGCCTTCGCCTGCAAACGATCCAGCCGGACCGCCTTTGGGCAGAGAGTCTGTTTGACATTGGGGGAAGCCGGCTCCTACATAACCTCCCGCAATGGCCCAGCGAACGTTCAGCCCGTCGGAAGTCCAGGCGCTGATCCCGTCGCTCGAGCTGTTGGTGGGCCGGCTGATGGAGCTGCAATCCGAGCTGCGCGCCACTTCGGCCCAAGGGGAGCTCGAGCGCCTCCAGGCCGATATCGAGGCGCTGGTGATGCGCATCGAAGAGCTCGGCGGCGAGCTGAAAGACCTGGAGCGCGGGCTGGTGGACTTTCCGTGCCGCCGGGGGCCGGAAATCGTGTTGCTGTGCTGGCAGTTCGGCGAGAAGTGGCTCGCGCACTGGCACGGTGTCGATGAAGGTTTCGCTGGGCGAAAGCCCCTCGACGCTGTCCCGGCCGAGCGCGGGACCCAGCTGCTGAACTAGGATTTGCAGGAAGAGAGGCGGTCGCCATGGTGGACATGAGTCAGGGCCTGTTCATGGGAACGTGCGTCACGTACGGCGTGGCAGAGAGCGCCTACCTGAGCACGCTGGCCGTCCCTGAGAAGCTCAAGGGCGTGGACCTGAAGCGCTGGGTGAAGTGGGCCGCCACGCGGCTCGCGGTGATGGGCCTGGTGCTCCACTCCAGCTGGCTGCTCTACCGCTGGTACGTGACGGGCACGACCGAGTTCAACGCGCGCGTCGCCGTGGGTGACGTGCCGACCGGGCTCGCCAAGCTCTACGTGTTCATCTCGCACCCGCCGTACACGAACCTTTACGAGTCCCTGATCTTCGTCTCATGGGCGCTGATGGTTTTCTACCTGGTCATCGAGGCCAAGTGGAAGCTGCAACCCATCGGCATCGGCGCCATCGGCGTCACGCTGCTCGCGCTCTTCGAGGCGTACATCGTGACCGAGAAGGACGCGCGCGCTCTCGTGCCCGCGCTCCAGAGCTACTGGATCCTCATCCACGTGTGGTTCCTGTTCCTCTCGTACTCGCTGTTCATGATCGCGGCGTTCGCGGCGCTGATGTTCCTCATCAAGGTCGGCGCGCACTCGGCAGCGATGGGCAAGTGGCTGAGCGTGGCGGCGGCGGTGGTGCTCGCGCTCACCGGTGGCGGCGACCTGTTCCTGCACGGCAGCTTCGGCCTCACGCCCTCGGCCTGGATCGGCGGCGCGTGGAAGCCGGTGCACTACTTCCCCGAGGGCGCGCAGAAGGCGACCAAGCTCTTCGTGACTGTCCCTGGCGCGGGCCCGATGCTGCTCGTGGCAATTGCCATCCTCCTCGCGGCGGCGGTGGTGTTCCACCTTGACTCGCGCGGCGACGACGTGGGCCTCAAGGGCCGCGGCATCAAGGTCTTCCTCGGCGCGGGCGCCGCGCTCGGCATTGCGCTGGTGCTGGTGCTGGTGAAGGCGCTCGGCCACGCGCCGGCGGCAATGCCGGAGCACATCAACGGCCAGCTCGCTCAGGGCATCGACACGAGCACGATGATCTTCCACACCAACTCCAACTACGGCTTGGGCCTGGTGACGCTCATCTTCGTGCTGCTCACGGGCTTCGTGGGCTTGCTCCTGAGCCGCAACAGCCTGAGCCTGGCGCTCCCCGACGCAAAGCTGCTCGACGACGTGACCTACAAGGTCATCGTGGCGGGCTTCCCGCTGCTGTCGATCGGCATCGTGCTGGGCGCGATGTGGGCCTACGAGGCCTGGGGCCGCTACTGGGGCTGGGACCCGAAGGAGACCTGGGCGCTCATCACCTGGTTCGTCTACGCGATCTACCTGCACACGCGCATCACCCTCGGCTGGACAGGCAAGCCGGGTGCGGCGCTGGCCGTGTCGGGCTTCGCGGTGGTGATCTTCTGCTACATGGGCGTGAACCTCGGCCTCACCGGCGAGGGCCTGCACACCTACGGCGCGGGCTGAGCCTCAGCGCGAGCGCGGATCGACCTTCGGCGCCGCGCGCGCGGTGAGCCACTTTCCAAACCAGGGCACGAACCGCACGCGGTGGAACCACGGGTAGACGACGTGGTCATGCCGCTGTTCGACGGCCTCGCGGACCATGCGCGCCAGCTCGCGCGCGTCGCCATGCGGCAGTGACGGCAGTTTCCCCACGAGCTTCTCGAGCTGCTCGCGCGCGCCCGCGGCCATGGCCGTCTCGATGGGCCCCGGAAACACGGTCACCACGTGCACGCCGGTACCGGCGAGCTCCGTGCGCAGCGACTCCGAGAACGACACCAGCCCCGCCTTCGACGCGCCGTACCACGACATCCCGCGCGCCGGCGCCACGCCCGCCATCGACGCGATGTCGACGATGGTCCCCGAGCCACGCTCGAGCATGCCCGGCAGCACCGCGCGCGTGAGCATGAGCGGCGCGATGAGGTTGAGCCGCAGCATCGACTCCGCAGCGTCGGGCTCGATCGCCGCGGTGGCGCCCACCCACTGGACGCCCGCGTTGTTCACGAGCACGTCCACCGGCGGCACCGACGCGAGCCATGAGGTGTCCGTCGCGTGCTTCGCGAGATCGATCGCGACCACGTGGCAGCGCTCTTTCAGCTCGTTTGCGAGCGCGTCGAGCAGCCCCTTGCGGCGCGCGGAGAGCGT
>Ga0265338_10006315_pt1 | contig 15147 bp, 14 predicted proteins | sample 42126metaG_FD_193579 | JGI IMG/M metagenome (GOLD analysis project Ga0265338, IMG submission 193579) | Rhizosphere microbial communities from Carex aquatilis grown in University of Washington, Seatle, WA, United States - 4-21-26 metaG | ecosystem: Host-associated > Plants > Roots > Rhizosphere... | reverse complement strand
GTCGATTACCGATGGTCTCACCGGAATCAAGACGCGGCGCTTTTTCTGGGAAGCGTTGTCGGCTGAGTGGAAGCGCGCGTCGCGTTCGGGACGCCCATTCTCCGTGGTACTCATCGACCTCGACAAATTCAAAGAGGTCAACGACACCATGGGCCACTTTGAGGGCGACCTGGTGCTGGCTCGAGTGGGCCGCCTGCTGGAACAGAAGTCGCGCCAGTCGAATGTGGTTGCGCGCTATGGCGGCGACGAATTCATTGTCCTCATGCCTGAGACCGGTGCCGAACAAGCCCAGGTACTGGCCGAGCGTTTGCGCCAGTGGATCGCCAGCGATCCCATGCTAGCGGAGCACGACGTCACCGGCAGTTTCGGGGTCGCGAGTTTTCCTCGGCACGGGTTCTCCATCGAAGACATTATTCGCGTGGCCGATGCCGGCATGTACGTCTCCAAGCGCTCCGGAGGAAATCTGGTTTCGACGGCCCAGGAATTCGTCGAAGGGCAGGACTTCGCCCGGCAGCGCCAACAGATCTCCGCCTACATCGAGGGCTTCCTGCAGCGTGAGTGCACCGGTCCCGAGCAACTCGAAGAACTCACTTCGACCTTGCACAAGCTGTGTGACGGGGACGAAGAGTGCAATGTACCGCTGCTGAAGGAAGCCATTGAATCTCTCAGCCGAGCCGCCGAGTCGCGCGAGTTGCAGACCGCGGGTCACGGCGACCTAGTGGCACGCTACTCCGAAGTGATTGCCCGCTCCCTGGGCCTGTCTTCCGAAGAGACTGCCGATCTGGTATACGCAGCCCGTGTCCACGACGTGGGCAAGATCTTTATTCCCGAGCGCGTGCTCAACAAACCCGGGCCGCTGAATGACGACGAGTTTCTTCAGGTGAGGATGCACGCTCACATCGGCGCAGAAATTGTCGGCGTGATTCCTCACAGTGCCATGATGCGTGAGGCGATCGAGCATCATCACCAGCGTTTCGATGGATCCGGCTATCCCGACGGCTTGCGGGGCGAAGAGATCCCGCTATGGGCGCGCATTATTGGCCTGACCGATGCATACGCCAACATGGTCACCGAGCAATCCTTCTCCGCTGCGCGAACGCCCGAACAGGCGCTTGACGAGCTGTCCCATATGAGCGGAACGCGTTTCGACGGCATGCTGGTGCGTTTGCTTCTGCGCGGGCTCAAATCGCAGAGGACTTCGTCATCCAGCGGCTCCTGAGTCTCGCGGAGTGTCCGCACTTGCCGCCGATCACTATTCTGCAGAGTGTTGCTGCCTTTGAAACCCTCTTGCGGCCAGTCGCACGCCATATACGACCCCGCTCGCACCCTGCTTGTATGATGTCCTGCTGAATCGCAGCGCGGCACGGAAGGAATAACTATGGAGCGAGGACTATGGACCCGTCGCCAAGTGGTGAAGGGCTGTGCACAGGTCGCCGCGGGCGTGGCGCTTGCCGGGCTCACGCGCGGCAGCGCGGCGGCAGCGCAGCTTCCGAGTCCGGAACCGCTGCAAGACAACCGCTTCACATTCGTGACAACGACGGAATCGAGGGCATGGCAGGCGGGAGCGCTTTTCAAGCCGACCTTCGGCTGGGAGATGCTGAACCTGAACGTTGATCCCGCGCAGACACTACAAACAGCCCACCCCATGGAAGGCTTCGGGGGCTGCTTCAACGAGCTGGGCTGGACCTCGCTCAAAGCCCTCAGCGAACAAGACCGGGAGAGTGTTCTGCACGAACTCTTTGGCCCCAAAAGCGGCGCGCGCTTCACCTACTGCCGCATGCCCATCGGGGCCAACGATTTTGCGACAGAAGCGTACAGCTACGACGAGACTGATGGCGACTTCGACCTGAAGCACTTCAGCATTGAGCACGACCGCCAAACGCTGATCCCGTTCATTCAGGCCGCGAAGCGGTACCAACCAGAGCTGCGTTTGTGGGCATCGCCCTGGAGCCCGCCGAGCTGGATGAAGCGTAACCACTTTTACGCGGAAGCGAAGGCATACCCGGGAATGAAGGACAATGGCATTCGCCCGGAGCAGATTGGCCACGAAGGCGAGGACATGTTTATCCAGGAGCCACGCTACTTCGACGCCTATGCCCGGTACTTCGGCCGCTTCATCGACGCCTATCGGGCAGAGGGGATCCGGGTGGGCATGGTCATGCCGCAGAACGAATTCAATTCTGCACAGAACTTTCCCAGTTGCACATGGACGCCGGAGGGGCTGGTTCGCTTCCTGCATTCTCTGGGTCCGGAGATGCAGAAGCGAGGCGTCGACGTATTCTTCGGATCAATGGAACGCGGTAACCCCAAGTTGTTCGAGACGGTGATGGCCGACGAAGGTGCTGCGCGTTTCATCAAGGGAGTGGGCATGCAGTGGGCAGGCAAGAATGCTCTGCCGGCAATCCGCCGCGAGTTCCCCGCGCTCCGGATCTACCAGTCGGAGCAGGAGTGCGGCGACGGAGCGAATCGCTGGAGCTATACGAGCTATTGCTGGCAGCTGATGAAACACTACTTCCGCGGGGGCGCGTCCGCCTATCTGTACTGGAACATTTCGACCGACCACGGCGGAATTAGCACGTGGGGATGGGCGCAGAACTCGCTTGTAAGCGTCGACTCCACGGCCAAGACCTTTCGCTTCAACCACGACTACTATCTGCTGAAGCATCTAACGCACTTTGTTGATGTGGGCGCAAGAACGCTGGACGCGACAGGCACTTGCGACGATGCTCTTGCGTTCCTGAATCCTGATGGATCGATTGTGTTGCTCGTGCGCAACGAACTGCCCCGGGCTCAGATGGTACAAATCCAGGTGCGGGATCGCGCGATCGCGATCGAGTTGCCTCCTGATTCCATTGGGACGCTTTTCATAAAGCCGGCTTGAGGAGCGCTCGGCGAGTATGCGTTCTTGTAATAAACACCTACAAACTGGAAACTAATCTCCTATGCCGATTCCACTGTCTCTCTCTGGAAAAGTAGCACTCATCTCCGGCGGTTCGCGCGGCATTGGCGCAGCGACGGTGCGAATGTTTACGGGCGCAGGCGCCAAGGTAGCGTTCAGTTATCGCAGCGCCCGGGCCGAGTCAGATGCTCTGGCCAAGGAGTGCGGTGCCGCCGAATGCCATCCGATCGCCAGCAATCTGAACACTCCCGAGGCAGCCCGCTCGCTCGTCGCCGCGACCGTGAAGCATTTTGGTCGACTGGATATCCTCGTCGCGAACCATGGCGTCTGGCCGCCAGAAGACGTGGGCATCGACCGCATGTCAGACGAGCAGTGGCGCTCCACCATGTCGATCAATCTCGACGGTGTGTTCGGTCTGGTCAAACACGCGGTAGCCCAGATGAAAGCGCAGCCGCGTAATACAGAACCAGCCGGCCATATTGTGCTCATCAGCTCCACCAGTGGCCAGCGTGGCGAGGCGTTTCACTGCGACTATTCCGCTACCAAGGGAGCCCTGATCAGCATGGTCAAGGGCCTCTCGACCGAATTAGCCGGCGCGGGTATCTATGTGAATTGTGTGGCGCCCGGTTGGGTCGACACCGACATGAGCGCGGCAACGCTCGCGGATCCGAAAACCGGGGAATTGATTCGCCGCACAATTCCTCTCGGCCGCGCTGGAACCCCGGAAGAGATTGCCGCCCCGGTGCTGTTTTTGTGTACGGAATATGCGAGCTTCATCACGGGGGAAGTCTTCAACGTGAACGGCGGCGCAGTCCTGGCAGGATAGGCTGGCAGGATAGGCTGGCAGGTTAAAAGAGCAGGAAATATCCCATAAAAGCGCCCTACCGAGCTTGCATTCCGGCCACTTTCTGCATCCAAAGAAATCAGAGGAGCTTCGACTGCTGCGGGCAGGAAACCCCCAAGAAACGCTACAATTCTGGTTGCGCACGATAACTCCATCCAATGGAATGAAACGCCTTCTCCCTATTTTGGTTTTGGTGTGCTCGGCTGGTTCCCACGCATGGGATCAGTCGCAGAGTACGCCTCAGGCCCCGCCGCAGACTTCCTCGGGGCCGACCACTCCTGCAACACCGATCGACAAGGCGGGTCAGGAGAATGCCCAGAAGGCTAGAGCGCTCGTCGATCAGGCGATTCAAGCGCTCGGTGGACAGACCTATCTCACTATTCGCGACCGCGAGCAGCAGGGACGCGGCTTCAGCTTCCACCATGGACGGCCGAGCGGCGAAGGCTCTCTCTTCTGGAGTTTCGTGGAGTTTCCCGACAAAGAGCGGGTCGAAATCACCAAAGAGCGTGACATTGCGGAACTGTACGTCCGCGACAAGGGATGGGAAATCACTTATAAGGGCGCGCATCCCCTCGAACCGAAGGATCTCGACGGATATCTGCGGCGCCGCCGCTTTGCGATCGATACCGTGCTTCGGACCTGGGTCAACGATCCCGGAGTCGTGCTTCTCTTCGAAGGCAACGCTATCGCGGGCCAGCACTCAGCTGAGCAGGTAACGCTGATCAATACCAAGAACGAGAGCGTTACCCTTTTCTTCGACGTCGATACACATCTCCCGGTCAAGAAGTCATTCTCCTGGCGCGATCCAGTCGACAGACAGAACAATCTCGAAGAAGAGATTTACGAAAACTATCGTCAGGTGTCGGGCATCATGGCTCCGTACAACGTCACCCGATACTTCAATGGCGACATGGCCGGCGAGCGCTTCCTCTTCACGGTGACCATCAACCAGGGCCTCGACCAAACCATGTTCGACCCCAACTCCGGCTACAACCCTAACAAACAGCCAAACAAGCAATCCGGCAAACGGTAGGTCCTCTGAGTTCGCATTCCCTCTTTCAAGGTCGAGAGTTGTTTTCTTCCAGGATACCCCTGATGGGCTCAGATCCGGAGCCGTGGATCTCCATAACTTATTGTTATTAATAAAGTTGGTCGGCGTCTGGAGCACTCGCCCAGGGCTCTTCGGTCCCATCAGCGCGCCACGAAGTGTGGCTGTTTTACCACAGACACCTTTCTCCACGCGGGCGGTACTCTACTGCGTTCATAGAAAACATCCAACTCTATTCTTGACCCACGAGCAGACAATCCGCTCCGCGGTGGAGTGCAGTGGCGTCGGCTTGCATAGTGGCGCTCCTGTGGTCATGCGGATCCTTCCGGCGAAGTCCGGAACCGGAATCGTCTTCCGCCGCACCGACCTCGACGGCTTCGAAATCGAGGCGGTCAGTCGCAATGTGGCCCGAGTCAGCTATGCCACCAGTCTCATGAAAAAGGGCGTGCTCATCTCCACCACCGAGCACGTGCTCTCAGCTTTCATTGGCCTGGGCATCGACAACGCGATCGTCGAACTCGACAACCTCGAACTGCCCATCCTGGATGGCAGCGCTCGTCCGTTTGTGGAGATGATTCGGAAGGCGGGCATTCGCAAGCAACGCCGTCCCCGCAAGTATTTGAAGATTCGCCGCGAGTTGGAAATGCGCGAAGGAAATAAGTTCATCGCGGTCTACCCCGGTGACACCTACTCGGTTTCCTACTCGATCAACTTTCCCCACCCGCTGATTGGCAAGGAAACATTTCAGGTGGAACTCACCAACGGAAGTTATTTGCGGCACATTGCGGCGGCACGAACCTTCGGTTCGCGCGAAGATGAGGAGGCCATGCGCAACATGGGACTCATTCGCGGCGCATCGCGCGAGAACTGCATCGTCCTTACCCGCGATGGAGTCGAAAATGGCCCGCTCCGCTTCCCTGACGAATTCGTGCGCCACAAAGTGCTTGATCTGGTGGGAGATCTGGCGCTTCTTGGAAAGCAGATCCTGGGCAACGTAGTCGCCGATCGCGCCGGTCACGCCATGCACACCGCGCTGGTCTCGCGCATCCTGCGCGACAAGACGCTGTGGGAAGAAGTGACGTTCTCGGGCGAAACCAGCGATAGCGAAATCGCCTCCAACTCGCAAGCCGCGGCCGGATCGTCCCTCTAGCGTTTGGAGACTTAAGAGTGGTGAGATTTACAGGGGCTTTCTGAAACGCGTCAATCCGCAGGCTCGCACGGCGTCTCGCCAGTATCGGTCGTCTCGAGCGGGCGCTCTTGCAGCAACCGTTCCAGCTCAGCCCTCGTCTGATCAATCACGGCGGCGGCAAATTGCCGGGCGGACTCCTGTCTTTCCTTCGACAACTCTTTGACCCGCATGTTGAGCAGAGGAATGTCCTCTTCAAACCAGCGCAGCGTTCTCTGTACTTTCGCGATGCGGAACTCGTTCGTCAACATTCGCAGCTCTCCCGTAGTTTCCAAAACCTGATCTACCAGAATGCCACGGGCGCGGCTAAGCACAAGTCTTAAGCGAGGTACCCTCATGCGCGCGAGTCAACTGCGGGGCCGTTTATTGCCAGTGTCGGATAAAGGGTGGGATTCTAAGAGGAATCTAATGCGTGGTTTCAGATTCTGCAGCTGCTAGTCGTTCCTTGGCTCCCGGAAATTCACTTTCCATCTGGTCGTCGAGCCACCGCTCGAGCTTCTCTTGAGAACTCTTTGGAACGTTGTGAAAGCGGAATCCGGCGCGGCCTTTGACATCGATCCAGGCCACTTCAGCCTCGACATCCATATCCAGGTGCGCTTCGGGCAGTGAGAATTTCAGGTTCGGCGTGGCGCCTTTCGGCAGCGCCTCCCGCACCATGAGCGCAATGCCGCCTTCGCTGATATTAGTGCTGGTCGCGTTCAGAGTCTTGCCGTCGAATATGACCTCGACCCGCATCTTCACCGGTTGCCGGAAATACCGGCGACGCTCCTTCAGCATGAAATTCAGCGCGGCATGAAAGCAGCGAACCGCATTGAGCGCGCTGATTGGCTTCTGCAGAACGAAGTTGGCACCCATGCCAAACGCTTCCTGCGTGGTCGTCCGCTTTCCGTTGAGGATCGCAAAGGTGACGGAATTCTTGTTGCTGGGCGTGCTTCTGAGGCCCTGCAGAACGGTCAGGCCGCCCTTCAAGTCATCGCAGTCGACGATGATGGCGTCGAACTTGTCGGAAATGAGAATGTCTGTGGCTGCCCGCGCCTCGTGGCAGATCTCCACATCAATCGATAGCTTTTCCAGAGTGGGCCGGATTATGCGCACCAACTCCGGATCCTGGCTCAACAGGAGCGAATCCAACGTCATGACAAGATTTTATGGGTGCCCTCGACACACACGATAGTGACCAAGGTGATGGACCCTTCGTCGGGCTTTGCGGACCCGCTAGTGAAGCCGCCTAGCCGCCCCAGCGGGTCACTCGTCGATGAAATCGACCAGGATTGTGCTATGTGATCTCCCAGAGTACAACTGGATTCGGCCCCCAATGCGCAACTCCGTCTACCTTTCGCTCGGTTCCAACCTGGGTGACCGCGAGCGCCACCTGCGCGATGCGGTTGCCCGCATGGAAGCCACGGGCCAGATTATCTCGGTCTCGTCGTTCTACGAAACAGAGCCAGTAGAGATGACGGACCAGGCATGGTTCCTGAATTGCGCCGTCGCTCTCGCAACTATCCACACTCCCCAGCATCTGATGGCCGCGATGCTCACTATCGAGCACGAGATGGGGCGCCGTCGCACGCAGAAAAAAGGCCCGCGGACGATCGACATCGACATCCTTCTCTTTGGCGGCCTGATTTTGGATTCGCAGGAGTTGACTATTCCCCATCCCGCCATGCATCAGCGCCGCTTCGTGCTTGAGCCACTGGCAGAAATCGCGCCGGAGGTTCGGCATCCGGTATTGCAGAAGTCCGTCTGGGAACTCCTCAAAGAGTTGCCCGCCGGGCAGCTAGTGCAGAAGTTCGAAGGGAAATAGCCACGGATCACACGGATTTTCGCAGACATCGAGGACAGAGATTCAGATCCGTGTTGATCCGCGAAATCCGTGGCGGGTCTTGAGATTTACGGCAGAATGATCCTGCTCCCCGCTTCCTGGGGCGCGACCACGGCGGACTCTTTCTCCGGAAACTGTGCGAACAGAAACTCCACGAAGGCTCGCGACTTGGGACGTCCCGACGTGCGTCCATGCGCCAGTCGAAGCAGAAAAACTAACGCCTTCAACACATCAGAATCTCGCAGGCTGGAGTAGCCAGTGTGCTTCTGCTCCGCCTCGCGATACTCCTTGACCATAAGTTCGACCTCGGCTGCAGCCCTGCGCTGCGCGTCACCGGTCAGAGGCTGCTCATAGTGGAGCCCCGAATTCAACCGCCGCTCGTAACTCGTTGCCAGCATCGAAAGGGACGCAATCAGATCCTGATCGTGCAGGCTACGATCTCCTCGCGCAGCTTTTGCCAGAGCGTAGGTCAGCCCCATCAACAGATGTTCCTTCTCGTACATGAACTGGTCGGACACCGCGACTTGCAGAAACAATCCCGTGGGATCGATCTGGTCCGCCGAGCGCGGCTTCTCGTGCTCGCGAGCCTGCAGCAGATAGGGGCAATCCAGTGGACAGTCGAGGGTTACTTCGCGTTGCTCCCCACAACACTGCGGACAAATGCGTCCGTGTACGGCGGGGCAAAAGCGTTTCTCCTTGCGGATTTCACAAATGGCGCAACTCAATCGGCGGCTCCTCGCACGACATTATTTCATCCCCCGCGAGATTCCACCACGCGGGCGGCGCGGAGACGAGAGGACCAGAGCGATTTCAGATTTCAGACTTCAGACTTCAGATTGCAGATTTCAAACCAGACCCGCCTGGCAACGGGCCTTGAACCTGAAATCTAAAATCTTCAATCTGAAATTGCCTTCCCGGTTACCACGCTGGTACGCGTGTCCGGCCCACTCGGGCATTCTCATGCGTGGAAAACGCTGTAGAAATGGCCTTCCCCGCGCACGTGAATTCGAAAACCCTCGTAAAATAAGGTGTTTTCCACAGGCTGGAGGGTATAAGATAGCGCCCGTCTGGTATTAAACCGATTTTTTTACGAGGAGGCAGTATGGCTGCAGGTATGACCAAGACTCAACTCATTCGGCATCTCGCCGAGAAGAACGAACTCAACAACAAGGCCACCGCGGCATTTCTGGAGCACCTGGCTGACACCGCGATCAAAGAGACCAAGAAGAACGGCGTATTCGTCGTGCCCGGCCTCGGCCGTCTGGTGAAGGCGCACCGCAAGGCTCGCGTGGGCCGCAACCCGCAGACCGGTGAACCCATTCAGATCAAGGCTAAGACCGTCGTGAAGTTCCGCGTCGCCAAGGCTGCGAAAGACGCGATCGCCCCCAAAAAGTAGTGTTGTGTTTCGAGATCGAATCGAAGGCCGGCTTAGGCTGGCCTTTGATTTTTGCAATTCTGTGGCGACAGCCGCCCTTGGCTGTCCAGTCGAGCAAAGCTCGACAGCTTTCCCGACGAGGCAAACTTCAGTGCTGAACTGGATCGTCATTGGAATCGGCGACATCGCGACCCGTCGCGTCATCCCCGCGATCCAGTCCGAACCCAGAAGCAGCCTGTACGGCCTCGTCACCCGCGATCGCTCAAAAGCCGCCTCGTACAACACGCGTTCGTGGGCAACGCTCGACGAAGCGCTTGCCGATCCTGAAGTTCAGGCCAACGGGCACGCTGTTTACGTCGGAACACCCGTATTCCTGCACGCGCCGCAAACCATTCAGTCGCTGCACGCCGGCAAGCGCGTGCTTTGCGAAAAGCCCATGGCGATGAACGAGGCCGAGGCCCGCGCCATGCTGCAAGCCGCTGACGAAAGCGTTAAGACGTTTGGCGTAGCCTACTATCGCCGCTGCTACCCGAAGGTGCAACGCGCGAAGCAATTGCTCGAAGCCGGAGCCATCGGCAAACCAGTTCTGGCGGAACTCACCTGTCATAGCTGGTTCGACGGCACCGGCAGCCGCAGTTGGCTGGTCGATCCTGCAAAGGCTGGCGGTGGCCCGCTCTTCGACATCGCCTCGCACCGCATCGACGTGCTGAATTTTTTATTCGGACAGCCCCTGCGCGTCATCGGCCAGCTCTCGAACGTCGTGCATCACTACGCGGTCGAGGACAACGCGACCGTGATGATCGAGTACGCCAACGGAGTCCGGGGCGTGGTCGATGTTCGATGGCACTCGAAGATCAGTCGTGATGAATGCCGCATCCGCGGCACTGATGGTGAGATGGAACTCTCGCCGCTGAATGGTCCCGAACTCGTCTATCCAGGCGCACGCGAGAATCTCCCGCCGCATGCGAACCTGCACTACCCGATGGTTGAGAATTTCGTCGACGCGGTGGCGGGCAAAGCGCCCCTGTTATCCAGCGGGGCCTCGGCCTTCTGGACCGATTGGGTCACCGAGCAAGTCCGCACCGGCTAGCGAGCTCGCCCTCACAACTCTTGCAGGAATTCCTTTACGGTCTTCGCGAACCCTTCCGGATTGTCCATGTGAACGACGTGCCCGCCATCCAGGACTTCCAGACGCGCATTCTTGCGCTGCGAGGCCATCTGCTCCATGTGCGCTTGCGTTGTAACATGACTGTCTTTCCCTCGAATCAGCAAGGCCGGACAATCGCTTGCCAGCCAGTCCTTCCAATGATCGCCGTTCAGAGAGTTCTGAGAAGCTACTGTGTCTCTCGGATCGAAAGCGAGCCTCCACCCTTCCGGTGTCTGGCGGAACGAGGCTTCGAGATAGGGCAGAAAACGTGCGCCAACGCTCTGCACAAGAGCCTCGCGAGTTTCGTAAACGCCTCCCCAGGGAAGCGCGAAGCTGGTGTCATCTCGCAGCTCGGCACCAATATCTTCGATGACCAGTGCGCGTACCAGGCGGGGATGGCGCGCCGCGAACTGGTAAGCGTTCACTCCGCCCAGCGAACTGCCCAGCAGCACTACCGGTTCTTTCAGGGCGAGGTGAGTGAACAGACCTTCGAGATCGCCAAGATAGTCATCCCGCGTATAGGTCTTCGCATGGTCGGAGTTCCCATGCCCGCGTTGGTCCAACGCGACAACGCGCCAGTCGGGCGCCAATGCAGCCGCGAGCGGCGCGAACGTGACGCCTTCCATCCAGTGGGCGTGGAGCGCGATGACAATCCGGCTGCCGCCCTCCCCGTCGAGATAAGAAAGTGTCAGCCCGTCATGCTGAAATGTATGCCTTGGCATGGAAAACCGCGCAGCGCCGTCTCACTTTCCGTAATCATTCTTCACCACTTCTCCACCCTTCATCACAAATCTCACGCGCTCCAGTGTGGTCACGTCCTTCACCGGATCGCCATCCACTGCAATAATGTCCGCCCACACTCCCGGCTCCAGCGTCCCGACCTTGCCGGACCAACCAAGCAGATCGGCCGCATTCACTGTCGCAGCCTGAATTGCCTGCAACGGAGTCAGCCCCAACCGCACCATCACGGCAAATTCGTGAGCATTCAGTCCGTGCGGATAGACCGCAGCGTCGGTGCCGAAAGCAACTTTTACTCCGCTGGCGAATGCATGCGCGATATTCTTGCGTGCTGCTGGAATCACTTCGGTAGCCTTCGCCAGCAGCGGCGGAGGCAGGTGCGTCAGGCCCGCATTGTCAATCATCCAGTCGCCAAGATAGAGCGTCGGCACCAGATATGTGCCGTGCTCCTTCATGGCGGCGATGCCCGCGTCGTCGATGTACGACCCGTGCTCAATGGAATCCACACCTGCTTCCGCCGCCCAGCGAATTCCCTCCGCCCCATGCGCGTGCGCAGCGACCTTGCGGCCCAGGCGGTGGGCATCGGCCACGATGGCCTTCATCTCCTCCAATGTGTACTGCGAAGCCTGCGGATTGTCGCCCAGGGAAAGCACGCCGCCGGTCGCGCACACCTTGATCAAGTCAGCGCCGTACTTGATGTTCTCGCGCACCTTGTGCTGCACGGCGGCCACACCGTCAGCGACGCCGTCGTTGGTTGCGTGAAACTCGAAGGGCAGCATGTTGTTGTCGCAATGTCCGCCCGTGATGCTCAGCGGCGGTCCGCTGACCAGCAGCCGGGGCCCGGGCACATCTCCGGCATTGATCGCATCGCGCAGGGCCACATCGCTGAAGTCGCGCGCACCTACGTTTCGTACCGTGGTGAATCCCGCAAACAGAGTCACCCGTGCGTTCTTGGCGCCAATGAGCGCCTCTCGCGGCACAGACAACGCCAGCCGGTCGTAGCCAAACCTCGGCTCCATGGTCAGGTGCGTGTGTGCATCGATCAGGCCCGGCAGCAGCGTCGCGTTCGGCAGATCGATGCGCACCGCATTCGCGGGAACTTTCACCTCTGCGGCAGCGCCCGTGCTGAGGATCTTTCCATCTTCGATGACTAGTGTCTGATCCGCCAGCAATTTGCCGGTTTTCACGTCGAGTACATGGCCGGCGTGAATCACGACGGGGTGGGACGTCTGTGCGACCAGCATTGTCCCAAGAACAGACAACACCGTGGCAACCGCACTCAGGATTCTCTTCATGACAATATTCCTTCTCCAGCATTTTCGATTGGCGAGACTTATCCAACCTGCCCTACCCGCGTCGTCCGTCGAGACCCCACACTCGTCCGGCGTCAGCGGCAAAGAAGATGATGAGCAGCAACAGTAGAGGTAAGGTGTCCAGCCGGGCACCGAAATAGCGCCACACCGGCACTCCATGGCCCGCGTCCCACCAGGCCGCGAGCGTCAGATTCAGCAAGAACAGGATGCCAAGAACGCAGCCAGGACGCACCCACAGCCCGAGTAACAGAGAGATACCGACAAGCAGTTCGATCACACCGACCATATAGCCAAAGAACACCGCATGCGGCAGGATCACTCCCGACAAGAACGGCCGGTAGAAACTGACCGAGCTGGTAGCGATGTAGTCGCGCAGATATGTCTGAAACCCGCCATGTGCAAAACCTGGTCCAGCCACTTTGTATTCCCCAAACATCAGAAAGAACACGGACGTAGCAATGCGCACACCGGCAATTGTCCTGGACAAAGCAGATGTGGTAGTCGCCATTAGTGAGGGAAGGAGGAGCCGCGGAAGTTTCGACTTGGTCTCATAACATGGCTTGTGAGAAACGGAACGGCTTCCACTTTCTCTAGGAAAACATAACCTGCGCGCAACTGCGTGCACGACCGTGGAAGATCCGCGCTTCCAGCGCCGCGTCAAGCGAACGAAATCGAAACCGGCTTCAGCCGGTTCGTATTCTTCTAGCCCCCAGGTCCGTCGTTGGAGACGTACTGCTCGAGCGATTCCAGTTCCCGGCTGAGGTCATCGACACGCCACTCCAACAAATTCCGGATGGAAAGAATCCCCAGCAGCTTGCCACTGTCGTCGGCGACAGGAAGATGGCGGAAGTGGCGCTCGAGCATCGTCGTGAGCGCTTCTCCGGGCCCTGTGCCGCGCGTGGCCATCTCCACGGGCGTGGTCATCAGTTCGCGTACCGGCGTCGTCCTTGGGTCCACGTGGCTCAGCGACATTTTGCGCAGCACATCGCGCTCAGTGAAGATCCCCGCAACCCGGTAGTCGCTATCCACCACGGCCACTGCGCCCACATGGTGATCCAGCATCTTGTGAATGGCGTCAGCGACGCTGGCTTCCATCCCTACTGCCGCGATCTCCCGATCACAAAGTTCCAGCACGCTCATAGGCACCTCCGGCGGCCGAAGTCCCTCAGCAAGCGGATTCGACCATCGCAACTGGATTGACGCATTATGCTCGCGGCGAAACCGTTGTCAAGGAAATTTGCGAGAAAATATTCCCTCGGGCGGCCCTGCAGCCTCGGGCGGCCCGTACCGGGACCTGAATCGACCTTACTTCGCCCGGAAGACGCGGCCGTCCTTCATGACAAAATCGACATTTTCGAGTGCCTTGATGCCGTTCAGCGGATCGCCACCTACGGCAACGATATCGGCAAAGGCCCCAGGAGCCACCACGCCGATCTTCCCCTCCATATCGAGCATCCCAGCGGCACGCGATGTTGCGCTCTGGATCGCTTCCATTGGCTGCATGCCAAACTCCACCATGCGCGAGAATTCCTGAGCGATGGGCTCCGTCCACGGGATTCCGCCCATGTCGGTTCCGAAGACGATCTTCACTCCTGCCTTCATCGCCTTTTTGAAAGATGGTTCGTGGGCCGAGGCGCGCAGCCGGTCGCGCCGCCCCGCCTCCGTGTTGGCGGGAGCCCAGTCCGTGTAGTACACACTGAGAGTTGGCACGTACCAAGTGCCTTGCTTCAACATCTGCGCGATCGCGGCGTCGTCAAGGTCGAGTCCGTGCTCGATCGAATCGCATCCGCCGTCGAGCGCGCGGTGCAGGCCAATTCCGCTATAGGCATGACATGCCACCTTCTTGCCCCAACCGTGAGCCTCGTCGACAATGGCGCGCAATTCCTCTACCGTAAGGGTCGGCTGCGACATCAGCTCGCCGTTCTTCCCTACCCACGAGCGGTGTGTCATATACACCTTGATCCAGTCCGCACCGTGATCCAGTTGTTCACGCGCAGCCTTGCGTGCTTCGACCGGCCCATCGACGATCTGAGCGCCCTTCGGCATTTCCAACTCCGGAGCGTACCCTTCCAGCGGATATCCACCTGTGGTCGAGATGGCCCGCGTAGCCACAAACATTCGGGGGCCGGGAATATATCCTGCCTCGATGGCTTGCTTGATGCCGACATCGCCGTAGCCCGCACCCTCCGTTTCCACGTCACGCAGTGTCGTGAAACCCTGCTCCAGCGCGCGCCGCGCCGCAACGGTAGCTCGCGCCGCACGCAGTGCCAGCGGCGCGCTCAGAATGTTGGCGTCGTAGCCGCCCTGGGCCGGATCTTCTCCCTGTAGAAAAATGTGAGTGTGCGAATCGATCAGCCCCGGCAGCACGGTTTCTTTGGATAGATCGATCACCGTGGCTCCGGCTGGAAGCTTCGCGCTCGCCGCGTCCGAGACACTCTCGATCCGGCTGCCGCGAATGACGATCACCTGATCGTGCCGCGCTTTGTCGGACTTGCCGTCAATTAAGGTGCCTGCGCGGATCACGGTCACTGATTGCACCTGGGCGAGGGTTGGTTCTAGCGCCAGCGAACTTACGAACAGTGCGAGAGACAGCAAGCAATGAAACTTTTTCAAACTGGCCTCCCCAGAGCGCGCCGCCGACAAGGCGCGACGCCCAGTCTTTGCGCAGGATCTCGGCGGATCATTTGGAGGGAAGGATTCTATACCCTTATGAAGAGACATGCCGCTGACGCCCGAGCCGTCAACTGAATTCAGGGGAGGAAATCGTGCAGATGC
>Ga0265338_10006314_pt1 | contig 15147 bp, 13 predicted proteins | sample 42126metaG_FD_193579 | JGI IMG/M metagenome (GOLD analysis project Ga0265338, IMG submission 193579) | Rhizosphere microbial communities from Carex aquatilis grown in University of Washington, Seatle, WA, United States - 4-21-26 metaG | ecosystem: Host-associated > Plants > Roots > Rhizosphere... | reverse complement strand
CGCCGTCCACACACGGGGCAAGCCGCTCGTCGAGGGCATGAAGCTTTCGACGGTCGCACGTCAGACCTCCGGCCTCACCGGCGCCGAGCTCGCGAACATCTGCAACGAGGCCGCGATCGCCGCCGGCCGCCGCGGCGCAAACGCTCTTTCGCAGGCCGACTTCGACTGGGCGCTCGAGCGTGTCGTCGCCGGCCTCCAGCAGAAGAAGGTGCTGACGGAGAAGGAGCGCATGATCCTCGCCTACCACGAGGGCGGCCACGCACTCATGGCGCACCTCATGGGCGGCGCCGCGGAGCTCCAGAAGGTGACGATCGTCGCCCGAGGCACGGCGCTCGGCTACACGTTCCATCTCCCCGAGGAAGATCGCTACCTCCACACGAAGGAGGAGCTGCAGGACTGGATGGTCGTCGCTCTCGCGGGCCGCGCCGCCGAGGAGGTCGTGTTCGGGCGCGTCACGAACGGCGCCGCGAACGATCTCGAGAAAGTGACCGATATCGCGCGCCACATGGTGTTCGACTGGGGCATGTCCGACTCGGTCACGTCCCGGACGATGCGCGCCGACAACTACGCGCTCTCGGAGTCGACGAAGCAGCTCCGCGACGACGAGCAGGCACGCCTGACGGACGGCGCGTACCTCGAGGCGTTGCGCCTTCTGAAGAAGCATCGCCCGCCGCTCGACCGCATTGCCACGGCGCTGCTCGCAAAGGAGACGCTCGTGCGCGACGAGGTGCTCGAGCTGTTCGCGGACGTCGAGCCGGAGTCGCGGGCGTCCGAGACCGTCGGCATCCCGCGCGTCGTCGCGAGCGTCGCCGGCGACCTCTGGTTCTAGCGCTTGCCCTGAGGCTTTCGCATACGATCGACGCGATGGCCGCCGTCCGCTCGATCCACCATGTCGGAGTCGCCGTCGACGACCTCGACGGCGCGATCGACACGTATTTGAGGCTGTTCGGCGCGACGCTCGAGCATCGCGAGCGGGTCGAGGAGCAGGGAGTCGAAGCGGCGTCGATCCGCGTGGGCGAGAGCCGCGTCGAGCTGCTCGGAGCGCTCGGCGACGGCACGCCCGTCGGGCGCTTTCTCGCAAAGCGTGGTCCTGGCATGCATCACGTCGCGTACGAGGTGGACGACATCCGCGCTGCGCTCGCCGACCTCGCGGACGCCGGAGCCGAGCTGATCGACGAGACCCCGCGACGCGGGATGTTCGGCCTCGAGGTCGCGTTCGTCCATCCGGAGTCGGTCGGCGGCGTTCTCTCCGAGGTGGTCTCCGTTGGCTGACGACCGCGTTCGCGTCGAGATCGGCTTCTCCGGTGGGGCCATCGTCTCCGCGTTCGTCGACTCTCGCTCCGCCGACGCGCTCGAGGCAGCACTGGGCGGAGGTAGCGGCAGCGCTCCTGTCGTCGTGCTCGAGACGGAAGACGGCCCGCTTCACACTGTCGTCGCGCAGATCGCCTATTACAAGCGGATCGTGCGCGCCGGGCGCGTCGGTTTCTCCTCGAACTGACCTCGTCGCGTTAGGCCGGACCGGTCTACGGGGTATCTGACAGCGAATGTCCACGTCCACGGACCGGGGCGCCGACGAGTCGGCCGAGCATCTCCGCGACCTCGTCGCGCGCGGACAGCAGGGCGACCGCGAGGCGCTCGAGGAGCTGTACCTCATCCATTTCGACCGGATCTACAGCTACCTCCACGTCAGCGTCGGCAACCGCCACGACGCGGAAGACCTCACGACGCAGACGTTCCTGAAGATGCTCGAGAAGATCGGGAGCTTCCGCTGGCAATCCGCGCCGTTCTCCGCGTGGCTCTTCCGCATCGCGCACAACCTCGCGATGGACCACTTCCGCGCGCGGCGCCGCTGGCAGCCGGAGGAGGAGGTGCCCGAGCCGCCGCCGAGCGAGGCGGAGCCGTCGGCCGAGCTCGAGGCGATGCGGACGATCGGGCGCGAGTCGATGCTCAAGCTCATCGAAGGCCTCTCGCCCGAGCAGCAGCAGGTGCTCACTCTCAAGTTCGTCTTCAACCTCCCGAACGCGGAGGTGGCGGCGATCCTCGACAAGACGCAGGGCGCCGTGAAGTCGCTCCAGCACCGCGCGCTCGTTTCCCTCCAGAAGCAGATCGAGAGCTCCGTCTAGGGCTGGGGGCGCGCCCGCGAACTAAACAGCCCTAACTAACCTGGGCCCGTGGCGCTGGAGATTGGGATTGTCGGGCTGCCGAGCTCGGGGAAGTCGACGCTTTTCCGCGCGCTCACGCATGCCGAGGCGACGGGCTCGGGGAAGGAGCACGTCGGGATGGCGCAGATCGCCGACGATCGGCTCGACGCTTTGGCGCGCCACGTCGGCGCTCGCAAGGTCACGCCGGCCGCTGTGCGCGTCGTCGACGTCCCGGGGACGGGGCCGCAGCTCCTCGGCAACCTCCGCCAGGTCGACGCGCTGTTGGTGGTGCTCGACGGCTTCTCGGGCACCCGCGTTCCCGACGACGATCTCGAGACGCTGAAGCTCGAGCTGCTCGTCGCCGACCGCGACCACGTGGAGAAGCGGCTCGAGCGGGTCGCCAAGCAGGCGAAATCCGGCGACGCGAAGGTCAAGGCGGAAGCGGCGGATCTCGAGCGGCTGCTCGCGCACCTCGACGCCGGGCACCCGCTCGCCGAGTGGGACTCAGAGCTTTCGTCCGAGCTCGATCCGCTCACGACGAAGCCGCTGATCGCGATCGCCAACGGCCCAGACGGGATTGACCTTCAGCTCGAGACCGAGCTCGCGGATCTGAGTGACGAGGAGGCGGCTGAGTTCCGTGGCGGCGGCGAGTCGGCGCTCGGCGAGGTCGTGCGGCGGCTCGCGGAGACGCTCGACCTGATCACGTTCTTCACCGCCGGCGAGAAGGAGACGCGCGCGTGGACGCTGCGGCGCGGCGAGACCGCACTCGATGCGGCGGCGACGATCCACTCCGACATCGCGCGCGGCTTCATCCGTGCCGAGGTGACCCGCACGGACGACTTCCTCGCCGGCGCCCAGGCGCGCCTCGAGGGCAAGAACTACGTCGTCGAGGACGGCGACGTCCTCAACATCCGCTTCAACGTCTGATTTGGCCCGGTTGGGCGTGTCTGCATGGACGGCTAGCCCGCGGAGATGAGCGCGACGCCGGCGAGCGCGAGAGCGACTCCGGCGAGTTGCGGGCGCGCGATCCTCTCGTGCAGCACGAAGTACGCGAGCGCGACGAGGACGATCGGATAGAGAGACCCGAGCACCGAGACGACGCTGATCAGGCCGTGGCGCGCCGACGCGCCGTACAGGAGGTTGGCGCCGGAATCGAACACGCCCGTTGCGACCAGCAGCGGGAGGATCGCGCGCGACCGCAGCCGGTCGGTCGAAGGGCGAACGAGCAGTGCCGCGAACAGGACGATCGGGACGACGGTCAGCCGCAGCGACAGCGTCCCCCACACGACGCCCGCCTGCGAAACGCGGTTCAGGCCGAGCAGCGACGAGCCGAAGCCCACCGCCGCGAGCAGCGCCAGCCCCGCGCCGGCCGTGATCGTCCGGCCGGCTCCGTCGGGCAGGGGTTCGAGCGACGCGACGACGACGCCGATCACCGCGACCGCGATTCCGACGCCTTGCAGAACGGACGGCCGCTCGCCGCGCGCGAGACCGTAGACGACGGGCACGATCGCACCCGTCGCGGAGATCGGCCCGACGATGCCCATCGTCCCGATCGCAAGCGCGCGATAGAAGGCGCCGAGGCCGACGACGCCCATCGCCCCGCCGAACGCGCCCCATACGAGCTCGCGGCCGCTCGGCGTCGCAGGCTGCGTCGCGAGCCACATCGTCCCGACCAGCACGAGGCCCGCTGCCTGGGAGACGAGCAGCACCCAGACGATGGGAGCGCGTCGCGCCCCGATCCCGCCGCCGAAGTCGGCGACGCCCCACGAAAGGCTCGCAGCGAGCGCGAGCGCGACGCCGATCAAGCGGGGACGGGCCTCGTGGCGGCGACGGCGTCGAGTTGGTTCGCGTGGTACAGCACGGCGGCCTCGGCGGTGCGCGCGGCGCGCGCGTCGTGGTGGCACGCGACCGCGTGGAGGAGCTCGTCGGGCGCGTCGAGCGCCTCGAGCAGGCGCAGTCCGAGGTGGACGTGGCCGAGGAGCTTCCCCTGCTCCGTAGGCGCGTAGACCGGCGGCGGGCCGAGCTCCCGCGTGCGCCCGATGTCGTGGACGAGCGCTGCCGCGATGAGCAGATCGGGACGAAGCCGCGGGTGGATCTGGCAGAGCTCGCGGCAGAGCGTCGCCACCCCGACCGTGTGCTCGAGCAGCCCGCCCGCGTACGAATGATGCCCATCGGGCGTGGCGGGATACGACCGCAGCGGCGCCTCGCCGAGCGCGCGCACGACAACACTCCGCAGCCCGTCGTCGTGCACCTCCGCGACGAGGAACTCGAGGAAGCCCTCGAGCTCGTCGGCGTCCCGGCGCAGGCCGACAGCGAGCGCGGCCGGATCGACGCCCTCCGCCGGCTCGAGCGTTCGCACTTCGACCTGCAATTCGTTCCGGAACTTCTCCACCCGCCCGAGCACGCGCACCGCGTCGCCGACTGCGAAACGTCCGTCGAGGAGATCGACGTCGTTCCACACGCGCGCCGAGATGCGGCCGCTCGGGTCGACGAGCTCGAGCGCGAGGTACGTGCTGCCGTTGCGGGTGCGCATGCGCTCCTTGCGCGCGACGGCGTACACGCCTTCGACGGTGCGGTTCTCCTCGAGCTCGGCGATCGCGGTCATTACCGGAGTTTCGCATGAGGCCGGGCCGGGGACCGAAGCGTGGATGGCAGTCGTATCGGCCCGGACGAAGCGGTTCACCGCCGCGAGTCCCGTCACGCGCTACTGGTTGGCGAATTGCGTCGGCTTCTCGCTCGCTGGCCGCGGTCGCGGTCGCGGGACGGTCGAACGCATCATCGCGGACGGCGATCCGTACGTCCCCACGCAGCTCCTGATCCGGCACCGCCGCAAGCTGCGCCGGCTGCCGGCGTCGGCGGTGGTCGAGGTCGTCCCGGAGGAGCGGGTGCTCGTCGTGCGCAGCGCCGACCGAGCGCCGGCGCTGCGGGCGGCTGTCCGGCGCGGCACTGTCGTTGTCGGCCACACCGCGGTCGTTCTCAACGCCATCCTGCTCGCTGTTGCGCGCTGGCTCGTTCGCTGTCTCGTTCGCTGGGGGAAGGAGACCGTGCGATTGGTACGGTCACTGCCGTGGCAGCAATACGGCCGTTCCGTGCGCTCCGTTATGACGAAGCTGTGGCAGGACCTCTCGACTCGCTTGTCGCTCCTCCTTACGACGTCATCGGGCCGGAACAACGCGAGGCGCTCCTCCGAGAGAGCCCGTACAACGTCGTCCACCTGACCCTTCCCGACAGCGAGGACGAGGCGGCGGCGCACCTCGTCGCATGGCGCGAGCTCGGCGTGCTCGTCGAGGAGCCCGAGCCCGCGTACTGGTGGCTCGCGCAGGAGTACGAGGGGCCTGACGGCGTGCGCCGGCGGCGTGAGGGATTCGTCGCCGCGCTCCGCGTCGAGCCGTACGAGAGCCGCGTCGTTCTCCCGCACGAGCTCACGCATGCCGGCCCGAAGGAGGGCCGCCTCCGCCTGCTCCGCGCGACGCGCACGCAGCTCGAGCCGCTCTTCTTCCTCTGGGACGGCTCGGTCGACGTCGACGGGCTCGGCGAGCCCGACATCCGGAGCGGTGGCGACAGCCTCTGGCGGCTCGACCCCGAGTTCGGCGAGGCGCTGACCGAGGAGCTTCAGGACGCGCAGCTCCTCATCGCCGACGGACATCACCGCTACGAGACGACGCTCGCTTCGGGAGAGGAGTGGCTGCTCGCGGTGATCGTCCCGACGGAGCAGGATGGTCTGACGATCTTCCCCACGCATCGCCTCGCGCAGTCGGTCGATGGGACGAAAGGGGAGCCGATCAGCCCTCCGGGTGATGTCCTGCCGGGACCTGTCCTCTACCGCGACGGCCGCTACGAGCTGCTGCACGGAGACGGTCTCGACCCGGAGGTCGTCGCGACGCTCCCGCTCGACGGCGTCACGTACACACCACACCGCGACGAGGCCGTGGCGGCGGTCGATCGCGGCGACGCGGCGGCGGCGTTCCTCCTGCGCCCGACGCGCATCGAGGACGTCTGGGAGGTCGCCCGGCGCGGCGACGTGATGCCGCAGAAGAGCACGTTCTTCTATCCGAAGCTCACCTCGGGCCTCTTGATGCTGCCTCTTGACTGACTGGCTCGACCTATGCCGGGCAGCGGTCGGCGACGTCGATGCGGTGCTCGAGCGGCTGCCGACGCGTGCCGAGCGGGAGCCTGTCGTGGGCGCCGGCGAGGGCGGCGATGAGACGACCGCGATCGACAAGGCAGCGGAGGACGCGATCGTCGAGCGCTTCCGCGCGACCGGCGCGTCCATCGTGTCGGAGGAGCTGGGTCTGCTCGAGGGCTCCGACACCGTCGTCGTGGTCGACCCGATCGACGGCTCCCTCAACGCGAAGCGCGGGATCCCGTTCTTCTCCCTCTCGATCGCCGTTGCGGACGGCCGGACGATGGACGACGTTCACTTCGGCTTCGTCCACGACTTCGGCAGCGGCGAGGAGTGGACCGCCACGCGTGGCGAAGGAGCCCACGTCTTTAGGCCGCGCGTCGCCGGCCTGGCCGGCGACGCTTGCAGCCATGAGCTCGACGGCAGACCGCTCGGCGGCGTGCGGCCGAAGGAGAAGATCGAGATCCTCGTCTTCGAAGCGACGCGGACGGATCTCGTCGCCGAGGACGCGCCGAAGGTCGCTGCCCTCGCGCATCGCTTGCGGATCATGGGCTCGACGGCGCTCTCGCTCTGTCATCTCGCCGCCGGGCGGGTGGACGGCGTCTGCACGCTCAAGCCGACCCGCTCGGTCGACATCGCCGCGGGTCAGCTCCTCTGCCGCGAGCTCGGCCTCGCCATCGAGCTGTTCGACTCCGCCGAGCCGTTCGGCGCCGCGCCGCTCGACGTCGAAGGGCGTTCGCGCCTCGCTGCTGCGGGAACGGACGAGGTGTGCAGGCAGATCGCGCGCGCCCTGTCCTCGTAGGGCGGCTGCGGCACTCAATATTCCGAGCCGGAGCTACGCGAGTGGGCGGTCCGGCTCCGCCGCTGGAGCCGGACACACCCTGTCTACGCGTACTTCAACAACGACTGGGAGTTCGACCTACTACTTCTTAGCTATGCCTGACGGCCTGGACGTCGCCGTGTAACTGCCGGCGGCGTTCGTCGCGGTGACCTTCGCCTCGAGCTTGTGGCCCGCGTCCGCCTTCGCCAGCTTGTACGACGCCTTGGTTGCGCCCACGATGCTCTTGCACGAGGTTCCCTTCGCCGAGCAGCGGAGCCAGTGGTACGCGTAGATCGTCGGCGAATACTTCCACGTGCCCTTGCTGACGGAAAGGGCGTGGCCAACTTTGGCGATGCCCGAGATCTTCGGCAGGCTGATCACAGCCGGCTTGCCGATGACGACGCCCGTCGCCGCAGACGGCGCGAAACCGCTCGCCGCGGGGCCACCGTCGTTGCTTGCGAGGACTTCTGAGCGGATCTCATGGCCGGCGTCGGCGGTGGCGAGCGTGTACTGCGAGCTCGTCGCGTTCGCGATGTCGACGCAGCTGGAGCCCGTGTTGCTGCAGCGCTGCCACTTGTACTGGTAGCTCGTCGGCGAATTCGTCCACGTCCCGTTCGTCGTGGAGAGTGGCTTGCCCACCGCGTGCGTCCCGCTGACGACCGGCGCGGCTGAGACCGCGGGCGTCGTGGCGGGGATCCAGTAGATCGTGTACGTGGTTACGGAGCGCATGACCGGGCCGCTATGCCAGACGAGCGGGCCGGCATCCGGCACCTGGAGGTAGGGCGTCGTCGTCGTCGCCGTCCCGCCGAGCTGCTGGACGCAGCCTCCGGCGCCGGCGTTGGCGGCGTTGCTGAACTCCTGCTGCAGCGAGTAGTCGTGGCCGTTGATCACCTGGTTGTACGGCTGGCTGTTAACGGTGCCGAGAGGAGCACCGAACCACCACGCGCAGAGGTCGCCGTTCTCATTCCCTTGGCTCGAGTACCAGCCGCCTCCGAGGTTGGGGTCGGTGATCGCCTCGTTTGTCTCGTGGCTCGTCGTGTTGACCGTTTCGTCGATCTCAGGGCCGTTCGGGAAGCCCTGCGGATTACTCAGCTCGCCGGCGCCGCTGCAAGTGAACGACGCGTTGAACGGTTCGACGGCGTAGATAAGCGAGCTGGATATGGAGTGGTAGGCGCAAAACGCGTTGGAAGCGCAGCCGTCGTTCGGGTTGCCGTCGAAACATGTGTCGACATCTGCGGGAAGAAGGATGATGAAGAGGTTGCTACCGCTCGCGGTCCAGCCGTTCGCGGTGAGGGCGCTACTAATCTCCGTCACGAGCTGCGCTTGGGTCAGACACGTGGCCGTGACGGTCGTGCAGCCGTTCGATGGGAACGCGCTCGTGTCGACGTACGTCCCGCCGAACGTCTGGTTGTAGGCGATGCTGCCCGTATTGTCCGAGTACTGCGTGGCGGCGGAGTAGACGTTGTTCGCGCCGCCGCTGTCGTGGGCGACGTCCTGCAGGAAGCCGTTGACTCCCGTCTCGTACGCGGCACACGTGATCGAACCGCACGTGAACGTCGAGGACGGCGTGTGAACGGTCGTGCCGTGCACGGTCGGCGAGCCGGAGTGACCCACGATGCCGGCCGGCTGGGAGCCGACGCTCGCCCCGACTCCGGAAGCGCTGGAGCCGGCGAGAATTGCACCAACGACGAGCAGGCTTGCCAGAAGCGTCTTCATACGGTTATGACCTCACCTTTGCTGTCGGGATGGATGTCGTGCTTGCGTGGCCGGCCGCGTTCGTCGCCGTCACCCGCACTTCGAGCCGGTGGCCCCTGTCCGCCTTCACGAGCGTGTACGAGACGCCGGTCGCCTTGGCGATGCCCTTGCACGACGTTCCCGCCGCCGAGCAGCGGAGCCACCGGTACGTGAATTTCGGCACGCGCGACCAGTTGCCGTGCGAAGCCGTGAGCTTCTTCCCAACCTTCGCGGTGCCGGAGATCGTCGGCGGCTTGATGTTCGCAGGCGCTGCCGGGACCCAGTAGATCGCGTGGACCGTGTTGGTCGTCATCACCGAGCCGCCGTGGTAGATGAGCGGGCCGGCGCCGTCCCCTTCGAGAACTTGTGAGACGGTGCCGCCAGGCTGCTGCAAACAACCGCCGTCAGTGTTGCTGTACTCCTGTTGGAGGTAGTAGTCGGTGCCGTTGATGCTCTGGTTGTAGGGCTGCCCGTTCGGCGCCGGCGGATCCGGGACGGCGCTCCCGAAGTTGAAGAGGCAGAGGTCGCCGTTCTCGCTGTTGTCCGCGGCAGACCACCCTCCGCCCAGCGGGTCGGTGATCGCCTCGTTTTGTTCGTGGCTGACCGTGTTGATCGTCGCGTCGGCGCCGGATCCGACGGGAGTCGGTCCAGGATCGCAGCCGGCGTCGGGGATCTGCGCGTCATCGGGCTCGACGGCATAGATGATGCTCGACGGCGTAAAGCTGTGATACGCGCAGAAGACATTCGTCGTGCAGGCGTTTGCGCTCGCGTTGCCGGCCTTTATGCAGATGCCGACGTTGGCCGGCGTGAAGATGAAGAAGAGATTCGTCGAGTCGATCGTCCAGCCCTGCGCGGCGATCACGCGTTTGATCTCCGTCTGGAGTTGGGAATCTGTGAGGCAGTACTTGTCGGCGTAGTGGACGGCGGCGACTGTCACCGCGTCGTTGCAGCCGCTCGCCGGAAGCGGTCTTCCGTCCACGTACGCGCCGCCGAACGTCGAGCTGTAGGCGATGGGCGTACCTTCTCCGCCACAGGAGGTCGAGCCCGGCGCCACGCCCTCGCAGTACTGCGTAGCGACGTCGTAGACGTTCTTCGTCGCGCGGCTCACGGCGGCGCTCTCCGCGGCGACGTTGGTGAAGAACGTGTTGATCGCGAGCTCGTAGGACGAGCACGAGGAGCCGCACGTGAAGCCGGCCGTCTTCCTCGGTACCGCGACGCGGCGCGCGCTCCAGTGATGATGGGGAACGACGCCGAGTGTGCGGTGAGCCCATGCGGCGGCGCCGCCGTTGGCGGTTGTGAGTCCGAGCGCGGTAGCGGCGGCGACGAGCAGGACGGCGGCGAAGATCTTCACGGACACACGCTAGCCCGATTTGCGGGGAGTCGAATCGCTCTTCGGGTTACTTGTGGGCCGCGAGAGTCGACGCGAGCCGTCGGAGCTTTTGGATCGCGCCGTTGAAGTTCGCCGCCGCGGTCGTCATCGTCCCGCCGTCCGACTGCAGCGCGTCGACCTGCCGGGCGAGATACGCGGTCTGGCTCTCGATGTAGCCGGCGTCGAGCTGCCCGGACGGGGTTGTCGTGAGATACGTAGTCAGCGTCTTGAGCTCGCTCGCGATCTTTCCGGAGGCCGACGCCATCGCTGTCGCGCTGCTCGAGACGGATGTCGCACCGGTCTGCGCCGCGCCCGCTTGCGCCGCGATCGTGGCGCCGGAGGCCCGAGCGGCCTGGAGCCTCGCACGCGCTCTCGTGGCTATCTGCTCGTCCGTTGCGACTGTTGCGCGCGCCGCCGCGAGCGAGTCGGCGAGTTTGTGGCTGCGCGCCGTCGCCGCTGCGAGGGCGCTCTGAACAGCGGCATTCTGTTGCGTCTGGTGACGCCAGCCGATCGTGAACACGGCCGCGCTGACGAGCGCGCCGCAGATGAACGCAAGCGTCGGGAGCACCCACGCGGGCCACGCGCGGGTGCGTCGCGCCGCCCGCGGTGCGCGCATCACGGTCGTCGGTTCATCGACGCCGGACCATCCGTCGGTGGAATGCCACGCCATCCCGGGCGGCTTCGCCGCGGTGGGCTTCGATCCTCCTAGTCGGACAAGGGTCAGCCGCCGACGTCGGCGTACCACTGGCCCGTTACTTCGATGCAGGGCGCGGGCGACAGGATCGTTGCCGACCCTTTCACCACATCACTGAAGATCGTCTGGAAGTCCGTCCCGGAGCTCGGCATTCCCGAAGTTGGATCTGTGTTCGAGACGGTGGGACTGTCCGGCGCTGAGATCGACCCCGTGATCTCGACCAAGGCTTCGTTGCCCTGGATGTGCACGCCCCGGTGGATGCCGACCAGTCGTTGTTGAGCTCGGACTCGTATAGGCCGGCGATAGCGGCGGCCGGTGAGCCATGGCCGGGAGCGACCGATCCACCGCTGTTCGATGACGAGCCGTTGCAGTTGTAGCCCCACGCCGACATGACCTGATGCGGTATCACGCGGCACGCCGGAGCCGGCGGTATCTCGCCGCCGCCCTTGATCACGACCCACTTCCCAGCGGTGAAGCTGAAGAAGAAGGGTGCGACGGTCTCGTTCGGGATCTTGAAGTCCATCTCGGCGTAGCCGTCGAGACACTTCGGCCGGGTCCCCGCCGGTGAAACGTCCGATTCGATCGGATTGGACATGAGTTGGGCGAACGTCGTCCTCGTACAGGCCCAGCCGGTCACACCGGTCCCCGTCTGCGGCAGCGGTGACAAGCCAAGGGTGGAGTTGAAGTAGTCCACGACCCCGGGGCAGTACTTGACCACGAAGTGGCCCGTGTCCTGGATCCACTGCGGCACCGAGAAGAAGTCGACCGGACACGGGCTGATTTTGTCCGCCTCCTTGGGCGCGGGGCAGTGTGAATCGACTTGCGGCCAGCCGCCGTTCTTGTCCGCTTTGACGGTGCAGTTCTGCTCGACATCGGTCGCGGTGACCGTTCCTGGACCGGGAGGATCGGTGGTTGAGTACCAGAACGGCATCTGGGCTTCGAGGGTGGCTGCTCCAATCCCGTAGGAATGGAGGTAGACCGAGTTGTTCAGTTGCTCGAAGAGATTGTCTCCTCCCGCTATCGCTTGAAGCACGCTCGTCACGTCGAGCGGGACGGCCGCCTCGGGCGCAACGACCTGCAAGATGCCGCCGATCGGGACAGGTACCGCGGGACTGTCGCCGTAGGTGCCGACGAAGTGCATGTTGTAGCCGTCGGCGGCGTCAGTTCCGAGGTAGCCGCCGGAACCTTCGTCGAAGGTACCCCGCTTTGTGTACTCCGGGTATGACGGCGGCCCGAAGCAGGCCTGCTGTCCGAAGACGGAGATGTCATCGGGGCACACTCCGTTGATGGGCGCGTCGAGCGAGAAAGCCTGAATGCCTGGGACGCTGACGTTGAAGAAGTTGTTCTTCCACGCGGTTGCAATGACCAGACCGCCCTGGCTGTGACCCATGACCACGAGCTTCGAGCTCGGCCAGTAGGCATGAATCGAACCCAGCTCGACGCTGAGTGCCCTCGCATCCGTCGTCATGGTGTTCCGGCAGGTGGGATGCGAGAACCAGTCGTTCAAGAGCGGGAACGGGTCTGAGTCCGGCTTGTCGTACGACGGGTAAAAGAAGGTTCCCGAAGTGTTGACGTAGGCCGAGACCGGGTTGCTCGCGCACGAGTTGTGACTGGGGTAGGAGTAGGGCAGGATGATCGAGCCTCGTGCTGCGATGTCGTCGAGCATGAACGAGTGGGTGAACATGTTCGACCCGTTGCCGGTCAGGAGTTTGGGCTCGGAGGCCACGCGTAGGTTCGGACCGCCGGACTGTCCCGAGGTCGGGTTTCCGTTTGCGTCAGTCTCCCCGTGGTTCCATTTGTGGAAGAAGCTCCAGGGCCCGGTCGGCTGGGTGTTTTTCGCGAGGCCATACGGCTTGGCGAAATTCGCCTCGGTCTCGTCGCCGTTGCCCTGATTGAGTGTCGGATCCCAGGACTCGGGACAGTAGCTCTGGAGCGTTCCGAGCATCGGCGTGTACGGATCCATCTGGAAGCCCGGCTGAACCGAGTCGATGCCATCCACCAGAACGACCACGTAGGGAGGGTCCGAATTGGGGATGACATAGCCCGAAGGCCTGAACGAGTTGGTCAAGACCGCTTGGCTCGGACCGGAGGCAGAGAGCGCCGTCACCGACATCGCGTACCGCTGGTGGCAGTCTTGGTACAGGCCGCTGAAGGTGTACGACCGGGCGGTCGGCGGCAGGGTGTACTGCTGGGTGCCGCCGCTGTTTGCTCCCAGGCTGGGCGCCGGCTTGACGTCGGTGTAGCCGGGGCTGACCTCGACGAGGTAGCCGGTGATCGCTGGACCCGACGTGGGTGCCTTCCACGAGATTGTGGCTTCCCCGTTGGCGGTGGCGTTCAGGCCAGGGCCGTTACCGGCGGCGGCCATCACGCTCGTCGGCGGTTGCGCGGCGCTTGTGGTGGACGTGGCAACCACGGCTACAGCACTTCCCGCTGCCACGACTGCGACTGAGAGCGCGGCCGTAATCGCCATGTGCCCTTTGCTCGCCAACACCCAGCTCATGACGGGCAAACGCTATCGCGTCTGGGAACCGGCGAGGTCGCGGTCGTTATCCGCCGCCGCGAAGCCTGCGCCAGATCCGCAGCGGGAACATGCCGAGGAACGGCGCGCGCCGGCCGAGCTCGTCGCGGTCCTCGCGGTCGAACGCACCCGCGAATCGCGCCGCCTCCGTCGCCGAGCCGTATTCCTTCTCTCCGCCGGCGCCGCCGCAGCGCTCACAGCGGGCTCCTAGGCGTTACGCTCGGGTTCATGGAGCCGTCCCGCGAAGCCGTCCTCAAGGCGCTCGAGCAGGTGATCGACCCCGAGCTCCGGCGGCCGGTGACAGAGCTCGACATGGTGCGCGATGTCGAGATCCACGACGGCGTCGTTGCGTTCACGATCGTCCTCACGATCGCCGGCTGCCCGCTTCGCGACTCGTTCGAGACGCAGGTCGAGCAGGCGCTCGCGGGCGTGCCGGGAGTGACCGGCGTCGAGCTGTCTTTCGACGTGATGACGCCCGACGAGCGGCAGGCGCTCACGCAGAAGCTCCGCGGCGGTGCGCCGGACGAGGGCGTGATCCGCATCCCCGCCGACTGCCGCGTGATCGCGGTCGCGAGCGGGAAGGGCGGCGTCGGCAAATCGTCCCTCTCCGCGAACCTCGCCGTTGCGTTCTCGCAGCTCGGGCACGAGGTCGGGCTGCTCGACGCCGACATCTACGGCCATTCGATCCCGCACATCCTCGGCATCCACCAGAAGCCGGTCGCCGTCGACCAGATGATCGTGCCGCCGGTGAAGGACGGCCTGAAGCTCATGTCGATCGGCTTCTTCCTCGAGACATCGAACGAGCCGGTGATGTGGCGCGGCCCGATGCTCCATCGCGCGCTCGAGCAGTTCCTCACCGACGTCCACTGGGGCGAGATCGACACGCTCGTCGTCGACATGCCCCCGGGGACGGGCGACGTCTCGATCTCGCTCGGCCAGCTGCTGCCGCGCGCCGAGGTCGTCGTCGTGACGACGCCGCAGAAGCTCGCGCAGGACGTCGCCGCGCGCGCCGCGTCGATGGCGCAGAAGACGAACATGCGCCTCCTCGGGGTCGTCGAGAACATGTCCGGCGACGTCTTCGGGAGCGGCGGGGGAGCAGACCTTGCCCGCGATCTCGGCGTGCCGCTCCTCGGAACGGTGCCGCTCGATCCGGTGCTGCGCGAGCAGGGCGACGCGGGCGCGCCCATCGTCTCCGCCCGGCCCGACGCGGAGTCGGCGCGCGCGATCGCCGCGATCGCGCAGGAGATCGAGTCGCTCCGGCGCGAGCCGGCCGGCATCGTCAAGGCGCTTCCGCTCGTCGGATGAGCCCGTGGCCGCTGCCGCTTTCTTCGACCTAGATCGGACGTTGCTTCGGCGTTCGTCCGCCCTCGCTCTCGCGGGTCCCTTCCGCGAGCGAGGCCTCATCTCCCGCTGGCAGATGCTCCGCGCGGCGGGCTGGCAGCTCCTCTTCGTCGCGCGCGGCGCGAGTCACGAATCGGTGCGGCGTGCGGCGGAGGACGCGCTGCGGCTCCTCGCCGGGTACACGCCCGAGGAGCTGCGCGAGCTCGTCGCGGAGGCGATGGAGCCGATCCTCCGGCCGCTCGTCTACGCCGAGCCGCTCCAACTCGTGAAGCAGCACCACGAGCGCGGCGAGAAGGTGTACATCGTCTCCGCCTCGCTGCAGGAGATCGTCGACGCGATCGCGGCGGATCTCGGCTTCGACGGCGCGCTCGGCACGGTCATCGAGGTGAAGGACGGGAAGTACACGG
>Ga0265338_10006313_pt1 | contig 15150 bp, 6 predicted proteins | sample 42126metaG_FD_193579 | JGI IMG/M metagenome (GOLD analysis project Ga0265338, IMG submission 193579) | Rhizosphere microbial communities from Carex aquatilis grown in University of Washington, Seatle, WA, United States - 4-21-26 metaG | ecosystem: Host-associated > Plants > Roots > Rhizosphere >... | reverse complement strand
GGAGGTTTCGAGCCGGACATAGACCTGCGCCACCTCGTCGCCGTCGCGTCCGCCGGTGTTGGCCAATTCAAACGAGACCTGGAGATCTCCATCGCCCGGCGCGGAAGCGGGCGCCACCGCAAGCTTGCTGTAAGCGAACGTCGTGTAACTCAGCCCCTCGCCAAACACGAACAACGGCGCGTCGCCGCCGTCGACGTATTGGTTGCTCTTCGAGGGGAAATGGTTGTAGTAGACGGGCAATTGCCCGACGCCGCGCGGGAAGGAAACCGGCAATTTCCCCGATGGATTGTTGACTCCAAAGAGCGTCTCCGCGATGGCCTGGCCGCCGAATTCGCCCGGATACCAGGCCTCGACGATGGCGGGCACGTGATCCTTCGCCCAGGGAATTGCGAGCGCCCGCCCATTTTGCAACACCAGGACGACCGGCGCGCCCAATGTCACAAGCGATTCCAGCAGCGCCTGTTGTTTGCCCGGCAAACCGAGTTCGGACCGGTCAAAGCCTTCGCCTGAAATGCCGTGCTTTTCGCCCAGCGCGAGAATGACGGCATCGGCGCCTTTGGCGGCGGCCAGGGCTTGGGCGAAGTCTTCGCCGTCGGCAAATGCCACTTGTGTCTGCGGCGAAACCAGCCGCTTGATTTGCGCGAGCATGGCGAATTCGCCGGCTTCCTGCGCGGCGTCGGCGTAGTCGCCCAAGCGCGTGAGGCTGGCGTTGGGGCCAATGACGGCGATGCGGGCGAGGTTGGTTTTCAGCGGGAGCAGTTGGCCGCGGTTTTGCAGCAGGCAAATCGATTGGCGGGCGACCTCCAGCGACAGCCTGAGATGATTTTCGCCGCGCGCGACTGTCGCGTTGAGTTTTTCGTCAACGAGCGGCTTGTCGAACAAGCCGAGCAAGAACTTCGCGCGCAGCACGCGGCCGGCCGCCCGATTGAGCGTCTCCGTCGCGAGCGCTCCAGATTTGACTCCGTCCATGATGGCGTTTTGAAACACCGCATGGTCGAAATCATAAAACTGCATGTCGACGCCGGAATTGAGCGCCAGCAAGACCGCGTCGGCGGGGGCGCCGGCGACGTGATGCGTGTCAACCAAACGACGAATCGCGCCCAAGTCCGACAACGCGAACCCCTGGAAGCCCCACTCCTCCCGCAGCACGGAATTCAGCAGCCAAGGGTTGCCCGTGCATGGCGTTCCGTCGATGTCGTGATACGCCACCATGACGGCGCCGGCGCGGCCGACGCGGATGGCGGGCTCGAAGGATTTAAACATGAAGTTGCGCAGCTCATGCTCGCCGGCATGCACGGGCGCGGTGTTAAGCCCGCTTTCGGGCGAGCCGTGCGCGGCGAAATGTTTTGGTTCGGCAATCACGCTGTGGTCGCTGTCCAGCGAATCGCCCTGCATGCCCTGGACATAAGCCAGGCCGAGCGCGCCGCTCAAATAGGGATCCTCGCCAAAATCCTCCTCGACGCGCCCCCAGCGCGGATCGCGCGCCAAATCCAGGACAGGCCCAAGAAGCATATCGATGCCGCGCGCGCGGGCTTCGGCGGCGATTGCCGCGCCAGTGGCCCGCGCCAAATCCGGATTCCACGTCGAAGCGAGATTGACGGTTTGCGGAAAAACCGTCGCGTCATGCGCCATCAAACCGTGCAGGCCCTCCTCGATAAAAAGCGCGGGGATGCCCAACCGGCTGGATTGAATCGCCCAGGACTGGACCGCGTTGTAGAGCGCCGGATACGGGTAAAGGTCGTGAATGGCGCCCGCGCCCAGGCGTCCGAACGCTTTTTCCGCTCGCGCGGGATCAAAGACGGCGCCGGGTTTGGCATGGGTGATGTCGCTGCACCGATTTGTATCAAGTAAATCCTGACAGCCGAAATACATGTCCAACTGCCGCGCCTTTTCCTCGACCGTCATTCTGCCCAGCAAGTCCCGGACGCGGACGTCGACGGCGGCCGTGGAATCTTTGTAGGGAGGGACAACGTCGGCGGCGAGCAGCGTGGCGCAGGCCGGGACAGCCAGAATAGTCAATACTAATAACAGTTTCATCGGTCGCTCCAAAACTCCTGGATGGCGCTTTCGGTGTTAAATCCTCGCGGACACTCACGGCAACGGTTGCGGGATGGTCCACGAAAGCGGAGTCTCGCCGCGAATCATCCGGGTCGCGGCGCCTGTCAAACGCAGGTACCAGTCCGTCGGCAGGCCTTCGCAAGTGACGAAGTGTTCGCCGACGGGCGTCTGGTTGGCTACCTTGTAAATCGCCGTGCCTTCGTTGACTTCGTCAAACATACCGACGAACACCGTCCGGACGCCCAGCTCCCGGAAAATCGCGAATTGCCGCCAGTAGAATTCGCCTTTGCGCCGCGCGATCGTAGTCGTTCCGGGCGGTTTCTGGCGAAGGTTGTCCCAGGAAAAGCCGGGAAAGGCGGTCGGCATGTAGCCTTTGCCCAGCGGCTTCAACAGGGCCAGGTCGCCTTCCCAACAGCCGGCGCGGACGCGGTCCATTGAGGCGTCGTTGTTGAAGCGTCCGGCGTCCCAGGGGCTGATGGAGTCAAACATACCGTAAACGCGCGTCCAGGCGGAGTCGGAGCGCGATTCGCCTTGGAGCGTCCGCCAATGGGGGTCGACGCCTCCGATGAGATAAACGCCGCCATAGCGCGAATCGTTCTTGAAAAAACGGATCAACTCCTCCCCCTGGGCGGGCGTCCACGGGCGGTCTTTGAAGCCCAATCCCCAGAGGAGTACAACCGGCCGGCCCTGATGATGAAGATAGCGGGCATCGTCGCGGACATGAACTTTGTCACATAGAAATCTCCAGTCATTCTCCACCAGCGCGGCGCTGGCGATTGACCCGCCCATTGAGAGGTCCAGCATCATGGCCCAGACGCGGCCTTCCCGATGACAGCCCTCGCGCACGTTCGCCAGGACCTGATTAATGTGCGCAAAGCGCGCCGGGTCCGCGGATTCGCCAACGAACCGGCTGAGAAACACGCCGTCGATTCCATAGCGTCGCATCCATTGGCAATGAAGCAGAGCGGGGCCCGGACGGAACGCGCTGTAGAGGCGCGCGGGCGAGCCGTCGGGCATCTTCAGGCCGGGCACTTCGCACAAATCGCCGGGCGCGTATTCGGAGGTGTCCGGCCACATATCGACCACGAAGCGCCCGTGGCCGGATTCGAGGTTCGCGCCCCAATGGCTGAAGCCAAAGCCTTCGCCGTCGCATGGGGTGTTGAACCAGCCCTGGTAGCCGCACAACACCTTGCCATCCAGCGTTGAGGCGTCAACGTCCGACCGCGACGGCCCGTCATAAGGTGTCAGCCAGGGTTGATTAGTGGGCTCAGCGGCGGCGGCGCTGGCGACTGCGAGAGCCAGGAGAACGGAACAAGTAAGTCGATTCGGCATTGGTGGCGCATTCAAGCGTGGTTTGGCGCCGGTGTCGCCACATTATTTCTTATAGGTCGCGTGCTGGGCTATCCACACTGGGTCGGACTTGGTCGGGCTGCCCAGGGTCGGCGGTCCAAGAAAGACATCATGCCAGACATGCAGCTCAGCGTGGCCGTCGGCAAAAGAAAACGAGCTGGTCTTGCCATGGTTGACAGCGGGCCGGTCGCCAATCGCGCTGCTGTCGGGATAAACAAGGAAAAAGCCGTCATTCAGGCTGAGGGGGTTTTCGTCCAAATAGCAAAAGGCATTGGAGGCGCCGAGCCGTCCGATATCGGTGGTTTTGCGAAACACCTTGTAGAGGTAATTCACTTCGTCGGGGCGCTTGTTGGCTTCGGAGGAGCTGGCGCCAAGGAAGCCGTTGGCTGAGACAGAGCGCACGCGCGGCGGGTTGCCGGGCAGGTTGGTGGCGACGCTCTTGTCAGCGGGGCAGTGGTAAATGCCCGCGCTTTTGGAGTAAGGCCCCACGCTTCCGACGAGCGTCCAATTGTTGACGGTGTCGATGAGACTTCCGGTGACGCCAAGGACAAAAAGGTTGGTTTCCGCGCCGGCCGGCGAAGAGCCCGATCCGGGGCTGTCCTTCGTGGTAAAGGAGCTGGCGACCCAATTCGGCTCTTCAGGAGCGGCGCCGACAAACGGCCCGCTCTTGAACGTGTGGCCGGCGTTGCCCGGATAGGCGTCGTTGTTGTCGCTAGTGTAGAACGTGTTGCACAACTGCAATTGCTTCATGTTGTTCAGGCACGAAATTCCCTGGGCCTTGAGTTTGGCGCGGGCCAGCGCTGGCAAAAGCAGGCCCGCCAGAATACCAATGATGGCGATGACCACCAGGAGTTCGATCAAGGTAAAGGCCCGGGAGGGCGCCCGGCGCCGGGAAACGACTCTCCGATCATGAAGTGTCTGCATGCTGGCTTTCACATTCTCTTTGGCGTGGATGCCGGCAGCCGGTTTAGGCCGGCTGCCGGCGGTTGTTTCACACTCCCATGTTCCGCAACCTACTTGGCAGTGACTTGAACCTGATAGAACCGCGCGGCGCCAACGACCGTGTCCTGGGCCGGTTGCACCGCCCCATTGCCAGGGACGACGCTCCCCACAGGCTGCCATGTCGGATCGCCCAGGTGATTCTTGTAGACGAGCTGATACTTGTAGTTCGCGTCTGTCTGGAACGATACGCTGATCGTATTGCCGTTGACGGTCGGCGTGAGCTTCGGGCTCGGCGTGGTCGGTGTCAGCATGAAGAAGTCGATGTTGCATTCCGGTTCGCCATTGGGGGCGTAACCAGAGAAGCGCAACGTCGTCTCCGAGCCGTCGACGTAAACCTTGGCTGGATGGCCCGTGGCGTCCATCAAGGTGGACCACTCCCATGTTCCCCACCCCATGGAGGGCACAGTGAACGTGCCGAGCAAAGTCGTGGCTTGGTTGGTCGTGCCCAGTCCGCTGGTCACCTGCGAGATCTGCGCATAGGCGGTGTTCGCGCCTTCGGCGAAACGCCCGACGATGTTGTAAGTGCCGGCCGGGTAGTGGCGGGTGTAATTGGCCCAACTGCCGCCGCCGAAGAAGCCAATATTGTAATTGACCGCGCTGCCGCCGAACTGCGAGCGAACGCCATCGCCCGCCGCGTCCGCGCTTTCCGTCGGGACGTCAGGCGATGGGCGATAGACAAATGGCTCGGTGGGGTTGGCGTCGGCTTCCACGAAATCCACGCCCGAGATGCCGCTTTGGCCGTTATAGGAGTCGACCTGTGGGTTGTCATAATAGTGACCGCCGCTGTAGTCGAAGTCCTCCGCCTCCCATTGGTAGTCCGTGGCCGTGAAGGTTCCGAAGCCGTTTGTGGATTTGGTGATTCCGACGCTGTCCGTCAACGTGATGATGGCCGTGTGGTAGCTATTCAAGCTAACCGGGTAAGTGATGTCCCATGTATTGGCGTTGCCGCTGACGCCGAAGCCATGAACCACCGCGCCGTCCAGGTTGAGGACGATGCTGTTGGTCGAGATGCCGGCGTCGGAATTGACGGTGAAGCTTAACTGGTTTGTGTACTGGAACAAGCCGGAGCCGTCGGGCTGGAAGGCGCTGACAAACGGCGGATTAAATGTCTGCACCGCGGGCATCAGCATGAAGTAGTTTTGATTCTGGTTGCCGCCATCCACGGTGACGCGCAGCGTTTCGAGTGAGCCGCCAGCGAAGCGCGCCAAGGCCCCGCCGGCGTTCAACACGGGGAAGAACGCATACTTCTGCCAGCCGCCAGTGCCCGCCACATTGTAAGTCCCAAGTTTGCTTAGGGTCTGGCTCGATGTCTTTAGTCCGCCGGTAACCAGGTAGACGCTGCCCGCATCGCTCGTGAAGCCATTGCCGTCAGCCAGGCGGCAGTACATGTTGTAAGTCCCGGCCGGATAATTGCGCGTGTAATCGCCCCAGTTGCCGCCGCCTGTGAAACCTACATCGTAGTCGGGCTTGCCGTTGTATTGGCTGCGCGGAACGTCGCCATTCCCCTCCGTGTTCAAGCCGAAGCCCATTTCGACGCCGCCGCGATAGGCGTAGCTGTGGACGTTGTTCAGGCAGGAGAAATCAATGCCTTCAGTGCTGGCCGTGCTGTCATAAGCGTCCACCTGGGGATTGTCGAAAAACTGATTGAAGGATCCATTGTCGTAGTCCCAGTCTTCAGCCTCGAAAGTGTAGGCGGGCGTGATCGTGTCAAAAATGATATTGGTCAGCCCCGGAACGCCATTGGCGTCACTGACCTGGACGACGGCGTTGTAAGTGGCGTTGGAGGTCAAGGGCACGTTCAAAATCCAGCCCCCCGCTGTCGCCGTGGCTGTCAAACCGTCGCCCGGAGAAACACTGATGACGGAACCGCCCCCTGTGAGGTTGCTGATTGTCAACTGCACAGAAATGTCCCCCGGCAGTATCGCCACCGGCGACGTCGCCGTGATTGTGAAGAAGTTGGTCGGCTCGAACTGAAAGAGGCCGTCCGGATAAATCGCCGAGAAGGCGACCGAACTGGCGGCGGACGTGTTGGTGTCAGCCGGAACCAGGATATAAAAATTGGCGTTATAGCTGCCCTGGTCAGTGGCCACCTGCAAACCGGTCGCCGAACCGTCGGTCACCAGTTGCGCGGGGTTGCCGCTGGAATCCTTCAACTGCACGAAACTGTAGGCCTGCCAGCCTCCCAGGGCCGGAACGGAGAACGTGTAGGGTCCGGAGCCGTTGAAATGCGCCGAACCGCTGACGACGCTGATGCTGGCGCTGTCCGCCGCCTGTCCGCCACCATCCGATCCGCGCATGTAGACATTGTATGTGCCCGCCGGATAATGACGGGTGTAATTGGCCCAGTCCTGCCCGTTGTTGAAACCCACATCATAGTCGCTCAACCCGCTTCCGATATAGGGAAGGCGCGGAATGTCGCTGGCGCCTTCGGTGGATAGGCCCAGAGGACGGTAGGCGCCGCCGCCGCTGGTGGAGCTGTGGTTGCAATCCTGGCCGGATACCGCGGCCGCGTTGGCGTAGGCGTTGGTCTGCGGGTTGTCATGGTAGGCGCCGCCATTGTAATCCCAATCCTCGGCTTCCCACGAATACGACGGAATAATGGTGTCAAATTTGAATGTCGTGCTCGCCGATTGCCCGCTGGCGTCCTGGACGGTGATGGTCGCCGAATACAGCCAGTTGGTGGAGAGCGCCGCGCTGACGTTTTCCGACTGCGCCGAACCGCTGACGCTCAGCCCGCTGCTCAGCGTGAGCTTCTTGAGATACGCGGTGTGCCCGATCTTACCGCCTGTCAAATTGACGGTGACATTGGTGATCCCAGCCGCCGAACTTGCCGTGAAGGACAACGCGGAGGCCGGCTCGAATTGCCGCGCGCCATCCGGGTAGATGCCGGTAATGGCCGGTTGCGCGGCGGCGACGCAGGCTGACAGCGCCAGGCAAGCCGCGGCCCAGGCTGTTTTACTTGACTGCGAACAGAGGTGAGATAGGTCTTTCATTGGTTCAATGAGGTTAAGTGCTGTGACGTTGACCGTAGAGCAACGCGCCGAAGCTGACGCTGGTCTGCCATGCCAAAATTGGGGGGAAACTGTGCCAAACAGCGCCGCGGCCCTTTTTGGCACGTCCCTCCCGCTTTTTGGCACAGATTTCCCGCGACAAACCACCGTCGCATTGAACACACTTCCCCTGATCGCTATGAAGCACACCCTTGGAGCCATCTCCCTCAACTCTGGTCCTCTTTCGTTTGGTCCTCTCGCCCTGCTCCTGCTGGGATTGGCCGCGCCAGCGGCGCGCGCGCAGGAGCCGGTGGATTGGGTGGATCCGAGCATTGGCAACGTGGGCTATTTGCTCGAGCCGACTCGGCCCACCGTGTCGTTGCCCAACTCCATGATCCGCGTTTATCCGGTTCGCCGCGACGGTCTGGATGACCAGATTCATTCCTTTCCGCTGACTATTATTTCCCATCGCCTCGGAGAGCTTTTCTGGCTCATGCCCGTCGATGGCGACGCCGCCGCTGACACATGGGAAAGCCCAAGGGCTTACGACCAGGAGAAGTCCACGCCATATTATTATGGCGTTCGCTTCGACGATTCCCTAACGCAGACGGAATTTGCGCCCGCGGAGCGTTGCGGCTATTTCCGCTTCACCTTTCCGTCCGGCAAGCCGGCTGTGCTTCTGGCCAACCGCCAGGGCGGCGACCTCAACGCGGAGGGAGCGTCGGCGTTTTCGGGCTTTGAGGAATTCAGCGGGATGAAGGCCTACATATATGGAGAGTTCAACCGGCAGGCGGCCTTTATGCGCCGGGCGGCCGACGGGAAAACGCGGCTCGCCGCCGTCTGCGCGAATGCGACGGAGCCATTGGAGCTGCGGTATGGCGTCTCGTTCATCAGCGTCGACCAAGCCAGGCGCAATCTGGAAACGGAAATTCCAGCATGGAACTTTGAGAAGCTCAAATCCGCCGCGCGATCGCGCTGGAACGACGCGCTCGGCCAGGTCCAGGTGGAAGGCGGCAGCCCGGAGCAGCGCCGTGTGTTTTACACAGCGTTCTATCGCTGTTGCGAGCGCATGGTTAACATATCGGAGGACGGCCGGTATTTTAGCGCCTATGACCACAAGGTCCATCAGGACGCCCGGCCATTTTATGTTGACAACTGGATTTGGGACACACACCGCGCGTTGGAGCCCCTGCAAACGCTGCTCAATCCCGAAATGGAGGCGGACAAAATCCAATCCTACGTTCGCATGTATCAGCAATCGGACTGGATGCCGTCCTTTGCCGTGCTCTGGGGCAACCACCCTTGCATGACCGGCAATCATGTCGCCGGCTGGGTCGCCGATTGCTGGTTCAAAGGCGTCCGCAATTTTGATCTCGACGCCGCTTACGCCGGATTGCGCAAGAATTCGCTGGAGCGCACCTTCCTGCCATGGCGCGCCGATCCGAAATGTTCGCTGGATGATTTTTACAACGAGCACGGCTACATGCCGGCGTTGCATCCAGGCGAAAAGGAAACCGTCAGCCTGGTCCATCCCTTCGAGCGCCGCCAGGCTGTCGCCGTCACCCTCGGTCATAGCTACGACGACTGGTGCACCGCCCAAATCGCCCGCGCCCTGGGCAAAGAAGACGATTACCGGCTCTTTTTGCGACGGGCGGGCTTTTACAAAAACGTCTACCGCGAAGACAAGGGGTTCGTCTGGCCGAAAGACGCCGAGGGCAAATGGATTGAGCCGTTCGATCCGAAATTCTCCGGCGGCCCCGGCGGGCGCGATTACACGACCGAGAACAGCGCCTACACGTATAACTGGGATGTGCCGCATGATTTGAAGGGTTTGATCAACCTCATGGGCGGACCCAAGGCGGCTTCCGCCAAACTCGACGAGTTGTTCCGCGCGGATTTGGGCCGTTCCAAGAGCGATTACCTCGCCATGTTCCCGGATTCGACGGGGTTGGTGGGGCAATTTGTGATGGGCAACGAGCCGAGCCTCTCCATTCCCTACATCTACAATCACCTGGGCGAGCCCTGGAAAACACAGAAGCGCGTGCGCCAGCTCCTCGATTTCTGGTTCACCGAAACGCACGAGGGCATTCCAGGCGACGAGGATGGCGGCGGGCTTTCGGCCTTCGTCGTCTTCTCGATGATGGGCTTCTACCCGGTGACGCCCGGAGTTCCCGCGTATGAATTCGGCAGCCCGGTGTTCGATCGCGTCACAATCCGGTTGCACAACGGAAAGACCATCACAGTCGACTGTCACAATAATTCCGTTGACAACAAGTATATCGCCTCGGCCCGCCTTAACGGGCAGACGATGGACAAGCTCTGGATTCCGCACGCGACCCTCGTGGAAGGCGCAACCATCGAACTGGAGATGACCAACACGCCGAACCTCCTGCTGGGCGCGGCGCCGGCCAGCCTGCCGCCCTCCAGCATGACGCTGGACTCCGGCACGCTTGAAGAAATCGCCCCAAAAACAGCCATGACGCGAAGCGCCGACTAGTGTAGGCTCAGGCGCGACGCGATGCTTATGCGGAAACGCGCACATAAAACAGGCCTTTGGGCGCTGGCTGCAATCGTCGCATTCTTATGCTTTGCCCACGCCGCGCCGGCCGCCAACCCTGTGGAACGCGTGATCCGAATCTACGCGCTGACCTCGGCCAACGATTTTCCTGAACGCGACCCGCAAGATTGGCGGCTGCTCGGATCCGCAGACGGCGGCCACACTTGGCGTTTGCTTGACATTCGCCGCGGCGAATCTTTCCCCGAACGCCACCAACGCCGCGAATTCGCCATCAGCAATGCGGCCCCTTTCAGCGCTTACCGTCTGGCCATTGACCGCGTCCGCTCGCCCGCCGCAGCCAACGCGGTGCAACTGGCCGAAATTCAGCTCTTGAGCGGTCCCGGCGAGCCGGACCCAACCCCTCTGTTTTGCGACGCCATCACCGCGCAGGGCGAAAACCTGCCAAACGAAACGGTGCGCCAGGCCTTCGACGCCCAACCGGACAGCAAATGGCTCGATTTCGCCGCCGATTCCCGCGACACGCGCTCCTCGTGGATCCAATGGCAATATTCTGACCACAGCGGCCTGGCGCTGACCAACGCCGCCCAGTTGCGCTCGCTGGGCCCGCGCGCCGCGGAGAATTTCATCGTCCGCCTGCCTGGCGCGCTGGCCGCGGCGGCGAAGGGCGGGTGTTGCGTGCTGGACCCGACGGGGTTTGTCGACGCGCTCGTGGCGGCCCTGCCGGCGGAGGCCCTCCCCGGGCGCTCGGTTCTCTTGACAGGCCTCAGCGAGTGGCGGGGCGGCCGGGTCGCCGTCAGCCAGGCGCAACTGCAGTTTCTCGATTCGCCAGCGGCGCTGGAGCCGGCGCGAATACGCATCGCCCAATCACTGGAGGGCGAGCCGGATTTTCGCTGGGTCGAAGCCGAAGGCCTGGCCCAGTTTTTCACCGAGAGCGGCGGCGCGGCCAGTTTTGAGTTGACAGATAATGAGCGCCGCCTTTCCGTGCGCCTGCTCCATTTTCACCCGGGACAAACGCCGCCCGCGGATGGGAGGCGCCTGCGCGTGCGCGGCTTGTCTGGCGGCGTTCTCAACGCCGATGGCTCGCGCGTCGCGGGCGTCCTGTGGGTTTCCGGCATGGACGACATCACAGCTCTCGCGCCGTCCGAGGCGCTCTCCAGCGAGGCGGCGGGCACGAACGGGGACCTGGCCGCCGACACCGTGCTAACGCAGATCGAGCAAATCCGGCGGCTGCGCTTCCCGGCGCTTTCATCCGAGCCGCACGTGCGCATTCGGGGCGTCATCACCGACGCGGGCGGGGGGTGCATCCAGGACGCCAGCGGGGGGATGGAATTGTGGCTGCGGGACGGCGCGGCGCAACAACCGCAGGGCCTGGGCGCCTTTGTTGAAGTGGAAGGGCACGTTGTTTTGGCGACGGGCCACGGTCCAACCGGGCGTGGTCCCGTGATCCAGGCCGATCAAATCCGGTTTTTGGGCGAGGGCAGGCTGCCGGATCCCGCGCGCCCGCCGTGGAGCCTGCTGGCCAGTGGGGAAATGGACGCGCAATGGGTGGAGGTGGACGCGGTGGTGCGCGCCAGCGACGGCTCGCATCTGCTGCTGGCCTGCGCGAGCGGACAATTGGTGGCGACGGTGCGCGCGGCGCCCGTGGCGGCTGTCAATAATCTACTTGACGCCACCATCCGCGTGCGCGGATTCAGCATCGCCGCGACCGACTCGCGCGGCGTCATGCAGGGCGTCGGGCTTGTCGTCCCATCGTTGCAATTTGTCAACGTCCTCCAGCCTCAAGCCGACGTGGAGTCGCTTCCCGCCCGAAGCATCGGAAGCCTGACGCTGGTTCGCGGACCGCGCGAGCGCATTCATCGCGTGAAGGTCACCGGCGTTTTGACAGGCATCGACAACGACACCTATTTCGTGCAGGACGTGACCGGCGGCGTCTCGGCCATCGCCAAACAGGATGTCGTCCTCAACCTCCCCGCGGGCGGTTGGTGGACGTTTTGGCAGACGCCGCGCTCCAACGCTGCGCCGACCGCCGCGACGGCTTTTCACGTGGGCGATTCGGTCGACGTGGTGGGCTTTCCTGAAACGCGCGATCTTGCGCCGGCGCTCACGGAGGCGATCCTGAGCAAAGCCGCGCCCGTGCCGCCGCTGGTTCCTGTCAAAGCTACGGCTGAGCGCCTGGTGCGGGGCGAGCTGGCTTCCACGCTGGTCACACTGGACGGTTTGGCGCAGGGAAGCGAACCTCTCGGCAACCTCATGGTGTTCCAGATTCAATCCGGTTTGAAAACCTTCCGCGCCGTCCTGCCCTTCGAGCAAGGGAAGGAATTCCATCTGGCCCCCGGCAGCCGCGTCCGCGTCACCGGGGTCTGCGAAATGGAGCCGGTGTCGCACGCCGAATTGGGGCTGCGCCCGGCGGAATTTACGTTGCGAATGCGCGATGCGTCGGACGTGACGCTGCTGGAGCCGCCGCCGTGGCTGTCCTTGCGGCGGGCCCTCGCGCTGGTGGGCACGCTGGCGCTGGCGCTGTTGACTGCGTTTGTCTGGATTCGGCTGCTGCACCGGCAGGTCGCCCAGCGCACCCGCCAACTGGAGCAAAAGATTGCCGAGCACGAGGCGACCGAAGCGCTCCTGGCGGGCAAGACGCAACTCCTGGAACGCGAGATCGAGGACCGCAAGCGCGTCCAGGCGGAAGTGGAAAAGATCCACAAGCAATTGTTGACAACCTCCCGCATGGCTGGCATGGCCGATGTCGCCACCAACGTCCTGCACAACGTCGGCAACGTCCTCAACAGCGTCAACGTCCTCGCCGCGGCCATCGCGGGGCATGTCGAGAAATCGCGTGTCGGCGGAGTTTCCAAGCTGGCGGAGCTGCTCAGCCGGCACGAGGGGGATCTGGGCGAGTTCGTCACGCAGGACGCCGCCGGTCGCTGCGTGCCCGATCACCTGGGCCGGTTGGGCGCCCATTTGTCCGACGAGCAGGCGCGGCTTATGGACAAAATCAAGGCCCTGACCGAAAGCATTCAGCACATCAAGGAAATCGTGGCGATGCAGCAGAATTACGCCAAGGCTTCCGGCTTGCGCGAAACCGCGTCCATCGCCGAAGTGGTGGAGGACGCCCTGCGCATGTGCAGCGGCGCGTTGGCGCGCCACGAAATTGAGCTTGAGCGCGACTATGAGGACGTCCCGCCGTTCACGCTCGACCGTCATAAGGCGCTGCAAATTCTGTTCAACCTGCTTGACAACGCCAAACACGCCTGCTGGGAAAGCGGACGGAAAAATAAACGCATCATCGTGCGCATCCGCCGGGTGGCGAACGAACGGGCGCGCGTTGACGTGATTGACAACGGCGCGGGCGTCGCCCCGGAAAACATCGGACGGCTCTTCACGCAGGGTTTCTCCACGCGGATGTCCGGCCACGGTTTCGGTTTGCACAGCAGCATCCTGGCCGCGCAGGACATGGGAGGCATCCTCTCTTTCTGCGGCAACGACCCCAATCCCGGCGCCGTTTTCACGCTCGAAATCCCGTTGACGCCTCCTCCCGAGCCCGCTGAAATCGACGCGGCTCAAATGGCGCCCGCCCATTAAATCCAGCGCCCCGTGCCAGCCCCTCCAGCCAGCGATTTTTTTCAGGACCACCGGCCGCCGCGCATTTTGATCGTCGATGACAACCCCAGCATTCACCGGGATTTTGACCTCGTGTTCCTGGACGAATCGGCCAACCCGGCGCTGGACGCCGACGAGCAGCGCCTTTACGGGGTTGCCATTCCAGCGGCCAAAAAGACCGTCTACATCCTCGAACACGCCCATTCGGGACTGGAAGGCCTGGAAAAAGTCGCCCGCGACAAGGCAGCCGGGCGCTTGTTCCAGCTCGCCTTCGTCGACATCCGCATGCCCGGCATGGATGGCGTCGAAACAATCGGTCGTTTGTGGAAGATTGACCCCAATATTCAGATCGTCATCTGCACCGCCTATTCCGACTATTCGCACGACGACCTGGGCAGCCGCCTCGGCCAAACCGACAAGCTCCTTCTCCTCAAAAAGCCCTTCGACAGCATCGAAGTCATGCAAATGGCGCGGACCCTGGCCGAGAAATGGTATCTGGCGCGCCAGGCCGCGCTCAAACTGGAGCAGATGGAATTGCTCGTCGCCCAGCGCACCCAGCAACTTCTCGAACTGCGAGGTCCCGGCGCGGCGCCAGCCGCCCCGCGGGAGCTTGATCTTCCCGAAGAGCGCGCCCCGGTCGTCCTGCTGATCGAAAGCTCCCCGGAATCCGCCCGGGAAATCTGTCAAACGCTTGGAAACGATTATGAAGTAGTCGTGGTCGAGGACGGGGCCGCCGCCGTCGAGAAAGCGCGCGACCTGGTGCCCGATTTGCTGATCGCCGACACGCATCGGCCAGGCGTCGATGGCGTCGAGCTTTGCCGCAAATTCAAAGCGGACGTCGTGACCAGCCACATTCCGGTTATCCTCATGGCGTTGGGGGAAGCCGCCGACGAGCCCCTCGCGGCGCTCCAGGCCGGCGCCGACGACTACGTCGCCCAGCCGCTGGGCGTTGCGGCCCTGCGCGCGCGCGCCGATCATTTGCTTGACGTCCGCCGAAAGTCCCGTCCGCAGTTGCGCCCCGGAACGCCCTGGCGCCCGCGCGAGCTGGCGCTCAACCAGAACGACGCCCGTTTTCTGGAGCGCGCCATCGCTGTGATTGAGCAGAACCTTTCGGATTTTGAATTTGACGTGGACGCGCTGGCGCGAAATGTGGCGGTCAGCCGGCGGCAATTGTTTCGCAAGCTGAAGGCGCTGGTGGACACGACCCCAAAGGCCCTGATCCGCTCCGTTCGCCTCAAGCGCGCCGCCCAGTTGCTGGCTGAGTCGGAGATGACCATCACCGAAATCACCTTCGCCGTCGGGTTTCTCGACGTGAAGCATTTCCGCGCGCTGTTCAAGGAGGAATTCGGCATCCTGCCCAGCGAGTACATCAAAGCCCCGCATTAAGGCGTAAGGCCAGCCGCTTTTACCTGAATCCCTATTGACTCCTTATATAGGGTTGTGCTAGGTTTCTCCCGTGACGCCCTGTCGCCACACGCGATTTGACGCGCGGATCCTCCGATTCGCGGGCGCTCGTGGTGTCTTCGCGCGCCATCACCCGCGCCGGGGCGGTGGCTGTGGGGGGGGAGAAACATCGCGCCCAAAATGCTCTTGGGGGGGGGAGCGAACTTCGTGGGGGGGGGGCGGGCCGCTCTA
>Ga0265338_10006311_pt1 | contig 15153 bp, 12 predicted proteins | sample 42126metaG_FD_193579 | JGI IMG/M metagenome (GOLD analysis project Ga0265338, IMG submission 193579) | Rhizosphere microbial communities from Carex aquatilis grown in University of Washington, Seatle, WA, United States - 4-21-26 metaG | ecosystem: Host-associated > Plants > Roots > Rhizosphere... | reverse complement strand
TCGCGCGACGGCGTGCCGCTGGTCCACTCGGGCGAACATGCGCTTGGCATCGTCGCCTCATCGATCGGTCACGATGCGGCCGCCGCGGGCAATCTGCTCGCGCATGAGGGCGTTCCCGCGGCGATGGTCGGCGCCTTCGAATCCGCCGCCGGGCACCTGGGAGCGAGGCTGCTTGCCGCACTGCGGGCAGGTCTTGCAAGCGGCGGGGAAGCCGGCCCGATTCATTCCGCTGGGCTGCTGGTGGTGCGCGATCAGAGCTGGCCGATCGTTGACCTGCGCGTAGACTGGAGTGAGAACGATCCGGTCGCGGCGCTCGAGCATATCTGGGGCATCTATTCGCCGCAGATCGAGGACTACGTGCGCCGTGCACTCGATCCCGCGGCGGCTCCGCGCTTCGGCGTCCCCGGGGATCCATGAAGTACACCTTCCGGCAACTGAGCTACTTCATAGCGGCGGCGGAAACCGGCAGCATCACACTGGCATCGCGCCGCGCGAGCATCTCTCAACCCGCCATTTCCACTGCAATCTCCCACATCGAACGCGAACTGGATGTGCAGCTGTTCCTGCGCCATCACGCGCACGGCCTGTCGCTCACGCCGGCCGGACGGGCGCTGCTGCGCGATGCCAAGCAACTGCTCAAGCAGGCCGAAGCCCTGTATTCGGCCGCAGCCGAGGTCAGTCACCAGATTCGCGGCGAATTGTCGGTCGGGTGGTTCTCCACGCTCGCTCCCATCGTCATGCCCGAGCTGACGCAATCCTTCCTGAAGGCCTATCCGGAGACTCAGATCCGTTGCCGCGAGAACCACCAGGAAGGGTTGCTCCACAGCCTGCGCGAGGCCGAGACCGAAGTGGCGATCACCTACGATCTGCAGATCAGCGACGATGTGACTTTCCAGCCCCTTGCCACCCTGCCGCCGTACGCGCTGTTCGGTGCCTCGCACCCGCTGGCGCACGAACGTCACGTGAAGCTGAGCCAACTGGCACCGTTGCCGATGGTGTTGCTCGATCTGCCGATGAGCCGGCAATACTTCCAGTCGCTGTTCATTCGCGAGCGCCTCGAACCCAACATCGTATGGGCGTCCTCGCAACAGGAGGTCGTGCGAACCATGGTGGCCAATGGCCTGGGCTACACGCTGGCCAACGTCAGGCCGCGCGCAGCCGTGGCACTCGACGGCCGGCGCGTGCATCGCGTGCCCCTGGGCGGCGATCCCCCTGCCCTGCGCATCGGCATCGCAACGCTCAAGGAACTCAAGAAGACCCGGCTGGTCGAGGCCTTTGGGCGCCACTGCCAGCAGCTGTTTTCCGAATCCCACATCCCGGGCATGGCGCCGCTGGGCACGGCGCCGCGCCGCAAGCGTCGCTGAAGATGGCGGCGCCTGCGCCGGGCGGCGTGGACTCAACCATCGCTGCGTTTCAGCAGCAGGTGCTGCGGCTCATGCAGGCGCGCGACTGGCCGGGTGCCTTGCGGGTGTGCGAGGAATTCACCGTGCAGCGACCTGAGCTGGCTGCGGGCTGGGTGGCCAGCGGCCAGGTGGCGCTGGCGATGCGCAATCTGCTGCGCGCGCGTGACTGCGCGGCGGCAGCCGAACCCCGCGCCGGCCACGATCCGATTCTCTGGGACCTGATCGGCACGCTCTACAGCCGCGCCAACGATCAGCCGCGCGCGCTGGCGGCCTACGATCGCGCACTGGCATTGGCACCCGACCAGCCCGCATTCCTGTTCAATCGCGCCGCCGTCCGGCGCTTCCTGGGCCAACTGGCACAGTCGGAAGCTGACTATGATCGAGTGATCGCGCTTCGACCCACGGACTTCGAGGCCTACAGGAATCGCTCGGATCTGCGGCGTCAGACCGATGAGCACAATCATGTGGCAGCACTGCGGCGGCTGCAGATGCAGGCGCTCACCGACTGGCGCGGTGCCATACAGGTGCATTACGCGCTCGCCAAGGAGTACGAGGACCTGGGCGACTACGCGGCCTGCTTCGAGCAGCTTCAGGCCGGCTCGCGCCTGCGCCGCGCGCATCTGCGCTACGACATCGCCACGGACCTCGCCACCGTGGACTGGATCATCGAGTCCTTTCCGGCAGCGGCTGCCGCAGGACCGAACACTGCCTCGAGTGCCCGCGCGCCCGGACCCATATTCATACTCGGACTGCCGCGCAGCGGCAGCACGCTGGTGGAGCGGATTCTCGGCCGACACTCGAAAGTCCACGCCGCGGGCGAACTCCCCTCGATGGCGCTCGCCATCGTGGACGCGGCGCGGCAGTGCTCAGGTGCGGCTGCGATGTCCCGACGGGAGCTGATCGCGCAGTCATCGCAGCTGGACTTCGGCGCGCTGGGCCGTGACTATCTGGCGCGCGCGCGCGCGGCGGGGGCGATCGGGGAATGCTTCGTCGACAAGATGCCGCTGAATTTCCTCTATTGCGGGCTGATCCGCCGCGCACTGCCACAGGCGCGCATCGTGCACGTCCAGCGTCATCCAATGGCCGCCTGCTATGCCATGTACAAAACCCTGTTCGAGGACGCGTATCCGTTCTCCTACGACCTGTCCGAGCTGGGACGTTACTACCTTGCCTATCGGCGGCTGATGCAGCACTGGACGCAGGCAATGCCCGGGCAGATTCATGAGCTGCGGTACGAATCGCTCATCGGCGACCAGCTCGGCGAGACACGGCGGCTGTTGGATTTCTGCGGTCTGGACTGGGAGGATGCGTGCGCGCGATTCCACGAGAATCCCGACCCGAGCACGACTGCCAGCGCGGCCCAGGTACGCCTGCCGATCTACGATTCCTCGCTCGAGCAGTGGCGGCACTACGGCGATCAGCTATCGGAACTTCGCCGCCTGCTCGCGCAGGGAGGGATTGATGTCACCTGATATGGATGTCGCCTGATATGGATGCCGCCTGATATGGCCATGATCGATCTGCTGGTGGTCGTGGCCTACATGGCCGTGATAGTGGCCGCGGGCTTCTGGGCGCGACTGAAGGCCACCAGCCAGGATCAGTTCCTGGTGGCGGGGCGTTCGGTCGGCCCCTGGCTCTACTCCGGCACATTGGCCGCAATCGTGCTGGGTGGTGCATCCACTGTGGGCGGCGTGAAGCTCGGCTACGAGTACGGCATCTCGGGCATGTGGCTCGTCTTCATGTTTGGACTCGGCATCCTGATGCTGAGCGTGGTGCTGGTCGATCGGGTGCTGGACCTCAAGCTCTACACGGTGCCCGAGCTGCTCGAGCGGCGCTACAGCCGGGGCGTGCGCATGGCCGGCGGCATCGTCATGGTGGCCTACGATCTGATGGTCGCCGTTACCGCCACGATCGCGGTGGGCTCGGTCATGGAAGTCATCGTCGGCGTCCCACGTACCAGCGCCATCCTGATCAGCAGCGCGGTCATGGTGCTCTATTCGGTGCTCGGGGGCATGTGGTCACTGACCCTTACGGACATCATCCAATTCGTCATCAAGACGGTCGGAATCTTCTTCATCCTGCTGCCCGGCGCCATCCATCACGCGGGCGGACTCGCGGGCATGCACGCGCACCTGCCGCCTTATTTCTTTTCCTTCACTCACATCGGCGGCGGCCGCATCCTGTCCTACTTCATGCTGTATTTCTTCGGCATCATCATCGGCCAGGATGTCTGGCAGCGCGTGTTCACGGCGCGCAGCGTGCCGGTGGCCCGTTACGGCGGCATCGGCGTCGGCCTCTACTGCCTCTGCTACGCCCTCGCCGGGGCGATGATCGGCGCCGCCGGCCGCGTTTTCCTGCCCTCGCTCGATCAGGCCGATGCGGCCTTCGCGCAAATCGTCAATGCCGTGTTGCCGGTCGGACTGCGCGGGCTGGTGCTGGCGGCGGCGCTGGCCGCCATCATGTCCACGGCCAGTGCCTGCCTGCTGGCAGCTTCCACCGTGCTGCTTGAAGACGTGTACCTGCCGCTGCGGGGCATCCGCGCCGGCGGCGCGGTCGGGCAGAGCCGGGCCGTCACGCTGATGCTGGGCGCGGTCATGATCGCGCTGTCCTGTCTGCTGCGCGATGTGATCGCGGCACTCACGGTCGCTTACGACCTGCTCGTGGGAGGCCTGCTGGTCAGCGTCATCGGAGCCATGCTGTGGCCGCGCGGCACCACTGCCGGCGCGTTGGCGTCCACCGCTGTGGGCAGTATGCTCGTGTGCGTGCTGCTGGCCATCAAGGGCATGGATTCGGATTGGCCTATCTACTTCGGCGTGGCGGCCAGCCTCATTGTCTATGTGGGTGTGAGCCTGTGCACGAGGCCGGATACAAGGATCAGCGCATGAACGACGACAGCAGCTACTTCCGGGCCAACCCCGTCTCCGGGGGCAGCTACGATCCGATGAAGCAGGCGCGCTACACCGAAATCGCCACCTTCATGCGTGCGCCGCTGGCCAGTTCGCTCGATCAGGTGGACATCGGACTGATCGGCGTGCCGACCGACCTTGGCGTCACCAACCGGCCAGGCGCCCGCCACGGCCCGCGAGAGATCCGCAATTCCTCCAGCCTCATGCGCGCCTTCAATGTCGGGCTTGGCATGAACCCGTACGAGCTGTGCCGCATCGCGGATCTCGGGGACGTGCCACTGTCGCATCGCTTCGACCTGGAACGTCAGAACGAGGACATCGAGGCCTTCTTCCGGCAGGTTCACGCCGCGGGGATCCTGCCGGTCAGTGCCGGCGGCGATCATTCGATCACCTATCCCATCTTCAAGGCAATCGCGGCCGATGATCCCATCGGCATGGTGCACATCGATGCGCACACGGATACCTGGGGCGAGTTCTTCGGTTCCAAATTCACCCACGGCGCACCATTTCGGCTGGCAGTGGAAGCCGGCGTGCTCGATCCCAAACGCACCATTCAGATCGGGATCCGCGGCGGTCAGAACACCATGGAAGGCATCAATTTTGCGCTCGAGCATGGAATGCGGGTCATGTTCATAGAGGAGTTCTCGCAGCTCGGTGTCGAGCGTGTGATCGAGGAGGCCCGCAGGGTGGTGGGCGACGGTTCCACGTACATTTCCTTCGATGTCGATGGGCTCGACCCGGTATACGCGCCGGGCACCGGCACGCCCGAGATCGGCGGCATCACCACGCTCGAGGCGCAGCGCCTGTTGCGCGGACTGCGCGGCCTGAACCTGATCGGCGGAGATGTGGTGGAAGTGGCGCCGCCCTACGATCAGACCGGCAATACCGCCCTGGTCGGCGCCACGATGATGTTCGAGATCCTTTGCGTGATCGCCGACCGGCACTTCGGGGTCGACCGCGGAGGGCCCGAGCCGTCCCCGCGCCCGGCGGCGCCCTGAAGCCTCAGTGCGCGGCGCCCTTGGGGGCGGTTGCGGCGGCGGGCGCCGCAGCGGGCGCGGCCTTCGGTGCCCCGCCGCCCTCCTTGACCACGAGCCAGTTCACCAGTTCGATCAGTTGATCCGCGCCACCGGCCGACTGCGGCGTGAGGCGGTACTTGCCGTTCACGATGATGGTCGGCGTGCTCTCGACACGGTAATCCTTGACCAGCTGATCGGCCTGCCGGATGCGCGAATCGACACCAAAGGAGTTGGCTGCGCTCACGAAGGCTTCGGGTTTGACACCGGCTGTCTTTGCATACCAGGCGGCTGCGTCCTGTATGTCCGGCACGGGAACCTTCAGCCGATTGGTACGCGGCTCGACGATGGCCAGCTCGCCCGTTTTCCAGATGGCATCGAACATGGCATCGTGCGTGCGCTTGTCGATGCCGAGAATCTGCGCCGCCAGGTAGGCACGCTGGAACATCGGCCAATCCTCGGCCTGGTTGAATGAGGCAGGCACAAAATCCAGCTCGGCATTGGCCGGCAGGCTGGCCTTGAGCTTGTCGACGGTCGGGTAGAAACTGTTGCACGCGGGGCAGGCATACGAGAAGACTTCCGTGACCTCGATTTTCCCGGCGGCAACCTGCGTCGGCTGCGGCGGAACAATCAGATAGTAGTGGATGCCCTGCTGCCAGTCCGTGGCCTGCGCGGCCGGCGCCAGCGCGAGCATCATCCCGATCGAGGCCAGGGTCGCTAAATATGTCCGCATCGTTGACTCCCAGTAGACTCCGGATGGTACCGCACAGTTTGACGCGCTGCCTGCCGCTAATGAGGCGGCTCCAGACCCTTGGTGTAGAGAATGCGGCCATCGAGCGCGACCAGGATCGCATCGACATCCGGCAGGCCGTTATAGATTCGTATCGCCTCTTCCGGCCCGAGCACAAAGGCGGTCTTCGACAGGCCGTCGGTTCGGGTGGCGGTGGGTGCGATCACGGTCGCGCTGCGCACCTTGCTGGCCGAGTGCCCGGTGTGCGGATCGATGATGTGGTGATAGCGCACCCCGCCTTCATCGAAATAGCGTTCGTAGTCGCCCGAGGTCGAGAATGCGCTGTCGGTCAGCGGCACTCGCGTGATGATCTGATCCGGATGATCGGGGTGGCGGATGCCAATGATCCACGGCTTGCCGAAACGGTCGCCGATGACACGGCTGTCCCCACCCGCATTGACCAGCGCGTGCTGGTAACCGCGTGAGCGCAGAATGTCGATGCCGCGATCGACCGAGAAACCCTTGGCGATGCCGCCGAGATCGATGCGTACGCCGGGTTGGGAGAATCGTACCGAGCGGGTGGCCGCATCCAGCAGCACATGCCGGTAGTTGATTGCCGGCAGTGCGGTCTGGATCTCCTGCTCGGTCGGCCGCTTGCGCTCGCGGAAGTCATACAGGTAGCCGACGCTCGCATACGTGATATCGAATGCGCCCTCGGTGATGCGCGAATATTCCAGGGCGGCAGTGAGCAGCTGGAACAGCTCCTGGCTGATCCTGACCGGGCGCGTGGCGGCAAGATTATTGACCCGTGAGATCTCGCTGGTCGGCTTGTAGACACTCATGGTCTCATCGATGTGCCGCATTTCAGCCATGACGGCATCGATGGCCTGCTCGCCGCGCTGCCTGCTCTGCGCGTCATCCTCGGACCAGAGTTCGACGAATATGCGCGTGCCCATGATGCCGTCGACGGTGCGCGACAGCCATGCCGCCTGAACGGGCGCTGCGATCGACACTGTACACAGGCATAGCAGCGCCGAGAACAATCGGCGCGGCTCGCGCGGCAACGGCGCCGACGTCATGCCGCGCCGGGGAATGCGGCCGCGAGCAGCCCCTTGCTCGCCAGCCAGTCGCGATTGAAGAGCCGCGACAGGTACTTCGAACCGGTGTCGCACAGCACCGTCACTACGGTGTGGCCGGGACCGAGCTGGCGCGCGACCCGCACCGCCGCGGCGACATTGATGCCGCTGGTGCTGCTGACGAACAGGCCCTCTTCCCGCAGCAATCGATACACATAGCTTACGGTCTCGGTATCCTCGATATGCACGGCATCATCGATCGGCGCATTCAGCATGTTCGCGGTCACGCGACCAATCCCGATACCTTCCGTAATCGAGCCGCTGCCGGTGGCCTTCACGACGCCATGGCGGATGTATTCGTACAGCGAGCTGCCCGGCGGATCCGCGACCACGGTGCGCACCTTTGCCGAGCGCGACTTGAGATACTCGGACACGCCGGCGACCGTGCCGCCGGTGCCGCTGGCGGCGACGAAGGCATCGATCCTGCCGCCAGTCTGCTCCCAGATCTCAGGCCCGGTGGTTTCAACATGGGCGCGGCGATTGGCCGTGTTGTCGAACTGGTTGGCCCAGATCGCATCCGGCAATTCATCGGCCAGGCGACCCGCCACCTTCTGATAGTGGTTCGGGTCGCTGTAGGGCACGGTCTTGACTCGCCGTACTTCCGCGCCCAGCGCTTCGATGAGCGCGTACTTCTCCGGGGATTGATTGTCGGGCATCACGATTACGCAGCGATAGCCGCGCGCGTTGCACACGTGCGCCAATCCGATGCCGGTATTGCCCGCCGTCCCCTCGACCACGGTGCCACCGGGCTTGAGAACGCCCCGGCGCTCGGCATCCAGCACGATGGCGCGCGCGGCGCGGTCCTTGACCGAACCGCCGGGGTTCATGAACTCCGCCTTGCCGTAGATCTCGCAGCCGGTCTCCTCGCTCAATCGCCCCAGGCGAATCAGCGGGGTGTTTCCCACCGCATCGACGAAACCCTGCTTCACACTCATTGCTTCATCGAGTCGCCGAGACCGAAGTACTCGATGTCTGGTAAGTCCCTGACGGCGGAAATCCCAGGATTAAGCCGACGGATCTGCGAAACTTCAGGATGCAATCAAACACGAACGCCATCATCTCGGTGGCGTCCAGACTCGTATAGAAATCGATCATCCGCGAATTGAACTCCGTGGCACGGACGGCTGGAATACTGACGGCGTCGAGCCCCTGCGTCATCAGGACGCCATTCATCATGGCACGCGACGTGCGCTGGTTTCCGTCGAAGTAGAACTGTTGAAGCGATCCAAATAGAAAAAAGGCCGTTGCCCGCTCAAACGGATTTGAAACCTTCTGTGTCCCCATTCAAGCGCTTCATTGCGCGCCACAAGAACGGAATCTCGGTTCCACTGAAAGCCCAATGTGTCGAACAGCGCCATGAGGCATTGTATCGCGCGAACTGCGGGTTAGCGTCAGCGTTTAGCGCCCGCGGCGCGCGCAGCAATCTCTCCCAGCACGAGCAGCGCCGGGGCTTCAATTACGGCCTGCTGCGCACGCATCGAAATGTCATCCAGTGTACCGGCCACCACGCGCTGATCCGGCAGCGTCGCGCGTTCGATGATCGCGGCGGGCCGCGAGCCGGGCGCACCGTGACTGATCAGGTGGGCGACAATGCGCGGCAGCTGCGAGATGCCCATGTAGAAAACCACAGTTTGCCCCGACGCCGCGAGCGAGCGCCAGTCCAGGCCCTCCGCGCCATCACCCATCGCCGTCACCAGCGTGACCGACTGCGCAACGCCGCGTTGCGTGAGCGGCAGCCCGGCAGCGGCGGCCGCCCCCAGCGCTGCGGTGATTCCCGGCACCACGATCACCGGGATCCCGGCGGCGGCCAGCGCATCGATCTCCTCGCCGCCGCGGCCGAAGATGAACGGATCGCCGCCCTTGAGCCGTGCCACGCGCAGCCCGCGGCCCGCGTATTCCAGCAGCAGTGCGTGAATGCGCTGCTGCGTAATCCGATGCTGGCCGGACTCCTTGCCAACATACACGCGCTTCGCGTCACGACGCACGCGCTCGAGTACCGCCTCGCTGACGAGCCGGTCGTAGAGCACGACGTCCGATTGCTGCAGCAGCTGCAACGCGCGCAGTGTCAGCAGATCCGGATCGCCTGGACCGGCACCGATCAGGTAAACCTCTCCGCGTCGCGCGGCATCGGGCGCCGCCAGTTCCGCATTGAGCTGCGCTTCCGCGCCCTCAAGATCGCCCGCATATACCCGCGAGGCGATGCTGCCGGCGAACAGGCGATCCCAGAACCGGCGGCGCTGATCGATGTCCGGCAGCGTCTGCCGCACGCGCTCGCGTGCGCGCCCCGCCAGGCGCGCGAGCTCGCCCAGGCGAGCCGGCAACAGGGCCTCGAGCTGGGTGCGGACGCGGCGCACGAGCGTCGGGGATTGCCCGGAGCTGCCGATGGCCACGATGAGGGGCGATCGATCCACGATTGAGGGCATGAGACAGGATGAGGCCGCCCCATCGTCGACCGTATTGACGAACACCCCGCGCGCCGCGCCTGCCGCTGCGACCGCGTGATTGACCGCGGCCACATCGGTCGCCGCGATCACCAGCATCGCGCCGTCCAGATGCGCGGGCTCGAAGGCGGCTTCGAGCCATTCGATGCGGCCCGCATCGCGATAAAGCGCGATTTCCGTGTCCAGTTCGGGGGAGACCACCCGCACGCGCGCGCCGGCCTTGAGCAGCATCTCCACCTTGCGCGCGGCCACCGCGCCGCCGCCGACCACCACCGTCAGGCGATTGCGCAGGTCCAGGAACACCGGCAGATAGTCCATGCGGCGGATGGTAGTATGACTTTGGCGCACAAGCTGCGCTGCTTTGCGCCTCAACAGTGATGCGCGGCACAGCCGGTGTGACAATACATGACCTCCCGAATCAGCTTTCGCGGCATCATTTCCCGGCCATGAGTTCCCTGAATCTGCGCCGCCTGCGGCAGAACGAGCACGTGCGCACGCTCACGCGCGAGGTTCATGTCCGGCTGGACCAGCTCATCCAGCCGCTGTTCGTTGCCGAATCGATCTCAACCCGCGAAGCGGTCCCGGGATTGACTGGGGTGCACCAGGAGACCCCCGACTCGCTGCTGCGCCAGGTGGAACAGGACCTGGGCGCCGGCGTGCGCAAATTCCTGCTGTTCGGCGTCCCGCGCGCACGCAGCGAGCGGGATATCGACTGGTCCTTTACCTCCGGGCAGATCCGTGCGCTCAAACAGCGTTTTGGCAAGGACATCTGGCTGGCCGCCGATGTCTGCCTGTGTTCCTCGACGCCTCATGGCCACTGCGGTGTGCTGACCGTCGAAGGCGATCACCTGGACAATCGCGCCAGCGTCGCCGAGCTGGTGCAGGCGGCCGTGAGCTACGCCCAGGCCGGTGCCGACTGCGTGGCGCCGAGCGACATGATGGACGGCCGCATCGGTGCCATTCGCGCCGGCCTCGATGCCAACGGCCTCGAACGCGCCGTCCTCATGAGCTACGCGGTCAAGTTTCACTCGACGCTGTATGGTCCCTTCCGCGTGGCGGCGGATTCGGCGCCCAAGGGCGGCGGCAGCGTGGCACTCACCGATCGCGCCACTTACCAGCTCGATCCGGCGCGCCCCAGCGATGCGTGGCTCTGCGCCCAGCGCGACGCCGAGGAAGGCGCCGACATCCTGATGGTCAAGCCGGGCCTGCCCTACCTCGACGTGCTGCGCGACCTGTCGGCGCAGATACGCAAGCCCTGGGCGGTCTACCACGTCAGCGGGGAATTCGCGGCACTCGAAGCGCTGGTGGCGCAGGGTCTGGCGGCGCGCGCGCCGCTGCACCGGGAGATCATGACCGCCTTCGTGCGCGCCGGGGCGTCGATGATCATCACCTACGGCGCGCGCTACGCGCGTGAATGGCTGGCCGCGTGAGCATCGGCGAAGGCCGGTCCGTTGAACTCTTTGCGCGCGCGAAGCGCGTCTCCCCGGGCGGTGTGCACTCACCGGTGCGTGCCTTCCGCGGCGTCGGGGGCACACCGCGCTTCATGGTCGGCGGCCAGGGCGCGCAACTGCGCGATGTCGATGGCCGCGCGTACATCGATTTCTGCATGGCTTTTGGCCCGCTGATCCTCGGACACGCCGACCCGCTGGTGCGTACGGCGGCGGAAGCCGCGCTGTCGCGCGGCTGGAGCCTGGGTACCGCCGAACCCTATAGCCTGGAGCTCGCCGAACTGATCACGGCGGAGATTCCCTGGGTCGAGAGCATCCGCTTCGTCAACTCGGGCACCGAGGCGGTCATGTCGGCGTTGCGCGTGGCGCGCGGCGCCACCGGGCGCTCCAGGATCCTGAAATTCGAAGGCTGCTACCACGGACACACCGATTCGATGCTGCTGCGCGCCGGTTCCGGTCTGGCCGAAGCGCCGGTGCCCGACAGCGCGGGCCTGGCCCCCGAAGTGGTCCAGGAAACGCTGATCGCGCCGCTCGATGACATTGCCGCACTCGAAGCCGTGTTTGCCAATCGCGGTGCCGAAATCGCCGCGGCCATCATCGAGCCGCTGCCGGCGAATTATGGCCTGCTGCCCCAGCGCCCCGAATTCCTTCAGGCGCTGGCTCGCCTGGCGCGCACACACGGGGCACTGCTCATTTTCGACGAGGTCATCTCCGGCTTCCGCTTAGGGTTCCAGGGCTACGCGGGCCTGAGCGGCATCCGCCCGGACCTGGTCACCTACGGCAAGGTTATCGGCGGCGGCTTCCCGGTGGGTGCCTACGGCGGCCGGCGCGAGCTCATGGAACTGGTCGCACCGGCAGGCCCGGTCTACCAGGCCGGGACCCTGAGCGCTAATCCGCTCGCCATGTGCGCAGGACTCGCAGCGCTACAACAGCTGCTGGACGGGCGCATCTACCAGCAGCTTGAATCGCTGGGCGCGCGCCTCGAGCGTGCTCTGCACGGCACACCGCGGCTCGCCGTGCAGCGCATGGGTTCGATCTTCTGGCTGTGCATGTCGCAGCAGGGCGTGCCGCCCACGCCGATGCGCACGCTGCAAAGCTTTCCCGCCGATGCAGGCAAGAGTTTCGCCGCGCCGTTCCATGCGCTGCTGGAGCAGGGCCTCTACCTGGCGCCGAGCGCCTTCGAGGTCGGCTTTCTGTCGGCGGCCCACACCGAAGCGCACATCGATGCCCTGGCGGCTGCTCTGAAGCAGCTCCTCGCCAGCTGAGATTCGGCTAACCCGACATATTGTCGAGCACGATGATCGGGGTGGCGCAGATACGCGGCGCCGTGATTGCAAACATGATCGCCGCGACGACTTCCCGGTTGCTCATGCGTGCGCCGGGTCCGCATTCCCGAGTGGCATTCCATTCCGCGCCCAGCGGATCGGTGTCGTCAAAATCCGGCGGAAAAATCGCGGACACCCGGATTTTCTGGCCCTTCAATTCCCTCGCGAGTCGATTGCTGAAGCCGGCCTGGGCATGCTTTGCCGCGTGAAACGCCGCCGATGCGCCATCCAGATCGCGATCCGGCATTCCTGCCGTCGATACGATCGTGACGATGTCCGCCGCGGTCGATTGCCGCAGTGCCGGCAGCAGTCCCCTGGTCAGCAGTAACGTGCCGGTCACCGTGGCCGCAATCGTGGTGACGATATCGGCCTCCGCCAGATCCTGCAGTTCGCCGGCAAGCCAGGGAGCCCCATTGTTGATCAGTACATCGACCGCGGGCGACAAAGCGATCACCGCGCTGCAGGCCTCGCCTATGCTCGCTGGAACACCCAGATCGCAGTGAATGGCCGCGACAGTGCGGAAGGTTCGCGCTTCTATCTCGCCGGCCACGGCCTGAATTCCCGACAGCTCGCGTCCGAGCAGCACCACCTCGGCTCCTGCATCGCCCGCCGCTATTGCAAAGGCACGTCCCAGGCCCCGCCCCGCGCCGGTTATTACGACACGCCGCCCCGACAGCATCAGGAACCTGACTGAGTATCCGGCGGGCGGATCGTTCCGGGTTGAACCGCCGTGTCGCTGAGACTGTGGACAACAGTGGCAGGCGCTGGCGTCTCGACCAGCGCCGTCAGCAGCTGCAGGCTGTGCGGAGCCACCTCGAGCTGCGTGCTGTCGATCTGGCGGTCGATCAGCGTGCCCGAGGCGCTGTCCAGACGCAGACACCAGCGGAACTGCGGCTGCGGCAACTGAAAGCCGCGCGCTTCCGGGCTGGAGTTGATGAGCATGAGACTGACCTCGGCCTTGATGTCATCGAGCCGAAGAGCGCGGCGCACGCACAGCAGCCGGCCCTCGGTGTAGCCCCAGTCTTCCGGTCGCATCACATCGCCATTCTCGTCGAACCATTCGATGTCGCGCACCTGCGGCAGCGGCTCGAGCTGGCCGTGCTGAAAATAACCGCTGCGCAACGTGCAGTGCTCGCGACGCAATTGCAGCAGCCTGGAAACGAACCGCTGCTGCTCGAGGCCCGCGGCCGACTGCGCCAGGCCCCAATCGAGCCAGCTCAGAGTCGAGTCCTGGCAGTACGGGTTATTGTTGCCCTGCTGGGTGTGACCGAATTCATCGCCCGCGAGCAGCATCGGCGTACCGTGGGAGAAGATCAGCGTCGCGAGCATGGCGCGCTTGACGCTCTCGCGACGCGCGAGGATGGCGGCATCATCGGTCGGTCCCTCCACGCCCCAGTTATTGCTCGCGTTGTCATCACTGCCGTCGCGATTTTCCTCGCCATTCGCTTCATTGTGTTTCTGGTTGTAGCTGACCCAGTCCTGCAGCGTGAAACCGTCATGCGCGGTAATGAAGTTCAGCGACGCCCAGGGCCGGCGGCGGTCATGGTCGAACAGGTCCGCGGATCCCTGCAGGCGCGCGGCCAGCGGGCCGCGCACCTGGGAATCGCCGCGCCAGGCGCGGCGTACATCATCGCGGAATCTGGAGTTCCACTCGGCCATGCCGCCCGGGTGGTTGCCGAGCTGGAATCCGTCGGGGCCGATATCCCAGGGCTCCGCGATCAGCTTGACGGCGGCCAGCGTCGGATCCTGCATCAACGCATCGAAGAATCCCGCACCGCGCTCGAAACCATCGTGATCGCGCCCCAGCGTCACGCTCAGGTCGAAGCGAAAGCCATCGATGCGATATTCGCGCACCCAGTGCCGCAGCGAATCCAGTGTCAGCTGGATGACGCGCGGGTGCGAGAAATCGAGCGTATTGCCGCAGCCGGTGAAATTGCTGCCGTGTCTGCGATCCTCCGGCTGCAAGCGATAGTAGGCGGCGTTATCGAAACCGCGCAGGCTCAGGGTGGGACCGAGCTCACTGCCCTCGGCGCTATGGTTGTAGACCACATCGAGCAGCACCTCGATGCCGGCGGCATGCAGCGCCTTGATGGCGCCCTTGAGTTCGTCGGGGCCGCCATCGCCCAGGTAGCGCGGCTCGGGCGCCAGGTAGGCAAGCGTGTTATAGCCCCAGTAATTGCTCAGACCGCGCTCGACCAGCACGCGGTCCTGCACGAAGGCATGGATGGGCAGCAGTTCCACCGCCGTGATACCGAGCTGCCGCAGGTGGCCGATGACATCCGCATGCCCAAGCGCCGCGGCAGTACCTCGCATGCGATCGGGGATGGCTCCATGTCGCATCGTCAAGCCACGCAGATGGGTCTCGTAGATGACCGTATCCGCCCACGGCGTTCGGGGCGGCCGATCATCGCCCCACGCGAAGCGATCGACGGTGACCACGGCCTTCGGCATTGCAAATGCGCTGTCACGGCGATCGAACGACAGGTCGGCGCGCGGGGAGCTGATGCGGTAGCCATAGAGCGCATCGCTCCAGCGCAGCTGCCCTGCGAGTGCGCGTGCATAGGGATCGAGCAGCAGCTTGTTGGCGTTGTAGCGGTGCCCCTGTTCAGGCTCATAGGGGCCATGCGCCCGATAACCGTAGAGCTGGCCCGGTTGCACGCCCGGCACGTAGGCGTGCCAGACCCCATCGGTACACTCGGGCATGCTCAAACGCCGAAGCTCGTTACGGCCGTTGGTGTCGAACAGGCACAG
>Ga0265338_10006310_pt1 | contig 15156 bp, 15 predicted proteins | sample 42126metaG_FD_193579 | JGI IMG/M metagenome (GOLD analysis project Ga0265338, IMG submission 193579) | Rhizosphere microbial communities from Carex aquatilis grown in University of Washington, Seatle, WA, United States - 4-21-26 metaG | ecosystem: Host-associated > Plants > Roots > Rhizosphere... | reverse complement strand
AGGGGCGGGCCTGCGTTACGGCGCCCGCCGCGGCGTCTACTACGCAAGGGCCGCTCTTCGCGGCTGACTGCACTTGCTGTGCTTCTGGGCGCCGGATGGCCTGCGCAAAGTGCGACTTCTGCCGCGGACCTGACTTCGCCCTTCCGGAGGCAACGTCCTTATGATCCGGGACGCGGCGGCCTGCATGCTCAACAAGCCGGTCTTGGACCGTCTGGCGTCGCTGGGAGGCCGTTAGCGCTGCTGGTGCGTGCTGAGCCCGTCGAGGATGAGTCCGAGCATGGGCTGTGACCGGTCTTCCGGCCCGGATGCGGCCCGCCAGAGGGCGCCGGTGAGCTGGAGGAAGTCGCCGGAGTCGGCGTCGGCGCGGATGGTGCCGTCGCGTTTGCCCGCGTCGAGTAGCTGCGTGATGGCGGCGATCACCGGGCCGTAGGTCTGCTCGGTGATCGACCGGTGCGCTCCGGGGCTGAGTGCGTCGCCGAGGCCGTGCTTCCTCCGCATGGCGCTGACCAGGTCGGTGGTCCAGCGCCGCAGCGCCTCCAGCGGTGGCAGCGTGGCCAGCAGTCCTGGCACCGAGCCGGTGAGCTGCTCGACCTCGGACTGGTAGACGGCCAGGACGAGCGCCTCGCGGGTCGGGTAGTTGCGGTACAAGGTGCCGGGCCCGACGCCGGCCCGCTGGGCCACCTGGTTCATCGAGGTGCCGCCGTCCTCGGCGAAGGCCGCACGGGCGGCTTCCAGGATGCGGGCCCGGTTCTCGCGGGCGTCAATGCGAACCATTCCCCCCCTTTTTGCTATCCGGAGAGGTCTCCACTAAATTATCTGGAGAACTCTCCACAACGATAGAGGAGCACCATGCAGTACATCAAGCTCGGCACCACCGGCCTCGACGTGTCCCCGGTCGCCATCGGCGCGATGACCTACGGCGACCCCGGCCGCGGCCACCCGGTCTGGTCGCTGGACGAGGAAACAAGCCGCCCGCTCATCAAGCATGCCCTCGAGGCTGGCATCAACTTCTTCGACACCGCCAACCTGTACTCCTACGGCTCCAGCGAGGAGATCCTGGGCCGCGCGCTCCGGGACTTCGCGGACCGCGACGACGTCGTGATCGCGACCAAGCTGCGCCACCCGATGAGGCCGGGGCCGAACGGGCGGGGACTGTCCCGCAAGGCGGTCATGACCGAGGTCGACCACAGCCTGCGGCGGCTCGGCACCGACTACATCGACCTCTACCAGATCCACCGCAACGACCACGCGACACCGCTGGAGGAGACCCTGGAGGCCCTGCACGACCTGGTCAAGGCCGGCAAGGTCCGCTACCTCGGCGCGTCCTCGATGCACGCCTGGGAGTTCGCCAAGGCCCTGCACCTGCAGCGCCAGCATGGCTGGGCCCGGTTCGCGTCCATGCAGGACCACTACAACCTGCTCGCCCGCGAGGAGGAACGAGAGATGATCCCGCTATGCCTCGACGAGGGAGTCGGCACCGTCGTATGGAGCCCGCTCGCCCGCGGCCGGCTGGCCCGCCCGTGGGCGGCCGCGAAGTCGACGGCGCGGGCTGAAACCGACAGCGGGTACGCGGACCTGCTCTACCCCGCGCTCACCTCCGACAGCGACCACGCGATCATCGACGCCGTCGGCGCGATCGCGGCCGAGCGCGGCGTCACCCGGGCCCAGATTGCCCTGGCCTGGCTGCACAGCAAGCCGGTCGTCACCGCACCGCTCGTCGGCGCCAACACGACCTCCCAGATCGACGACGCGGTCGCCTCACTCGGCATCGAACTCGCCGCCGAGGAACTCGCCGCCCTCGAACAGCCCTACACGCCCCGCTACGACTTCCAGGGGATCTCCGACGAAGCCGAACTGCAGAAGATCCGAGATCAGATACCGGGGTACGCCAACGCCTAGGACATGCCGCCTACCCGGCGGCACCGGACGCTACGAGCGACCCAGCCGAGTCGCAGCAGCGACTGCTGCTCATGGCCGATCACACCAGGACAAGGCGGCACAGCTGTTATTCCTGGAACCGCTGAGCGGCGATCGGCCTGGGTGACGGCCTCGCAGTCCGTGACCGCCCATACATCGAACCGCCGCCCGGAGCGAACTCCTGTCCGCCACTCTCCGCATCGCCCGCCGGTTACCCGACGTCACCGGGCAATGACAGCATCCCGGCTAACTTCGAAGGGCCGGTAATCCTCGGCCTTCACCGGCCGCTCGACCCGCCGGGGCAGCTCGCCCCGACGCACCCGGCCAGGACCGGCGGGTCCGCGATGATCAGGCTGAACCGGACGTGCATCATGGCCTACTCCGCAAAACCAGTCAGACGGGCTGAGCGCTCGGCCCACGTCGGCCGGCCCGGTGGGCGAAGCTCGCGGTCATCCGGCCCATGACCCACAACTCGAACGGGACCGACACGTCGGCTTCCCGGACGCGGGCGGGATCGAGCAGGGTCGAGACCATCGCCCGGGCGACCGGATCAGGCGGATCGCCTCCGTTCACCTGGCCCAGGTGCCTGGTCAGCGCCTCGCCGGCGAAGTCGGCGTAGAGTTCCATGATCCGCAGGTCGCGATCTGACGGGCGGTGCGGGCGCTGGAAATGCGTCGAGACCATGCCAATCAGGTGACCGGCGTAGTCAACCAGGGGCGTGGACTGGACCGCGCGGAATCCCGCGGCGGCGGCGATCTCCCGGTGCGGCGTGAAACCCGGGTCGGCGCGGACGTCGGCGACGGCCGCCTGCGCGCCTTGCCTGGCCGCCCGGCCGCAGGCGGAGTGGAAGTCCTCCACGACGGCGAAGTAATCGAGGAACTCCGGGCCGAAGCCGGCCTGGGTGACCAGGCGCAGCGATCCGGTGGCCGGGTCGACGACCTGGATGTTCCCGAGGTCCCCGCCCACGAGCGCCATCGCCCCCTGCAGGACCTGCGGAAGCAGGGTGCCCAGCCGCGGGACCGTGCGCAGGTCCTTGGTCAGCGCATGCAGGCGCCGGGCCGCGTCCGGGTCGTCCAGGACGAACTGGACCGACGAGGCGAAGTGCTCCACTCGCCGGGCCAGCCGGCCCGCGCTGGCCGGTGCCAGCCGCGCGGTCCCGTCGTGGTAAGCGGCCTGCGCCCATGCCAGCGGCTCCGGCAGGTTCTGGATCCCGGTCGTCAGCATGAGGTCAGCCTCACCGCCCCGTGGGCCGCCTCACATCCCCCAGTCATGGGGTTTGCGTCGTCTCGGGCCGGGCGTGCTCCAGCGCGATCCGGGCCAGGTCGACGCGCGACCTGATGCCGAGCTTGCAGAACACTGGCGCAGACGGCGCCGAGCACGTCACCGATCAGGGCGGCCTAGGCCTCATGATCCAGCGGCCCTGGCTGATCCGGCCGCTCCGTCGCTTCGGTGGCCTGCTTCGCGGCGATCCGCGCTAGCTGGACCCGGGAGGTGATGCTGAGCTTCCAGAAGATGTGGCGCAGGTGGAACGCGACGGTGTGCGTGCTCAGGAACACCCGGTTCGCCACCTGGCGGTTGCTGAGCCCCTGGGCCACCAGGTCGGCGACGCGCCGCTCGGTGTCGGTCAGGCTGTCCCAGCCGAAGGCCGGGCGATCCGCGTGGGTCCAGTGGCGGAGCCGGGTGCCGTCGGCCCGCAGGCTGGACCGTACCCGGGCCAGGTCCTCGGCGTCGCCGAATTTCTCGTACAGGGCGTAAGCCTGGCTGAGCAGGGTCGTGGCCCGATCCCGATCGCCCTGCCCGGCCCAGGCGTCCCCGGCGTCCTCCAGCGCGTCGGCCCGGGCCCGCGCGGCCGGGTAGCGGTCGGCGGCGCGCTGCAGGGCGGCGGGGTCCTGCTCGATCAGCCCGCGGGTGTGGTCGGCGGCGGCCGCCGTATCGGGGTCCCCCGGCGTGATCGTGGCCAGCCGCTGAGCCAGCGCGATCGCCCGGTCCCGGTCGCCGTAGGCGAGCGCGCCGCGGACCAGCAGCACGGCGCCCTCCGGATCGGCGATCCCGCTGCCGAACAAGGTCAGTTGCAGGTGCTTCTCGAGGTCGCGGACGTAGGCGTAGATGTCGACTCCGGGTCGCATCAGGTCTCCTCTCGTCCCCCTCCGGTCAGTACCCTCAGCTTCGCCGGGGCCGGGGCCGGGCGCATCGTCCTGCCCGGGTAATTCCGCTACCCCGGCAGGACAACCACGCTGGCGCCGAGGTTAGGTGTGGCGCAGCGCCTGCAGGGTCCGCCGCGCATGGGTGGCGACCTGCAGGTTGAACTGGACGTCGGGCAGCCCGAGATCGTAGCCGGACACCTGGCGGATGCGCTGGAGGCGGTATTTGATCGTGCTGCGGTGCACCGACAGCGCCTTGGCCGAGGCGTCGTAGTTGCCGCCGCGGTCGAGGTATTCGCTCAGCGTCAGCACCAGCGGGGTGCCGTGCTTGGCGTCGTAGTCGATCAGCGAGCCGAGCCACTCGGTCACGAAGCGCTCCATGGCCGACGTATCGCCCGCCGTCGCCAGGATCTTGTAGATGCCGAGGTTGTCGAACAGCGTGACCCGCTCGGGGCAGCCCGCCGTCTGCTGTATCCGCAGCGCCAGCTCCGCTTCCTGGCAGGAGTTCGGGAACCCGTCCAGCTCCAGGACGCGGCCGCCCACCCCGATCCGGCACCGCCCGCCGTTCATCTCGGTGACCACCCGGGCCCAGAATAGGTCCCAGCGCACCTCCGTATCGGCAAGCACGATCACGTCGTGCAGCCGCGGCGCCAGCAGCGACCCCACTCGGCCGGCCCGGGCCGCCCGGCCGACGGCGTGGAACAACAGGTCGATGTCGTCGTCGCGGCGGGTCTCGGCGGCTTCGACCACGACGACCCGGTGCGGCCGGACCAGGTCGTAGCCGAGGGCCTGGGCCCGGTTCAGCAGCGTGGTCGGCTCCGCGCCCGCGTCCCCGACCAGGTCGAGCACGAGGTTGATCCGCGTCCGCGCTTCGCCCTGGGCCAGGTGCTGCAGCCGGGCGATCTCCATGGTCAGCACCGTGGTCGCGTGCTCGACGGCCATCCGTTCGGTGCCGGCTGCCGTCCCGGCCGGGTCGTGCAGAACGAGCACGGCCACCGGGGAGCCGCCGAGCGCGGCCACCGAGAGGAGGCGCTCGCCGTCCCGGACCGGCCCCGCGGCGCTCATGGCCCGGTCCAGCAGCCGGTCCTGCTGCGCCGGGTCGGCCTTGGAGTAAGGATCGTGCCGGTCCGGTCCGGCCCACGCCAGCAGGTTGCCGAAACGGTCCTCGATAGCCACCGGGCGGCCGGTCAGCTCGTGGACCGCCTGGGCGATTCCCGCCTGCCCCTCCCCGCCGAGCGCCACCTTGGTCAGCCGGGCGTGAATCTCCATGCTGCGCACCAGCGCGAGGTTGACCAGGCGCAGATCTTCGGCCTGTTCCCGCTCCCGGCTGTGCAGGCGAGCGTTCGCTAGGGCCACTCCCGCCTGCTGAGCCAGCACCTGCAGCAGGAACCGCTCGCTCTCCGCGGGCGGTGCCGGGGCTCCGACGATCAGGTAGCCGGTCGGCCCGTGGCGGCTGGACAGCGAGTAGGCCCACGACCACGGCACGTTGGCCAGCGTGACCGGCCCGCCCTCGCCCGCATCGACGACGGCCGGCAGGCTGGTGGTCTTCCGGCCCGGGATCCGGACGTCCTGCCACAGGCCGTCGAGGAAGATGCCCTCCGTCGTGCACGACCCCAGGGACTCGACCGCGTTCGCGACGTAGTGCAGGATGCTGTCCAGGCTGTCCTGCTGGGTTAGCAGCATCGCGAGCGCCAGCATGCTCCGCAGCGCGGAAAGCTGTTCGCGGACCGGGCCGTCATGATCCGGGACGCCCGTCACTGCCTACTCCGGGCCATGGGGAAACTGGCCAGGATCGAGGTGGTAAGCGCAGGCCTCGCCATACGATTTCTCCTCGCGACGGCACTATCATCCTAACCCCGGTCAGGGTCGGTGATCCCGTCAGACCTGCCGGGTCGGCATGGGCCGGCCACCCGGCCTGGCCCATGCCGACCCGGAAACTACCTGGTCTGCTGATGTGCGTCCGGCCCTCTCCGCCCAGCATGGAGTCCATGCGTACCACGAGAGGACGGCGGGCATGGAGACGCTGACCGATCCGCACCTGAGCCTGGTCCGCCCGGTGACGCCGCGGACGCCGGGCGGCTGCGAGGAATGCCTGATCCTGAAGTCCGCGTGGGTGCACCTGCGCCTGTGCCTGACCTGCGGTCATGTGGGCTGCTGCGACTCTTCGCCGCTCCGGCACGCCCGGGCCCATGCCTTCGCGGTCGGGCACCCGATTGTCCAGTCGTACGAGCCGGGCGAGGACTGGCGCTGGTGCTATGTCGACGAAACCTTCGTGTGAGGAAGCCGCGGAAACCCCTGACCTGCAGGGGGCGTTCCCGCGGCTGAGTGACGCCCAGGTCGCCGCGCTGGACGCGCAGGGCCGGCGCCGGTTCACCCGGCCGGGCGACGTCCTGTTCGCCGAGGGCGACCGGGAGTGCGACTTCTTCGTCGTCCTGGCCGGGAAGGCGGCCTCGGTCGAGGGGCATGGGACGCCGGAGGAGCGCGTGATCGCCGTCCACGGCCCCGGCCGGTTCCTCGGCGAGCTCAGCCTGCTGACCGGCGAGGGCGCCTACTATTCCGCGGTGGCCCTCGACGCGGGCGAGGTGCTCTCGGTGCCGGTCGCCCGGCTCCGGGAGCTGGTGGCCCGGGATCCCGCGTTCGGCGACCTGGTCCTGCGCGCTTACCTGCTGCGCCGCTCGATCCTCATCGGGCTCGGGGCCGGCCTGCGGATCGTCGGCTCGAAGTACTCCCCGGACACCCGGCGGGTCCGGGACTTCGCGGCCCGGAACCGGCTCCCGTACCGCTGGCTGGATCTGGAGGCCGACCCGTCCGCCGAGGCCTTGCTGGCCGAGTTCGGCGTGACGCCGCAGGACACCCCGGTGGTGATCGTGCACGGACGGCTGCTCCGCAACCCCGGCAACGCCGAGCTGGCCGCCGCGATCGGGCTCCCGGCGCCGAGTGAGCCGCAGGCCAGCTGCGACCTGCTCGTGGTCGGGTCCGGGCCCGCGGGCCTGTCCGCCGCGGTGTACGGGGCCTCGGAAGGGATGCGGGTCATCGTCCTGGACGCCACCGCCGCCGGGGGCCAGGCCGGGACCTCGTCGCGGATCGAGAACTACCTCGGCTTCCCGTCGGGCATCTCCGGCGCCGAACTCGCGGAGCGGGCACTGCTCCAGGCGCAGAAGTTCGGCGCCCGGTTCGCCGTCCCGGCCGAAGCCACCTGCATCGAGCAAGACGACGGTCACTACCGGGTGCGCCTCAGCGACGGGACCAGCCTGACCAGCGCTCTGGTGGTCCTGGCCACCGGGGTCAGGTACCGCAGGCTCGACGTGCCGCGCGCGGATTACTTCGAGAAGATGAGCATGTACTACGCGGCGTCGCAGGCGGAGGCGCTGGTGTGTGGCGGGGACCCGGTGGCCATCATCGGCGGCGGCAACTCGGCCGGGCAGGCGGCGGTCTTCCTGTCAGCGTACGCCGCCCAGGTCACGCTTATCGTCCGCGAAGGCGACCTGGGCGAGCACATGTCCCGCTACCTCATCGACCGGATCGCGCGGATCCCGAACGTGCGCGTCATAAACGGCACCGAGGTCCGGGAACTGCACGGTGAGGCGGCCCTGGAGGCCGTCACCGTCGTCAGCAACCGGACCGGCACACGGCATACCGTTGCCGCCCGCGCGCTGTTCGTCTTCATCGGCATGGCCCCGTGCACCGGCTGGCTCGGCGGCCTGGTCGACCTCGACGATCGCGGATTCGTCCGCACCGGGCCAGGTTCGGACGGAGCCGAGCGCTCGCTGCTTGAGACCAGTCAGCCTGGCATCTTCGCGGTCGGCGACGTCCGCGCCGGCTCGGCCAAACGAGTCGCCACGGCCGTAGGCGAGGGCGCGATGGCGATCCGGCTTGCTTTCGAACGAACACGCCCCACCTAGGAGGTAACGGCGATGCCCGTGACGGGCTTTACCAAGTTCGAGCGCTTCTTCCGCGCCGCCGGCGGCGTCGACGTCGACCGGGACGACATCAAGCGGTACCTCGATTTCGTCAACGACGCGCTCCACGATCTGCTGCTCATCGGCCAGGCCACGGCCAAGGCGAACGTCCGCGACGTCATCCTGCCCTGGGACCTGCCGGTCACTAAGGGGCTGCAGGAAAGCGTGCACGCCTTCGAGCGCCTCGAGGAGGAGATCGAGCTCCGCCCCATCCTCGAGTCCCTGGCCGCGCGGCCTCCGCTGGATGCCACGCTGGCCGACGACACCCAGGCCAGGCTCCCGTTGCTCTTCGGGGGCATCAGCGTCGCCCTGGCCCGGACGTTCAAGCTCATCGATGCCGAGCTGAAGGCCGTGCACACCGGGGAATGGGAACGCACGTTCAGCCTCTACCGGCTGCTGATCTGAGCCGGACAGGCCAGGACTACCAGGATGGTGGATGTGCCCGCCGCCGCTCGCGGGAAGCGTAAGGAGTATCCCGAAGTCACGTTCTCAGCCACAGGAGGAAGCCAATGGCAGCGCTCCCGGTCCGCGCGGCGGTCCCGCTCGCGGACCTGTCCGAGACCGACGACGCCTACGTGGTCAAGGCCGAACTGCCCGGCGTGAACAAGGACCAGGTCAACTCTGACGGAGTCCTGACCGTGACCGTACCGAAGGCCGAGGCGGCCAGGCCGCGCAAGATCGAGGTCACCGGCTGACCAACCGGCTTCCCGCGCGCTCCCGGATCTGCCCAGGACGCCGGGAACGCGCGGGACCAACCTGAGCATTTGCAGGTAAAGAAGCAGGAGGCAGTGATGGCAGTTGCAGTCGGCATCGACCTCGGCACCACCAATTCCGTGATCGCCGCCACGCAGGGCGGCCAGACCACGGTGATACCGAACGCCGAAGGGTCACGGACCACGCCCTCGGTGGTGGCGTTCACTCCGCAGGGCGAGCGCCTGGTCGGTCAGCTCGCCCGGCGGCAGGCGATCCTGAACCCGAAGGGGACGATCTACTCCGCCAAGCGGTTCGTCGGGCGGCGCTACGACGAGGTGACCAGTGAGCTGAACGCTGTGTCGTTCGACGTGGTCCCCGGCCCGGACGGCGCGGCGCGGTTCAAGATCCAGGGCCGGCTTTACGCGCCCGAGGAGATCTCCGCGCTGGTGCTGCGCAAGCTCGTCGAAGACGCGTCCAAGTTCCTCGGCGAGAAGATCAACGAGGCCGTCATCACCGTGCCGGCGTACTTCAACGACGCGCAGCGCCAGGCGACCAAGGACGCGGGCCGTATCGCCGGCCTGGAGGTCCTGCGGATCATCAACGAGCCCACCGCCGCGGCGCTGGCCTACGGCCTGGACAAGAAGAAGAACGAGACGGTCCTGGTCTACGACCTGGGCGGCGGCACCTTCGACGTGAGCATCCTGGACATCGGCGACGGCGTGGTCGAGGTGCGGGCCACCGCGGGCGACACCCACCTGGGCGGCGACGACTTCGACCGCCGCGTCGTCGACTACCTGGCCGACGAGTTCAAGAAGGACAACGGCATCGACCTGCGGTCCGACCCGCAGGCGCTGCAGCGCCTGTTCGAGGCGGCCGAGAAGGCCAAGGTCGAGCTGTCCTCGGTGACCCAGACCACCATCAGCCTGCCGTTCGTCACCGCCGACGCCTCCGGGCCCAAGCACCTCAACACCACGCTGATGCGGTCCACCTTCGAGCAGATCACCGCCGATCTCGTCGAGCGCACCGTCCAGCCGGTCCGCCAGGCGCTGTCCGACGCCAAGCTGACTGACGCCGACATCGACGAGGTGATCCTGGTCGGCGGCTCCACCCGGATCCCGGCCGTGCAGAGTCTCGTCCGCCGGCTGACCGGCGGCAAGGACCCCAACATGACCGTCAACCCGGACGAGGTCGTGGCCGTCGGCGCCGCCATCCAGGCGGCCGTGATCAAGGGCGAGCTCAAGGACGTGGTGCTGCTCGACGTGACGCCGCTGTCGCTCGGCATCGAGACGCTCGGCGGAGTCATGACCAAGGTCATCGAGCGCAACACCACGATCCCGGCCCGCCGCACCGAGGTGTTCAGCACCGCCGAGGACAATCAGTCGGCGGTCGACGTCGTGGTCCTGCAGGGAGAACGGGAACGCGCCGCCGACAACCGGGTGCTGGGCCGGTTCCGGCTGGAGAACATCCGCACGGCCCCGCGGGGCGTCCCGCAGATCGAGGTGACCTTCGACATCGACGCCAACGGGATCCTGAACGTCTCGGCCCGGGACAAGGACACCGGGACCGAGCAGCGGATCACCATCAGCGAGAGCTCCAACCTGGACCAGTCCGAGGTGGAGCGGATGATCGCCGACGCCGGGCAGCACCGCGACGAGGACCAGCGGCTGCGTGAGCTGACCGACGCCCGTAACGCGCTGGACACCGCGGCCTACCAGGTCGAGCGCCTGGCGACCGAGCGCGGCGACGCGGTGCCGGTGCACGAGAAGGCGCGGGCCGACAACCTGGTCGCCGACGCCAGGCAGGCGCTCAAGGACGACAGGACCCCGCTGGACCGGCTGCGCAGCCTGACCGCCGAGCTGCAGCAGGTCTACCAGTCCCTGGCCTCGGCTAGTCCCGGCGCGCCGTCTGGCGGCCCTGGCCCGCAATCCGGTCCCGGCCCGCAGGGGGGCGCCGCCGATGACGACGACGTGATCGACGCCGAGTTCACCCCGAGCGAGTGAGCGGGCCGATGAGCCAGGCGGCTGAAAATGGCGAGGCCGGCCGCGGTCCCGACGCGATCACCGAGCAGGCCCGGTCCGCCGAGCAGGCGGCCCGGATCGCCGAGCTCGAGGACTTGCGCCTGCGGGCCCTGGCCGACCTGGACAACATGCGCAAGCGATGCGCCGCGCAGGTCAGCCGGGCCGAGGAGGAGGCCAGGGCAGCCGCGGTCAGGCAGTGGCTGCCCGTGGTGGACAACCTCGATCTGGCCCTGGCGCACGCCGAGGCCGATCCGGAAACCATCATCGAAGGCGTCCGGGCGGTCCGGGACCAGGCCCTGGACGTGCTGGCCCGCCTGGGCTTCCCGCGCCGCGACGACCGGGGCGCCCGGTTCGACCCGGTCCGGCACGAGGCCGTCGCCTCCCGGCCCGACCCCAGGGCCGAGGCCGACGTGGTGGCCGAAGTCGTCCGGCCCGCCTACGGTGAAGGGGACCACCAGCTGCGGCCGGCGCAGGTGGTGGTGGCCAGGCCGGGCTGATGGCCGACGGCGAGGACTTCTACCAGATCCTGGGCGTGCCGAGGGACGCCAGCCAGGAGGACATCCAGCGCGAATACCGCAAGCTGGCCCGGACCTACCACCCGGACGTCAACCACGACCCAGGGGCCGAGGACCGGTTCAAGGAGGCCTCCGAGGCCTATGACGTCCTGTCCGACCCGGAGACGCGGCGCCGGTACGACGCCTTCGGGCGCGACTTCCGCCAGGTTCCCGAGGGTGTGGACCCGGAGACGTGGCGGCGGGCCCAGGCCGGCGCCAGAGCCCGGGCCGGCGCTGGTGCCGGGGCGGGGGCCGGTCCCGGCGGGTTCAGCTTCAGCGAAGGCGACATCGACCTCGACGACCTGCTCGGCGGGCTGTTCGGCAGCCGGTTCGGCGGCCGGGGGTCCCGGCGCGGCTGGGGACCGATCCCGGGCGCCGACCAGGAGGCCGAGATCGAGCTCACCGTCGAGGAGGCCTACCGTGGCGGGCGCAGGTCCGTCACGCTGTCCAGCGACGGCACCCGCCGGTCCTTCGACGTCACGATCCCGGCCGGGGTGACGGACGGGCAGCGGATCCGGCTGGCCGGGCAGGGCGGCCACGGCAGCGACGGGGCGCGCAACGGCGACCTGTACCTGCTCGTGCGGATCGCGTCCCACCCGCGCTACCGCCTCGACGGGCGTGACCTGTTCGTCGAGTTGCGGCTCGCGCCGTGGGAGGCGGCCCTCGGCACGTCGGTCGCCCTGGATACCCCGGGCGGTGAGGTCAAGGTCAAGGTCCCGGGCGGGACGTCGAGCGGCCGGCGGATCCGGCTGGCCGGCCGCGGCCTGCCGAACCCCAAGGGGAAGGCGGGCGACCTGTACGCGGAGGCGAGGATTGTGGTGCCGTCCCGGCTCTCGCGCGCCGAGCGGCGGCTGTTCGAGCAGCTGGCCACCGAATCCGATTTCGACCCGAGGAAGCAGCAGTGAGCTACGTCATGGTCCGCGCCGTGCGGCCCAGCCTTGAGCGGCTGAGCCTGGAGGAGTTCGCCGTGCTGTCGGGCCTGCACCCGGACCTGATCCGCAGGCTGGTCGCCCTCGGGCTCATCGAGGTGCACCGCGACACGGCAGGCGCGCTCTGGATCTCCCGCAGCGAGCTCGCCGAGGTGGCCCGGGTGCAGCGCCTGCGCGCGGGCTTCGCGCTCAACTACGCGGCCGTCGGGCTGGTCACCGACCTGCTCGACCGGATCGCGGTACTCGAAGCGGCCCTACGCGCCGCCCAGCGCCGAGGAAGGTGAACATGGATCCCAGCCAGCTAACGGAGAAATCAGCCGAAGCACTCCACGACGCGCAGACCAAGGCGCTCCGCTTCGGGCACACCGAGGTCGACGGCGAGCACCTGCTGCTGGCACTGCTCGACCAGGCCCAGGGCATCGCTCCCCGGCTGCTGAGCCAGGCCGGCGCCGATCCGGACCGGCTGCGAACGGCGCTTGAGGCCGAGCTCGCGCGGCGCCCGAAGGTCAGCGGCCCAGGCGTGAGCCCGGGAGAGGTCCGCGTCACGCAGCGGCTGTCCCGCCTGCTCGACGCGGCCCAGCAGGAGGCGAACCGGCTCAAGGACGAGTACGTCTCGGTCGAGCACCTGCTCCTGGCGCTGCTCGCCGAAGGGCCGACCACCGCGGCCGGCCGCCTGCTCCAGGCCGACGGCCTGACCCAGGACGGCTTCCTGGAGGCGCTGACCAAGATCCGCGGCAACCAGCGGGTCACCTCCGCTACGCCGGAGGGGGCCTACGAGGCGCTGGCCAAGTACGGCCGGGACCTTGTCGACGATGCGGCCAGCGGCAGGCTCGACCCGGTCATCGGCCGGGACGCCGAGATCAGGCGGGTCATCCAGATCCTGTCCAGGAAGACCAAGAACAACCCGGTCCTGGTCGGCGACCCCGGGGTGGGCAAGACCGCCATCGTGGAGGGCCTGGCCCAGCGGATCGATAGCGGCGACGTACCCGAGGGGCTGCGGGACAAGACGGTCTTCAGCCTCGACATGGGCGCCCTGGTGGCCGGGGCCAAGTACCGCGGCGAGTTCGAGGAGCGGCTCAAGGCCGTCCTGTCCGAGGTCAGGGCCGCGGAAGGACGCATCCTGCTGTTCATCGACGAGCTGCACACGGTCGTGGGCGCGGGCGCCGCCGAGGGAGCGATGGACGCGGGCAACATGCTCAAGCCGATGCTGGCCCGCGGCGAACTCCACCTGATCGGCGCCACGACCCTGGACGAGTACCGCAAGCGCCTGGAGAAGGACGCGGCCCTCGAGCGCCGGTTCCAGCCGGTCATGGTCGACGAGCCGTCGGTGGAGGACGCCGTCTCGATCCTGCGCGGCCTGCGGGAGCGTCTGGAGGTCTTCCACGGGGTGAAGATCGCCGACAGCGCGCTGGTCACCGCGGTCACGCTCAGCCACCGGTACATCTCCGACCGGTTCCTTCCGGACAAGGCGATCGACCTGGTCGACGAGGCCTGCGCGATGATCCGCACCGAGATCGACTCCATGCCGGCCGAACTCGATGAGCTCACCCGCCGGGTCATGCGGCTGGAGATTGAGGAGAACGCGCTGGCCAAGGAGAGGGACCGGGCCAGCAAGGAGCGACTGACCGACCTGCGCAAGGAACTGGCGGACCTGCGGGCCCAGGCCGACGCGCTGCGGGCCCAGTGGGAGGCCGAGCGCCAGGCGCTGCGCCGGGTGCAGGCGCTCCGCGAGGAACTGGAACAGCTGCGGCGGGAGGCCGAGCAGGCCGAGCGCGTCTACGACCTGGACCGGGCGGCGGAACTGCGCCTGGGCAAGATCCCCGAATTGGAGCGGCGGATCGATGCCGAAGAGCAGCGGCTGGCGGCCAAGCAGGGCGGTGCGCGCCTGCTTCGGGAGGTCGTGACCAGCGACGAGATCGCCTCGATCGTCTCCCGCTGGACCGGCATCCCGGTCAGCCGCCTGCAGGAAGGGGAGCGGGAGAAGGTGCTCGGCCTGGATCAGGTCCTGCACGAGCGGATCGTGGGCCAGGACGAGGCCGTCCGGCTGGTCGCCGACGCCATCATCCGGGCCCGTTCGGGGATCAAGGACCCGCGCCGGCCGATCGGGTCGTTCATCTTCCTCGGCCCCACCGGCGTGGGCAAGACCGAGCTAGCCAAGACGCTGGCCGCGGCCCTGTTCGACACCGAGGAGAACATGGTCCGGATCGACATGAGCGAGTACCAGGAGCGGCACACGGTCAGCCGCCTGGTCGGCGCGCCGCCCGGCTACGTGGGCTACGAGGAAGGCGGGCAGCTCACCGAGGCGGTCCGGCGCAAGCCGTACTCGGTCGTGCTGTTCGACGAGGTGGAGAAGGCGCACGCGGACGTGTTCAACACGCTGCTGCAGGTCCTGGACGACGGCCGGCTCACCGACGCGCAGGGCCGCACCGTTGACTTCCGCAACACGGTCATCATCATGACCTCCAACATCGGCTCGGAGTGGCTGACCGCGGACGCGGTGTCGGACGGCGAGATCAAGCCCGACGCGCGCGAGCGCGTGATGGCCGAGATGCGCACGCACTTCCGGCCCGAGTTCCTGAACCGCCTGGACGACATCGTCCTGTTCAAGCCGCTCACCCAGCCCGAGATCGAGCGCATCGTCGACCTCATGATGAACGACCTGCGCGCCAGGGTCAGCGATCGCCGGATGACGCTGGAGATCAGCGACGAGGCCCGCCGCTTCATCGCCCAGCAGGGCTTCGACCCGATCTACGGCGCGCGGCCGCTGCGCAGGTTCATCAGCCGGGAGGTCGAGACCCGGATCGGGCGCGCCCTGCTGGCCGGCGACGTCCTCGACGGCGCGGTCATCCGCGTCGGATACGCCGACGGCGAGCTTACCGTCGGCTACGAGAATCCCGCCCACGAGAACGCCGCCTGACCCATGGCCTCCCCAGCAGCGCCCGCTG
>Ga0265338_10006309_pt1 | contig 15157 bp, 17 predicted proteins | sample 42126metaG_FD_193579 | JGI IMG/M metagenome (GOLD analysis project Ga0265338, IMG submission 193579) | Rhizosphere microbial communities from Carex aquatilis grown in University of Washington, Seatle, WA, United States - 4-21-26 metaG | ecosystem: Host-associated > Plants > Roots > Rhizosphere... | reverse complement strand
GATTGGAAAAAATCACCGCTGCGCAAGGCCACAAAAGCGGACAGGCCCAGGAGGTCGGTCTGGGATTTCACGTTTTTGAGCACGCAATTCTGGATGCCGATGATTTGGGTGTGATTGTTCCGTTGGTTGTTCAAATCAATGTATTTGGCCGTGCCGATGGATACGTTCAGCACGTCAATGCCGGTGAACGCGAGGCCGGTTTGTTTGGTGAATGACGGACCGGCATGGGCGCCGGTTTTTTTCAAAGGCACCGCCAGGCCGAGGGAGAAGATATTCGTACGTCCGGCCTGATTTTTCACCACGTCAACCTCGCCGAGATTGAATCGCATCAGCGTGATGTGTAATTCGTGTCGGGCGAGCGCGGCGGGGTCGTATTCCGCGTGGAGTTCCCGGATGTTCAGGAACGGGGTGCCGGCGAAATCCGGCGGATTATAGAGCCGGAGATTTTGAATCGTTACGGTCGGTTCCGCCAGGCCGATGGAAAAGCTTCCAATCTCCGCGTCCATGCCGGTCTGGGCGCGAATCTGGTGTTCGAGATAGACCCGCAAAATCGCATTGCGCGCCAGCAACAGGATGACCACGAGGGCCACCGTCAGGATGACCAGCCGGAACAGCCATTTGATGGTGAATTTAAACATTTACGATATGCGATTTTCGAGCCGTATCGAATGACGTATCAAATCGTAAATCGTAAATCCAAAATCGTAAATCACAATGCCACGTCTTCGGGCCGTACTTCCAGGCATTCGTCCTGGTCCTCCCAGATGATGGTCGGATAGAGATTCAGCAGTTTCGGCGCGAGTTCGTGACCGGCCCGCGAGAGAAAACCCTCGGCTTCCTTCGCCGCGTTCTCATAGGCGGCGTCATAGTTGCCGACGCGGCGGCGCTGGCGGTCGTCCCAATGCGCGACGGCGTGGACGGGTTCGTATTGTTTCGCCCAAGTGTCGAGTTCGGTGCGCACGTCGGCGGCGACGTCGTCGAACGGCACGAGGGTTTCGTTGCAGTGCTGGCAGATGAGGCCGGATTCGCGCACGTCGCGGGTCAGCAACGGCAGAAACGGGGCGCGGCAGCAGGGTGATTCCGCGTAGGCCGCCGGCGGCGTGGCCAGCCGTTTGAACCAGATTTGGCGGTTGTGCGCCTGTTGCGCCCCCAAGCGGTACGCGCCCACGAGCGGATGCGACAGCCGCCATGCCTTGCCCTCGAGCTGGCCAAGGGTTTGCGCCAGCCAGCGGGCCAGGGTGAGATCGTCCCATTCCTGAAACAGCCGGCCATATTCCTGCCAGAGGCGGTCCAGCGGTGCATCGGATTCAAATGCCATCGCCCGCAGGATGGCGCGGGAAAAAAGCTTTGTCGAGCGGCGTTGCAACCGGCACACTGCCGGTTCAGCATGGGCCGCCAATACCGGCGAAATCCCCGGCGCCCGTTGACGCGGCGGCGCTCAAATCATGAACATTTTGGCCCCGGGATTGTCTGTTTACTGCCCGGGACGAGATGTTTGGATGACAGTTTGCAAAACGAGAACAGATGGTTTTGGAACGTAAGATGTTTGGAATGGAACGGTTACGAGGGAAATGTTTTCTCCGCCGGCGCGACCGTAAATTGAGTTGGGTACCGGTCACCGCCGGGTTTTGCCTGCTCCTGCTGTGGCTGGCGGTGACGCCGGCGCCGGCGGCAAGTTTTACCGCTTCGCTGGACAACGACACGCTGACACTCGGCCAGAGCGCAACGCTGTCACTCACCTTCGAAGGCGGCCAGCCCAGAAACGTGCCGACGCCGGGCGTCCCGGGTCTGCAATTCAGCCAGGCGGGCACCTCACAGAATGTCAGTTGGGTGAACGGCTCGATGAGTTCAACCGTCACGGTGGCCTTCTCCGTCACGCCGCAGCGCACGGGTGAATTCGCCATCCCGGCCATGTCGGTTGACGTGGACGGCCAACAGCTGACCTGCCCCCCCTTGTCGTTGAAGGTGGTGCAACCCGGCGCGGCGTCAGCGGCCCAAATCAATTCCGGTTCGCAGTTGGCGTTCGCGAAACTGACGTTGCCCGGAGACAAGGTGTATAATGGAGAAGTAGTCACCGCCGATTTGCAGCTTTACTACCGCCAGGACACCCAGCTCACGCAGCAACCCCAACTCACGGGTGTGAATGCCGATGGTTTTACGGTCGGGAAAATTGCCGCCAGCGGGCAAAGCCAGGCGCAAATTGGCAACACCAGCTACAACGTCATCAACGCAAAAATTCCGCTGACCGCGACCAGGACCGGTCAGCTCAACGCCGGCCCCGTTACCGTTAATCTGGTGCTGGCGATGCCGTCCAACAATCGTGCCAACGACTCGTTCTTCCGGCAGTTTGGCATGCGCGACCCCTTGGGAAATTTTGATTATCAGCAAAAGCAGGTTTCGCTGGCCACCGAAACTCTGACTGTCCAATCGCTGCCGCTGCCGGCGGAAAATCTGCCGCCGAATTTTAATGGTGCGATTGGCGAATACACGATGAGTGTCACCGCCGGGCCGACGAACGTCACCGTTGGCGATCCCATCACCGTGCGCATCCAGATTTCCGGCCGCGGTGATCTGGGCTCACTCACTCTGCCGGAACAACCTGCTTGGCATGACTTTACGGTTTATCCGCCTACTGCCAAGGTGACGACGACCGACCCGCTCGGGTTGCAGGGCGCGAAGACGTTCGAACAAATTGTCGCGCCGCAAAACGCCGACGTGCACGAATTGCCGCCCTTTTCGTTCAGCTATTTTGACCCGGACGCCGGCAGTTATCGGACACTCACGGAACCGTCCGTGCCGCTGGCCGTGCGCTCCGCCGGAGCGACGCCGGTGCCGACCATTGCCGCCACGCAGACCCCCAACACGGAAAACCCGGCCCGGCCGGCGGACATTTTGCCAATCAAGGATGAACTGGGCGTGTTGGTGTCGGCCGGGCCGCCGCTGGTGACCCGCCCGATGTTGATCGCTCTGCAAGCCGTGCCGGTGCTGGCCTGGCTTGCCGCCTTCGTCTGGCGCCAACGCACGGATCAGCTGGCGAACAATCCGCGCCTGCGACGCCAGCGGCAGGTGGCGCTACGGATCCGCGACGGGCTGGGCGATTTGCGCCGGTTGGCGGCGGAAAACAATTCCAACGAATTTTTCGCCACCCTGTTTCGCCTGTTGCAGGAGCAACTGGGTGAACGGCTCGACTCCCCGGCGTCGTCCATCACGGAAGCGGTGATTGATGAACGGGTGGCGCGGCTGGGCGCGACGGAACCGGAGCTGAACGGTCTGCGCGAGCTGTTTCAGCTTTGCAACCAGGCGCGCTATGCGCCGATCCGCGGGAGCGCGGAATTGAATTCGGTCGTCGGGCAATTTGAAAGGGTCATCCGCCAGCTCCGGGAGTTGAAGGTATGAAAGAACTTTCTCCACTTTCACCGTGTAGGAGACGACGTAAGGAGTCTCTGAATCGTTGCCAATATTATCTTAAGCCTCATTACCCCCGCTCCTGCTGGATTTTAGGTTTGTGGTTTGCTTTGATTTGCGCCGGAAACCTTTTCGCGGCGGAAGCCGCCATCGATTTCAACGCGGCAAACAAACTCTACGCGGAAGGCAAATTTGCCGGCGCGGCCGGGGCTTACGAAAAAATCCTGCAATCCGGCGCCGTGTCGCCGGCGCTGTGGTTCAACTATGGCAACGCGGAATTCAAACTGGGCCAACCGGGCCGCGCCATCGCCGCGTATCGGCGAGCGGAGCTGCTGGCGCCGCGCGACGCGGAAGTGCGCGCGAATCTGGATTTTGCCCGCAAACAGGTGGAAGGTCCGACGTTGCGCGAAAGCCGCTGGCAAGGCTGGCTGGGCACCCTGACGCTCAACGAATGGACGGTGCTCGCCGCCGGTGGCTTCTGGCTGGTCTGCCTCCTGTTCGCCATGCGGCAGCTTCAGCCCGCCTGGCGTCCCCGGTTGCGCGGCCTGACTTTCGGCGTGGTTGCGCTCACCATTCTGTTCTTTGCCGGTCTGGGCGCGGTGGCGGCGATGCATTTTTCAAAAACCACCGCGGTGGTCATCGAACCGGCGGCGACGGCGCGCAGCGGGCCGTTTACCGAGGCCCAGGACGCGTTCCCGGCGCATGACGGCGAGGAACTGGCCGTGCTCGATCGCCGTGATAACTGGCTGCAGGTGACCGATGGTTCCGGCCGCATCGGCTGGCTGCCGGCCAGCCAGGTTGAAATTCTGCCCGGGGCATAACAGGAATTTTGCTTGAACACTGTCCACGGTTTTGTGTCCATCGGTAACCAATCACTTGATAAAAAATGAATACGGGAATCTCAGCCATCAACGATGCGGTCAAGGAGGCCAGCGCCTTCACGCATCCACTGTTCAATGAACTCGGCAAGGTCATCGTCGGCCAGAATTATCTGACCGAACGGCTGGTCATCGGCCTGCTGGCGAACGGCCACGTGCTGCTCGAAGGCGTGCCCGGCCTGGCCAAAACCCTCGCCGTGAAATCGCTCGCCGCCTGCATCCATGTCAAATTCTCGCGGCTGCAATTCACGCCCGACATGCTGCCGGCCGACGTCATCGGCACGCAGATTTACAATCCGCAATCGGGCGGGTTCAGCACGCGCAAAGGGCCCATTTTTGCGAACCTGATCCTGGCGGACGAAATCAATCGCGCGCCCGCCAAGGTGCAAAGCGCGTTGCTGGAAGCGATGCAGGAAAAACAGGTCACCATCGGCGATCAGACGTTCAAACTGGAGGAGCCATTTCTCGTGCTGGCGACGCAAAATCCGATTGAGCAGGAGGGCACCTATCCGCTGCCGGAAGCGCAGGTGGACCGGTTCATGTTGAAATTGAAAATTGGTTATCCGACGCGCGACGAGGAGCGGAAGATTTTGGATATGATGGCCAAAACCTCCGGCACGCCCACTGCGGGCGTGGTGGTGGAGCCGAAGGACATCCTCAAGGCGCGCGAAGTCATCAACGACATTTACGTGGACGACAAGGTGAAAGATTACATCGTGGACCTGGTCTGCGCCACGCGCGAGCCGGACAAGTACAAGATTCCGGTCCGCGACTTCATCCAACTGGGTGCGTCGCCGCGCGCGACCATCAACCTGACGCTGGCGGCCAAGGCTTACGCGTTTCTCAAAGGCCGCGGTTACGTGACGCCGCAGGATGTGAAGAGCATCGGCATGGACGTGTTGCGTCATCGCGTGGCCATCACCTACGAGGCTGAGGCTGAGGAAAAAACCAGCGAAATCATCATCCAGAAAATCTTCGACGAACTGCCGGTGCCGTGATGATTGAAGCTGCAGAAAACGAATTGGTTGTCGTGGGCAGATATCGGCAAACCAGCCGCGAGGTCAGGCTGCGTGCGGATGCCGCTGCTGCCTTGCAGAATTTAATGACTCAAGCCAGCGCCGACGGCGTGGCCATCATTCCCATTTCCGGCTTTCGCACCATCGCGTACCAGGAATCGCTTTTTCAGAAAGCGGTGGCGAAATACGGTTCGGAAAATGCGGCGGTTTGCTGGGTGGCGCGTCCGGGAAATTCGGAACATCACACCGGTTTGGCGGTGGATCTGGGTGATGGGAACGAGCCTGCCTGCGATGTTGAACCGCCATTTGAAGAAACGCACGCGTCCCAATGGCTGCAAGCGAACGCCGCCGGGTTTGGTTTTGAATTGTCCTATCCGCGAAATAATCCGCGCGGCGTTCATTACGAACCCTGGCACTGGCGGTTCGTCGGCACGCCGGAAGCAAAACAGATTTTCTGAAATGATTCCCCGCGAAATTCTCAAAAAAATCCGGCAGATCGAGTTGCGCACGAACCGGCTCGTAACCGAATTGGCGGAGCGCGGCTGTGTGCGAATCCCAACGGGATTCCGTCCCAAAGCCCGGGGTTGCGAGGAACGAGCTACCCTGGGGCATCGCCCTACAAATACCCCCAACCGCAACGCGGTTGTGGCGCTTCCGCTTTCATCGGCCACGCCTGGGATTTGCCACAACCCCTTTGGGGTTGATAATGATTTAATTTTGTTCACCCAGGGTAGCTCCTGCGTCGCAACCCTGGGCTGTCTGCCTGAATCCCGTTGGGATTCGCTGGTGGCTGCGAACTTTGCCCGCGCGAATTCATCTTTCTACATTCAGTGTTCAACGCTTTTCCCCGCATGATTCCCCGCGAGATTCTTAAAAAAATCCGGCAGATCGAGCTGCGCACGAACCGGCTCGTGACCGAAACGCTCGCGGGCCAGTACCACAGCGTCTTCAAGGGCCAGGGTATGAATTTCGATGAGGTGCGCGAATACCAACCTGGCGATGACGTGCGCGCGATTGACTGGAACGTCACGGCGCGGATGAATCATCCGTTCATCAAGAAATTCGTCGAGGAACGCGAATTGACGGTGATGCTGGTGGTGGACGTGAGCGGTTCCGGCCTGTTCGGTTCGCGTGAACAATCCAAGCGCGAACTGGCAGCCGAGATTGCGTCCGTGCTCGCCTTCTCTGCCATCCGCAACAACGACAAGGTGGGCCTGCTGCTGTTCACCGACGAGGTCGAACACTTCATTCCGCCGCGGAAAGGCCGCAGCCATGTGCTGCGCGTCATCCGTGAGGTTTTGTATTTCGAACCGAAACGGCGCGGGACGGACCTGGCGCACGCGCTGGAATTCATGGGCCGGGTTTTGCCGCACAAAGCCATTGTGGCGGTGATTTCAGATTTCATCTCCAATGCCGGCGGCGGGTTGCTGCCGCTGCCGATTCAAACCGCCTTGCGCCAGGCGAATCGCCGCCACGACGTCGTGGCGGTGCACGTGGCGGACCGCTACGAAATGGAGCTGCCCGCCCTGGGCCGGTTGATGTTGGAGGACGCCGAAACGGGCGAAATTGTGGAGGTCAACACCGCCCACGCCGCGAGCCGTGACGCGTTTGCGCTACGCCAGGAAAAACAACACGCCGAGGTTGCACGACAACTGCGTTCGTCGGGCATCGACACCATTCAACTTCACACCGCCGAACCATACTCGGCGGCGCTCGGCCGGTTTTTTGAGAATCGCGAAAAGCGGAGGTTGCGGGGATGAATAGAAGTCCAAAGTCCAAAGTCCAAGGTCCAAAGTTTATGGATTTGCGGATACTTTCCACGATTCTGAAATTGTGCAGCGACACCATGGACCGGGTAGGATTACCGGGAGCGCCGGCATCCTGCCGGCGAGTTCTTCAAACTAACGTGGTGCGACGTGCCGGCAAGATGCCGATGCTCCCAGTGACGACTCGCTGGCGGCGGGTGCCACCAATTGCCTTTTGGAATTTTGATCCAGTATGATTGCCGCGACCAACAACGCTCTTGCGGCTGCCAACGACATCCGTGACATCAAGCCGCCGGTGGCCATTCCGAACGGCTGGGAATGGCTCTGGCTGGCGCTCGGCATCCTCGCGGGAGCGGCACTTTTGATTGCGCTGTGGAAATTGTGGCGATACCGGCAGGCGAATGCGCCCGTGGTGCCCCCGATCCCGGCGCATGTGCGCGCGAGACTAAAGCTCCAGGAAGCGCTCGCCTTCCTGACCCAGCCGAAACCGTTTTGCATCCTGGTCTCCGACACCATTCGCTCCTACCTCGAGGAACAATTTGATTTCCGCGCGCCGGAACGCACCACCGAGGAATTTTTGCACGAGTTGCAGACCACGGATTTGTTGTTGCCGGAACAGAAGGAAAGCCTGGGCCGGTTTCTGGAGAGTTGCGATCTGGTGAAGTTCGCCCGCTACGAACCGGGCGAGCCGGAGTTGCAGGAGCTGCACCATTCCGCCGTCCGATTGGTGGATGAGACGGAACCAGCGGAAGTCCAAAGTCCGGAGCCCAAAGTCCAAAATCAAATGGCGCCCGCATGACCTTCGCTCATCCCTATATTTTGCTGTTGCTGTTGCTGCTGCCGCTGCTGGCGTGGTTGAAAGGACGGCGCGGTTCACCACCGGCATTTCTGTATTCGTCCGTGCGGCTGGTGGAAGGATTGACCCGGGTGCGCCGGTCGCGGTCGGGTGCGTTCCTGGCGGCGTTGCGCTGGCTGGTGCTGGCGCTCTTCATCATCGCGCTGGCCCAGCCGCGTTTGCTGCGAAGCCTGACCACGGTCAAGGCCAGCGGCATTGACATCATGGTGGCGCTCGATATGTCGGGCAGCATGGTCTCGGAGGATTTCGTCGTGGACGGCAAACGGGTGAATCGGTTCCACATGGCGCGGTCGGTGTTGGAAGGGTTCATTGACCAGCGACCGAACGATCGGATCGGGCTGGTCGTTTTTGCGACGCAGGCGTTCATTGCCACACCGTTGACGCTGGACCACGATTTTTTAAGGGAGGATCTGGATCGTCTGGAGATTGACGCCATCAACCCGAACGCGACGGCCATTGGCGACGGCTTGAGCACGGCGCTGAATCAACTGCGGGCGGTGCCGGCGAAGAGCAAAATTGTCATTCTGATGACCGACGGCCAGAACAATTCGGGCAAGGTGGACCCGCTCACGGCGGCGCAGGCGGCGCAGGCGCTGGGGGTGAAGGTTTATACCATTGGCGTCAGCCAGAACGGCATGGCTCCGATGCCGGTTGGCAAAAACCCGTTCACCGGCGAAACGGTTTATCAAATGGAACCGGTGGACGTGGATGAAACCACGTTGAAACAAATCGCCCAGACCACGGGTGGCCAATACTACCGCGCCGACAATGCCGACCGGTTCCAACACATTTACGCGGAAATCAACAAGCTCGAAAAGACGGAGGAAGTCGTCAACAAATTCGCGCAATACACGGAATTGTTTCCGTGGGCGTTATCCCTCGGGCTGGTGTTATTGCTGGCCGAGATCGCTTTAGGCCAGACCCTGTTGCGGAGGCTGCCATGAAGATATTGCCGATTGCCGATTGCCGATTGCCGATTAACGGATCATTTGCCGGATGCCGTCTTGCGCGAGGCTGCCATGATGGCAATCAGGCCGTTGGCTTCTTCGAGCAAGGTGGCCAATTGCTTTGCGGGTATGATTTTGGACTCAATCAACAATTCGAGCCACAATGCCGTTTCGTCGGCTTCTTCTTCAACCGTACCGATTTTGGAGATGAATTCCGCCCGGCTTCGCGCGCGACACGACGCGCGATAATTCGCGGCCACCGAGATTCCGCTGCGAACGATTTGCTTGGCAATGACCCGGCCGGCATCGTCAATTTTTGGAATCGCGCGGGTCAATTTGATGATTCGCAGCGCAAAGGTCTTGGTACGAGCTTTGAGTTCAATCGGGTTCATGGCGTGAAACTACAAATCCAATCGGCAATCGGCAATCGGCAATCGGCAATTGCAAGATGAGATTCGCGCATCCTCAAATTCTCTGGCTGCTGCTGGTGATTCCACCGGCGCTGGCGCTGTTCTTCTGGTGGGCGTCGCGCCGGCGGCAACAATTGCTGGCCCAATTCATTCAAGTGCGGTTGTTGTCGGCGCTGACGGTCGGGATCTCACCGGCACGCCGGAAAATCCGGTCCGGTTGCCTGGTTTTGGCCGTGGCGCTGTTGCTCGTGGCGCTGGCGCGGCCGCAATATGGGTTTGATTTGCAAAAGATCGAACGGCGCGGCCTGGACATCGTGGTGGCCGTGGACACTTCCAAAAGCATGCTGGCCGGGGACATCGCGCCGGACCGGCTCGAACGCGCCAAACTGGCCGCGCTGGATCTGATGCAACAGGCGAAGCCGGACCGGCTCGGCCTGGTGGCGTTTGCCGGCGACGCATTTTTGGAATGTCCATTGACGTTCGACAACACGGCCTTTCAACAGTGCGTTCGGGCCTTGAACGTAAACACGCTGCCGCAAGGCGGCACCGCCATCGCCGCCGCCATCCAGACCGCGCAGACGGCCTTCAAGGAAAACGACCATTTCAAGGTGCTGGTGCTGTTCACCGACGGCGAGGATAACGACGGCGGCGCGTTGGCGGCCGCGCAGACGGCGGGCAAGGCGGGTTTGAAAATTTTCACCATCGGTCTGGGGACGGTTGAGGGCGATCTGTTGCGGATCACGGACGCCAATGGCAACAGCGATTACATCCGCGATGCGGACGGCAATGTCGTGAAATCCCATTTGAACGGGGCGTTGCTCCAGCAAATCGCCGCCGCAACCGGGGGTTTTTATCTGCCGTTGCGCGGGGCGAACACCGTGGAAACACTTTACGCACAAGGCGTGGCCCCGCTGCCCAAGTCCGAAGGCGAGGAACGGCTGGTGCGCCGGTATCACGAGCAATTTAAATGGCCGCTGGCGGCGGCGGTTTTGTTGTTGCTCGCGGAAATGTTTTTGCCGGAACGAAAAAAATCCACCGTCCAAGGTCCACCGTCCGGAGTCAAAGCGCCAGTGGTTGTGGCGCTGGTTGGAATTCTGCTCCTGTCCATGGCCGCCCAGGCGTCGCCAGCGTCGGCGCTGCACGAATACAACGCGGGCGATTACACGAATGCCCTGCAGGAATTTGAGCGGCTGGCGCAGGTGAACACGAACGATTTGCGCCTGGTCTTCAACGCGGGCGCGGCGGCGTATCGCGCAACCAATTTTGAGGCGGCGGCGGCCGATTTTCAGACGGTGACGCTGTCGCCGGATTTGAACCTGCAACAGCAGGCCTATTACAATCTGGGGAACACGTTGTATCGCCAGGGCGAACTCCGGTTCGAGCCCGATACGGAAAGCCTGGACGCGATGGAGGAAACATGGCGGCAAGCGGTCCAGAGTTATGCGCACGCGGCGGAATTAAAAACGAACGATACGGATGCCGCCTACAACCTGGGTTTTGTGAAGCAACAGATTGGCTTGATCGCCGAACTGCGCGAAGCGATGCGCCGGGCCAAAACCGCCGCGGACGACGCGGTGCGCCGCAATGAATATCACCGCGCGTTGGAAATCATGGAAAGCCTGAACAATCCGATTGCCGCCAAAAAATTCCAGGATTACATCAAAAAACTGAAGGACATCGATGCGATTGTTACTCCTGTTCAGCGTTAGCCTGCTCGGGCTGGCCTCGCCAACGGCCCGCGCCCAGTCGTCCGCCGATGATTATTTCAACGGCGGCGCGCAGGCCTACATTTCCAACAACATTCCGCAGGCGTTGGCCTCGGTGAATACCGGGCTGAAACAATATCCCGATGATGTGAAGCTGAAAAAGTTGTACGAGCTATTGAAGCAACAGAGCCAGCAATCATCGCAAAACAATCAGTCATCGCAAAATCAGAACCCGCAATCGCAGTCGAATCCATCGCAACCGCAGAAATCGAACAGCCCGCAGCAGAACCCGCAGGCATCCCAACAAAATTCCCAACCGCAAAACCAGCATCAACCGAATCCGTCCGGCCAGAAAAATGATGAGCCACCAAAACCGGCAACCGAAAAGCCGGACGGCCAAAAACCGGAGAATCAAAACGGGCAAGGTCAGCCGGTGGCAGCCGGTCAAATGACACCGGAAGCCGCGAAGCGGTTGCTGGACGCGCAGAAGGGCGACGAACAGTTTCTGCAACTGAAACCGCAGGGGAAACCGCAGAACGATCAGCAACCCATCAAGGACTGGTAACCCACGGCTGGCTGCCGGCGTGCAGATGAAAGTGCGCAAAGTCCAATCTGGCGGAGGTTGTGACCGGGAATGACGGGCGCTTCCGAGCGGAAATAAACCCGAAAAACGAAGTTAAATTTCTGCGTTAGCGGGGTGCGGCCGTCCCGGCCGCAGCAACGTGGGATGAGTAAGCTGTTGGAAACTATTCTGTGGCTCAAAAGAAGCCGGTGGCTGCGCCCGAGGACGGGCGCACTCCGGGGCGGCCTCAGCCAACCCGCCACCACCGGCAACTTCGGAATTCGGGATAAAATCTCTGGTGCTGTAGGCAGCAATCGGATTTCGTAATCACAAAGGGAAAATGGTTAAACCTTGCCCTCGCATAATTCTCCCGGGTACTAAAGAGGCCAGGACCGGTCAGAACCTATGAGTCATCAAGAGACTTACCGCCATAATGAAGCCTACGCGGAGTTCCTCGCGAACGAATCACCGCATTTTCACGCCAAATACGCGGATTCACTCTGCGTCACCCGGGCCGGGGCGCGGATCCTGGACGTCGGTTGTGGCGTTGGACAGGTCGTTGGCAGCCTGGCCCGGCGCGGCTATGAAGCCTATGGGGTGGACGTGTCGGAACCGAACATTGCCCGGGCCCAAAAGGCCAGCCAGCGCTGTCAACTGTACGACGGCAAGCAGCTGCCGTTTCCCAATGCGTATTTCGCCGCCGCCGGCGCCATTAATGTGCTTGAACACGTTGAAGAACCGGAAGCCTTTATCCACGAACTGGTCCGGGTTGTGGAAATCAACGGGCGGATCATTATTTCCAGCCCCAATTTTTTTCGGGTCATCGGTTATCACGATTACCATCCCAAAATGCGCGGCTGGGCGAACAAGTTTCAAAATTGGCAGCGCCTTCGTGAAAAGCGACGGCAAATGAAAACCGATCCGAAGGCCGTGCGTTTTGATCACATGACCCCGATTGTAAAAGAACCGTTCACGGCCGACGACGACGCCATCGTGGCGACCAATCCGCTGGAAATTGAATTTTTCCTGCGACAATCCGGTTGCGCCGTGGAATCCATTTCCTGCACCGACCGCTACGTGGCCAAGCCGGTGGATTTCGTACTGAATCTCACCCCGCTGCGCTTCCTGATGTTCAATGCATTCGTCGTCGCACGGAAGATTCGTTGACCCGTTCACCTGGAGCTCATCGCCGGATGCACATACAATACGGGATGCAAGCCGTCCAAAACCTGCAAGGTCTGGTTGCAATCGTGTCCGAATGCCGCTGTCGTCTGCCGCTATAGCAGAACCAGCGACTTAAAATCCACCGAATCGGGTTGCTAGGTTGCGAGTCTTCGCCGTTGCCAGCCAAGGGCCACCACGCCGACGGCACCGGCGGCAAACAGAGCAAGGGTGTCTGGCTCCGGAACCGGTGTAATCGAAATCGTCACCGAAAACGAACCGCTGTTGTCCCAGAATACCGCGGGGTTGTCATTGAAGCCCAGGAAGAGCTCCCCGCCGGTGGGAATCGCCTTGTTGAAGGAAGTCCCTACGAATCCCGGTCCATCTCCCGAGATTCCTTCCGGAACCGGCGTCCCGGTTCCAACACCGGTGGTGCCCCCGATCTTTCCGACGAGGCTGTGGCAAACCGTGTTCGGCAACATCTGGTCGGACAGGAATTGCGCTCCCGAATAATCTCCGCCATTCGCATCGCACACCTGGTATGACGACGTGCTGTAATGCACGATACCGGTCGCGGTGATGTCGAGCTGGGAACCCGCCGCCACGTAAATGCCGGTATCAGTCCACGGCACAGTGTCGGGCACAGCCAGGGTGTAAATGTTTTGAGCGATGGCCACCCCGGCACCTTGCAATAACAGGAGTGATGGAATCATGGTGGCGGGTCCGAACCATGGGCGGCGATTGATTTTCATGTTGGTTTTCATAGTCATTTTTGGGTTAAGTGAAGTCGTCGGAGTGACGCCTTCCGAGACGACATTCTATTATGGAACTTACTAATCGTCAATGAGCGATTCATGCTGTCTAATCTGTTTTGCCGGAAAGTCTGCGTGGAATGAAAGGTAACGACCGGCCCCTGGTGGAAGAATAACGCGACACGGAGCACAGAGTGGTGAGACCGGGGCGGTTCGCGATCCGGTTGACAAATGTAATCCCTGGGGTTACTTATTAATCATCGTTTATGAGAACCAGCTGCCGTTTCGCCATGGCGGTCCATGTGCTGGCCGTCCTTGCGTACAAGGAGGGCGACCGCGTCACGTCCGCGTTTCTGGCCGGCAGCGTCAATACCAATCCGGTCATCATCCGGCGGTTGCTGTTGTCCCTGCAACGGGCCAAACTGGTGGACACCTGCAAGGGTGCCGGGTCGGGCTCCCGCCTGAACCGTTCGCCCGGCCGCATTAATCTGGCTGAAGTATACCGGGCGGTTGAAGCAGCCGAGCCTTTCGCCAACCCTTCGGGCAAGCCCAATGCCGCGTGCCCGGTGGGCCATTGCATCCGGGCGGCGCTGGACACGATTTTTGCCTCGGCCGAGAAGGCCCTGGAGCGGGACCTGGCCAAGACCAGTCTGGCCGATGTCATCAACACGGTAAAAGCCTCCGGTGACTGCTGCCGGGAAAAAGCCGTTTGACATTCTATTTTTTTGAACGAGTTTGTAACCATGACTGTTACATACAATGGAAAGGTTGAAGGAATATGAAAGCGACGATTGAAATCAATGAGGCGAATTTCGAGGCCGAAGTCTTGAAGGCCGGCCCGCCGGTGCTGGTGGATTTTTGGGCCGAGTGGTGCGGGCCATGCAAAATGCTTGCTCCCGTGCTCGACGAAATTGCCGGTCAAAATGACCGGGTGAAAGTCGCCAAGGTCAACGTGGATGACCAACCTGCCCTGGCCGCGCGCTTCGGTGTCCGGTCCATTCCGACCCTGCTCTACTTCGCGGGTGGCGAGTTGCGCCATCAAGCGGTGGGCGTGGTGAGCAAAAGGACAATTTTATCCAAACTGGAAGAGCTGGCCGTCAAGGGTTGAAAACCGGAGCGTACCCATGAAAACAACTTTTAATCGTACGGACCGTTCGAGGACCACGAAACTCACCACGCGTCCCGTTCGCCTGACCACACCGCGGTTGTCGCCGCGGGCGGGCTACCGCCGGCGGTCGCCGGTGACCGTGCTTTCCCGCACCACGCTCCCGGTCCGGCCAGTGACGCCGGCGGAACCCGCGTCCCGGGATTGGCCGCACGGCGACGTCTTGCAGCTTTACCTCCGCGAAATCGGCCAGGTGAAACTGCTCACGCCGCAGGAAGAAATCGTGCTCGCGAAACGGATCCGGCGGGGGGACCAGCGGGCGCGCGAACACATGATCAAAGCCAATTTGCGGCTGGTGGTGAAGATTGCCCATGACTATGAGGGAATGGGATTGCCGCTGCTGGACCTCATCAATGAAGGCAACATTGGCCTGATGAAAGGCGTCGAGCGGTTCGATCCCCGGAAAGGGGCCAAGCTTTCCACCTATGCTTCCTGGTGGATCAAGCAGAGCATCAAACGGGCGCTGGCCAACCAGTCCAAGACCATCCGTCTGCCGGTGCATGTGGTGGACAAGGTGGCCCATATCCGGCGGG
>Ga0265338_10006308_pt1 | contig 15158 bp, 46 predicted proteins | sample 42126metaG_FD_193579 | JGI IMG/M metagenome (GOLD analysis project Ga0265338, IMG submission 193579) | Rhizosphere microbial communities from Carex aquatilis grown in University of Washington, Seatle, WA, United States - 4-21-26 metaG | ecosystem: Host-associated > Plants > Roots > Rhizosphere... | reverse complement strand
AATATCTTTTATCTCTATTCTTCCTATTCATACATCACCTTAAAAAAATTCCTTCTCAATATCAAGAATATTTATAAATCTTATTTCACCACTAATGAAATTTTGGAGAACAACATCTACTGATAGAGTATACTCCAGAAAGTCCAAAACCACCCAGTTCACTTTGATAGAAAGTTCAGGGTGGTCTTTTACCGCTACAAGTTCTCCGATACGTATTTCTCTTCCCAAACGGTCCAACATGGAAAGATCCCCAGGTTACTTTAGTAAATCTCGTATCCAAGAAGCTGCATAATTAAGTGGCGTTAGAGAAGCATCTACAGGAGCTGCCTCTGGAACTGCTTCTGGGGTTTTATCTTTATCTTCAGCATCATCATCTTTATCAAACATAGATGAATCAGATTCATCCTTCTTTTCATCTTTCTTAGATGTACTAAAATTTCGTGGTTCATCTGGAGAAGCACCGCCACCACCACCACCTGAACCTTCTCCTTTTCCACCTTCTCCCGCACTACCAGGACCATCACCGCTGGCAACATCACCTGCATCTGTGGTTCCACCAACATTACTTATATTAATAGTTACTGGTGCTTCTTTTCCACCATCACTGTTTGAACCTGTTCCACTATTACCAGAAAGAGTTACATTTACTGTACCTGCACCACCAGTTGAGGCACCACCTGTTGCAGCACCACCAGTACCAGCACCACCAATGCCACTACCAACACCACCTGTAGAAGCACCACCAGGACTTGATCCACCAGTTTCAGTATTTGTTCTTGTGGGGGAAGTTGTATCACCAGTTGAAGCAGCTGGGGCAGGGGGAACCACAGCTGCAGCGGGAGCAGCGACTGGAGCTGCTGGAGCAACAACTGCGGCTGGAGCAGCGACTGGAGCAGGAGCTGGAGTAGCAGCTTCTGGCTTTGCATCTTCTACTTTAGGCTCTTCTTCTTTTTTATCAGTAGCAGTTGGAGCTGCAGACTTAATTAATTCTTTATTAGAATCTTCTTCGGAAACTTTTTCATTTGCTGCGGCTGCGTCAACTCGTGCAATAATCTCTTGCCCATTTTCATCAGTTGTTACAGCCCATGGGCTGGCAACTTCAGCAATTTTTTGAATTACTTGCGATTTAGTAGCTGCATTCTTAATCTCACGAGAAGCATGTTTACCCATCAAACGTTTAAAGCTTGCTGCTTCTGGGCTACCACCAAGAAGTTCTAATACTTCTACGAACAAACCAATATCATTACCAATTGCTTTACGAGCATCAGAGATATTACCATTTATAAATGTTTCAGCAATTTCCTCTGGGGAATAAATACCATCTGTTTCTAGATTTGATTTAGGAGCATTATGCTTTTGTTCCATATCATCTAGATCCATTTGCATATCAGCTTTAGGAGCTAAACTAGCACATGCATAAGTTAACCCACAACCTTCACAAGACATATTATCCTTTTCACCATTACCAAGATCCTTTCCTGGTTGATTACAAACTGGACAATTATCACTTGCGCTAGGACCATCAGCTTTCTTTTCATCCATAACTGGTTTAGCAACTGGAGCCCCTGGCTGTTCCATTCCTGGATCACCTGGGCAAGAACCACAATGAGCTTCTTTCAAAGCAGCCTCTTTACTCGTACCTTCTACAATGTCAGCTTTAAGTACACCAGCTTCCTGGGTTACTTCTTTACGTTCATCAGCTTCACGACCATTGCCTGGAAGTGCTTTCTCAGGATCTTTTGGAAGCTTAAATTTCTCTTCTGTAGGATGTTGGAAATCATGTTCTTTCTCAGGAACTTCGGATTTAAAAAGATCTTTTTCTTTAGCTTCAGCTGGCACTGCATCTTTTGTAAATTCTTTAAAAGCTTTCTGCCAATCTAGTTGGCTATTATCGGGAATAAGTTCAAGTAAAGCTTTCTCAGCTTTCTCACGAGAAGAAGCTACTTCAGCCTTGGCCTTCTCTTTAAGTTCATAAAACATTTCACTAGAGTTTTGTGCTTTATGACCTCGTGCTTCAGCAAGCATTTCAGCAAGAGCATAATCGGAAAGACTAGAAACATCACGTTTATAATCTCGGTTAACAACTTCTTCAGGAGTTGTCCCATCAGCAATAACATCATCAAGGGCAGCTGTCTTGCCCAATAGTCTAGCTTCTTCTACAAGTTTAGCCTGATATTCAGCTTCAATGGCAACTGGATCTAAGTCAGATACGCCTTTAATCCAATCATGAGCTAATACCTTACGCTCAAAATGATCCTGCTTATCTGTTCCCTGAGACTCCATAGCCTCTTTTTCCATCTTATTACCAAGCAATTTATCAAGCCATTTATCCATTGTAATTCTCCTTAAATTTTTCTTCTAAATACTTTAAATTATCAGGTTCAAAAATATGATCCCAGGTACTTTTATCTACGAAAAAACAAATAAAACAAATCCCATTACCGTCAGCATGATTTTCTAAAATATGTCCACACTTGCAAATAAAATCTTTATTCATCTACAGTCAAAGCAAAATCGTTACAATTATCACATACAGTGCAGACATATCCTGTATATTCTACATATCGTGGATGTGATTGAGCTGAGTGACTACACCAACAAATTAAATCTTTACTCATAACCAATCCAAATCGGGTCCATTATTCTCAGCTTCTTCCTGTTCTAAAGCTTTTTGAATTTCAGATTTATTATCTTTTCTTTGATAATCAGTTTTAACCTTATGAATTTTTGTAGAAGGGTCAAAATCTTTGGGAAAGGATTTTCGTATTTTTATGTCATCTCTCATTGTTATTTACTCATAAAATGTAATTAAAACGTAGGACTCCTAATTATACTTCAAAATATTATACTTTTCTACTATTTTTCATTCTTATCTACTAATGATTCTAGATACTCCAGATTATCAATAGGATCATACCTTGTACAGCTGCAGCCAAAAATACTATATTTCGGCTGGATGGGTCCCTTGCAAAAGGGAAAATCCAAGGGATATTTCTGGTGTTTATAAAATCTGTGACCACACTTACAAAGTCTTTTTGCCATTATTGTTATCTACTTTCTTTTCCCACATGTATTCTAAATACTCAAGCTTTGGTAGGGATTTATAAATAATTAAATAAATTATATCATCATTATATAAATAATCAATGTAATCAATTATCTCAGGTTCTTCAATAAGAATATGTCCTCTATTATTCAAGTGATTAAAAAAACGTTTAATACCCATATCAATACTATTTACAATACCAATATGATAAATTGAACGACCACTTATATAATCTAGAGGATCTTGCAAACTTTCTATAAATTTAGAGGGAATTATCACAAATTATTAAAATTTAAACTTTCGTTTTATAATAGCATTCTTACCTACTGGCATTGAAATCACATCATGTACTAAACCAAATTTAGTAGCATCTTCTGAAAAGTAATAGTAATTAAGCCCAGTACTCAACATCTTAAGCCATTCTTTCTGATCAACCTTAGTACGAGAAGCATACCACCTGGACCAGCGTTCAAAATATCTACGATGCAAATCAGCTTCAACATTAATTTGAGGAAGTGTTTGTGTTTCAAATCTAGAAGATCCTGAATGCATCATCAGAATTGTATTCGGATACATCACACGTCTATCCCCAGCCAAGAAAATATCGAAGGCAGCACTCATAGCTTTCCCCAGAGCTATAGTAATAACGGGGGCCTTAGAAGTAATGATAGCATCCACAACCATCTGACCATCTTCTACAGATCCACCAGGAGAATTGATCAAAAGCTTAATGGGCTTTATACTTCTTTGTGACAATGTAGTAAGTGGCAAAACAATTCGTTCAATAACACTCTTATTAATATCATCATTATAAAGAATCGTGCGATCTCGTAAAAGAGCTTTATAGGTTTCGAGACTAAATTCAGCATAAGGATCAAACTGAGGACCTTGTTCTAATTCGTCTTGGGGTTTCATTGTTGCTCCTTTTTTTCTTTCTTCTCCAGCATATATTCCAAATATCTGAGATTATCGGGTTTACAATCTTCTACACTACCATCTACAACATGCCTTGCATGAGGCACCCAAGCTTGCCCACAAATAACACACTTAACATTATACTCATTATATTCTTTTTGATAATTTCTCATATAACTGTTCTAACCATCTTAAATTATCCAACTTGAAATCACCACATATCCTATGTACATTCACTAATGAAGTCTTTAAATTACGATCATGTAGGTAAAGACCTAAACACTCATAACAAGGAGCTGTATCAACTACCTCGCCTTCAGGAGCATGTTTATCTCTTCTATGTCCACACTTGCAAATCCAATCACTTTCCACGATGATTGAGATAATTACATTCGGTGCATCTAAACTCATACTCGCCTATTTGGACCGTGTGACCATTACACAATTGACATCTCTCAGTGGATGATTCCATTAATACTCCTTAGCTTTTTTATCTAGTAAACATCTTTGTTCAAATTCTTCTGTCAAAAGTTTACAATTTGCACAAGATTTAATATGCTCTTCTGGATTTAAGCAAGCAAAACTACCTATCCAACCACAAGTTGGACATTTTACTAAATGTCCATGCAGAGCATCCCAGGATGCGTCACAACCACCATTAGAGCAAGAAACTAAAACTAATTTCTTATGCATTTTTCTCACACCATTCGAGGTATTTTAAGTTATCAATCTTTATATTAGAATTAACGCCAATGCCACATTCCTCAATCTCAAATCTATCTTCCCAATCTGATTCTTTTTCAGAAAAATGTTTCATATCCCTAGCCACATATCCTTTATCAATAGGATTATCTATAAAATACTTTTTCCACTTCTCAGCTTGTTCTCTAGAGTCAAAAACTCCAAGAACATAATTAGCTTCCCACTCATTAAACCAAAGAAGATAAACTTTCATTTAGTTTCCCATTTTTCTTCTAAATACTTTAAGTTATCTTGTCTAAAATCCAAGCATACTAAACCATTGAGAATATGATAACTCGTAACACATGCTCTACATTTATCTGTAAAAAGATTTCCCTTACGATCACTTACCCAATGATCAGAAGCTATATGTCCACAAATACAAAATCTATCATAGGGAATTTTTCTTGCTTCTTTATCTCTTGGTTGGCTCATCCTTTTATCCAAGTCTTTAAAAGTTCAGTACATGGCCCACATAATTTAGTGTAACAGATTAATTTACTATTTTCAAGAAGAGACAGTTCAGAGAAGGAATTATTAGTTACTCGAAGAGCTTTACACTTACCACAAATAAAAGTTGGATTACTGTTATTTACTACAGGTACTTGTTCTATGGGTTTACTTATTGGTCGAAATTTCTTTTTGCCGTACATCGTCTCTCCATTCTAAATACTCCAAATTTCTAAATAAATGTGCGGATCTATTGGGATACAATATCTCATTACTATGATCTCTTAAAGAACAAGCATCACAAAAAACTAATACATATCCATCATATGTAAATTGTCCCATTACTTAAACAATCCTGGATTAATCTTCTTAGCACTATTCGTTGTCCCATCAAAATTCTTATAAAAACTGTAATCACCTGAACGAGCAATTTGTTCCATACCTAGACAATCTCTACCTTTTTGAGTCAATTGAATATCCCAATCTCTTGGTGAAATCTGATAGGATTCATCCAATCGAATCTTTCTAATATGCTCATTTTCTACACGCTGCAACAATCCATCTTCCATAAGCTTATTAATCATTCCTTCAAAAACTTCACTCACATATTTATTCCTTTGAATCTTCTGCCCAGGCCAAATCTCCATACGATTAACAGGATTAGAAATATGCAATGAACCAATCATAATAGCATGATTATAGTTATGTGGTTTCATATCCCCAAATACTGATAGAACATGGTATCGCTGAATACGTCTCATATTAAGCTCCTATCTGCGTCTGTGTAATAATAATACTGCTCAATTCCCCCAATGGAAAAACAGTTATAGTTGTAATATTTCCATTGCAATTAAAAAGCTCTAATACTCCATTGGCATGTGCATAGGTATCTACAGTAAAAGGTTGGGAAATTCCAGTTTTAAAATTAACAACCAAAGTATACTTCATAATTACTCCTTAAGAATAAAGTTCAATATCCTCTTGGTCAAACGTGGTAACAAGCTTCTTGTTCTCATACCCACGCTCAAGCTTACCCGTCTTTTTATTCAAACGTACCTTGGCAATCTTCTGGCCTTTAAATTCAACCTCATAGACCTTTGCTTTCTCATTACCAATTACACGAATAACCTTACCTACTTTACCAGCCCATTTAATTCTAGACCCTGGAGCAGAATAGGTAACTCGCACCTTGCTGCCTTCTCGAATCTTACCATCCCAATTATTCTCTTCTTCATCAGGAAATACTTGGTCAAGTTCAGCTTGAGTAGCCTGTTCTGGATCAAGAACCTCGGTAACAATAAAGCCATCAGTTGGAACTTCCTTTGGTACTGTGTTCTTGGTTTTATTTTCTTGTTTAGGCTCTTCAATGACAGCATCGGCATCAGCAGGAAGAAAAACTGTAGCATCTTCAACTTTAGGGGCTGGAACATGTTGAGCTGTTGATGCAGCTGGAACAGCTACTTGTGGTATGGCTGAGGATGGAACACCCATGAATGCTAATACTTCTTCTACTGTCTTACCCATTTGAGCAGCAAGAGCAACCGCTTGAAAATATTTAGCTCCATTAGCATCCATGCCTTTGCTAGGGGCTACATAATTTGGGTCTGAGGGATCTCGTCTCAATTCTTCCATGCTATTCTCCTTTCTTCTCTACTGGTGCATGAGTAACGACAGTCTTAATATCGCTGACATGATCCAGTTCTTTCTCCACAAAATGCCTTACTTCTTTAATCTCATCTAAGACTTTATCTTTTAAACCATCACAAACATCAAAACTGATTGTAATGGTGAAGCGTTCATGCTTTCCCATTTAAAACTCCTTAATCCCGTTTAGGTAAGGCAACTACACCAAACCATTTATTATTAACAGATACGAGTGTTGGTCCTTCTGTCTTTAATTCGAGATTCTCTTTTAAATATTTATCCATTTCAAAATATCTAGAAAGTCCCTCTGAGTGGCTGAATGGACAAGACACTTTTATATACTCATCATTAGACAATTTAAATTCTACAGCTATTGACTCTATCACTATAAACTCTCCTTACGCTTGTGCTGGAGGAGCTACAACTTCCTGCACAATTACTTCTGGTGTTGGTGTACTATTTACTTGAGCTACTTCAGCAGGTGTAGCTGGGACAATGGCTGGAGCTGCTGCCTTAGCTGCAGCTTCTTCTGCTTCTTTCTGCATTTGTTTAATAACTTCACCAGATGCTTCTGTCATCTCTGCTTCTGTAATAGCACCTTTTTTAATTAGAAGCTGTTGAAGAGCTAGAAGACGAATTTCTTTTCCAGTACTATCCAAACGAATAGCCTGTTGAAAGTTCTGAATAAACTGAACTACCTGCTGTAGTCTTTGCTCTAAGGATTTAAATCCCTCAATGATTGGCTGATCTCTCATGTTACTCTCCTTTAGTGTTCTTAATAACTAAGTCAAACTCTTTTTTTGAAACAAGTTTAATAAAAATATCATTGTTAACCAATTGCCTAGAAAGATATCTTAGTGTTTCGAATCCCTCTTTGGTATTAGGTACAATCATAATAGCCGAATTCTTACTCACAATATACCTCTTATGCTACTGGTGTTTCTGCAGGTGTCTCAACAGTCTGTGTTACTACCTTTGCAGCTTTTAACCAATTGTACAAAGTCGGCAATGAAAGACCATGCTGTTTTGCCAATTCAACCTTATTCACTTCGGTATTCTTTAGTGCCTCTAGTACTGCTGTTTTTGTTGCTTCTGGAATTGAACGTCTTGCCATGTTATTAATTCTCCTTTTTATTTTTAATATATGCTTCTTCAACAATCTCTAGACTATCTAAATCCTTTTCTTCGGAATGATCAATACAAGAAACGTAATACCAACCTTGACCTCTAAGTTTTCCAGGTTCACCACAAGTTTCACATGTTGTTTCAGATTTCTTTTCAGCTGCCATTTCAATCTCATCAATACCTTCTGGATAAGTAGTAAAATCCATTCGAAGAGTACCATATTTCTCTTTTACTTGAGAGAGCCGTGGAGCAAAATCTATATTAAAATCTTCATCATGCTTGTGCTTCTCAACCCAATTGGAAATAACAAGTTCAGCTTTAGCACAAGCTTCTCGTATAATCGGTTCCCATCCATCATTACATTGACAGCCCCAATATATGGAGGTCTGTTTCATATCTTTACCATAATCCCCAAAACAAAAAGGAAAATCTTTAACCAGCTGTTTTTCTAATTCACTTTTCATATTTTGTTAGTTACAGTATGCTCTGATCTATACATAAAATTAAATCGCCAAATTCTAAACCAATAAAAAGTATATCGTCCAACAAAGGTTACAGTTCTTCGTGGATACTTCTTATATAAAAAACTATTTAAAAATTCAAAGCCTATAAAATGTCTCATAATTTTATTAGATTATTTATAATCATTTTTCCAGAAAGGTGATCTGCTTCATGTTGCAATATCCTAGCATCATATTCTGTAAGACGGTATTCTACTTTTTCTCCAGACAAATTATAAGCCTCAATATCTACACCCAAATATCTTTTAACACCCACGGAAACTCCTGGGCAGCTCAGGCATCCTTCACTCAGAATCCCTGTCTCTTTAGTATATCCCTTTATTATAATGTTCGCAACTACTATTATTTTAGTTTTGTTTTCTAAATAAAGAACAGCAAGATTCTTATTTACTCCAATCTGGGGAGCTGCAAGTCCAACCCCATGATAGGATAGCATTGTTTCAACCATATCTCCTGCAAGATCTCCTATACCAGTAAAATCAGTAACAAGCTCAGTTGGCTTATAAAGTATCTTATCTGTGTATAATCTAACTGGTCTTACGCTCATATAAATTCTCCAAATACCTTAAATTATCTAGTTTAAAATTATTACAACTACAAATAAAAGAGTGAGCAGGAATACCATTAACGCTAGGCTCTGCATGTGACATTTTATCGTGGTTGCATTTACAAATCATTCTATCCATTTTTAATCAACCATTCCAAATATTCTAAATTACTAAGGGGCGTATAATTGTAACACCAAAAAGGGGGTTTCTGTGTACAATCTTGACAATAAAAAATTGACGGTTTATTGTCTCTGAATTTAATTTCGGCATGATTAGCAAAGATACAACCACAAATACAAGGACGTTTAATCATAATGAATTATCATCCCTATAAGTTTGAACATTTTCAAGATATTCAAGATTATCCAAAATATCAAATACCACTGAAAAAGTAATCTCTTTAACAATTCCATCATCCACAATTCCATAATCGGAAATTTGATAAAATCTAATAAACTTCTTCTCTAACCCAAACATTGCTGAAGCGACTAATCCCTGGGCTCTTAATGGATGTTCTTTAATAGCATCATACAAAGGACTATTAAAACCTTCAATTAAAACACTACCTGTTGCTCTCGAATTCAATATGCCATAATTATCATCTTCGTAATCTAGGAGCATCATTGCCCACTCAATTATGAATGTTCCTTTAGTAACGGGATCAGTCGCTACTATGGGAGTCTTAAATGAATTATTTGATATTACTCTCATATTGCTTTTCTAAGAATTTTAAATTATCAGGCTTATATTCTTCACATTTACATCTATTGCTATGTCCTGTATCTGTTTCACTAAAATACAAACACGTAAACCATTGAAAATGAGGGTTAGCATTATCTACCAAAGTAGAATGAATTTTAAATTCATGACCACAAGCACAAGGAAAACTATTTTCCAAAGTTGAACAACCTCCAATTACGAGGCTTAAAGTGTGCTACAACAGTTAAGGCAGAAACACAAATAAGAAGTGCTGCAACCTCCATAGAAAAACCCATCCAATTAGAAAAAATTCCAAGGTTAATTAAATTAAAAAAAATCTTTGCCATCTTAAATAAGTATGCGGAAGAAGATACTTGATTCGAATGCCTAACTCTAATTGTCTTCGAAATTTGACGATAGTAACTACTGAATTCAAAGAAAAGTGCAACAACTGCACATGTAATACCAATTAATCTAAGCACTTAATCCCTCTAAAAATTTCAAATTATCTATCCTAAATCGTTCACATTTACAAGACCATGGTGAATCCAATACATCCACATTACAACAAAATGTTCTATCAGTTTCATTACAAATATGGTTAGGTTTTTTATGGGACTTATCAGAACAAACATGATCTGAATCAAAATGACCACAAGTACAAATAAGATCTACAAACTTATATTTTGCCATTTGTTAGATTTTAACCACTTAGTAACTAAAGGCAAATGCTCTTCTAAATATAGCACCAATGTTGAACAGTAGCCAAACATTTCTGGACTCTTATTATAATTATCTTCAATGAAAGTAATCAGATCCTTTGCTGTTACCTTCCATAAGAAATTAACAAAGACTCCTTGTGGCAGAACCAACTTAGCCTGTTCTTCACATAATCCATCTCTTACCAAATTATTATAGAAATTGAATGCAGCATTATAGAAATTATAAAGTTTAGTATAGTAGACATTACAGGTCTTAGAGTCCATAATATTGAGCGTTAGGCCCTCCTGCCCATAGAATTCAGCTGGTAAATAGGCAATCTGGTGATCTTGTTCTTCTAACCGATTTAATGCTCCTAAATGGGCTTCCTGGAGGGCTAGAAACACAAGCAATGGAGCCTTAATCTCAAAGGTAAATTCAACATGATTAAGCACTGCAGGATTATTAGTAAAAATGAATTTAATCACATCTTCATCTGAAACACCTACATAACGAAAGGTATCTAAACGTTCTTTCTCAGATCCTTTAACATAGGGCAGTTTAATACTACCAGAATTTAAAACTCTCTTCATTAGTTTACTCCACAATCATTCTGTGAAAGATCAATAAGTGTTGGATTGTTATTACTATCATTAAACCATAAGAATGCTCGTCCTTTTATAACAAATGCATACACAGGACCAACGGCAATGCCATTGAAAGATGTTACTTTAGAATCTGCATGATTACATAAAACATCATGTTCAACTTTCTGAGATGAACAACCCAAAGTAAATAACAATACACCAAATAAGAATATTTTCCTCATATTTTCTCCTGTTTTCTAGCTGCATTAGCAAGCTTATCACATCTCTCATTATGTTCTTCAGCTGTAATCCTATTGGATGTGTAAAGCCAATCAGTATATTCATAAGCATTTGATGGATACTTATCTTTTCCCTTTGCCATGTTATCCTCTCTTTTTACCATTTTTAATAATTTTATTTATTAGCTTTTGATGGGCTTTTAAGAATTCTTTCTCACTAATTTCAGTCCAAGATCTATTGGCAAAATATAATACTGATTCCGACTCACCATAATGAAATTCAATCTTACTATAATAAGGATCTTCATGAAAACTATCTACAAATAAACGTTCACGTTTAGAACGAATAACCTTCTTATATGTCCAACATTTCCTATTATTTAAACCAGTACTACTAGCAAATTTAAAGCATTTCCCAACTAATGCTTTTGCCCTTGGAACATATTCAATATCACTAATCTTATCACGCAATTCTATAATATGTTTCTCATGCTCATTACAAAGCTTCCTAAGATTATCTATTAACTCGCTCATGCCAATTCCTTATGCTCCAAAATCCACTCCAGATATTCAAGATTATCCTTGGGTGTATATCCTTTACATTTTTCTATAGAATGGTATGCTTCTATACAATAACAATGGCTTGGATAATCATGATGAGGACCACTGCCATAAAAATGTAAACACTCACAATTTCTGCAAGTACTAATATAAGGCATTCTTCTGCTCCAAACACCATTCTAAATATTCCAAGTTATCTGAAGGACTACATGCTTCTATACGAGCTGAAGTACTATGTTCTCCTGTAGGACCATTTGTGTCATTTGGAATCCAATGATACCCTTCAACTCTCCAAGAACCACAAACTCTACAAAAGCTTTTGAACTTCCTGGAGTACATCCAATGTGGTGTCTGCTGCTCAAACATTAACGAGGCAATCTCTTGTGACTCTTACGAGCTTCTGCAACTTTACGAAGCTGCACTTTTTGAACAAGAGCAACAATCAACAAAAGAACAACACTTCCCAACAGGAACAAGTTTTCCATTTTAGTTATCCTCCTTGTAGTTTTTTACTATAAGCCATACTTTTGAGTCTGTAACAAAAATCACCCCCACTATGACATCCTGCCTCAATTAACTCTAACAGGAATATCATAATATATCAATGGCAATTTTAATTATCCAACTAACCTTGCAAGAATTGGACTAATAGCAAAGGTCGTAAGAAGGTACTGAACAAAGCTACCTAAAAACACGCCAAGCGTCCAACCTAATCCAGCCACAAATGCCAACAATGCTGCATGACGAACTGTTAATTTATCCATTATCTTTCTCCTTTATCCTTTTTTCTCTGTCTTACCCCAAACAAAAGCTTTCTTCAAAATCTTATTAAAATGCTGCCCATGACTCTTAGCGGATTTAAATAAGTCGTAATCTGCTTGAGTAGCACCTGGAGCATCATAAGTGCCACCACTAAGAAAACTCACCCTTATAATGCCATTCTTAGCATCAAAACCAATTGCTTTAATGTTAGAACTTACAACTGGTTCCATCTGAATTTCATCCATTGTTTAATAACCTCTCTTCAGCAGCCTTTAATTTAATTGTTAAAGCCTCACCAACCTCATCTGATATTTGGCATTCTTGACCTGCAACAGATAATGCTCCAAGCAAATCATAAATATCATTTAATGTCAAGGCTACATTAATTTCATTCATATCTTATTTCTTGTGTTCTAAAATATAATCTACGACTTGTCCAACTGTTTTAAGATTCTCTGCATCAACATCTGGAATAGAAACCCCTAATTCTTCAAGAGACATAATAAGTTCAACACTATCTAAGGAATCAGCACCAAGATCATTTGAAAGACTTGCAGTTTCTATCACTTCACTTCCATCTACGCCAAGATTATCTACAATGACCTGCTTAACTTGAACAAAAACTTCCTCACGATTCATTTTATATTCTCCTTTTTAATTATAACATGAAAAGAACTAAATGTCAATCCCTAATTTTTAGGGGAATCCTGTAAGCAATTTACCAATGTATTACTACTGGGTGCTACTTCATAACAGTTAATAAGATCAATTCGGCATTGAGCAATCTTCTTATTAGCTGCAGAAGAAGACATTGGTAAGTTAGGTGTACCACACCATACAGCAATTAAGATAAGTATCAATGGGTCCATACTAGCTCCTCTTACTTACCACCCTTCCAATAATCATTAGCTTTTCCACCATCTTCTGCAGGATAAAGAACATGATCAATCAATCCGTACTCTTTAGCTTCTTCAGCAGATAAATAAAAGTTACGTTCACAATCTGCAAGCACTTTCTCATACTTCTGTCCACAATTTTTAGCAAGAATCTTAGTAAGTGATTCCTTACAAAACTGCATTTCTTTAGCCTCAATTACAATATCTGTAGCCTGACCACTAATTCCACCACCACTAATCAGAGGCTGGTGAATCATAATACGGGCATTTGGTAGTGCAAGGCGTTTTCCTTTAGCTCCCGCACTCAATAATACAGCTCCAAAACTCATAGCCATACCCATACAGATAGTTTGAATTGGACTTGTAATGTGACGCATTGTATCAAGAATAGCCAATCCAGCGGAAACTTCTCCTCCTGGAGAATTAATATACATCTGAATCAACTTTCCTGGATCAATAGATTCCAAATATAATAGTTGAGAAATCAAGATATTAGCATCATCAAGACTAATTGCCCCATGATTGCCACCTACGAATAAGATCCTATCTTGCATAAGACGTGACAGCAGATCATACGACACCATGCTACCTGCACCTGGATTCTTTTCTATGACTGTGGGAATAATATTCATCTTGTAGTTTCTCCTTTTTGTTTACTCAAGTATTCGAGGTATTCTAAATTGTTTAAATACACTTTATGTTTACCCTTCTCTGGCTTCTCACTTTCAATTTTAATTGTCTCATTAATAAATATTACATTTGCACCTTCTAAAAATTTCATATCAGAGAATTTTTCAAGTATCCGACCCATATCAAAATCAGATGGATTACCCTTAATAGTAACAATTATAATGTTATCTTTCTTTGGGCTTAATTTTTTAATTCTCTTTATTAGATTTTTCATTTTTCCTTACAAACTTCTGACAATGCTTTCTGCATTTAGGTTCTATTAGCCCATACGACCAGCACTGAGGGTTATGAATCCCTTTAGGATGTTTACAAGCACCACAAGACGTACTATTAAATTTTGGTTGCTTGCTCACTAAGCTGCTCCAAGTATACTAAATTATCTAATTTAAAATGATCACATTCACATCCAGGCATATGACTAAGCCAACCTTCTGTACAAGCCCTATTTGCAGGTTCGTGATAACTAAAAGGATGACCACACGTACAATAAAAATCAGTCATTGTACTTTAACAAAAATTCTGGATTTATACACTTAAATGAAAGACGACCCCGAAGATCCTCATCATACTCATTAACTAAAGGACGTAAAACAACTCCCTCACGATGAACATCTTTATTAAGTAAGCTCTTACCTTTAGAGAACTCAACCATCTCGTCAATAGTGGCTGGTAAAGTATAAGAATCAGCAACTAATGGAACAGCAGTAAGCCCAAGGTATTGAACCAGCTTTAAGAACTCTAAAGAGTTAAAATGAAGACCAGTATCAATATCAAAGACATTGAATATATAGTAACCAAGTTTCTCTAGCTTATACTTATTGCCCTGGACACCTGGACCAAGCAACTCACCCTGCAGTGCAACATTACGATTAAGACTACGCAGCTTATTCTCAAGATCCAGGGCTCGTTCTGTCTTCCAAAAAGAATTACCTTCAGTCTCTTTCATATCTAGATTACGGGAACAAACGCCAAACTCCCCATCAACAAAATGTTCATTACGTCTGAAATACACAGTCATACTGGACCCATCAACCT
>Ga0265338_10006307_pt1 | contig 15159 bp, 13 predicted proteins | sample 42126metaG_FD_193579 | JGI IMG/M metagenome (GOLD analysis project Ga0265338, IMG submission 193579) | Rhizosphere microbial communities from Carex aquatilis grown in University of Washington, Seatle, WA, United States - 4-21-26 metaG | ecosystem: Host-associated > Plants > Roots > Rhizosphere... | reverse complement strand
AGCTCTCGACCGACAGCTCGAACAGGGCGAGGCTGTCGTAGTCCGGCCACAGCTCGCCGAAGTCGGCGATCACCTGGTCGCGGACGACGTCCCAGGCCTGCGCCCTATCGATTATCTCCGTCGCGCGGCCGGACACCGCGAAGCCGTCGTCCTGGTGCGGCGGCGCGACTATCTCGCTGTGCAGCGAGTACCGGCCGTCCCTGCGCAGGTCGCCCAGCTTGGGGCCGGGCAGGATGAGCACGTGCAGCCCCGCGGCGCTGATGACCGGGCACACCGGGTGCACCCGGGGCCCGCCGTCGCGGCGGACCGTGGCGAGGAAGCCGAGGCCGAGGCCGTGCTGGTAGATCTGGCCGCGGCCGGCGGCGGCCAGGGCAGGCTGCTGGCGCGCGAACTCTGTCCAGGTGGTCACGGATCGCACGGTACAACGGGGCACCGACAATCGGCGGACGGCGGCGCGCTCAGCCGGCCCGGATGCCCGCGCACGGCGCATTTTCATGAAGGGTTTCCGTGTTGGGAAGGGTTAGTGGCGCCATGACGCCATTAACCCTTCAGGATCATGGTCTTGCGCCGCGTCGTCGGCGCTCGCCCCTCGGGTTACCCGTTGACCAGGTGGTACATCACGTGCGGCTTGAGCGGGCTGCCGTCGGGAACGCCTGGATGCTCGAAGCGGAGGGACTCGGTCATCCCGATGCGGCGCATCACCGCCTGCGAAGGCACGTTGAGCACGGCGGTCATGGACCACAGCTCGGCCAGGCCCGCCCCGTCGAAGGCGACGTCCCGTGCCGCCCCCGCCGCCTCGGTGGCGTAGCCCTGATGCCAGGCGTGCCTGGCCAGCCGCCAGCCGATCTCCATGCCGCCGCCGCCCGGCACGTCCTCGCGCAGCGGCGCGAGGCCGGCGAAGCCGATGAACTCCCCGGTCTGCCTGACCTCGAGCGCCCACAGCCCGTGACCGTCCCGCTCGAACCGCGCCTCGATCCGGTCGACGAACGCGTCGCTTTCCGCCCTGGTCAACGTGGACGGAAAGAACACCAGTGTCTCCGGGTCCCCGTTCAGCTCCGCGAACGGCGCGCGGTCCTCATCCTTCCACCGGCGCAGGATCAGCCGGTCGGTGCCGAGAGTGTCGAACCGTTGCATGACTCATCACTACCACTACGGCGAGGCCTGCGCCGTGCGCGGCAGCAGCCAGACGAGGCCGAGGCCGAGCGCGGCGATGGCCGCGACGACCGCCACGCTGACGGTCATGGCATGTCCCGCGCCGCGGGATGCCGTCTCGCTGAAGTACACGGTGGTGACCACGGCCGAGCCGATCGCGCCGGCTAGCTGCTGCACCGCGCTCAGCGAGCCGCTCGCGCTGCCGGCCTCGGCCTCGGCGATGTCGCCGATCGCCACGTCGAACAGGCTGGTGAAGCACAGGCCCATGCCCACGCCGAGCACCAGCAGCGACGGTGCCATCAGCCAGGCCGAGGTGTGCACGCCCTCGTTCAGTACCGCCGTCCACAGCCCCGCCGCCCCGGCCAGCGTGACGGCGAGCCCGATGACGACCAGCGACCGGCCGAGCCGGGGGATCAGCGGCCGGCCGAGGAACGAGGCGATGATGATGCCGATCATCATCGGCGCCATGGCGAGCGCCGCGCCGCGGGGCGTGAAGTGCAGCGCGGTCTGCAGGAACAGTGAGATCACGTAGGAGAGCCCGCCCACGGCGGCGAAGAACGCCAGGCCGAGCAGCATGCCCGAGGTGAAGCCCTTGTTCCGGAGCAGGGACGGCAGCAGCAGCGGGTTCGCGGCGGCGCGCTGCCGATGAGCGAACGCGATGAAAGACAACGCTCCGAGCGCCAGTGATACCAGTGGCAGCGCGGTCCACCCGTCGGTGGACCCGGTGATCAGCCCGTAGATCAGCCCGAGCATGGCGCAGCCCAGCAGCCCGGCGCCGAGCCCGTCCAGCGGGGTGGGGTCGCCTGGCCCGTCCGCGGGCAGCAGGCGGGCGGCGGCGGCGAAGCCGATGCCGCCGAGCACGATGTTGATGAGGAACACCGGCCGCCAGCCGAGGCCGGCGATGTCGGCGTTGATGATCACTCCGGCCACGATCGGGCCGAGTACGGCGGAGCCGCCCATGACCGGCCCGAAGGCGGCGAAGGCCCGCGGCAGCTGGTCCCGCGAGAACGAGGCGATCAGCAGCCCCATGCCCTGCGGGATCAGCAGCGCGCCGAAGCCTCCCTGGAGCAGCCGCGCCGCGATGAGCGTCACCGGGTCGGCCGCGAGACCGCAGGCCAGCGAGGCGAGCGTGAAGCCGGCGATGCTGACGAGGAAGACCCGGCGCTTGCCGTAGCGGTCGCCGAGCCGGCCGCCGACGACCAGCAGCACCCCCATGGCCAGGGCGTAACTCGCGCCGAGCCACTTGATCAGCGACTGGCCGCCGCCGATGTCAGCCGCGATCGACGGGGCGGCGATGTTGGTGATGGTGGAGTCCATCAGGTCGAGGACGTCGGCGATCAGCACGATCGCCAGGATGGCGCGCAGCCGCGCGGGCAGCGGCCCGCCGCCGGCCGGCGGCGGGGTGGTGGTGGTTGCGGTCGTCGGGCCGCTACTTGTCTCGTTCATGGTGATTCCTAAGGTTCGTCAACACGTCAGCTTGCTTCGCCTGTCCTCGCGCCTGCTCGCGTGAGACGGGCTGGCGGTCTACCGCGGGGTGGCGGCGATGCCCGCGATGACCGCCTGGAACCCCCAGGCAAGCCGGTCACCGTCGGACACCAGCTGGTCGGCGAGCCGGGCGATCTCCGGGTAGCGGGCGGTATCGGCACCGCGCAGGGCCGCCACCAGGGCGTGGTACTCGTCGTGGGCCTCCGCCCGGCCCGACAGGGCGCCCTGCTCGGCCGCGATCCCGGTCGCGTACAGCATCAGCAGGTCCACGCCCCACGCCGCCTGGTCGTCGGGTACCCCGCCGGCCTTGAGCAGGGTCAGCAGGCACTCGATCAGGCTCAGGTAGTTGGGACCGGACGGCCGGGACGCCATCGCCGACTGGGCCAGCGCGGGGTTGGCGAACAGCACCAGGCTGTAGGACGTCAGCACCGCGGCGAGCCGCTGCCGCCACGGCCCGGCGGCGGTCGCCGGGGTCAGGTCGACCGTGGCGAGGATCTCATCGAGCATCGCCGCGTGCAGGTCCGCGGTGTTGCGCACGTACACGTAGAGCGAGGCCGCGCCGGTGTCCAGCTGCTCCGCCACCCGGCGCATGGTCACCTTCTCCAGGCCGTCGGCGCGCGCGATCGCGAGCGCCGCCTGGATGATCCCGTCCCTGGTCAGCGCGGGCTTCGCCGGGCGCTCCCGGCGGCTCGGGCGTTCATTGCTCGGTGTCATGGCTCCCAGTGTAACGAACATGTTCGCTACGAACAAGCTCGTTACGACCATGTTCGCTACGACCATGTTCGCTGGGGGCAAGTTGGTCGTGACCAGGCACCGGAACGTGCCATTATGCGATTACCGGTAAAAATCGGGTAGCGGTGGGACATGCGGTCAAGTGGAGAGGTCTCTGTGACGAGCGATGAGCCCGGCACTGGCCGCGACGACGCCGACGGCCGCGGCGCGGGCGGCTGGCGGCGCTGGCTGCCCCGGCTGGTCAAGCCCGCGCGGCGCGGCGCGATCCTGCTGATCCTCGTGCTCGTCGTCGAGTACCTGGTGGTCCCCGAACTGGTGGGCGCGAGCAAGGACCTGTACCTGCTCGGCACGATCAACGCCGGCTGGGTCGTCGCGGGCACCGTGCTCGAGGCGGTGTCCCTGTTCTGCTACGCGGTGCTGACTCGGGTCCTGCTGCCGCGGGGCGGCGTCAGGCCGAGCCTGTCCACGCTGTTCAAGATCGACCTGTCCGCCGCCGCGGTCGCGCACGTCATCCCGGCCGGGACGCTGGGCACGGCGGCGCTCGGCTTCAAGCTGTTCACCAGCGAGGGCATCTCGGGCAACGACGCCACGGTGATGATGGCGGCCAAGGGGATCGGCTCCACCGTGGTGCTGAACGTGCTGCTGTGGATTTCCCTGATCATCTCCATCCCGCTAGCGGGATTCCAGCCCATCTACGCGACGGTCGCCATCATCGGGTCGATCGTGCTGGCGCTGGCCGGCCTGCTGGTGTACGGCGTCCTGCACGGGGCCGGGCTGGCCTCCCGGGTGCTGCGGGCCGTCGGCGACAAGATCCCCGGCCTCAGCGGGGAGAAGATCGAGGCGGGCGTCCTCGCGGGAGCGCGGTCGTTCTCGCTGCTGGCCCGCGACAAGCGCGTCATGGCCTGGGCGCTGCTGTGGGCCTCGCTGAACTGGCTGCTCGACGCCGCCTCGCTGTGGTGCTTCGTGGCCGCGTTCGGGCACCTGGCCAACCCGGTCGAGTTGTTCGCCGCTTACGGCATCGCCAACGTGGCGGGCGCCCTCCCGGTGTCGCCTGGCGGGCTCGGCGTGGTCGACTCGATCGCGCCGCTGCTGCTCGTCGGGTTCGGCGTCACCAGGAGCGTGGCGACCCTGGGGGTGCTCGGCTGGCGGCTGGTGAACTTCTGGCTGCCCATCCCCACCGGCGCCGCCGCCTTCGTCTCGCTCCGGATAAAGCCGGGCAACGGCGGCATCAGAGGGGCCTTCTCCGGCTTGCTGGCGTTCGGGAAGCCGACGCCGGATGAGCCTGGGCCGGAGGATGAGCCTAAGCCGGAGGAGTCGAGGCCGGAGGAGGAGCCTAAGCCGGAGGAGCCGAGGCCGGAGGAGCCTGAGCGGAGCGAGCCCGGCTAGCGAGCCAGGGGGCCACCGGGTAGACGGTCACGCCGCCGGCTGAGGTGCCGTGCATGCCGAGCAGGGTGGCGAAGTTGCGCATCCACGGCTCCTCCCACGCCTGCTCGACGATGATCGCGCCCACCCCGGCCGAGCGGACGTAGTCCGCGAACTCCTTGTCTACCTGCCTGGACGGGTGGTCCATCGCCTCGACCTGCGGCGGAAGGGCGCTCTGCGGTGACACCGACGCGTTGATGAAGCCGCCCGCGATCCGGAAGTAGAAGCCGGCGTCGGCCTGGAACAGCATCCCGGCATTGCCCCGGTAGGTGACGATGACGACGATCTCACCGGGACGCAGGTACTGCCGGTACATGCCGTCGGTGATGAACGCCGGGAGCTGGTTCGCCGGCCGCATGGTCGCGGGCGGCTTGAAGCCAAGCGGTACGGGATTGACCGCGCTGTAGACCGTGGGGCTGTCCCACAGGATCGCGGCGACCGCGAGCAGCCCGAGACCCCACCGGGCCGCGAGCAGCAGCCTGCTGCCGCTCGGCATCGCCAGCCACAGGGCCAGGGCGACGGCGAGCACGAGCACGGCGAAGACGATGAACCGGGACGGCTCGGCGCTGCGCGCGAGCGGCAGGCTCCACAGCCCGGCCCACGGCAACGAGACGGGCTGACTGGTACCGATGACCAGCTCGGGGCCGACGGCGAGCGCGATCACGAACGCGAACCCGATGACGAGCAGCCGGGTGACCGGGCGCCGCCAGGTGAGGACGGCGATGCCGAGCAGGACGAGGAGGATCGGCACGCCCACGTAGTCATCGACGCCCGGCCGGCCGACGTGAGCGGAGTAGCTAGCCAGCGAATTCAGCCCGAAGACCTTGTCCGACCAGGGCAGGACCGTGCGGACCAGGTTGAGGAAGAACGCCGGGCGCTGCCTGCTGAACGTGCCCTGGTTATGCCGGAACGCGTAGTACAGGTACGGCGCCGCGACCACCACGGCGCCCGCGTAGGCGACGCCGGTCAGCCAGGCGAGCCGGGCCACCTGGTGCCGGGACGCCCGCCCGGCGACCGCCCAGCCGATCGCCAGGCCGCCCGCCAGCACGGCGGTCATCTCGAAGAAGGCCTCGTTGAACGTATAGAACTCAAGGGCCATCGCGGCGGCCGCCCAGATGACGAACCAGCGGCCGCGCAACGTCCCGTCCCACCAGCGCAGCACCAGGTAGGCCAGGAGCGGGAACACCGCGATCGCCGTCAGGTTCGGCTGGCCCTGCCACTCGTGCAGCACCCCGTACGGGCAGAAGCCGTAGACGCTGCCGGCCAGCAGCGACGGCCAGAACCGGCCGGTCAGCCGCCGCGCCAGCAGGAAGGCCGCGAAGGCGGAAACCGGCGGGATGAGCAGCAGCATGACGTTGTATGACACCAGCACACCGAACGCGGCGGTGACCGGCCACATCAGCAGGTCCACCGCGGGGGTGGTGGACGCCCAGGCCAGGTCGTAGCCGTGCGGCGCGCCGATCTGGCTGGAGTACAGCGGGTTGATGCCGTGCGACACGGCATAGGGCCACCAGCGCATGGACCAGGTATAGAAGTTCGGGTCCGTCCAGTACTGCCGCAGGTTCGGCGTGTTCAGGTGGCGGAGCAGCGGCCACCCGTACCCGGCGGTGAAGGCGGCCAGGTAGGCGGCGAACGCCGCGAGCCCTTCCCACACCGGGCGCCGGACACGGGCGACGGCCAGCCGGAATGTGCGCCCGATGGCGCTGCTGGCCGGCTGGGCCGGTGCCGCCGTGACGCTTGGCGCCTCACCCGCGTGCCGTGTCCCGGAGCCGGTGGCATCCACAAGTCCCCCACAGGTCGCGGCATTCGTGTTGAGCTAGCGTCCAGCTATCCCTTGGCGGACTCTAACCACCCCCTCGGCTTTCATCCCGACTTAGGCCATAAATTAGTAATTGCCTAAGTGGAAATTAGTAATTGCCCGGATGACCGTATTGGCCGGGCGGCCGGCCGGCTCAGGGCCACGCGCGCCGCGGGCAGGAGCATTCGAGGCGACGGTAGCCTCGGCCCGTCGGCCCGATCCTCACCCCAGGCGGGTGATCGGCGCCGCCCCGCGACAGGCTGTGACACAACCCGCACACCCGCCACTTCCGTCGCTTACGGAGGGGGTTACAGTTACCAGTGCTGTACGTAAAGTGAAGAGCAGCCGGCGCGGCACAGTCGCGTCTGGCGCGGGGGGACATCACGCCCAATGGCCACTACTTTCAGTGACTCTTTGATTACAGTTCCGCTCCTACCGCCCCGGCATGTGTCACGCCCACGCCTGCTCGCCGATCTCGACCAGGCCGCGGACCTGCCCTTCACACTGCTCTGCGCCGGCCCCGGGGCCGGCAAGACCGTGCTGCTCACCGAGTGGGCCCAGAATGCCAAGGCCCAGGTCGCGTGGATCACCCCGGGGACAGCGGACGTAGCGCCCCGCCGCTTCTGGAACCTGCTCGAGTCGGCGCTGCCCGAGCTGGACGGCAAGGACCACGGCGGCCCGGGCGCCGGGCCGGAGGCCGGGCCGGAGGCGGTGCTTGACCCGGTGCAGCTGTTGCTCAGCCAAGCACCCGATCCGGCGACTCCGCTTGTCGTCATCATCGACGACGCGCACCTGCTCACCCATCCCGACATCCTGGACGGCCTGGACCGGCTGGCCCGCGGCCGGCACCAGGGGCTGCGGCTGATCCTCGCGGCGCGCAGCGACCCGCTGCTGCCGCTGCACAAGTACCGGCTGGCCGGGCAGATGGCCGAGCTGCGCGCGACCGACCTGGCCATGACGCCGGCCGAGATCAGGGAGGTGCTCGCCGTGCACGGGGTCAGCCTGCCCAAGCGGGAGGTTGACGTGCTCGTCGCGCGCACCGAGGGCTGGGCGGCGGGCGTCCGGCTGTCCGCCATGCGGATGGAGGGCACGGAACGCCCGGGCGACTTCGTCTCGCAGCTCGCGCTCGACGCTGGCAGCATCGGCGAGTACCTGGTCGATGAGGTACTGCAGCGGCTGCCTGACGATCACCGCCGCCTGCTTGTCGAGACGAGCTTCCTTGCCGAGGTGACCGGGCCGCTCGCCGGCGCGGTCACCGGGATGACCGGCTGCGAGGACATGCTCGCGAGCCTCACCAGGGATAACTCCTTCGTCATACCGCTCGACCCGATGCGCACCAGGTACCGCTACCACCAGCTGTTCGGTGAGATCCTCCGCTACCTGTTGCAGCGGCGCGAGGGGCAGGCGGTATGCCAGCTCAAGACACGTGCGGCCGCCTGGTTCGAGCGCGAGGGCGACCTGGGCAGCGCCATGTACTGGGCGGTACAGGCGGACGACGGGCCGCGGGTGGCCAGCCTGCTCGCCAGGGGCGGGCTGGCGCACGCGCTCGTGCACCGGCAGGACCTGTCCGGGCTGCGGCTGCGCGAGCTGGTGCCGGCGCATCCGGCGGAGCCGGCCGAGTCGGCCGAGTCGGCCGAGTCGGCGGTGGCCGCCTTCGCGGTCGAGGCCGCCGTGGCGGCCCCCGAGGCGGCGGCGGCCGAGCTTGACCGCCTGCGGGCGTGGCAGTCCGGCCAGCCGCTGACCGACCGGGACCTGCTGGTCACCTGCGACGTGGCGGAGCTGCTGCTCGGCCAGAAGGCCTGCGACGACCGCGCGGTCGATGGCGCGGCCGCTCACCTGCTCGGCGCACCGGGCGACACGAAGCCGGCCGTCACTCCGGGATTGCGCGCCGCCGTTCTGCTGACCCAGGCCAGCGTCCACCTGTGGCACGGCAGGCACGAGGATGTCGGTGCGCTGCTCGAGGAGGCGATGGCCGAGGCGGCAAGCGACGGCCAGGACGGTCTCGAGCTTGAGGCGCTCAGCATGATGGCCTGCCTGGACAGCCTGTGGTCGCGGGCGAACCGGGCGGACAAGGCGATCCAGCGGGCGCAGGCGATGCGGAAGGCGAAGGGGCTTGGCGCGCCGCCGGCCCTCGAGCTCGCGACCGCGGTGAGCGCCTTGTTCTCCGGCAACCTTGGCGGTCACGCCCGGGCTGTACAGCGGATCGTGCTGAGCGGCGCGGCCGGCGCGGACCCGGCGCTAGAAACGGCTGCCGCGCTAGTGCTCGCCGCCGGCCTGCTTGCCCACGACCAGCGGGCGGAGCCGCGGGCGATCCTGCAGGAGCAAGCCGACCGCGACCTTCCGCCGGCGCTCGGCGCCTACTGCGACGTCATGCTCGCCGACCTGGAGACCTCGTACGGCAGGCCGCGGTCCGCGCTGGCCCGGCTTGAACGCAGCCGCAAGACCAAGTTCGCCCCGGTCGCCGCGCCAGCCGCGGCCCGCGCCCACCTGGCGCTCAGCGACCTGCGCAGCGCCCGGGACTGCGTGCGCGACGTGCTCGCCTCGCCGAGCTCCCAGATCAGCCGGTTCACCTTCGTCGAGGCGCTGCTGTGCGACGCGCGGATCGCGGCGGCGGGCGGGGACGAGGGGCAGGCCCTGGAGATCCTGGCGCATGCCTTCGACGCGGCGCGGGGAGAGGTAGTCCTGCCCTTCCACTGCGCGAGCGCCAGCTTCGCCGGCCTGCTCGCCCGGCATCCCGGCATGGCGGGCCAGTGGCCAGCCGGCGCGGTCGCCGAGGCCCGGGTGACGCAGGTCCTGGTCCCCGCGCAGCGCACCGCCCGCGAGCTGCCCGACCCGCTTACCCCTCGGGAGCTGACCATCTTGCGCCTGCTCGCGACAACCCTGTCAACCGGGGAAATCGCTGACGAGCTGTGCCTGTCGGTGAACACGGTCAAGACCCACCTGGCGGCCATCTACCGCAAGCTGCCGGCCAGCCGCCGCCGGGAGGCCGTGCTGCGGGCACGGGACCTTGAGCTGATCTGACCCAGGCCGCGCCGTGCGCGGCCTCGTTTACCTGCCCTTCACCCGTCGCGAGTGACGACTCCGGGCTGTCCGGCTCGCAGGATTGAAGTCGCCGCACTGAAGAATTGAAGTGCCCGCACTGAAGAACGGTAGAGAATGCGGAGGATGATCTTGTGCCCGCGCCCTATGAGATCCGCGTCGCGGGTCGGCTCGACGAGACGGCGGCCGGGACGCTCGCCGGACTCGACATCTCGACTCGCGGCACGGTCACGGTCATCACTGGCGAGTTCGATCAGGCGGCACTGCACGGCCTGCTTGAACGGATCAGAACACTCGGCCTAGACCTGGTCGAGGCCCGTCGGCTCCACAAGCTGCGAGGCCCGGGTTGACCCCGGAAGGAGTCCTGGTGACCACGCGTAACTATGAGATCAGGGTGGTTGGCTCCATCGGCCCGGCGGCCCGGCAGGCCTTCTCGAGCCTGGGCGTGGACGTGGAGCCGACAAGCACGGTCCTGTCCGGCACCCTCGATCAGGGCAGCCTGCACCAGATGCTGGACCGGGTCCGCGCGCTCGGCCTTGAGCTCGTCGAGGTCCGGCCGGTGCCGCAGGACGCGGACCACGGGAACTACCTGGAGTGATTCACCCGAGACAGGTGATGATGACGGCGGCCCCGCTGGCCCATCGTGCAGTCAGGACTGGATGTCCGGCAGGTCGGCCGGGCGCGAGGAGCGGAGACGACATGGCGTCACTGACTGTCTGGAAGTTCGGCACGCCCTTCGGGGCCGACGCGGCGCTTGAGAAGATGAAACTCCTGCAGGAGCAGCAGCTGATCGTGGTGCGGGACGCGGCGGTGGTCAGCTGGGAGGCGGGCGACGCCGTGCTCGACCGGGTCGCGCCCGAGTTCGCTGGCAGCGGCGCCGAGCTGATCAGCACCAACATGTCCGATGACCAGGAGGCCAGGCTGCGCGCTGCCTTCCAGCAGGAAGACTGAGCGCCAGCCGCTTCCCCGGACGCTGACGGCGTGCTCGCCCAGGCCGCTGGGTTCGCGTTCCTCGCCGCCATCTCGCCGACGGCACGCTGGCTGGCGTGTGAGCCCGGCTACCGCATGACAGTCGGCCTCACCTGAACCAGGTGAGGCCGCCCAGGCTCGCCGGGCATGCGACAGGCACCCCCCGGCGTGCGCTAGGCTTAGCGCAGCACAGCAACGGGCTCGCCGCAGCCCGCCGTGCTGACGGTCCCGCGTAGCTCAATCGGCAGAGCGTCCGGCTGTTAACCGGCAGGTTCCAAGTTCGAGTCTTGGCGCGGGAGCTCAGGAAGTCCGTGCGGTCAGCCCTCTCATCTGCGACAGCGCAGGCGGAGAGGGCTTTTCCATGTCGCAGGGGCGGTGCCGGCTGCTGCGGCGCCCGGGCGGCAGTGGGATGGCCTGGCAGCCGATCGGTAGCGGTGAGCCCGGAGAGCTGTCGGCTGGCGGAGCTAAGCTTTAGTTAGGCCGTGCTTATGGGAGGTGCCCGTGACGGCAGGGCGCGAAGGCGGGACGGCGGGCGCACTGGGCCTGCTGAGGACCTCACATGCCGAGCGCGAGCAGGCGATCGACGTGCTGAAGGCCGCGTTCGTTCAGGGTCGGCTGACCAAGGACGAGTTCGACTTGCGGGTCGGCCAGGTATTGGCGTCACGGACCTACGCGGAGCTGGACGCACTCAGCGCCGACATTCCCGACGGGGTGACCAGCGCCCAGCCGTCGGCCGAGCACACCCGTGAGCCGGGCAAGGTGCTCAGCTTCAAGACAGCGGCGCGCGTTGGCGCGGTCGGTGCCGGCCCGAGCATGGCTTCTGCTGCGGTGATGCTTGTGCAGTCCGGCGAAGTGCCGGGGGTTATCGGCGTGCTGCTCGTGGGCGTGACGGGCTTGGTCGTGGCTGGGCTGCTTGCCGCGCTGCTGATGCTCCTGTCCTGGATCGTGCGCCGCGCGCAGAGGGAGGCCGCGCCGGGACCGCCATCGGGTCCGGCCGGTCTGGCATCCAGGCGCCGGGCGCCGGCCCGGCAGCTGCCGTCGGCCGCGCACGACCCGTTGTATATGGTGAAGCGGCCCGGAACCGCCTGCCTCGCATACGGGTTAGCCCGGTTCAGGGCCGCGGTGACGTTCTGGCCGTGGACAGCCGCTGATTCCAGCGGCGCGGCGTGCTACGCCGTGTGTACCGAGCTGGCCCCGATGGCGTGCCCGGCAAGGTCCGCGAGGGCCACGGCGACGAGCCGGGCGCGCTGGGACGGCCTGGAGCCCGGCTTCGGCGTCAACATGAACCGACCGACGTACTGGCCGTTGCTGAACGTACGCAGTTCCACGTCCTCCTCCGGGAAACCGAACTCGTCGACCGGGTAGTGCCCGTAGCGTGTCATGACCGAGCCGTCCGGCTCTAGGCGCGGCGGCCGTCCAAGCAGCTTCCCGAACTCGAAGCGGCAGTCCGCCAGGTTAAGTATGTCGATGAGCTGCCTACGGACGTGCTCGGTGACGTCGTACGGCGTGCCTGCCTCCTGCGTCAGCACGGCGCTGGCCACGATTTGGTTGAAGTACCCGGCGTCGGCGACGGTGACCGCCTTCAGCCGGCGCGCCCAGGCGGCCATCTGGGACACGGCGACGCCGACCGCGAGCAGCAGTCCGAACGTGGTCACGTCGGCGGAGTGGCTGATGGTGAGGCGGTCGTAGGGCAGGGTGAAGAAGAAGTCGAACCAGACCGCGGCCGACAAGGCGGCGAGCGCGCCGGCCAGCCGGTTCCCGAGGCACGCGACCGCGACGACCGCTACGACGAGCAGCAGCGCGACGTTCGTGTTGGGCCAGCTTCCGCGCCACGGCAGCAGGATCACCGCCAGCGCAAGCGGTCCGAGGACGGCGGCGGCGATGGCCACTGTGTCCCTGGTCAGGTAACGGGTCATGAGACCCACCTTCTCCCGTGAGATATCCCGGTCCTTCCAGCGTGGCACATGGGAACCGCTTGGAGTCAGGGCCGAACGGCATGGAGTCCGTTAGGAACCCCGGCGGCCACGGCGGGCCGGGGTAGCGTCCGGTAACAGAACATTTCTCTTGCTCAAGGAGCCAGGCTGATCGAGTCCGGCGGACGGGACGACTCGGCCGTTAGTCGGGTGGCTTCAGCCGCTCCAGCCGGGTCCAGCCGTCCCAGCCGCGCTCGCGCATCAGGTCCTTGAGCCATACCGCCCGCGGGTCGTACTCGACAGCAAGGGCGTCCAGCAGATTAAACGGCAGGTCGTCGCTCGCCACCTCGCCGGGGAGGACCGCACCGGAGGCGTACGCCTGCTCGGCCATCGCGGCCATGATGTCGGCGACTTCCGCCAAGCGCGGGTCGTCCTTGCGCGCGTCGCTGTCGAAGAGCTCCGACAGCAGCCGGTACAGGCGGACGAGTTGCGGGTTCTCGAGTTCCGCGAGCTTCCAGGGAATGAACTCGCGGACGCGCTCGGGCCACCGGGCCGCAATCAGGATCCACCCGTCCCGTTCGCCTTCCATCATCCGACCCGACACGCCGATCTGCCGGAGCCGGTCGAGATAGTAGGTCACCTCCGACGGGAGCGCCAGGCTGTCCCCGGCGGCGAGCTGAGCGATCTGCTTGCGGCTGGCCGCAAGCCGCTCGATCTCCTCGCGCAGACGGTTGTCGATCCGCTGGACCGCTGCGTCAAAGGCCGGCGCGTCAGCTTCGAGCATCTGCCCGAGCTCCGAGAGCGGCACGCCAGCGTTGGCGAGGGTGCGGATCTTGATGAGAGACACGACCGCCGATGCACCATACCGCCGGTAACCCGAGGCATCCCGCTCCGGTTCGGGCAGGAGCCCGATCTGGTGGTAGTGCCGGACCGCCCGGACGGTGACTCCGGCGTACGCTGCCAGTTGACCGATCGTCAGCATGCTCTGATCCTGCCCCCAAACCGCCTGAACCCGGTCGATGCCGCCTCAGGAGATCCTGCGGCGGTAAAGGATGCCGGCCACCGTGTAGGCAACGGCGAGGATGCCGACGCACCATGCCAGGGCAATCCAGATGCCGGTGCCGACCGGCTGCTGAGCAAATAGTGCCCGGATCGTGTTGACGATGGAGGTCACCGGCTGATGTTCAGCGAAGGCACGCACCGGGGCGGGCATGGTGGCGGTGGGCACGAAAGCTGAGCTGATGAACGGCAGGAAGATCAGCGGGTAGGAGAACGCACTCGCTCCGTCCACGCTTTTGGCAGTGAGGCCCGGAATGACAGCGAGCCAGGTCAACGCCAGAGTGAACAGGACGAGGAGGCCAGCGACCATAAGCCAGGCCAGCGGCCCGGCGCCCGAGCGGAAGCCCATGGCGACGGCGACGGCGATGACGACCACGAGCGAGATCACATTGGCGGCCAGGGAGGTCAGCACGTGCGCCCACAGCACGCCCGGCCGGGCAATCGGCATGGACTGGAATCGCTCGAAGATCCCGCCTTGGATGTCGGTGAAGAGCCGGAAAGCTGTGTAGGAGATGCCCGAGGCGATCGTGATCAGCAAGATGCCGGGCAGCATGTAGTTCACGTACGAGACCGACCCGGTGTTGATCGCGCCGCCGAACACGTAGACGAACAGCAGCATGATCGCGATCGGCGTGATCACGGTCGTGATGATCGTGTCCGGGCTGCGCGTGACATGACGCAGGGTCCGTCCCGTGAGGACGGCGGTATCACTGGCGAAATGCGTGGCCATTGTCACTCTTCCTTACTTCTCGCTCGGCCCGCGCGCGGGATTGTTGCTGTGCTGATCCGCGCCGTCCCGGCCGTCCTCGTCGGCGTGGCCGACAACCGCGAAGAAGACGTCCTCAAGAGAAGGCTGCTTCTCGACGTATTCGACCTTGGCGGGCGGCAGCAGTTGCTTGAGCTCCGCCAGGGTGCCGTTGACGATGATCCGGCCCTGGTGCAGGATCGCGATCCGGTCGGCCAGCTGTTCGGCCTCCTCCAGGTACTGAGTGGTGAGCAGCACGGTCGTCCCTCCGTCGGCCAGTTGCTTCACGGCCTGCCACACCTCGATGCGCGCCTGCGGGTCCAGCCCGGCCGTTGGCTCATCGAGGAAGATGACCGGCGGATTCCCGATCAGGCTCATCGCGATGTCCAGGCGGCGGCGCATGCCGCCCGAGTAAGTCGCGGCCCTCCGGTTGCCCGCCCCGGTCAGCGAGAAGCGCCGCAGCAGGTCATCCGCGATCACGCCAGGATCCTTGAGGTGCCTTAGCCGGGCGATCAGGACAAGGTTCTCCCGCCCGGTGAGGATCTCGTCAACCGCCGCGAACTGCCCGGTGAGACTGATCGACTCGCGCACATCAGCGGCCTGAGCCAGGACATCGAAACCGTCGACCCGCGCCGTCCCCGCGTCGGCCTTCAGCAGCGTGGACAGGATCTTCACTACCGTGGTCTTGCCCGCCCCGTTCGAGCCGAGCAGGGCGAAGATGCTGCCCCGCGCCACCTCGAAGTCCACGCCGCGCAGCACGCGCAGCTCCTTGAAAGACTTCTCCAGGCCCTGCGCGTAGATGACAGGCCCTTGGACCCGATCGGTTGTTGCCGGGATACTCATGA
>Ga0265338_10006306_pt1 | contig 15161 bp, 14 predicted proteins | sample 42126metaG_FD_193579 | JGI IMG/M metagenome (GOLD analysis project Ga0265338, IMG submission 193579) | Rhizosphere microbial communities from Carex aquatilis grown in University of Washington, Seatle, WA, United States - 4-21-26 metaG | ecosystem: Host-associated > Plants > Roots > Rhizosphere... | reverse complement strand
CAGCAGGCTGGGTGGCGCGTCATATAGCCACGGAACCACCCGCATGAGCGCATGATCGACCGCGCCCATTTGTCCGCCCAGCGGCATGGCCAGCAGCATGGCTACGGCGCCGGCCGCGATCATCACCCAGGCCTTGCGAGCGGCTGCAGTTTCGCTTTCCCGCGCAGCGGCCGCAGCTCCGGGGCGGGGAAGCACCGCATCGTAGCCGGCCTTCCGGATGGCTGCGACCAGCTTTTCCGGCGCTGTTGCTGCGGGATCGAATGTGATCCGCGCGCGATGGGCCATCAGGTCCACGCGGGCATCCGCCACACCGGCGGTGGTGCGCAGCGCCTCCTCCACGTGGTGCTGGCAGGCGGCGCACGTCATCCCCACCACTGGCAACGTGATCGATTCTGTTGCGGGCTCCGCCACGTCAGGCTCCGGGCTGGATGGGAGCAGGATGCGCCTTGTAGCCCGCGGTGGCGAGGGCCGCGATGGCCTGGTCGATGGGCGGCGGCTCCTGCGCGGATGCCACGCGCGCGGCGCCCACCTGAACTTCCTTTACTTCAAGCCCGGGAGTTTGCGCCAGCGCCTGGCTGACGCGGCGGACGCATCCGCCGCAATGCATCCCCTCAATGTGCAGCGTGAATTCTGGCATCGCGTGTTCCTCTGCTTTCTAGTTAATGATGATATCCGGCGCGCAAAGATGCATCCAAAGCTGGGAGCGCTCCGGCCATGGACTATGGTAGAGGCATGCTGCAGCGCGAGTTTCCCGCGTCGCCGCTGGTCGGCGTGGGCGCAGTCATCGTGAAAGAAGGCCGCGTTCTCCTGGTGCGGCGCGGCACGGAACCCCTGCGCGGGCGGTGGTCAATTCCGGGCGGTCTGATTGAAGTGGGCGAGATGCTGAGCGAGGCCGTGGTGCGCGAGGCGCGCGAGGAGACGGGCCTCGAAATAGAGCCGGTGGAGCTGGTGGAGCTGCTGGACCGCATTCATCGCGAGGGCGGGCGCGTGCGCTACCACTACGTGATTGCCGACTACCTCTGCCGCGTGACCGGCGGCACGCTCCAAGCTGCATCCGATGCCGATGAAGCCCGCTGGGTGGAGCGCGCCGAGTGGAACAGCCACAGCGCGTTAGCGCTCGAGCCCATCACGGTGCGCGTGATTGAGGCAGCTTGGCAGCGCGCCCAGGCCATTGAAGGAGGCTTTCAATGAGGCCGGCGCGGAAGTTTGCCTGGCTGGCGGCGGTTGTTCTGGCGCTCATGGCGGCCGTGGTCATCGGATTCTACGAGCGGCCGGTGAACTATTTCAACGGGCTGCTGGACCTGCAATTGCATCTGTCCGGCGCGCACAGCCGCTGGACCTCAGTGAACGGCCTCCATATTCACTACTGGGTGCGGGGCGCGGAAGACGGCACCCCCGTGGTGCTGGTGCATGGCCTGGGAGGCCGCAGCGAGGACTGGCACAACCTGGCGCCGTATATGGTCGCCGCAGGCTTCAGGGTTTACATGCCTGACCTGCCCGGCTTCGGTCGCAGCGGCAAGCCAAAGGGCTTCTCCTATTCCATTGCGGACGAAGCCAAAGCGGTCGTCGGCTTCATGGATGCCATCGGGCTGAAGCAGGTGGATCTCGGTGGACATTCCATGGGCGGATGGATCGCGCAACGCATCGCTTTCGAGCATCCCGACCGCGTCCGCAAGCTGATGATTTTTGATAGCGCCGGCATCTCCGACAAACCGGCTTTGAATACCGCTCTCTTTACGCCGACCACTCCGGAAGAGTTGAACCAGCTGGACGCACTCCTTATGCCGCATCCGCCGGAAGTGCCGGCATTCATCGCGCGGGATATCCTGCGCATCTCCAATAACACGGCCTGGATCGTCCATCGAGCCATGGATTCGATGTTGACCGGGAAAGACGTAACCAACAGCGAGCTGCCGCAATTGAAGATGCCGGTTCTGATTGTATGGGGCAGCGAGGACCACATCATCCCGCTTGCGGACGGCGAAAAGATGCATCAACTCATGCCACAATCGCAGTTCGACGTGGTGAACGGTTGCGGTCACCTGGCGCCGGTTCAGTGCGCCGGCCAGATTGGCCCGGTGGTAGACGCGTTTCTGAATCGGTAGCCGGGAAGTTAATCCCTGACAGCGCGCCGTCCACAGACATTCGCTGTATGCTCATGGAATGGTCCGGTTTACGGTGTTGGCTTCGGGGTCAAAGGGCAACTGTACGGTTGTCTCCGGAGGCAATACGCGCATCCTGGTGGATGCGGGCCTGAGCTGCCGCGAGATGTTCCGCCGGATGGAGCAGTCCGGCGAGGATCCCCGCACCCTGGACGCTATTCTGATCACCCACGAACACCAGGACCACGTGAATGGCCTGGCGGTGACGGCGCGCAAGCTGGGAATTCCGGTCTATTTTACTGAGGCCACGCACCGGGAATGGATGCGCTGGGTCACTCCGCGGCGGCGGATGACTTACGCCGAGTGGCTGGAACAATGCCGCAAGCAGGCTGCCGAACGCCGGGCAGAGCCGGCCGGAGACGGGCCTGACTGCGAAGACGCCGAAGCCGGGGAAGTTGTCGCATTGCAGGCGGCTGAAACGCCGGAAGAGCACAGGAACGAGCCGAAGACCGAGAAGCCTGATCCGAGCCGGCTTCCCGCAATCGAGTTCTTTCAGGCGGGCAGGCCGTTCCAGGTGGGCGATATCGCGGTGAGCCCATTCACCATCCCCCACGATGCCGCTGATCCGGTGGGCTTTGTCTTTCGGGCTGAAGGGGTTCGCCTAGCCGTTGCAACCGACCTCGGCTACATCCCGCCCAACGTGAAAGCGCAACTGAAGGGGGTGGACCTGCTCCTTCTGGAGTCGAACCATGACCTGGATATGCTGCGCGACGGGCCCTATCCCTGGCAGGTCAAGCAGCGCGTATTGTCCCGTGTGGGGCATCTCTCCAATGACGCCACCGCCGCGTTTCTTGAGGCCGAATACGACGGCCAGGCCACTTACATCATCCTCGGACATCTGTCTGAAAACAATAATCTTCCTGAGTTGGCGCGGCTGGCGGCGGAGCAGGCTCTGAGTGGGCGGGCCAGCCTGCTGGGCAATCGGCTGCTGGTAGCAGCGCAGCAGGAGCCGTTGGCACCCATCCGGTTCTGAAGAGAAACCATCTCCAGTTTTTGGAATGCGGGGTTACAATAGTAAGTGCAAGGGCATCACTCTATGAGAGGGCGCGGAGGCGCCGGGTCAAGCAAGTCCGGTTTAGTAAAACCTGCTGAACGCCACGAGTGGATGGCGGCTGAACAATTGGGGAGAACAAAGTCCTTGGTTTGCCGCGCCGATTGCGCCATTACGCGCAAGTTGATAACTCGATTCTTTGAAGTGAGTGATTACCATGGCTAGAAGCCAATGCAACGATCACGTAGTAGGCGCCATTCTGGCAAGCTGGCGCTATGACATTTCCGGTATTTCTCCGGAGATGCGCCGCGATTACGAGCAGCACCTGGCCGATTGCGCGCATTGCCGTTCGCGTCTTAAATTCCACCGCAGTCTTGACGTGACCCTGGCCGTCCTGACCTCGCTCGCCGTCCTTTTCTTCCTCTTTGCGCTGGCGGTCGTTAAACACATCAAGCCGTTGGAACACGTGGCCATGAATGTCCTGGGCCTCGACATGTTCGACATGTACCACATGCTTTTGTCTGCCGGGTTTGCCGGACTTATCTTCTCCATCATTGCCCTGGCGCTGGTTTTAACGGCCACGCCCGCGCCAACCTACCTGGGCGGAATCGCGGCGGAACGCGCCAAATCAATTGAGGAACATTTGCCCGAGGCGATCCGGTCGCTGCGATCCAGGTAATCGGCTCCAATCAAAACAGAAACAACTACGGCCTTCCGCGCGGGAGGCCGTAGCTGTTTGGGTGTCCGGTAAAACAGAATCGGCTACTTTGCAATCGGAACCCGCATATCGGCCCCGGTCATCTGTTTTGGCTCCGGAAGCTGGAGAATACTCAGAAGAGTAGGGCTGATGTCGCGCAGGCTGCCGTCATTACGCAGGCGGCAGTGTTCGGCATCCTCGGCCACGTAGATAAACGGCACCGGGTTGGTGGTGTGAGCCGTGTGGGGCCCGCCTGTAACCGGGTCCACCATCAGTTCAGCATTGCCGTGATCCGCGGTGATCAGCCAGCTTCCGTTCCGCTCCTTCACAGCCTTGTAAATGCGGCCAAGCTGCGCGTCCACGGCTTCAACGGCCTTGATGGTCGGCTCCAGCTTGCCGGAGTGGCCCACCATATCTGCGTTGGCAAAATTCACCACGATAAGATCGAAGGCAGTGTCGTTCACGGCCTTCACCACCACATTGCCAATGGCTTCAGCTTTCATCTCCGGCGCCAGATCGTAGGTGGCCACTTTGAGCGATGGAATCATATCGCGGTCCTCGCCGGGGAAGGGCACCTCAATCCCGCCGTTGAAGAAGTACGTTACGTGAGCGAATTTTTCCGTCTCCGCCACGCGCAGGTTACGAAACTGGTGCGCCGCCAGAATGTTGGCCAGGATGTTGTCGAGCGACTCGGGAGGGATCACCACCGGCAGCTCGTAGAGCTTGTCGTACTGCGTCATGCAGAGATAGTGGAGTCCCTTGGGAATCTCGCGGCGGGGAATGATCTCGTCCAGCGCTTCCCAGGCGTCAAGGTTGCGGCCGCCATTCTTGTTCAGGCCGCTTTCCCGCGCCAGCACCCGAGTGATTTGCCGCGCGCGGTCGGCGCGAAAGTTGAAGTTGAGGCACACGTCGTCGTCGCGGATCTGACCGGTGGGCTTGCCGGCGGCGTCAGTCACCACAAACGGAATCAGGAACTCATCGGTGATTCCGTTGTTGTAGTTCTCCTTGATGCGGGCAACGGCATCGTGGTGCGCGCCGCCCTCCGCCTTGCCGCTGACCATCGCGTCAAATGCCTTGCGTTCGCGCTCCCAGCGCTTGTCTCGATCCATGGCGTAGTAGCGGCCGTTCACGCTGGCCAGCTTGCCCACGCCGTACTCGCGCATCTTCTGCTCCAGGGCGGCGATGTAGGCGGCGCCGGAGGTGGGCAGGGTGTCGCGGCCGTCCATGAAGGCGTGGACAAAGACGCGCTCCAGCTTCAAATCCCGCGCGGTGCGCAACAGGGCATAGAGGTGCTCCTGGTGCGAGTGGACGCCGCCGTCGGAGAGCAGGCCGAAGAGGTGAAGCTGACGGCTGTCTTCGCGCGCGCGCAGCATGGCCTGGACAATCGCAGGGTTCTTCTGGAATTCGCCCGTGGCAATCTGCATGTCGATGCGGGTAATGTCCATCTGCACAATGCGGCCGGCGCCGATGTTCAGGTGCCCCACTTCGCTGTTGCCCATCTGCCCGTCCGGCAGGCCGACAAAATGCTCCGAGGCGCGGATCAGCGTGTTGGGAAACTCGCGCAGCAGCTTGTCATAGGAGGGTTTGCGCGCCAGGGCGATGGCGTTGTTGGCGGTTTCGGCGCGGTAGCCCCAGCCGTCGAGGATGGTCAGCACAAGAGGACGTTTAGGCACAGAGAATCTACCCCTGCTTTCAATGGATGACTGCATCCTCAGGATAAACGGCGGGGCGCGCGTCCCATGTGCTGCGCCTCACAGCGTTGATGTGCGGCATTGGGGTGGTGGCGCGTTTGCGTAGAACTGACAACGCACTCAGAGCGGGTCTGCTCTTTCTAATGCGGTTTTTTCCGCAGGACCCAGGTGGTCATCGAGCGCAGATTTTGTACAACGGTCGTTTTCACGGGGTCGGCTAATTCAGCGCCTAACCGTTCGGTGAGCGAGCCGAGCAGTGCGTCGTCCACGAGATACCGCTCCGAACCATCCGGCGATTTGTAGCGACGTCCTTCGATGTGCTCGATCTGACTCTCCATTCCAATTGAAGATCCGAGGCGGGAGAAGAAGAGGCCGCCGGGCTTCAAGACCCGCCACGCTCCGTGCAGCATGGATTCGAAGTGCGCGTCGTCGCGTGCAAAATGGAGGACGGTATTGCAGATGACCACATTCGCGAACGCATCGTCGAAGGACATGTTTTCAACGGATTCGACTTTGAAATTCGACTCCGAAAGCGCGGGCGAGTACATGCGGGCGAGGGCGCGGACGCTCTCTACCGCCTGCACTTCCGGGTCAATGGCGTAAACTTCGTACCCTTCACTGAGGAAGTAAACGAGATTTCGGCCGGAACCGCATCCGGCGTCCAGGATTCGCATTCCGGGTGTGATGCGGCCTTTCAGAAGCTGGTCAAAGAGATAGATGTCGATCTGGCCGAATTGCTCCTGAATAGTGGTTACGGGCATTTCACAAACCTAGCAAAGTGGTTGTGATTGCGCCAAGCGTTTTGTCAAACCCGGACGCGCCGGTGCCGGTCACTCTCCCGCTGATATCATGAGATGGTAAGCCTCGCGGGTGCTACCGCCACGCGTGGGCGGATAGCTCAGTTGGTTAGAGCGCCTGCCTTACAAGCAGGAAGTCGGGGGTTCGAGTCCCTCTCTGCCCACCATTCCCACAACACGCAAGAGTGGGGAATTTCCCATCGACATATCTTGATATGTTGATAAGATGCCCTTTTCCCGGGAATGCCTCGCCACCGCCACATCAAGATATGTTGATGCGTCTGTGTGGGCGGAAGTCGAGCCCTGAGAGCCGTCCCTGTCGCCGGACCAACCCCGGGGCGCATCTATCTAGTTATGGCAAGAACCGCGGCCGTTCGCTGGGCATTGTGCCTGCTGCTCCTCATTTACGCAGTCCCGCTCTTTTCCTATTCGCTGCTTACCCATGAGCAGCTCATCGATCTCACCTGGGACGATTCCATCGTTCCGCTGCTGCTCAATCGCTATCCGAATCTGACTGCCGCGCAGTTGCAGGAGGCCCGCGCCTACGCCTACGGCGGGTGCGTCATCCAGGACATCGGCTACTACCCGTTTGGCCAGGTTTCGTTCAGCAATCTCACCCATTACGTGCGTCCGGGCGATTTTGTGCTGAATCTCTTCCGCAATGCCCGCAACGCGGATGAACTGGCATTCGCCATCGGCGCCCTCTCGCATTACATCGGCGACTCCTTCGGGCATCCTCTGTCAGTCAATCTGGCGGTACCGGTGGAGTTCCCTCAACTGGAACGTAAATACGGCCACTCGGTCAACTACGCGGAAGGCAGGCACCAGCACGTGCAGACCGAGTTCGCCTTCGACATCAACGAGATTGCCCATCACCGCATGGCGCCGGTCAGTTATTTGCGCCACGTGGGCCTCGGAGTCTCCATGCGTCAGTTGTCGCTGGCCTTCTACCAGACCTACGGATTGTCGGACCAGTTCTCCGGCCACCGGCGCGAGCGGGTGAACTCGGATGCGTATCGATTCGCGGTGCAGAGGTTCATTCCGCGCATTGCCTATGCGGTTACCCTGGTTCATCGCCGCCATGAGCCGGCCGATCCGGATACGCCGGAGGCCCAGGCGCTGCGTACGGAAATCGCCGCCATGGCCAGGGAGAACGAATGGGACAAGTACCGGCACCATGCCGGCATCGGAACCTGGGCTCTGGCCGGTTTGATCTCCATCCTGCCCAAGGTGGGGCCGCTCAAACTGGTTGCCGTTAAGGGCCCGACCATAGACACCGAGGCGGAATACGTCCACAGCGTGGTGGTTTCAGTCGCAGAGCTTCGCTACGCCCTGCGCCGCTTCACCCCTGCTGCCGCGCGGCGGGCAGGATTGCCGGCGGGCGAGCCGTCGCTTCCTGACAGCATTCTCCCGGTGTTCTCGAACGATCCTCATCATCCACTTTCGAACCGCGACCTGGATACCGGCCGGGTGGTGCAACCCGGAGGATACCCGCTTACCGACTCGACGTTCGCCTCGCTGCTCCACACCCTCACGCGCCAGCCGAACGTGCCCATCCCGGCGGGAATCAAGGAAGCCATCGAGGCATACTACTCGGATCTGGACCTCCCCATTACGACAAAAAAGGACCCGCAGCTTTGGGCGGCGGTGCAGGCGGATCTGGCGACGCTCAAGGCCATGCCGACCAGCCCATGGCCGGAAGCATTCCAAACTTACGAGGAAGGCCAGTAGCCTTCACGCCCCGCCACTGAGCCCGCTGGCCGTCTCGCAGATCTGAACCTCGGTTTTTATGCGATGGGGAAGGTGCGTTGGGGCCAGAATTCGTACCACGGAGTGGGATTTCTTAAGATGTGGTACGAAATCGGAGCTTGCTTTTGGCATAACCCACTTTGTTTTCATATTTGGAGCTGCGTTCTTCCCACATCGTGATCCATAGCCGAGGGGGGGAGGGGGGTACCCCCGTCCTAAAAAGCCGAAAGGCCGAATCCACGGTGGTGGATCCGGCCTTACACATCCATATATAGCACGGTCTTTTGAGATCGAGCAAGCAGAGATGGTCTCTGCATCACTGCCCGCACCCTCGTTTTCACAGGACCACCCCACGCTGCTATCATGCGTCCGGCAATTCCTATTCAAGGAGCTCGTCATGATAGCGCCGTCCCGCCGCACTTTTCTCAAATCCGCATCGGCCGCCGCAGCACTGGTTTCGCTTCAACGCCAGAGTTCCTGGTCCCAATCCACGCCCGGCGAGGTGAAGGTTTGGAGCACCTATCGCGACCGCCGTCACGCGCAGTCCGCTCCGCTCAACTGGAAGCCTGCCGGCCAACTTTCGGCGGAAGCCGTGATCCTCGATCCAGGCGCCACACGCCAGGAGATCCTCGGCTTCGGCGCCGCCATGACGGACGCCTCCTGTTACGTCCTGAGCCGGCTCACCCAAGCCGAGCGCGACCAGGTGCTGCACGACATCTTCGACCCATCCGAGATGGCCATGAACGTCTGTCGCACCTCCATCGGCGCCAGCGATTACTCGCGCAAGCTTTACAGCTACGATGAAAGCGACACCCCCGATCCCGAGCTGAAGAAGTTCTCCATCGATTACGACAAGGAGTACATCCTCCCCGTTCTGCGCGAATGCCGCAAACACAATCCGGAGCTGTTCCTGTTCTCTTCGCCCTGGAGCCCTCCCGGCTGGATGAAGCCCGACCACACCATGCTCGGCGGCGCCATGCGCTCCACCAGCTTCGATCCGTACGCGCGCTACTTCGTCAAGTTCCTCGAAGGCTACAAAGCCGAGGGCGTGCTTATTGATGCCGTCACCGTGCAGAACGAGACCGACGCCGAGCAGGCCGGTCGCATGCCCGCATGCACGTGGGCGCAGGAAATCGAGATGGAGTTCGCCGCCCGATACCTGGCACCCGCGATCAAGAAGGCCGGCTTCGACGCCAAGATCTGGCTGCTTGACCACAACTACAGCCTCTGGGGCCGCGCCATCGACGAGCTAAGCGATCCCGCCGTCTACAACGCAGTCGATGGCATTGCGTGGCACGGCTACGTGGGCGAGCCGACGGCGATGACCCGCGTCCACGACGCCTTCCCGCAGAAGAACGCTTACTGGACCGAGGGCGGACCGGACATTACTCAGCCCGACTACCAGACCGACTTCACCAATTGGGTGGGGATGTTCAATGACGTGCTCAACAACTGGGCGCGCTCCATCACCGCATGGAACCTGGCTCTGGACGAACACGGCAAGCCCAACATCGGACCGTTCTCCTGCGGTGGCACCATCACCATCGACAACGGCTCGCACAAGATCACGCAAAGCGGCCAGTACTGGGCGTTCGCGCACTACTGCCGCCACATCAAGCGCGGCGCAAAGGTCTTCGCCACAAACGGCATTGCGCCGGACCCGCGGCACGTGTCGATGACGCACTGCGGCTTCAAGAATCCCGACGGCAAGTATGTGCTGGTGGTGGCCAACCGCGGACCGGAGCGGCAAATGCAAATTGTGCTGGGCGGGAATGGGATTGAGCTGGAGCTGCCGGCGGACTCGGTGCACACGCTGGAGTGGGCGTAAGGGCAGGGAACAGGGATCAGGTGTCAGGGGTCAGTAAACGGAGCCGCCAGCCTGCGTTGAAATGACCTTGCCTTTCCGGATGGATAGCTTGTGCCTGGTCGCGTCGCCAGACCACGTCTTCAGGTTGAAAGCTTGTCGCGGCGCGACTTTCTGCACGTCGAATGGACCGAATGTGATCGGCTTGTGAAGGGCCATGACTCCGAACTTGCCCCCAATAAGAATTCCATAGGCATTTCTGGCATCGATAAAGTACGCAGAGCCATGCCCGATCACGCGCGCCGCTCCGTCCGGCTCGACCAACACTGCCGCTCCCTGCTCCACGCCAATGCCGCGAATTCCAAGTCCCGGCGGAGGCAGCGGTTTTCCATCGGGCTCACTCCCCCGCGCCAGAAACACCAGCAGCCGGCCCATCCGATTGCGCTTTGCAAAATGCGTATCCGTAATGATGCCGCGCAGAACCGGAATGCTGAGAAATCCATGCACCAGCGTGATGCGCGGCCCAAACGGATCGCTCATCGCCAGCGCGCTGCTCAGGTCGGCATCATCCGGCTTGTCCCCCTGCGCCGAATACGCGTACTCGCCCATCACCGCCAGCCCCGCGCTCGTCCCGCCCAGCGGAATCCCACGCGCCACAGCATCGTTCAGCGCCGTCTGCACCGGCGTTCCCATCCAGAAGTTGATGTAATTGGCCTGATCTCCGCCGGCAATGAACAGCGCGCTCGCCTCCGCAATCCTGTGCGCCACCTCCGGATCCAGCGCTGCCTCCCGGCTTGGAATAATCAGCGTGGCCACCGAGTTCAGCTTCGGACACAGCTTGTGAACGTAGGGGTTGTAATCATCGTCGCCCCTGGCCCGCAGAACCAGAAAGTCGCCACCGCCGGCCCGCCCGCACAGCCACTGGAACGCTTCGTCCAGATCGGTCCCGCCGCCCATCAGCGCGTAACCGGCCTTTGCAACGGCGCCGGAAGCAGCCGTCGCATTCCCCACCCGGAAGTACTTGTAGGCATGATCCGCCTGCGCCAGGCAGGGAAGGGAAGCGGCGATCAGGGCCGCTGCTGACGCGCGAAAATGAAATCTATGCCACCCGTTTCCCATACACTTCGACTTCGCTTTCGATGGTCTTCTTTAGTTCGAGCCGCGCTTTCGAGAGGTCGTGCATTTGTTGCAAGTTCATCCAGAACTCAGCGCTGTTGCCGAAAAAACGAGCCAGGCGCAGCGCCGTATCTGGCGTAACGGCTCGCCTGCCTTTCACGATCTCACCAATACGCGTGGCGGGCACGCGAATCTTCATAGCCAGCGCATTCTGCGAAAGCTCGAGAGGACGTAGGAACTCCTCGCGCAGCATCTCGCCGGGATGTGTGGTCACCCTTTGAAGATTCCATCCCGAAGGCGGTCTCTTTATTGCCATTGACCCTCCCCTTTTCAGTGGTAGTCGACGATCTCTACGTTGTGCGCTCCATCCTCTTTCCATTCAAAACAGATCCGGTATTGATTGTTAATCCGAATGCTGTGTTGCCCCGCACGATCGCCTTTCAAGGGTTCCAGACGGTTCCCCGGCGGACTCCTGAGATCGCCCAAAATCGTGGCAGCTTCGATTTGATCAAGTTTGCGTTTTGCGGCGTCCTGAATACTCACCCAGCGGCGGCCCGCGTTACCTTCAAAGAGCTCCCTCGCGTCGTCGTTCTTGAAGCTCTGGATCATCCGCAACCATCATATAACGTGACGCGTCATACGGCAAGCGTATCAAAACTCCATTTCAGATTCCAGCAACCGGGATTCCGAGGTTAACGCATGGGGTTCCCCCCGTCCACGCCGCCGCGAAATCCACACACCCCCGCCCTATAGTGAAAGCTGGCGAATCTTCACGACCCTGCTCAGGCGTGGCTACTCAACGGAGTCCCAAAATCGGCACCCTCCCCTGGGAGGATGAAGCGCCGGCGGAGAACCGCTTCCGGCGTCCGCAGCCCGTCACGCCATCCGGCGCGCGCGTGCTTCCGGGCATGCCGCTGGAGGTGCCGGACGACGACGAAGAGGGACCTCCTCGCCGCCGCCGCCGTTTTGAAGCGCCCTCCGGCCCGTGGTATTTTCCGTCAAGCAAATTCGGCCGCATCCTGCTCACGCTCGCCGCGCTTCTCATCCTCGGCGGCCTGGCCACGTCCGGCATTCTTCTCAAGAACTTTCTTGAGCGCGATCCGCGCTTCCGCATCGCCGGAGTCGAGAACATTCAGGCCGCCGGCCTAAGCGAGGTCTCGCGCCAGGAAATCCTGCCCGTCTTCGGCGCCGATGTCGGCCGCAATATTTTCTTCATCAATCTCAGTGACCGTCGCAGGCAGTTGGAGCAGATTCCCTGGATTGAGCGCGCCACGGTGATGCGCCTTCTGCCCAACCAGATCCGCGTTGTGGTCAAGGAGCGCGCTCCCATCGCATTTGTGCGCCTTGGGTCTGACATCAAGCTGGTGGATGCCAACGGCGCGGTGCTTTCCATGTCGCCTGAGGCCATGACCTCGCGCCACTTCTCGTTCCCTGTCGTCACCGGAATCGATCCGCGCGACCCGCTGGCCTCGCGCCGTGCACGCATGGCCGTCTACCAGCACCTTATCGGCGACCTCGATTCCAACGGCCAGCACCTCTCCAGCCAGATCTCGGAAATTGATTTGATCGACCCCGAAGACGCCAGGGTGTTAATGCCTGAGCAGGGTGCGGACATCCTGGCGCACTTCGGCGACGATCAGTTCCTCCAGCGCTATCAGCGATACAAGGCGCACATCGCGGAGTGGCGGCAGCAGTACCCGCATCTTTCCGCCGTCGACTTGCGCTATGACAGCCAGGTGGTGCTGGAGATGGCGCCGGCAGCCGGCGGCACGCAAGCCGCGGTGAACGCAACAGACGGCAAGCCCGTGGCCAACGCAGCCGTCCCCGCGCCGGAATCGAGTGCGGAAACCGTCAAGCCTTCGCCGGCGGTTCACCAGGCCGCGACCGCAACAGACGCGGACGGGTCAGAGACCGGCAAGTCAAAAACGAACAGCAATGCCGCAAAGAGTGCGGCGCAGAACAGGGCAAGGGAGCACAAGAGACAGGCAGATGCCAGGCACACGGCCGCGCTGCGCCGTGCAAAGAACCACCGCGCCAACGCAGGATCGGGACAGTGAGAACAGGATGAGCCAGAAGCCGGACAACCTGATCGTCGTGCTTGACATTGGCAGCGCCAACACGCGCGTGCTTGTCGCCGATCTGAACGAGGACGTTTTGCGCTATCGCGGCCATGCATCGTTCGATTCCGCCGGCATGCGCAAGGGCATGATCGCCGAACTTGGACCGGCCGTGCGCGTGGTCAAGGCTGCGGTGGAGCACGCTGAGCGCGTGGCCCGCACCAATATAGATGAATGCGTGGTCGGCGTCGGCGGCCCGCACATCCGCGGCCTCAACACCAATGGCGGGTTCGATCTCGGCAGCCGCATGCGCGAGATTACCCGCGAGGATGTGCGCACCGCGGTGGAACGGGCCCGCGCCGTTGAGCGCCCGCCTGACCGCGAGATTCTTCACCTGCTTCCGCGCCAGTTCATCGTTGACGATCAGCCCGGCATCTTCGATCCCATGGGCATGATAGGCGCGCGCCTTGAAGTGGATCTGCACATCGCCACCTGCTCCGGCTCAGCCCTGCAAAGCACCGTTACCTGCGCCAATCGCGCCGGGCTTGAAGTTACCGAGGCGGTGCTCGAGTCCATTTCTGCCGCTGAATCCACACTGTCGGCCGACGAGCGCGAGCTGGGTGTCTGCCTGGTCGATATCGGCGCTCACTCCAGCGACCTGGCGGTCTTCTTTGAGGGTGCGGTTGCGCACACGGGCTCGGTTCCCATCGGCGGCGCGCATTTCACTAACGATCTCGCCGTGGGACTGCAGATGCCGTTGGCCAACGCGGAAAAGTTGAAGCGCCAATATGGCCATGCGGTCGTTACCGCGGTTCCGCAGAATGCCGAGATCGAGATCGCCAATCCGCAGGCGCAGATGCTGAGCCTGCGGTCCGTGGCTGAGATCCTGGAGCCGCGCGCCCGCGAGCTCCTCTATTTCATCCGCGAGAGCCTGCGCCAGGGTGGCGTGGTGGATGCTCTCGGCGCCGGATGCGTACTCACCGGCGGAGGCGCCATGCTCCCCGGAATGCTCGATGTTACTGAAAGTCAGTTGAGGGTGCCCGCGCGTACGGGCATGCCGGTCCGCTTGTCGAATATGCCGGGCGAGATCGCCAACCCGGGATTCGCCACGGCCATTGGCATGCTGTTGTACGCGCATCGAACGCGCGTGACGCGCGCTGCTGAAAGCAACACTCTGCGAGCCAAGCTCAAAGCCATTTTTGCAGCGAGTTTCTAGAAAAGGGTCAGGAGGCGGGAACCAACATGGAGCAAACGACGCAGGCTGGGGAGATACGGATTCAGTTTCACGAGGAGAGTCCGCGAGGCGCTCGAATCAAGGTCATCGGCGTGGGCGGCGGCGGCGGCAATGCGGTCAACCGCATGATCCAGGCGCATATGGAAGGCGTCGAGTTCATCGCCGCCAACACGGACGTGCAGGCCTTGAAGAACTGCCAGGCGCCGATCAAGTTGCAGCTCGGCGTGCGCCTCACCAGCGGCCTCGGAGCCGGCGCCAACCCCGACGTCGGCCGCCGCGCCGCCCTTGAGGATTCTGAAAAAATCATCGAGGCCCTTGAAGGTGCTGACATGGTCTTCGTCACCGCCGGCCTCGGCGGAGGCACCGGTACCGGCGCCGCGCCCGTCATCGCCTCGCTCGCCAGTGAGATGGGCATCCTGACTGTCGCCGTCATCACCAAGCCGTTCGGTTTTGAGGGCAAGCGCCGCATGCAGCAGGCGGAGCGCGGCCTGAAAGAACTGCTGGACAGCGTCGATACCATGATCGTCATCCCCAATGAGAAGCTCCTCGCCGTGGCCAAGGACGCCGGATTTTTCGAGTCGTTCCGCATTGCCGACGACGTGCTTCGCCAGGGCGTGCAGGGCATCAGCGATATCATCACCATCCCCGGAATCATCAATCGCGACTTTGCCGACGTGAAGACCACCATGGCCGGCATGGGCCACGCGGTGATGGGCACCGCCGTGCGCTCCGGCGCGGACCGCGCCGTGGAAGCCGCGCAGGCAGCCATGGCTTCGCCCTTGCTTGAGGCCGGCGCAATCGACGGCGCCCGCGGCATCCTCATCAACATCACCGGCTCCAGCGCGCTCAAGCTCAGCGAGGTC
>Ga0265338_10006305_pt1 | contig 15162 bp, 13 predicted proteins | sample 42126metaG_FD_193579 | JGI IMG/M metagenome (GOLD analysis project Ga0265338, IMG submission 193579) | Rhizosphere microbial communities from Carex aquatilis grown in University of Washington, Seatle, WA, United States - 4-21-26 metaG | ecosystem: Host-associated > Plants > Roots > Rhizosphere... | reverse complement strand
GGAATTCGTGGAGATGCTCGAGCACGCCATGCCGCCAGCCTTCGGCTTCGCCTACGGCGATCGTCTGTTCGCCGCTCTGGCCGGCAAGCCCCTGCGCGAGACCCAGATGTTCCCATTGATGAGGCCGCAGAACGAGAGCAAAGGGAAGGCAGAAGAGAAAGAGACCCGATCAGCGGTCGCTGTCATCAACAAGGGAGCCGGCTTGGAGCCGTGGCAGGAATTGAACACGGTCGCTCATTTAAATGCGGCGTTCGGTGCGCGTCTTGGCAAGGGCCTCTTCACCCAGGATAAGATATTCACCAGGGATGATCAGCCGATCCAGCTCAATATCCGACATGCGATCCTGATCAAGTCAGCTAAGGATAGCGATCAGATAAAGCATATTGTCGCAGATGCGCGCAAAGCCGGCTTGGAGGTGAGCAAATTCACTCGCGAGATGATCACGACGACCAGCGACAAGAAAGTGATCACTGAGACCAAAGCCAAAGAATACGCGGATGTCGAATGTCTGGGAGTCTTGGTCTTCGGGCCCGTCAAGGAAGTCGAGGCCGCCACAAAAGGCACTGAGTTATACTCATAGATGCCTCTTGACTTCTCTGTCCAGGGGAGTAATTTATTGCGCAGACTGCGACTGACGTCCCAACCACGGGATGAATCGCGGGTGCGTGCTATGAAAGACCAAGATTCTGGTAACGGTAGCCCCATTGAGAAGGTTATCTATTTCAAATGTTCCTTCAAGGTCGCGGTGATCCTTATTCTCATCGTGCTCACCGCTGCGGTGAGCGGTTCCATTTCTGTTGACCATTTGATCATGCAGCGCTAGCAGCTGAATCGCCGCACTTATCTCATCGTTAATTCCTGTCACACGGCCCATTCGGGCCTTTTTGTTATTCTTTTCCTGTCCCCAAGTTATCCCCATACAGCATGTGCATAGCAATACACGAAAACCTTGAAGTGGGGTATAATATCCATTAAGTGGGATGAAGTGGTATGGATGAAAATCGTTTGATGCGTCAAAACATTTTCATCGCCCAGAGTCTCGCAAATATACATGATCATCGGCGAATACAGGCACACCATCGACGACAAGAACCGCCTGTCCCTGCCTGCCAAATTCCGCAAGGAGATGGGCAAGAAGGTGATCATCACGCCCGGGCTCGATTCCTGCCTCTTCATCTTCACGGTGAAGGAATGGGAGAAGATCTCGGAGCGGCTGTCGGGGTCCGAAGCGTCGATGCTGCAGTCGGACAACCGCGGATTCAACCGATTCCTCCTCGGCGGAGCGGTCGAAGCCGATGTCGATGCGGCCGGCCGCATGCTCCTCCCCGAGCACGTGCGCGAGCGCGCCAAGCTCAAAGACAAAGTGGTCTTCATCGGCGTGCGCAATCGCGCGGAGCTCTGGGATGAGGCGGCCTGGGAAGCGTATCGCACGAATGTCGAGGGCAAGGCCGATGACTTGGCGGAGAAACTAGGTAAGGCCGGGATGATCTAGCATGCCAAGCGTCCACACAGCGGTTCTTTTACATGAAGTCGTTGAGGTTCTTACAGGGGCCTGGAGGGATGCTTCCGCTCCCAGCTCCCAGCTCCAGGCTTCCAGCTCCTCCCCTTGGTACCTCGACGGCACCTTGGGCGGAGCGGGGCATGCGCTCGCCATCGTGGAATCCTTGAAGGGGCAGGTCAATCTGATCGGCCTCGATCGGGACCAACAGGCCATCGAACGGGCCGCGCTCACATTCAAGGGCTCTTCCGGTCAGATCATCCTTGAGCGCGAGGACTTCCGGAACCTGGACTTGGTCCTCGACCGCCACGGGATCCCGGCTGTCGACATGATCCTGCTCGATCTGGGCATATCGTCCGACGAGCTCGACCATTCCGGCAGGGGATTCTCGTTCATGAGGGATGAGCCCTTGCTCATGACCATGGGAGATCCGGCAGGCTATGCCTTCACGGCCAGAGATATCGTGAACGGCTGGAAGGAGGAGGACATCGCCAATGTCATCTACGCCTACGGCGAAGAGCATTTCGCGAGGAGGATATCCCGAGCCATCGTCGCCTGCCGCGAGAAGAAGCCGATCGAGACGACGATAGAGCTTGCGGAGATTGTGAAGTCGTCTGTCCCCGGATTCTACCGCCGTGGCAAGATCCATCCGGCCACCAAGACTTTCCAGGCGTTGCGCATCGCGGTGAATGACGAATTGGCGGCGCTCCGGGAAGGGCTCGCCAAGGGGTATGCGCGGCTCGCGCCCGGTGGGCGCATGGCAGTCATCTCCTTCCATAGCCTCGAAGACCGAATCGTCAAGAATTTTTACAAAGAGCGGGCCAGTGCCGGAGCGACGCCCATCACCAAGAAGCCCATCCGTCCCTCGTCCCAAGAGATCACTGAGAATCCCCGGTCACGCAGCGCCAAGCTCCGCATCATTCTTAAATCCTAAATTTTACATCATAAATCTGATACACATATGACCAAAGCCATCGCACAGACTTACAACGCCACCACGCCATACCGGGCTTATGTCACGGCCGCTTTGGCCTGCGGCTGCCTCGTCGCCGCCTTTTTGTACGCGATGTCGCTCTATCATGTTATTTCCCGCACGGTGGCCCTCCAACATCTCGACAAGGACAGCGCGGCCCTGACCGGCAGCGTCGAGAGCCTGGACAGCCAGTATCTCGCGCTCTCCAAGACCGCTACTACGGACGTCCTGGCCTCATACGGCCTCGAGCAGGGACAGGTGACCGCCTATATCCCGCGGACGATCTCGACCGCTTCTGCCGCCTCCCTGGGAACGCTGGCCGCACGCGGACATGAATTCTAAGCAACGCCTACGGGCGCGCATCATCCTCATCGCCGTAGGCATAGCCGCGGCGGTGCTCGTCGTCACCCTCTATTCCGTGCAGATCATCCACGGAAGGTCATATGCGGCCAAAGCCGCCGCCCAGTATGCCAAGCCGGCAACGGCCCTGTTCGACCGGGGCACCATATACTTCTCGGGCAAGGATGACGTCGAGACCGCGGCCGCGACCGTGGCCACCGGCTATCTCGTCTACCTCAATCCCAAGCAGATCACCGACCCTTCGAGCACGTACGACGCGCTCTCGCACTACCTGACGTCGATCGACCATACCACCTTCATCGCGCGCGCGACCAAGCCGGACGATTCATACGAAGAGCTGGTCCACCGGCTCGATGACGCTTCGGCGCATTCGATCCAGGCCCTGGCTCTGCCCGGCGTCTATGCCGCGCCGGAGACGTGGCGCTCGTACCCTGGCGCGACCCTGGCCTCTCACGAGCTCGGCCTCATCGGCGAGAATGCCAGCTCCTCCTCGGTCGTTGGCAAGTACGGCCTCGAGCGCTCATACGACGGCACCCTCGGGCGCGCCGGAGCCGGGCCCTCAGTCAATGTCTTCGCGGAGCTCTTCTCCGGCCTGACCAGCTCGTGGACAGGCGGAGGAAAAGGCGGTAACGGCGCAAGCGCGGGCAATGGCGCCTCCGGTCATCCTGGCGACATCGTCACGACCATCGAGCCGACCGTCGAAGGCTATCTGGCCAAGATCCTGGCCGAGACCCAAAGCTCCTGGCATCCCGATGAGATCGGAGGTGTCGTCATGGATCCCACGACCGGAGAGATCGTGGCTATGGCCTCATTGCCGACCTATGACCCCAACGACACCTCGGCCGTGAAGGACGCTTCCGCATTCTCGAACTCGCTGGTCGAGCATGTCTACGAGATGGGCTCGATCATGAAGCCTCTGACCATGTCGACCGCGCTCGACAGCGGAGCAGAGACGCCGGACTCGACCTATGACGATACCGGTTGCATGACCCTGAATACCAAGAAGATCTGCAACTACGACGGCAAGGCCCGCGGCGTCATCCCGATGCAGCAGATCCTGTCCCAGTCCTTGAATGTCGGCGCGGCGACGATCGCGCTTAAGACCGGCTCGAGCACATTCGAGCGCTATTTCGACAGCTTCGGCATCGCCGGAAAGACCGGCGTAGATCTGCCCAACGAAGCCACGCCGCTCACATCGAACCTCAAGGGCGGCACGGACATCGATGTGGCCACGGCCTCATACGGCCAAGGAATCGCGGTTTCGCCGGTCGGCATGGCCCGGGCACTCTCGGTCATCGCCAACGGCGGCTATGTGGTCACGCCGCACCTGGTCAAGGAGATAGACTACGATGACGGCACGGTCAAGAAGGCGAATTTCCCGAAGACTGGCCCAGTCCTCAAGCCGCAGACCGTCCGGGAGGTCAAGGATATGCTAGTCAAGGTCGTGGATATCTCGCTCGCCAATGGCACCATCAAGAAGCCTCACTACACTATGGCGGCCAAGACCGGCACAGCCGAGATCGCCGATCCGGTCAATGGCGGCTACTATCCTGACCGCTACCTGCACTCATTCTTCGGATTCTTCCCGGCTTATAGCCCGCGCTTCATCGTCTTTCTTTACCAGGTATATCCCAAGGGAGCCCAATACGCCTCGGAGACGCTGACCAAGCCTTATAACGACCTGGCGACGTTCCTCATCAACTACTACAACATCCAGCCGGACAGGTAGTAGATTTATGATTTAAGATGTAAGATTTATGAATGTCAGATCAGCCCGAGACGCGAAAGATAAAGTCATTTACTGACCTGTTGGCATGGCAAAGAGGCCATGAGCTTGTTTTGTTGACATATACATTTACAAAAGCATTTCCCAAACAGGAAACGTATTCATTAGTGGATCAAATGCGCAGAGCAGCTTCATCTGTGACAGCGAATCTGGCGGAAGGTTTTGGTAGACAGGGGTATCGTGAGAAAATCCAATTTTATTACATATCACAGGGCTCCCTCACTGAACTAAAAGACCAGCTTCTCATTGCGCGCGATATAGGATATCTTAAAGGGGATGATTTCAATGTATTGGCTGATAAGGCCAATGAAACTCACCGTCTCCTTCAAGGACTTATCACCAAATCAAAAACTTTCTTAAATCCTAAATCTTAAATCTATGTCATTAATCAAGAGAATCACCGTTTGGATGCTGACCGTCGAATCCAGATTGATCCTGGCCAAATACCGTCCTTTCATCGTGGCGGTGACCGGCAGCGTCGGCAAGACCTCGACCAAGGACGCCATATACGACGTGCTCAAGGCCGACGGCGTCTGCCACGACCAGCATCTCTGTTTCGTCAGGAAGAGCGAGAAGAGTCAGAACAGCGACATCGGCCTTCCTCTCACGGTCATCGGCGTTCCCAATGCCTGGCGCAGCATGTCTGGCTGGATGCATAACATCGCGGCCGGAGCGCGCCTCATCCTCGGCCGCCATGAATATCCCGACTGCCTGATCCTCGAAGTCGGAGCCGACCACCCGGGCGATATCCGCAACGTCACCCGTTGGCTCAAGCCTGATATCGCGGTCATCACCAAGATCAGCCGCACGCCGGTGCATGTCGAATTCTTCAAATCGCCCGAGCAGGTCTTCGAGGAGAAGGCCGCACTGGCCGAAGCAGTCAAGCCGACCGGCACCTTGGTCGTATTTGCCGATGATGACAAGGTCGCCGGCCTGGCTGAGCGCGTGAAAAGCCGCGGTGTTTCGTGCGTTTCATTCGGCTTGAATGAAAATGCGTCGGTCAAAGCGACTGATATCAAGGTTTTGTATGATGAGCCGCCGGTCAAGGAATGGAAGGTCGAGAGCGTCGGAGGCTTGTCGACCACTGAATTCACCTTCGCGCCCAAGGTCGTAGCCGCGCCGATCGGCATCACGTTCACGCTCAATATGGATGGTAAGAGCGAGCCGGTCACAGTTAAGGGCATCCTCGGAAGGACGTATCTCTATCCATTACTTGCCGCTGCGGCGGTGGGGAAGGCGCGCGGGGTAGCATTGCAATCAGTGGCTAAATCGTTGTCTGCCTATGACGCCCCAAAGGGCCGCATGCGCGTCATTCCTAGCTTGAATGATTCGACCCTCATCGACGACACCTACAAGTCCTCGCCTGACGCCGCTTCTGCCGCCCTGGAGACATTGAAAGCACTTGAATGTGCCGGTGCCAAGATCGCCGTCCTGGGCGACATGATGGAGCTCGGCAAGTATTCGGCCGAAGAGCATCGTCGCATCGGCAGGGAAGCGGCCGGCATCGTAGCTCGCCTCATCACCGTCGGTCAGCGCTCCCGCCTCACTGCAGACGAAGCCGCCAAATCCGGCCTGTCTGCCGAATCCATTCATGCCTTCGATACTGCCGTCGAAGCCGCCGCCTTCCTCGTGCCGCTCGTCAGGACCGGCGACATCATCTTGGTCAAAGGCTCGCAGTCCATCCGCATGGAGCGCGTCTCTGCGGCCTTGCTCCGGAATCCTTCCAAGGCCTCCGATCTCCTGGTCCGTCAGGAACCGGAGTGGCTTGAGAAGAAGTAAAAACTGTGTTATTTTGATTCGTTGCGCGTATTCGCACGGCCCTATCGTCTAACGGTTAGGACAGAGGCTTCTCAAGCCTTAAATCGGGGTTCGATTCCCCGTAGGGTCACAAACAGTATTAAATCGGCTCTGAAGAGCTTTGAAGCCATTTTTACATTGATATGTAAGGGTATTTCCGGAAACAAAAAGTTCTGAAAAGATTATGCGTATGATTTGCTCTCTTTCCCTTGAATTTGCCAATTTGTAATACTTGTAGCCGTCTTTCAAGAGTTCTGAAAGTTTTACAATGTCCTTGATCAGACTGTTGTTAGAGAGTGGAAAGAAGAATTATATGTTGATATAAAAGTCATTCCTGCTTATGAAAGCGCCTTTTCTGGCGATGCGAATGCGACACCAGTCCCTATGCCATTTCATATTGATTTAGAGCGCGAAGGATTTGATGTGCCGCATGTCGGCTATTTTTTCTATGTGGAGTTGCTCGGCGATAAAGAACCCCATGCAGTTCTAAAGAGCGAGCTACACGAAGTGAGATGGTTTATGAAGAAAGATCTGTCAAAGGTTGCTACCTTTGATCAGGTACGAGCTTTGGCGGCATATGCTATTGATCATTATCCAAATCGATTCATGACAAAGTCTGGTGATTTGATATAAAAACAGGAAACCCACCATCTCGCGACAGGGGTCCTGTACGAATTGGTGGGCTGCTTAGGTTCTGATGGACTCTCATCGGCACATCAGGATCACGGTGACCACGATGAGCAGGAAGTTCTCGCCCGAGAATGCAGATTCCTCGAGGATTTGCCACGTGTTCTTGCTCTTGTCGTAGCGGATGCCGTACGCGGTCGCGTCCATGCGGAGCTTCTTCGGCAGTTCCTCGACGAGGATCATGTTCATGAATGCTCCCAGGCCGAACATCGTCCACGCAAAGATCATCCAATGCGTCGGGTGCTCGTGCGGCAGCAGGTACTGCTTCATCTGCGGGTAGAATGAGATCACGTCCGCCGCGATGCCGCCCAGATACAGGATGCGCGGCTCCCATCGTTTGGTGGTGGCGCCGACGATGACCCAGGCCCCGATCGTGATGCTCATGCCATAGAGCACGATAGTCTCGGAAGGGCCGAGGTTAAAGGTGTAGCCGCCGCGGCAGAGCGCTACAACGACTACCGTGGCGTTGCCTACCAGGAAGGCGAGCAGCATCCTCCAGCCGGCGAATCCCTGGATCCGCGACGACCAAGTGGTCGAAGCCGCCAGGATGACCCACAAGCCGAAGCACGCGATGTTCATCTCGTACGGATGCTTCCACCCGCCGACGATCAGGGGAGCATACGCTCCCAAGCTGCAGCAGAAAATTGCCCAGCTCCAGAAGTCCTTATTCTTGGGCATACAGCCTCCTACATTTGAATTTTGAGGAGTTCGACGGAGAGTCGAGTTGTCCGAATTAATAATACATCACTGAAATATATATGTCAAGGTCACCCAAAAACCATTCTAACAAGTCCCTGATTCAGATACACTGGCTAGATATGAAAGCTAGAAATATCCTGTTATAATTAGTACATGAAAAATGAACAATCAGTGCTTTTGAGGGGATTATTCGGCAAGCATTTGAAGTTAGGTCTGCTCAACATATTACAGATTGTGATCTGTGTTATTTTAGGCGGCTATGTATATGATGGCAATTTCTTTCCGCCGATAGTGACAGACATTGTTGTTGCCTTGATCGCCCTTGCGTGTCTGAGCCTAATCTTCTATCTAAACAGTAAAAGAGCGAAGCTCCTGGTCAAGACTGACAAGAAATTCTCCGAATCGGGGGATAGCAAAAGCATGTAGTACATATCGTCCATGCCTCTCAAGATTCTTTCATGGAACATCTGGTGCGACGGACATTTCGATCTGATCAGGGAGTTTTTGGCGAAGTGCGATGCAGATATCGTGGGCCTGCAGGAAGTCCTGCCGCATAGCCGCAAGATACCTGTCATTGAGCTCATGACCGAGCTCGGATACGAGTATGTCTATTTCAAGGTCATGAATATGCCGATCGGCAGCGGCGAGACCGAAGAGCTGGGCAATGCCATATTCAGCCGGTACCCGATCGTTGGCAGCCAGGCGCACAAGCTGTCGGATGAGCATGCCCGGATCGCCGGCCAGGCGGATATAGATGTGGATGGCGCGATCATTCATGTGCTTTGCACCCATTTGAAGCATACACATCAAAGGCCTTCCGAGCTCCAGGAGCTCCAGGCCAGGAATCTCATCAAGGCTCTGCCCGGTGAGCGCACGATCGTGGTGGGGGACTTCAATGCCACGCCCGATAGCGCTGCAATCAAGATGGTGAGCGCCGCGCTCTCGAATCCGGATGCCCGGCTGGACCCGACCTGGAGCGTCTATCCCGAAGGCTGCGATGTCTGCAAGCTTGCCGGTCTCGATATCCGGCTCGATTATATATTTATGAGCAAGGACTTGAAGGCGAGCGGCTTCAAGGTCGAGAGCTCGAAGGGGTCTGATCATTTGCCGATATCGGTTGTTGTTGAGGCCTGAAATCGCACATAGGTGGACAAAACTGCCGGATAGGGGTATCATACCCATCTCAAGAAAAGAGTCGAGTTTCTTAGAATTTAGGCATAGATAAATCAAAAACCAATGCAAACAGGTACAATCAAGACCTTGACGGACAAGGGATTCGGCTTCATCGCTCGCGACGGCGAGGTGAAGGATCTCTTCTTCCACTCGAATGACCTCTCCGGCGTCTCCTTTGACGAGCTCAAAGTCGGCGACAAGGTGAGCTTCGAAGTCGTTGACGGCCAGAAGGGCCCGAACGCCAAGAACGTCACTCGCGTCTAACTCCGGTTAGCGCGTGTGAGAGCAGAGGCCGCCTTCGGGCGGCTTTTGCTGTGCGCGAATGCGGCCTTGACGATTGGCTTTTATTCATGCTATAAACATGACAGGGAATTGAGGGTTTGAAAACAAAAACGTCTGAATTTGGAGGAAAGTCTATGCTCAATTACTTGAATTCGATCGAATGGTCACGGTTTGATCCGGCAATCCTGCTGGGCAGCCTCATCATCCTGGAGCTGCTCGTGGGCATCCGTTATGCCTGGGCCATCCCAGACCATGGCCGGTTGCCTGACAAGCAGGGAATGATCTTGGACGCCATGATCACGACCCCGCTCGTGGCTGCGCTGACGAGCTTGTACCTATTTGGCTCATGGCAAGGTGAAGGCCGGCCGTTCGCGATCGCTCTCCTCAGCGGATGCGGGCTCGCGGCGGCGACGCACTGGTGCCACGCGCCGAGCATCAAGTGGATCAAGTCCATGTACATCGCTGCTGTAGGCACGATCCTGGTGATGTTCTACTTCTTCACTGAGCATCAGAATGTCGCCTTGGTCTGGATGGTGGCCGTCACGGCCGTCATCGTGGCGCGGATGATGCCTGGATTCGTGAGGGGAGGCAAGGGCAGCCGGTTCATCAAGCTCGTCATTTGGGGCATCCTCATCTGGCGGTGCATCGATCTGGCGTATACGCCTGATCGGCTCGGCTGGTAGAGGATATAGGCTTGAACGCAGGTCTCTCGAAGCGGCGCCTAAAAGGGTGCCGCTTTTTGTCGCCTGACACCCTGTCACCGCTGCGGGCCTTCAACGTCTGTATCATTGACTCAGTGCTCCAATTATTGTAGCATCATGTCATCAATGAACACTCCAGCATTAAAGATCAGATATATCTCATACGCGTCCGCCGTGGTCGGCGCTGTCATGTTCTGTCTGAGCTTCGCTCCAGGCATCGCTGCCGCGCAGTACTATAGCGACCCTTCGTATGGCGGCTACGGCTATTCAAGCTCGTATTATCTCGACCCGGGTTACAGCTATGGACAGCCGTCGTACTCGTACTCACAGCCGGCATACTCGTATTCATATCCCTCGTACTCGTATCCTTCATATGGCTATAGCTACAATTATGGCAATAATTACGCCTACAATTCCTATGAGAATGGCTATTCCGGCAGCTTATACGGCAATCCCTATGGTTATCAATATAGCGGGCAGTATGGACGATCATATGCACCACCGACCTATTCATATGGTTCGAGCGCCGGCCAATATGGCAACGGCCAATATGGCTATCAATATAGCAACCAGTATGGCAACCAGTATCAGAACCAGGGCGGCAATCGCGGCGGACAAGGCGTTCCGTCCTGCTCCGGCGGGCGTTATTGCAAACTGTAGAGAAACGGCCTGTAAAGAAACGGTATTTTCTGCTAGTATCTCTGCATGAATGGGAAATTCCTGAAGCCGTACGATCCGGCGGCGACCGAGGATCGCATATACAAGCTCTGGGAGGAGAGCGGTTTTTTTGACCCGGACAAGCTGCCGGACGAGCCAAGCCGCGGCCGCAATGGCCAACCGTTCTCGATCGTCCTGCCGCCGCCGAATGTCACCGGACAGCTCCACATGGGTTCGGCACTTATGCTGGCCATCGAGGATATCATGGTCCGTCACGCGCGCATGAAGGGCCGGAAGACTCTGTGGATCCCGGGCACCGACCACGCCGCCATCGCCACACAGTCAGTCGTCGAGAAGGAGATAAGCAAGAAGGAAGGGAAGTCGCGCCACGATCTCGGCCGTGAAGAATTGCTCCGTCGCGTCGATGCCTACGCCACACAGAGCCATGACACTATCGTGCAACAGATGCGCAAGATGGGCGCTACTGTAGACTGGTCGCGCGAAGCCTTCACCCTGGACGAGAAGCGCAACTTGGCTGTGCGCACCGCGTTCAAGAAGATGTACGATGACGGTCTCATATACCGCGGCTACCGCGTGGTCAATTGGGACCCAAAAGGGCAGACGACCATATCCGATGACGAGATCGTCTACGAGCCGCGCAAGGCCAGGCTGTATACATTCAAGTACTCCCGGGACATCCCGATTTCGATCTCAACGACACGGCCTGAGACCAAGCTCGGCGACACGGCCATAGCCGTGCATCCCGATGACGCCCGGTATAAGCAGTACGTCGGGCGTGAATTCGACGCGGTCTTTGCCGGCGAGCCCATCCACCTCAAAGTCATCGCTGATCCGGCCGTCGAGATGGAGTTTGGTACAGGCGCACTCGGCGTGACGCCGGCGCACTCGATCATCGACTGGGAGATGGCCCAGCGGCATGGTTTGCCCTTGAAGCAGGTCATCAATGAATATGCCAAGATGACAGTCGGTGGCGAAGGCGTGAAGGACAAAAAAGCCGCCGAAGCCCGCGAAGCTGTCGTGGTCTGGCTCAAAGCTGAGGGCCTGCTTGAGAAAGAAGAAGAGATCGACCAAAATGTCAGTACCGCGGAGCGCACCGGCGGCATCGTCGAGCCTCTGCCCAAGCTGCAGTGGTTCGTCGCCGTCAATAAAAGGGTCAAGCGGCCGGATGGTTCCCAGCTCTCGCTCAAGGACCTGATGATACTGGCAGGCGAATCCGGCCAGGTGTCGTTCATCCCCGAGCGATTCAGGGACATATACGGGCACTGGATCACCAACTTGCGCGATTGGTGCATATCGCGCCAGATATGGTACGGGCATCGCATCCCGGTCTGGTATCGCGGCACGGAAGACGTCCATGTCGGCCTGGAAGCGCCGAAGGGCGACGGGTGGAAACAGGACGAGGATACGCTCGACACCTGGTTCTCTTCGGGTCTGTGGACATTCTCGACCCTGGGCTGGCCTGACGCCCGAGAATTTGCGGCCAATCGCCAATACCACCCGACGACCGTGCTTGAGACTGGCGCTGACATCCTGTTCTTTTGGGTGGCGCGCATGATATTGATGAGCATGTATCTCCTGGGCGAAGTACCGTTCAAGACCGTCTATCTCCACGGCCTGGTCCGCGACACCAAGAACCGCAAGATCTCCAAATCGCTCGGCAATAACATCGACCCGGTTGATATGATCGCCAAATACGGTGCGGACGCCGTGCGCATGTCGCTCGTGGTCGGCGTCGGACCGGGCAATGACAGCAAGCTCGACGAGGCCAAGATCAAAGCCTACAAGCTCTTCGCCAACAAGCTCTGGAACATGTCGCGCTTCATCTTCGAGAATGCAGCAGGGGAGAGCGTCGAGCCGGATTTCAAGGCATATAGCGCCGCAGATGTCGCCTTGAATGAAGCTAGGCAGGCTATGCTCGCCGAAATCAGCCGTGAGATGGATGAATTCAAGCTCTACATCGTAGCCGAGAAGCTCTATCACTATGCCTGGCACGAGATAGCCGACAAGGTCCTGGAAGAGAGCAAGGCCATATTCGGCAACGGTTCCGAAGCCGAGCAAAAATCTCGCCGACAGTTCCTTTTGCATACGTTAGCCGCGCTCTTGAAGGCGCTCCACCCATTCATGCCGTTCGTGACCGAAGAGATCTGGGCCGATATGCCTATTGCTGGCAAGAAGCTGCTCATCGTCGAAACCTGGCCGGCGTAGAATCGGTCTTATCCACACTAGCGTTTCTGGGCAAAACTCGGATTTCGGGGTAAAATTGAGCCATGAGAAAATACCTCCTCTCCGGAGCCGTGATCGTTTTATTATCTGCGGTCAGTCCGTTCTTCGTGAATGCTCAGACCCCGACGCCCACGCCGAGCCCGACGTCTAGCCCGACGCCCACACCGATAGCAGTGCCGAATGGTCTTATCGGCTACTGGAGCTTCGATAGCTCGACCATATCGTCGGGAGGGTGGGTATCAGATCTGAGCAGCAGCGGGAGCAATGCGCAGCTGCAGAATTTTTCGGCCTTGACGCAGATCGTCACTGGCGCCATCGGACAAGCGATCAATCTGGATGGGACGAGCCAGTATGCCACTCTTCGGAATCTCGGGTCCGGAGTCACCACCTCATTTACGGTGACCATGTGGGTCAAGCGCGGCCGGACGACCTTTCCTGGAAATGCTGATCGGCTCTTTGGCGGCGGGTGCGGAGATTGGGGCATATATCTCAATCCGAATTCGACATTCGGGCTCACGAATGTCTGCGTCAACGGCCAGAACTCGAACCTACAGATCGCTGACACCTCGTGGCATTTCCTGTCAGTGCGGTATACCCCTACTGGCGGAACGGCAACCTTCAATGTTGATGGCAGCGCGAATGAGGTCCATTCAGGCTACTACTTTACGAACTATACCAACAGCGGCCTGCCGTATGCGATCGGCGACCTGACCAACGATACCAGCGCCTATTTCAGGGGATCGATGGATGATGTCCGCGTCTATAACCGCGTCTTGGCGGACTCTGAAGTGGCGACGCTCTACGGTCTAGGGCCTGCGACCAGCCCGACGCCCTCGCCGAGCCCGACGACTAGTCCTAGCCCTAGCCCGTCGGGATCGCCTAGCCCTAGCCCATCGGGATCGCCTAGCCCGTCTCCCTCGCCAGGCCAGGCCACGCTCGTGAGCATTGCGGTCACAAGGCAGCCGAATAAGACGGTGTATGCTGTCGGCGATCCTCTCGATCTCACTGGTCTCGGCGTTACTGGGACCTATAGCGATTCCAGCACCGCCCCGATCGCTGTTACGACGGCTCAGGTGACCGGTTTCAATACGAATGCGCCCGGTTCTCAGACTTTGACGATCACGGCTGGCGGCCTGACTACGACATTCACGGTCACCGTCAATGCTACGCCGCCGCCCGTTTCGCAGACGCCGTCAGCTCCCGTGCCGCTCATGGGCTGGGGCTGGTCGTCCAATGTCGGGTGGATCTCCTTCAATTCGGCCAATACCGAGATCGCTGGATTGGATGGGTCGCCTTATGCCGTGAAGATCAGCACCACGACCACAGAAGGCATGAGCACAGGCAGCGGTGCGGATGCAGGCCTTCTCGGGCTTTGGACCTTCGACAGTCCGACAGTATCGAATGGCTCGGTCTCTGACATGAGCGGCAATAGCAATACAGCACAGCTGAACGGCAGTCCCTCGATCGTCGCCGGCCAGATCAGCCAGGCTGTGTATCTGAACGGCACCAATCAGTATGTTTCGACGGCCCAGCCCTTCAATGCCAATCTCAGCACGAATTTTACGCTATCTGCCTGGGTGAACATGACCTCGATGTCGCCGACCGGAGTGACTCCGATAGTGCAAGTCGGCCAGTGCGCCTCGGGCGGCATGGGAACCGCAGGTGAAACCGCCGTCGGCCTCAATCTGCGCTCGGGCGTCGCGGAGCTGTACCGTTACGATGGTGCCTTGGAGACTAAGCTCGATTTTCCCTGGACGCCGTCCATGGGGACGTGGACGCATATCCTGATAGTCGACAATGCCGGAACGGTGTCGTTGTACGCGAATGGAGCGCAGGTCGGATCGAGCCAGTCCACGGCGACGTCATTCGGCGCGATCAGCCTCCCGCTCCAGATCGGCAAATGGCAGTTCAGCGGCAGCTGCGGCACGACAGCCTTCTTCTCGGGCAGCATCGATGATGTGCGCGTGTACAGCCGCGCGCTCTCATCTTCTGATGTCTCAGCGCTATACACCGCCGGCGTAGCTCATACCTCCGAGATCTCTCAGTCTGTTCCGGGCAACTTCACCGGCTATGCCTGGTCGCCCAATGTCGGCTGGATCAGCTTCAATGCCAGCGACTTGGACCAAGCTCCAGCCTGTCCGGGCGGCTCAGGAGCTGCGGCCAATGCCAATCTCACGACGGGCTCAGTCACCGGCTATGTCCGCGTGGTCTCGGGCATCGGGTCTTGGGGCGGCTGTATCGAGCTTTCGGGCACGAACCACTCCTCGCCTGATCTGGGGACGATCAGCCTGGGTGGAAATACCTA
>Ga0265338_10006304_pt1 | contig 15163 bp, 11 predicted proteins | sample 42126metaG_FD_193579 | JGI IMG/M metagenome (GOLD analysis project Ga0265338, IMG submission 193579) | Rhizosphere microbial communities from Carex aquatilis grown in University of Washington, Seatle, WA, United States - 4-21-26 metaG | ecosystem: Host-associated > Plants > Roots > Rhizosphere... | reverse complement strand
ATCTCTAAATGAATTTTGAGGTAATGAAATAATATTTATATCTTTCATTAAATCATCACTTAATTCAATTTGTTCTCTTTTATGAATATATGCATATGATTTTAAACTAATTTCTCTATAAAATTTTGAATCAATCTTAGAAAGCATTGACATATAATCACTAAATGAATCGATATTTGAATCAATTAAGTTAATAATTAATAAAAATTCAGAAGTATTAGAATCTAGTGACAAATATGTATCAGAATTAATCCAAAAAAGGAATATTGTAAATGAACGAATTCTTAACCCATAACATTTTATTGCATTATCAAAAAGTTCTTTAGATATATTTTCAGATGTTTTATACATAAAAGCCTCTAGACTTTCCCATAATATTTTTTGATCCTCAATATTTCTTGCACCCATTAAATGTGTTGTATTGGGTGCAGGGCAACCTGAAAAATCAATAAATTCTATAGTCTCATGAGCTTTATTAAATAATTTAAAAAGTATATTAATCCGAGATATTTTTCTTCGATCACTCAATTTATTACTATTAAAACTTGCAAATACATGAACAGGATCTAAACTTTCAATATTATATGATGGTTTAAATTTCTGAATCCATTTATTATCTTCAATAAATTCTTGATTATTGAAACATAATTTATATAATTCATAACCGACATTCTCTTTATGTTTTTTTTTATAATCTAATAATATGTTTGCTATTTCTGAATAAATATCATACCAATTTTTCATAATTCAATTTTAATATTCGTTAGTTTAAAATACAATCTTAATTATTTAAGTATAAAACAATTCACCTAAAAAAAACATTCTTTCATAATTAGATCTTTAAGTTTGGGCTTACTGTATACTGCCCCAACTTAAAAATCCTAATTATTAGTGGTAGAATTTTCATTTCATTAATCAATAATCTTTAATAAAGAATTAAGTTTTTTTAATTCTTCTAGCGGAATCTCATTCAACGATAGCATCTCACTATAAAACAGGCCTGTTTCAGTTAGATTAATATCATCTGTTTCAATCGGTTTTGAATTATCATCAATATCTTTCCAACGTGATATAATATTTATCAATCCACGCTGCTGTAAATCTCGTATTTCAATTATTATATCACTGGTTTCTATTTTGGGGATATCCAGTTTAACTCTGAATTTAAAATTATGATTTTCATTCCATTTTTCTACAAATAACTGTAATATACATAATTGACGATACGATAAATTATTTGTAATTTTTATCAATTGATTTGCATGTTCTCGAATAATTTTATCATTTGTACATATATTACCATATAAATTACCTAGATATTTAACTTTCCTTTCCTCATATTCTTTTTGAGCTCCGAGGATAACACCTTCAAAAATTTCTTCTGAATCGGCTCTTTTACTTTCTCTATTTTCAAAAAAGGAATCATTTCTAATTGTTTGCCCGTCTTTAATATTCTGTTGAATCTTGTTAATAGCAAATCCATAAACAGCCCCTATTCTTACTTCTTCTCTTGGACTAATAAATCTATTTTTTATCTCTGTTCCAACTTTTTTAAATATTCTGGTAAGAAAAGGACCACTAGCTCCTCCTATAATAGCTCCTGATGGTCCAGCTACAAGTCCTCCGATTACTGCTCCCGCAACACTTCCTGATATATCAGAACCAGTTTCTACTAATTCTGTAATTATATTGTCTTTGTTTGTCATGATTTAATTATATTAGCACATAGTTTCATTTCACCACCCAAAATTCAATACCTCCAACTTGCAGTTAAAATCATGTTTTTACAAATAAATCTCGTAATCACCTAAATTTATATTATTTAAAGAATAGCTACTATTATTCATCTTCAGATAAAAATGTGATTATTATTTCTCTTCCCATTGATAAATTCTATAACAACGGTATTCTTTCTTTATTCTATAAAGTAAAAGTATTTATAATTTCAATATAAAAAAACGATTTGTCATTAAATAAACAAGTAAACTAACACCGTTTGGGTCTGTTCGATAAACTGTGTCAGTGAAAAATAATTAACTTTGTACTGTTGAGTAAAATGGACATTGGCTCTGCTGAGGAGCAACCAATGAAGGGATAACTCAACCAACTGGAATAACTTCCACGTGTTATCTTGTGCAAAGGTAACACGTGGGAGTTAAAATATTCGGGTTGTATATGCCTCATAAAACCTATTTCTTACTGTTGCATCATTCGTTCTTCAAACAATATAAGCATCTGTGCATAAGTTATTTTCCATCCAGTCATAGAGTCAATCCATCCCTTTTTAAGGTTGCCGTATGCTAAATATAAAAGCTTAAACAATGCCATATCGGAACTAAATACACGCTTCGTTTTGTAACTTTTCTTAGTTGACTATTGAATGATTCAATAATATTGGTTGTGTAAATAACCTTTCGTATTTCTTTTGGATATTTAAAGTAGTTACTTAATCTGTCCCAGTTATTAAGCCAGCTTTTAACCATTGTCGGATATTTTTCTCCCCATTGTTCTTCTAGTAATGCTAAGCCTATTTCAGCCTGTTCCTTGTTTAAATGTATATGGATTATTAGAGATTATTTTGATTTGATGAGCTGTCAATTTCATTAGCTTTTCGGCATAACTTGTTGAACCATTTCTGACAACCCAATATTGTAAGATTTCTCTCCGTTGCCGAGCTGCAGTTTCAGTCCATACTACAACTCTTTCAGCCATTTTAAGTCATTTTTATCAAGTTGCGTTTGACTTATTAGTTTACCATTCTTGATATCATTATCACTAAGCTGTAACATTAGCATTTGTTCTTCTGTCAATGTAACGGTGTCATTTTCTTTAGAGCTATTTTCAACGATTTGAGATAAAGCTGTTAAATAGTTCTTATCTGAAATGGTTAAAAATTTAGTAATGATGCCATTCCTTATGTGGTCAATTGTAGCCATATAGTACTTTATTAAAAATAAAGATACTATATTTATGATAATATCATTATGCCAATTTTTTATTTAGTTATAGATAGTAATAGGAATAAAATATTTTAGCAACTCCTCTTTATTATAAAAAAAGATGGGCAGAGCTGTGCACCTTAGCTTGCTCAATATATTCATTTACATTTAAGCTTAGATTATTCAATGTTTAACGAACCGCTTTTGTTTAGAGCCTCTAGAGAATGGTGGTATTGACCTTTCTCTGTTTTTGTGCTAATTTAATTTCTAGTTTTCTTTTTGCAATATATTCACTTAATGCTTTTGATTGCGCTATTGTGAGTGGGTTACTTTTAATTATAAAATCAACACCATCTGGTTCAATGATAAGTCCCATATTTTTAAGGTTTAAAATATTTATCTATTAATCGTTTGGCAGCAATACTATCAATAATCATGAGATGACCTCCAAAGTGGAAAGCACCAATGGATTGAATATAATGGTCGATTAGTTTTGTTTTAGATTCAAATGATACAAAACCCTCTCCTCCACGCTGAAAAGACAATTTACATGCAAATGCAACTAAATTCCCAGCAACACCTTCATAAAGCTTTTGTTTGCCAATATTAAAAGATGCACTTTCAAGTAAATACATATAAACATGATCGGGTTTAATTTCAAGACTAACTAATCCTTGTATAATTTCCAAATTATTAACAATCGTTAATTTATATACTTCTCTATTTATTTGATTGAATTCATAGTTCCAATCAAATTGCCATGTTTTTGATTTTATTATAGTTTTTAAGTCTGACTTTGTAAGTAATGAAACTTCTGTACGAAAACTATCACCGCTTATTCGATTTAGTATCGAATCGGTGAGTTTGTCTATTTCAAAATCAAGCTTATATTCATTTATTTTATTCATATACAAATATAACTATAATTACATAAAGTATGTATTTGAATACCTTTTTATTAAGCATACAGTCACATTATTACAAAGATTTTAAGTATATAAAGGAGAAGAGTAATTGTAGCTTGACTGTTTGTTCTATACATCTATTTGTTTATTAATCTTCTATCATTCGTTATCAGATTGGAACTTCTTATTAAACTGCTCTTTTCTTTATTTAATACTCTCTTTTCTTTACTCATTATCAAACGATAAAAAGTATCAGATTACGAACTCGTTTGTATTGTCAGTTTTATAATGAGCAACAACTTACCAAACGTGAAAACTTGTCAAACTACAAACCGTTATTTATTCAAACTTCTTGTTTTATTCCCCGTTCGATTAGTTAATTATTTTTCACTGACACAGTTTATCGAACAGACCCGATTAGGAGGGTTGTTTATTCAATCCACAACATCCCGGAGTCCATTAGCAACGTTGGTAATTCAATTGACAACATCCCGGAGCTCATTAGCAACGTTGGAAATTCAATTACCAACATCCCAGAGCTTATTTACAACGTTGGAAATTCAATTACCAACATCCCGGAGCTTATTTACAACGTTGGAAATTCAATTACCAACATCCCGGAGCTTATTTACAATGTTGGAAATTCAATTACCAACATTCCGAAGCTTATTAGCAACGTTGGAAATTCAATTGACAACATTCCCCAAACGATTAGGAGGGTTGTTTATTGAGTTATCAATGTCCCAGATTCAATTACGAAAGAATTTACATTTTATACTTTATTTTAAAATCCCCGTGGTCTTAAAATAATTGTACATTTATTCATAATCGCACTCAAATTACATCTAGTAACCTATATATGAATACATTAAAGCACCATTTATATATTTTTGATCAGATTTTAACAAAAAAACAACAGATAAAAAAGATAAAAAGTAGGCAAATGTCTCATTAATTGATACGATTTTCCCCCTTTTTTTTTTGAATTGGTTGTAAATTTATATTAATTCATACTAGCAACATTAACCAATAACTTATGCAATATGGCATACAAAAAAAGAGCCCCTTCGTTGGAAGCGATAGTAGCCCTAAACCGTATTGAAGGCATGAAACAAATCGACCCAGCATTCGATTTTGGAGAAGGCCTCAATGTAACGGAGTACCAAAATCTCATTGAGAAAGTAAATCAAGGGGTTAAAACGTACAATGGACTACTTACCTCTGCCGATGGAGTTGCTGCAACCTTGGATACCGATTCAAAAGCGTTATCAGACATGAATACTCGTGCTCTGCATTCTTTTGGTGGTAAATATGGTTTAGACAGCGCAGCTTTCAAAGAAGCTGGTGGTACACGTCACAGCGATTACAAACGCGGTAGTCGCAAGAACAAACCTACCACTCCTGCAAAGTAATTTGCTCTGAGTGATCTAATCTAAAAGCGGTATCCTGCTGGGAATACCGCTTTTTTATTTTTTGTGGATAGATATATTCGTCATCAAATAATATCCTAATTATTTTTTTCTTTATACTGGGGAAATATTTACATTATTCAAATACGATATATTTTTTTGTATATTTTTCATAGTATTTTTAAATTTTGTGTTAGCAAGAATTTCACCTACTCCGGTACACGTCGCCGACAGCTCCACAAAACAAATTCAAAAAGACTAAAATGAAACATTTATTCTTTTTTGAATTTTAGATTCTTTCACATTTATTCACTTTATTTCACTATAAATAAATATTATTGTCCGATAAAAACCATATATGTCGATTTCTAATGTAATTACAAAAAGAATCATTCAGTATACCTGCAAGTTACACATTGGGCTAAAGCCCATTTCATGCCGTTTTATTAATAACCCCCGACTTAAGTCGGGGGTTATTGAAAATGCAGTCACCATGGGCTTTAGCCCAATTATAGAAACATTTTACCGGACATCAGTGATAAATAAATATTAAATTGAAATGTATCTTTGTTTAGCCTCCACACTACAGAACATCTAACTCAACATTTTCCCAAATAAATGCAATAATTGTGTTACTACTTTGGTGTCTGACACTGGAATTTTTATTGATTTTTCGCCTGTTTCTTTATCTTCAACGAGTAACGATGATACTAATTTCTCTGTTCCTTGAGGAGTTGAAAGTGTTTTTGCCAAACTTTTAAAGAACGAAATACCTGTTTCAATTAATTCTTCGGCACTTTGTTCTTCTGTACTATCTCCTTTATTTTCAGATTCTATTGGTTCGAATTGGATTTCTTCTTCTTCAATACTATCGGCTATTTTATCTTGAGGAATTACCGTTTGTTCAACTTCATTAAAATCGATCGATTCTTGATTTTCTGTAGATTGTTTTGTCAATTCTTCAACGGTATTCATCAACTTGTTGAATTTGCTGTCTTCAAGGAAAATACTGTCTTCGCCATTATCTAACACTCCTTCAAACATTGACGATTTAAAATTAAGAGTCGTCAACATTTGTTCTTCAATTGTTTTGCTCGACACAAAATTAATAACCTGAATATTTCGCTTTTGTCCCATTCGGTGAATGCGTGCTATTCGTTGCTCAAGTACTGCTGGATTCCAAGGTAAATCTAAATTGATAATTATTGATGCTGCTTGTAGGTTCAGTCCTGTGCTTCCTGCATCGGTCGATAAAAATACTCGACAATCGGCAACAGATGTGAAGTTATCAACCAAATCTTTTCGTTTGGCACTAGGAATTCCTCCATGTAAATATTCGTATTTTATGGCAATTTTATCGAGTTCTTGAGCTACCAATCGGGTCATTCGTTCCCATTGACTAAAAATAACAAGCTTTTCATCTCCATTGTCAAAAACCTCGGTTAAGATGTTCATCAGTTCTTCAATCTTTGTATCGTAACGCGTTTGTTGGTCGAGAATGAATGTACTATCACAAACCATTCTCATACAATTAAGGTTTAAGAGAAGGTTGTTTCTGTCTTTTTCGCTTAGGAAGCCCATCCTACGCCATTTCAAAACGAGTTTTGAAACGTTTAATTGATAATCATCGTGCATCCCCAGTTGTTCTTTTGTCATAGGTACAAAGAGGATTTTGTCCATTCGATCGGGCAATTGAATGGAAACATCTTTTTTGCGACGACGAATCAATATTGGTTCAAGACGTTTACCTATCTCGTTCAGATTTTTGTAGCCTATAACTTTGCCCGATGAATCAGTTTCTCTATAAGCATCCATAAATTGGTAGTATGGACCTAAACAAAAGGGATCGATATATTGTGCAATAGAATAAAGTTCTTCGAGTTTATTTTCTAATGGAGTACCCGATAAAATAACGGTGTATTCGGAGCTGATATGATGAACGGCCTGAGCTATTTGGGTTTTCCAGTTTTTAAGGCGTTGGGCTTCGTCCATTATCAACATATCGGCACTGAGTTTTCGAAGTATTTTAATATCGTTGCAAACAGAATTGTATGATACTATTTTATAAAACTCTGAGCTTTCGTATTGTTGTTTTCGTACCAGATGATTACCCTCAATCACCAAAACTGTCGATTGGGTAAAATGTTCAATCTCTTTTTTCCATTGATACTTGAGCGATGTTGGGCATAGAATTAACACTGAGGCAATGCCATATTCTTTACGCAATAACTCGGCAGTTCCAATGGCTTGGATTGTTTTACCTAACCCCATTTCGTCGGCAATAATGCTTTTCCCAGCTTTCGACGCAAACAATATTCCTGCTTCTTGATACGGATACAATGTTGCATTCAATAGGTTTGGAACTTTACCGTTGGCGTAATTCGTTTGCAACTGTTTTTGTCGTTGCAATCTTTGGCGTTCTTCAAGTACATAACTAAGAGCATCGTCGTAGCAACGAAAATCGGCATTAATTGTTTTTGCTTGTTCTAAAAAGCTTGAAAAGGTATCGATACAATTTTTCTTAATGATATTTTCTTTGGTAAAATATTTTGTAGCAAGAGCTTTAAAAGCTGCTTGATTCTCTGTTCCTATTCGAATACAAACTTTTCGTTCGCCTTTGTACGATAGATAAACCGAAGTATATGGAAGCGATTTTTCTTTTAGGCTTGCTGTTAACTTGTTGCCAAGTGAAAGTTTAACGGCTTCTAAATGTTTGCATGTGCCTAGGTGGTTGGTTTTAAAATCCATACACGAGCAATAATTCCAATCGCTTTCAACGCCACGTAAAGCTACTTTATATATATTTTTAGATGTTGCACTTGAAACAATGTAATCGCCAAGAACCTGTTGTTTTTTTACCGCTGTTATGGTAAACATATTTTTTGCAGCAAATTGTTTACGCAGTTCTATTTGCCATATCTCAAGACTGATATCTTCTGGCTTTTTATGTTGTGTTATTTTTGGCTTCGTATCCTTCTTTTCTATGTTTTTCTTTTTCATCTTGAGTTCTATTAATTATAGATAAACAATAAACCACCTGTAACAAAAGTATTATAATTTGTTGGATACTTTAAATGCATGTATTTAAAAATGTAAAAAGTTTTGAACGGCTTGGTCAAGGTGGCATTATAATTTTAGTACCAAACTTCATGTAAACATGTAAGGCGATTTTCAATTGGTGGCTAGCCACAAGAGCTGAAATAAACTGAGAGAAACGATGATCACACGAAAAACCACTACATCTACCTTCTATTTACGTCTAGAACGACTTAAACCTTCCACTTTGTATACCTTTGCGACTACATTTCTATTGAATTAGTTAGTGCTTTGTTGGAACATAAAAGTATTCGTACTACTCATATTTATTCGAAAGTCTAAAAATAAAGGTTATAATGATCTGTCGGAACTTAACGTCATAATTACCATATGTCACAGCTTTTTCAGCTTCAGTGCATATAAAATCAAATTACTATACATATCCCCTTCATTCATCATTCATCATTCATCATTCATCATTCATCATTCATCATTCACCATTCACCATTCTCTTAATATCTTCTTCTATTTCATTTAAGCTTTGCTCTTTTTCAAATACTCTTTGAACTTCCATATATTTTTCAAATTCTTCAGTCGATTTTAGTAAAGCCGTTTCATGACTAATTTTGCCGGCGTGAGTCAACAATTCCCTGCCATTGAGTTGTAAGATGGAATCGAGACGTTGAATCCAATCTGACATATACATGGGGGTTTGTTGTTGAGCCATTGTTTGGGCAAATGCTAAATATTGTTCAACGAGTAAACCTAATAGTTTTATTTCATCCTCTGTTAAATAGTTTTTGGCAATACTAATATCTGTTTTTTTTATGGAAGCCTTATTTTTCTTATCGTACGATTGCATTCCCATTAATGGCAATGTTGCATCAGCTCTTCTATACACTAGTTCCGCCGCAGTTTTATTGCTTATTGCCCACAGTAATTTATTCTGAACAATCTTAAAAAAAGTAATTGTTTTTTCATCATCAACATCATAATCGATACTTGTTTTATAAATATCTTTAATCTTCTGATAAAAGAAACGTTCAGAAAGTCGAATGACTCGAATACGATCTTGTAACTCTGAAAAATAATTCATCGAGTTACCCGATTTAAATCGTTCATCGTTGAGAGCAAAGCCTTTTATTATATACTCTTTAAGTCTTTGCGTTGCCCAAATTCGGAATTGTGTTCCTTGTGGTGATTTTACTCGATAACCTACCGAAATGATAACATCAAGATTATAATATTTAATCGTTTTATCTTGCGTTTTCCCTTCAATTGCACCATGTTGAGTGGTATGTCGGAAATTCCGACATACCACATTTTCGTTCAATTCTCCTTCAGTAAAAACATTTTGAATATGTTCGGTAACCGTTGATCTCCCTTTTCCAAACAAGACAGCCATTTGTGCCTGAGTAAGCCATACTGTTTCATCTTCGAGGCGAACATCTACCGTAATGTTTCCTTCCGAATTCTGATATATGAGGATTTCGCTATTATCCATTGTTGTATTATTTTAATTCTATGTAAAGCCCTTACCAAAAGGCAACTTTGAGTCTTTGATATTTCAAAGATACAAATTAAACGTTTATTAAGTATTGAAAACCAACAATTAAAAAAGATATAATATTACTTCAAAAGGTAAAAGAACAAACAAATACTATATAGTTATTGGAATAAAACTGATCTAACAACTCCTCTTCACAATCAAAAAGAAAAGCCTTAAATAGGGTCTGCTGAAAAACGATCAAGCTCTTAAATATAAGAAATATATAGAAATAAAATTGAAATAAAGTGCAAGGAATATTTGAAACATCGCCACATTATTGTGCATCTTGGAAACCCACATGATAATAATACTTTTACATTCCGATTACGATAAATATGTGGGTTCAATCATACCTATAAAAAGAAAAATAAAGACGAATGATAAATGCAAGAGATTATACGAGCGCCCGCCAAAAAAGCGTGCGACGAGTGATTAGTTAACACAATGAGGTAACAAGCGTTTTTTTGGCTTGACTTTTTGTTACTTTTTTGTCAAGAAAAAAGTAAGGCAGAGGAAAATTTAAAATAAAAAAACGATTCTCATTGATATTGAGTTATTCAGTAAACACTAAATATACATTTAAGGCTTTTCTTTAAAGTACTTAATAAGGGTCTACTTGTATTACCAACTAATAGTAGTAGCAGCTGTTGACTTTATAAGATATCCTTTACCGAGATCGAAGCTTGTAATAGATGGTATTCCGGTGGCTTGCCAATAACCATCAAGATTTTTCACCATGCTTATAGGTTTTGAGCCAATGATTGAAGCTATTGAACTTGCCGTTTGAGAAGGTATTCCAACTAAGTTCCATCCCGATTTTTCATTTATTGTTAAAGGTAAACTTACTGGTTTTCCTATAACTGAAAGTGTTGTAGCTGCTGAAAGATATACAAAATAGGCACTACCATCGGTTATTGAAGTCAACGAATTTAACGCAGCATTTTGCCCTTTCTCCCAAAAGCCATCAAAGGTTTTTATTTCGGTAACATTTGCAATGATAGATTTAAAAACACTATCAATTTGTTTATTTGTTGGCGACACATTAAAGGAAATAAGATTCCAACCTTTCTTTAATGCAATAGTTTGTTGAATGGGCATTGATAAAAGGATTGCTGTTGTTGACATTGAAGGTACAGAAAGAGTTAACGTTTTATTTGTTACCGTTGCCGTTCCTTGTTTCAACGCATTATTTGCATCCGACACAAATGTTTCGTTTGCAGGCAAAGATGATAGTTGCAAAGTTTTGTAACTACCATTAGTTATTAAACTGCCATTGAGATTTACGGTAACATTGTGTGAAGCATTCATATCCCGATTAACAATTATTACAGTCATTGAGTCGAGATTATCATTTACTGAGCTGTAAGCCGAAACGATGCTATCTTGTGATGAAGTACTTGAAACACTATATTTTTTTGCATTACGGCTAAAAAGATGCAATGTCTCCCACATACCAATAGACCAGTTCCAAGGTGAGAATAATTCAACTCCATTGTTTGCAAAGGTTCCAAGATGTGAAGCGTATATGACAGATTCAATGTTTGGATTGCTATTTGACGTCATAGTACCCCATTCGCTAACCCCGGGTGATATGCCATTGTTTACACCAAATTCTTCATTTAACCAGCCTTCTACTCGTTTGAAAAAATATTGTTTATTTAGTGAATTATCCCAGCCTCCGGTACTTGATTTAATTCCATTTGATCCTGGATAAGCATAACTTGTATCATAATAAATCCTATGTCCTTGTAATGCTTCAGTGTTATTATTGTACGAAGGGTAGTTATGAATATCGATTACATCAACCAATTTAATACCGGTTGACTTATATTCATCGCCAAGGCGTTTAATGAAATACTCGATCCAAGGATAATACCTGCCATTGATCCATATACTTTCGTTTGACCATTTATACCATTGCCATTCAGAAGTTGTAACTGGACCGCAGAGCTTAATACCGGGATATAACGCTTTTGCTTTATATGCTAATGCAATGTAGCGATCCATAAATGCAGAGGCCGATAATTGTGTTGGCATAGCCCAATCATGCGTACCATTCCATATATCAACCTCATTGTCCATGCTCCAATATTGGAACTGGTTTTTATTAAACCCTTTACCATTGGTTCCAAACCAATAATTAAGAATTCCTACCGAAGAGTCGGCTGTCCATGGCTCAGAAAACAAATTAATATCTCCGTCAACCAAAGCCTTACTTCCTCCTGCTGTATTGGGAGTTCCTCCACCTGCTAAATTTTGACCAACGCCAGACCAATACTGAGATTGATTATAACCCCAATCATTAAAGTTGTGTTGACCACTTGAAGCTGCTCTGCCCAATAATTGAAAGGCGAACATGGCCTGCATGCCGGGTAAGTTGTCTGAAACATTTTTTGCCAAAGTATCCCAATCAGAACCATAAACATTATTATACCAGTCTGGATGAACTTCAAGTTTTAGTCGCCAGTTATGAGCTGATGCGTCATTACCTCCATTCATTCGTGAAAAGTGCAACCCTGCATCTTTATAAAACTGTGCCGGCTGATCATTACCATCATTTTTTCCATATATGTAGGGAGAAATCAAGCGTTTATTTTGTGTTGCATTTACCGTTATGGTAACATCCTGAGCATAAACTGTAATTATTCCGAAGAAACACAGCAATGTAAATAAAAAATTATTTTTCATTTGTTTATATTTTTTTGTAATTAATTAATAATCTATACTCTTATGCTCCGTTCAACGATTAATGTGTGGTCACTAAACGACATTGCTTCTTCAATACCAATATATTTGCTTGATGCTTGTGCATGTATACTAATAGGTTTGCACAAATTAGGAAAAGAATCCTAAATATTTTCATTTACCTCGATTTAAATAATAATAAAATGGTACATAATAATTTATTTATTATCCTAACATAAAAATGGTAATACAAAAAACTATGATTGCTAAAATTGACATTGCAATTAGATCTCTTATTATTGCATTGAAACGAAAGCGAAAAAAATCTTTCCGATACAATAATAAACTTATATCATTGCCATTATTCTTTTTTTTAATGAACCGTTTAGAATACCTCATACATCATTGTACCTTTTTATTTAACGATAACAAAGATACAATAGAATACTTTTTTCGAGGTGGACAGAAAAGACAAAAAGGTGGATAAAACGAACAAAAAATCTTATCCTTTAACCTCCGATGGAGTAATTCCAAACAATTCTTTAAATTTACGAGCAAAATGCTTGGGATCGTTAAAGCCAACTTTATAAGCCACTTCAGCAATTCGATAGTGACCTGTCTGTAACAATTCTTTCGCTTTTCGCAGTCTTATATCAAGAATTAAATCGATTGACGACTTGTTGATCATTGCTTTTAATTTTCTATGTAACGTAACTCTACTTAAAAACAGTAACGCACATAGTTGTTCAACAGAAAAAGCAGGATTAGAAATGTTTTGATCTATTATCGATAGTACTTTTGTTAGAAAGGGATCTTCCACTTTTGAAACAGCATCCTCAGATTGTAATGCTTCTAACTGATCTTGTATTACTTGTTGTTGTTTATTTCGAATAGACAATATATTGCTTACCTTAATCAATAATTCTTTTTCGTTAAATGGTTTTGTCAAATAATCGATTGCCCCACTCGATAAACCTTCTATTCGCGATTCATAACTTGTTTTTGCGGTAAGCAATAGTATGGGAATATGACTTGTTGCTGTTGTTGAACCGATTTTTTTACACATTTCTAAACCATCCATAACCGGCATTGCTACATCGCTGATAATAATATCGGGAATAGATTCTATAGCTATATCAAAACCTAGCTGTCCATTTTGAGCTTCTAGTACCGTTACTTTATTACCAATAAGAGACAGCAAATGTTCACGTATTAAAGGATTATCGTCGACAATAAGAACTATTGTATCGGGAGGTAAAAGAATTTCAGATAGAGAAATTATTGATTCCGATTCATCGGTTTGTTTTTCTATCTTTTTTCTCGTTTGTAACGACAAGGGAAGAAGAATACTTACAACGGTTCCTTTCATTAATTCGCTTGTAATAAAAAGTTGTCCATTATTCTTTTGGATAAAATCTTTGGTAATTTCCAATCCCAAACCTGTACCTTTTTCACCTAAAGTGCCAATCTGTGATTCTGTGTTTTTTGTATGGAGTATTCTATCAAGTAACATTTGATCCATTCCACAACCTGTATCGGTAATAGCAATTTGAACATAACTATCGATTTCGGTAGTATCAATGGTAATTGATCCATATTGGGGACAAAATTTAATAGCATTCTGAACAATATTCCTTATTACTGTTGCAATTGTATTTTGATCGACATAAACAGTTATTGAATCTGAAACCGTAATGGTAAAAGATATTTTTTTGTTGTTAATAGCTGCTATCAAGGGATTACAGGTTTCGGCTATAAACGATGCTAAAGGAATATCAGCATAATGAAAAACAATACTATCCGATTGCGATCGAGACCATTGCAATAGATTATCAATAAGAGCTTGCATTGATTGTAACGAAAGAAGTGTATTTTCAACTAATTCCTTCTTTTGTTCCGTACTTGCATTTTCAGAACGATTGAATATGGTTGAAATCATGCCATAAATGCCCGATAAGGGGGAATTTAAATCGTGAGATATTATGGAGAATAATTTATTTTTTGTTGCGTTTGATTGTTGTAAATCGGCAACAACCAATTCTAATTCTTTTTGTTTCTCTTGTAACGATAAATACTGATCTTCGAGCGTATCTGCCTGAATAACTAACTCTTCTTTTTGTGAAGCAATTTGACTTGTTCGTTCAATGATAGCTTTCTCGAGCAATATTTGTTGTCGCTGTAATTGGCGGATTCTATAGAAATAGAAGAGCAGGAAACAGCTTACGATAATACTGCATATGAGGACATAAAACCACCAGGTTTTCCAAAATGGAGGTAAAATACGAATTGTAATTGTGCGTTCGGTATAAATATCAGAATTGAATTTGCTTGTTGCTCTAATTGTTAAGCTATAACGACCCGGTTGAAGATTGGAGTAATCAATGCTGTTTTTTCCGGCATCAATCATTACCCAAGTATTGTCCAATCCTTTTAATTTGCATGAATATTTTACCGTATTCAATTGTGTAGGTTCCAAAACAGAAAATGAAAATCCAATAAAGTTTTGGTTGTACGATAAATCTATCGATTGTAAAAAATTACAATGAGTTTTAATAATTGCATCTTTGTTTGGAAGTATAACTTTTCCCATAAGACGCATTTCGGTAAGCGATAATTGTAACGGTAACTGTTCGGAAAAAG
>Ga0265338_10006302_pt1 | contig 15169 bp, 10 predicted proteins | sample 42126metaG_FD_193579 | JGI IMG/M metagenome (GOLD analysis project Ga0265338, IMG submission 193579) | Rhizosphere microbial communities from Carex aquatilis grown in University of Washington, Seatle, WA, United States - 4-21-26 metaG | ecosystem: Host-associated > Plants > Roots > Rhizosphere... | reverse complement strand
GGTTTCTCAAAAAAATGCCATGACAGAGTGGCCAGAACCAAAGTCACCGAAAGAGCCATCAAAGTTACAACCCCGCTTGATAAATTGTTAAGCAACGGCTGGTTTCCCAAAATCAGGTCGTGAACCAGGCTGTTGATGGCCATGTGCATCAGGTAGACGCTGTACGAGATGATTCCCAAACCGCGCAACGGCGCAAAGCGCATGAAACCGGCGATCGCCCCGTTTCGCGCCGTCACCACAATCAGCAATAAACAGGCATAGAGCAGCGCCACCCAGGAATAGCCCGGAAACACCATTTCAAAAGAGGTCAGTCCGTTGAGGGAATTTGGCGCATGCGAATGACCCGTCAGATAACCCGCCCCGGCCAGCAACACGATCAGTGTTGGATAGAGCCAGCCCTGGTGCTTTTCGAGCCAGCTTGACGCCGTTTCATTTCTGACCCCATACGCACACAAAACTCCCATTAACAGTGTGTCTGCCCGGCAGGGGAGCAGCACATACGCGAAAATTGTCGGATGATAGAGGTATAAATAAAGACGCATCAAGGGAACGCACAGGGTTAGCGATAAGAGCACATAAGGGAGTTTGCGGACCGGTACGAGCCATATCATCAAGGGTGCGAGCAAATAGAACTGCTCTTCCACGGCCAGTGACCACGTTGGCGCCAGCCAGCCTGTGCCCAACATGGCCGTCCTGGCAAAGTGAAAATTTTGCACGAACAGCACGTAAGTCCACTTGGGAATGCCTTCGGAGTCGAATAACGCCAATACTTGATTAGAGTGAGGCGAAAGGACCAAAGGGACTGTGAAAAATAAAGCCAGCCACAGAAAGTAGAATGGCAAAATCCGACAAATCCGCCGGAGGTAAAACACCTTGAAGTAGTTTTCGGTGTCCCGCTGATCCAGTAAAATTCCGCCGATCAGAAAGCCGGACAGCACAAAAAAAAGATCGACCCCGCTCCAGGAAAGTGGAAAAACGGATCGAATAAAGGCAGCCAGCCAGCCATCTTCTGGCCGGACGGCGATAAACACATAATGGTGGAATAAAACGATAAGGATGGCCAACCCCCTGAGACCATCCAGGGCAGGGATGCGAACGCCCGTTTTGATGTTAAATGACGGATTCACACCGCAATCGGTGCTTTGATGGCCGGGTGCGGGTCGTAGCCGGCCAGTTCAAAATCCTCGAACTTGAAGTCGTGGATGTTTTTCACCGCCGGATTTAATTTCATCTGCGGTAGCGGACGCGGCGCGCGCGCGAGTTGCAGCTTCGCCTGCTCAAGATGGTTTTTGTAAAGGTGCAAGTCGCCGAACGTGTGGACGAAATCGCCGGGTTTCAATCCGCAAACCTGCGCGACCATCAACGTGAGCAGCGCATAGCTGGCGAGGTTGAAGGGGACGCCGAGGAACAAATCCGCGCTACGCTGGTAAAGCTGGCAGCTCAACTCGCCGTCGAGCGCGTAGAACTGAAACAGCGCGTGGCAGGGCGCCAGCCGCATCCGGTCCAGTTCGCCGGCGTTCCAGGCGGTGACGATATGACGCCGGCTGTCGGGATTTTTTTTGATCTGCTCGATGACGCCGTCAATCTGGTTGATGGAGCGGCCATCGGGTGTGCGCCAGTCGCACCATTGCGCGCCGTAGATGCGGCCGAGGCTGCCGTCCGGGTCCGCCCACTCGTCCCAAATCGACACGCCGTGCTCGTGCAGATATTTCACGTTCGTGTCACCGCGCAAAAACCAGAGCAATTCGTAGATGATGGATTTGAGGTGCAGTTTTTTTGTGGTGAGCACGGGAAAACTCCGGCGCAAATCGAATCGCGCCTGCGCGCCAAACACGGAATACGTGCCGGTGCCGGTGCGGTCGGCCTTGAATTTGCCGTGTTCGAGGACGTGCCGCAGCAAATCGAGGTATTGAATCATTGCAGGGAAAATTTAACCGCGAAATACGCAAAATACACGAACAGAAATTCAATTACTGCTACGGCGATTAATACCGATATTTTAAAACCACATTACTGTGAACACCAAATCCGATTGTCCATTTCTCACCCGCAATCTGCAATCTCGGCGCATGCCAAAATTCTCGAACGCATTCACCGTGATTAGGCCGGAGCGAGCCATCGCTATCCCATGCAATATCCCACAAAACGCTATCGGGCAAACCGTGCAACCGGAAGGCGCTGGTCAAATGCGTCTGGACCTTTGCTTCCGTTTGATCGGCGCAAGCCGCCAGCAACACGTTATAGCGGGAATGATCATCCAGCACGCACAGCGGATGTCCACCATGTCCCCGCACCCACGTCCATTATGTACCCAGTCCATACACTCGGTTGGCGGAGAGGAGAAAAATCGGCGAAGTGTTTGGGCGTTCGATCCGGTTTATCTGCGTCCATCGGCGGCTAAAACCTCCGCCAGCGTGGTAACCGTCTTTGTCAATTGCGCCTTGGTGATGGTCAACGGCGGCGTGAAGCTGATGACGTTGGCGTGTTCGCCTTCCGGCAAAAGAATGAAACCTCGACGCAACATTTGCTTGATGGCCCGCATCACGACTTCGATCGCCGGTTTGCCGTCGGGCGAGTGGATTTCGACGCCCGCCATCAAACCCAGACCGCGCGCTTCCACCTTGAGTTTCGGACTTTGGATCTTGGACAATTCGCCGAGCAAAAATGTTCCGAGTTCCACGCTTCGCTTGCACAGGTTGAGTCGATCGATTTCCCCGATCTGCGCCAGCGCCATCGCACAGCCGACCGGATGGCCCAGGAAGGTGCTGGTATGAATCGCTTCGCCGTGCGACTCCGGCCAGGCGGCGTCCATGATGTCCGCGCGGCCGACGCACGCCGACAGCGGAAAGCCGCCGGTCAGCGCCTTGCCGAGGCAGATAAGGTCGGGCACCACGCCGCTGTGTTCGCAGGCAAACCACTTTCCGGTGCGGCCGAACCCGGTGTAAATTTCGTCGAGGATCAGTAGCGCGCCATGCTCGTCACAAAGCCTTCGGAGCATCGGCAAAAATTCCTTTGGCGGGACATTGATGCCGCCCCGTGCCTGCACCGGCTCAACGAGAATGGCGCCAATTCGTTCGCGCCGCAAGAGCCGGCGGACGGACCATTCGACAGCGGCAAGGTCGCCGGCCTTTGACGGGAACTGGACGAAATGCCCGAACTCGCGGAGCTGGTAATGGAACGGACTGCGAAAAAAATCGCGGTGCGTCACGTTGAGAGCGCCGTAGCCGAGTCCGTGATACGCACCGGAGAAGGCGATGACACTTTGTTTGCCCGTGGCGAGCATGGCGGTTTTAAGCGCGGATTCGACGGCTTCAAAGCCCGAATTGCTGAAAATGGTTTTCCCGGAAGGACGAGCTTTGCGATTCCCTGACTTTTGAGGCGGGTTTGATTTTGGGGACTCGTGTAACTCGTCCCTCCGAAAATTATCCCAGCGTTCGAAAGTGAGGCGGCTCAATTCGCGCGCGAGCTCGGCCTTGCGCAGATGGGGATGCACATCGCCCATCGCGTGGGGAAGGCGGGCCAGTTGCCTTTGCCCGGCTTTCACCACACGCGGATTGGCGTGACCGGCGGCGGCCACGCCGAACGCCGCGGTCAAATCAAGATACCTTTTCCCGTTGGCGTCCCAAACGTACATATCCCGGGCGCGTTCCCAGACGATGGGCCACGAGCCGTCTCGCTCAACAAAAACGATGTTGCGGGATTCATAGGCACGCAACAGGCTGAGAACTTGTTTCGTTTTCATCGGCATCAAACACCGCGTTGCTCCGGCGGCCAAATGATTTTGTGCAGTTGCGCTTGAAATCGCACTGGCAGCGCGTCGGCAATGATGCTTTCCGCCAGCTCGCGACGGGAAATCGGCACCTGCCCCGTCGGAACTTTTTTCAACGATTTGTCCTGCTGTTCCGGCGACAGCGGATACACCCATGAAATCAGCAGGGGGCAAATCGCGTCGAGTTTGTATCCGGCAATCGCCTGTTTCGTCCAATCGTAATCCTGCTGCGTGCCGATGACGAATTTGATTTCATCGGTGGCTTTGAGGTGCTTGAGGTTTTCCCAGCGGTTGCGTTCCACTTCGCCGCTGCTGGGACATTTCAAGTCCATGATGCGACGAACGCGCGGATCCACTTGTGAAACATCGTGTGCGCCGCCGGTTTCGAGCAGCAGGGTGAAGCCGTCGTCGCAAAGCGATTTCATCAACGGCAAACAATTTGCCTGAAGCAACGGCTCGCCGCCGGTCAGCTCAACCAGAGGCAATTTCGGATTTCGGATTTCGGATTTCGGATTTGAAAATGGCGCGGCCAACTTGCGAACTTTCCCCCGAACTTCTTCCAGCGGCGTTTTTTTGCCTTTGGTGAAAGCGTAGGCGGTGTCGCAATAGGAGCAGCGCAGATTGCACGCGGCGAGCCGGATGAAAATGCATGGCAAGCCGGCAAAGGTGCTTTCACCCTGCAGGCTCAAATACATTTCGTTGATGATAAGCGTGTCGGACATCATTTGAAGTGTAATGTGTTGGCACAAAAAGGAAACCGCGCTGTGAATACACCGCTGTTTTCATATTTCAGGCAAGCCTGTAAACATGATAACAACTTGGAATCTGGATTAAAAGCTCGACTTTTGAGCATAAAACCTGCTACATCAATATCTGGAAGCCCATGAAAAAAGCGCGTTGCTTGCGGATGATCCGGGTTTTGCTGTTCCTTCTGGGGGTATTGCAAATGGATTTACTGGTCCACGCCCAGCAACTTGACAGCATCGGCGTCACGCTGCTGCGAACAGTAACTACGAATGTGGATGGCACGGGCATTCGCGTCGCACAACCGGAAGCGTCGGGTACCAACATCCCACCCGACTTTGAAGTCAACCCGGCGAACAGTTTAGTACAAAAACCGGCCAGTCTTTTCACATACTTCGGCACCAATGGCACCGCCAATGTTTTTCCCAACGGCGTGGGTACGGAATCAGGTCACGCGGACACCGTAGCCTCTTATATTTACGGATTGCCGGGCGGGGTGGCCACCAATGTGGTGCACGTGGATAATTACGACGCGGATTATTTTTACAACAGCATCGTGGCAGCACCACTGCCGCCGAACATCAACGATCCCGTCGTCAATCAAAGTTTCATTTTTGGTTACGTCCCCGGTCAAGTAAGTGTTTTCCAACAACAGCAGCTTGATTCGCAATTTGATGACTATGCGGCACAATATAATACGCTTTTCGTTTCCGGGGCGGGCAACGGCGGACCGGCCAGCGGGACAGTTTGCCCGCCATCCACTTGCTACAACGGTCTATCGATTGGCGCGTACGGTTATGCTAACTCGAGTGTTGGCCCGACCGAGGACAATGGTCGAGCCAAGCCGGATCTCGTAGCGCCGGCAGGCGCAACGAGTTTTTCCACACCTCAAGTAACCGGCGCCGCGGCGGTGCTGATGCAAGCCGGTTTGCGTGGTGATGGTGGCAGCGACACCAACGCCGCCGCCGACATGCGCACGACCAAGGCCTTCTTGCTCAACGGTGCGGTCAAGTCCGCCGACTGGACAAACAATCCACCGTCTCCGCTCGATTCACGTTACGGCGCGGGCATATTAAACGTCTTCAATTCCTACAAACAACTCGCCGGCGGCAAGCACGGCTACATCGCTGCCACCAGCGTTCCCACTGGCAATCCGCATCCGCCGAATGGCACGAGCGGCACCATCAGCATGTTGAGCGGCTGGGATTTCAACACCAACACCAGCGGCAATAGCTCTGACGAAATAAACCATTATTTTTTCAATGTTACCAATGAGGTCGGCAACGCCACCTTCACCGCCACGGCAACGCTCGTTTGGAACCGCCACCAGAACAAGACCGCCATCAACGATCTGGATTTGTTTTTGTACAACACCGCCAGCAGCAATCTCGTCGTGTGCAGCACCAGCCTCGTGGACAACGTCGAACACATCTTTGTGCCGAATTTGCCGCAGGGCCGTTATGACCTGCAAGTTTGGAAGGCCGGAGGAATTTCCGGCATGACCATTGTCAGCAGTGCGGAGACTTACGCGTTGGCATGGGAATTTTCCTCAACGTTGCTGAATGTTGCGCCCTCCGGCACCAACCTGGCGCTCACCTGGCCGATTTATCCGGATGGCTTTGTGCTGGCATCGGCGACCAACCTGACGCCGCCAGTCGTTTGGAGCACGAATAATCCAGCGCCGGTGGTGACGAACGGCCAAAACCGGGTTCTGGTGAGCACGACCAACAGCTGCCAATTTTTCCACCTGCAGCCACCGTAACCCCAGAGAGCGCTGCATCCGGCCCGACTTGGTCTCACTTGAACTTCTTTTGGGGAAGCGATTTGGACTTCTTCGCGAATGATTCTATCGTTTGCTTCGCATTTTGGCATCATCCAGACATGAACAACTCATTGAAAGGAAAAGTCGCGCTGGTCACCGGCGCGTCGCGCGGGATTGGCCGCGCTATCACCGAACGCCTGAGCCGCGACGGAGTGGCCGTGGCTGTCAATTACGCCAGCCATGCTGGCGAAGCGCGGAAAGTCGTGGCCCACATCGAGTCGTCCGGGGGGAAGGCGTTGGCCCTTCAGGCTGATGTCGGGCGCGTGCCGGAGATTGTCCGGCTATTTGACCAGACCATTGCCCATTTCGGTAAACTCGACATTTTGGTGAACAATGCGGGCATCATGCCCGTCAATCCGGTCAACGCCGTCACGGAAGCCGAGTTCGACCGCATTGTTGCCGTGAACGTGAAGGGGACATTTTTTGCGTGTCAACAGGCGGCGACCCGATTGAGCGAAGGTGGACGCATCATCAACCTGTCCAGTTCGACGACGGCGCGAGTGATGCCGAACTACGGGGCTTACGTCGCCACAAAGGGGGCAGTGGAGCAACTCACGCGTTCGCTGGCCAGGGAACTGGGGCCACGCCGCATTACGGTCAACGTCATTTCGCCCGGTCCGACGGAAACGGAGTTGTTCAAGAACGGCAAGACGCCGGAAGAGATTCAGCATTTTGCGCAAGCATCCGCCTTTGGACGACTGGGCCAGCCATCGGAAATCGCCGAAGTGGTCGCGTTTTTGGCGAGCGACGCGGCCAATTGGGTCACCGGCCAGAACATCCGCGTCAATGGCGGAATTGCGTAATGCGTCGGGAAAGGAAATGGCGCATTGCCACGGTCGCGGAAAATGACAAACATGTCGGACCAAATTTTCCAATCCATGCTCACGCGTCCATTTTTATTTTTGGCAGCGGCGGTTTGGTTTTTCGGATCCAGCCGCAGCACGGTGGCGGATGAGGCTTTTCCCGTCGCGATCCAGGTTCACGCCGACAAGCCGGTCGGCAAATTGAAACCGGTCTGGCGTTTCTTCGGCGCGGATGAACCCAACTACGCTACGATGCCGGATGGGCAGAAGTTGATTGGTGAACTAGGCCAACTGGCTACGAACCAGGTTTATTTCCGTGCACACAATTTGCTGACCAGCGGCGACGGCACGCCGGCGTTGAAGTGGGGTTCGACCGGCGCTTACACCGAGGATGCGCAAGGAAATCCGGTTTACAATTGGACGATTTTGGACCGGATCTTCGACACCTACCACGAACGCGGCGTGCGGCCGTACGTGGAAATCGGTTTCATGCCAGAGGCGTTGTCCACCAAACCGGAGCCGTATCAGCATCACTGGACGCCGAAGGCCCGATACAACGAGATTTACACCGGTTGGGCGTATCCGCCAAAGGATTACGCGAAATGGTCGGAACTCGTTTTCCAGTGGGCCAGACACGAGGTGGAACGATACGGTCGCGCCGAAGTCGAGAGCTGGTATTGGGAAACGTGGAACGAGGCAAACATCGGCTACTGGCAGGGCACACCGGAGGAATTTTTCCGATTGCATGATGGCGCAGTAGAGGCGGTGCGCCGCGCCTTGCCCGATGCCAAAGTTGGTGGGCCGGATTCAGCCGGCGGCGGTACGCCATTTCTCCGGAAATTCCTGGAACACTGCATTCGCGGGACCAATTTCGCCACCGGCCGGGTCGGCACGCCAATTGATTTCATCTCGTTTCACGCGAAGGGTTCGCCCAATTTCACGAATGGTCATGTGCAAATGGGCCTTGCAAACCAGTTACGTGACATCAATTCCGGTTTTGGCATCATCGCGTCGTTTCCCGAATTGAAAAACACGCCGATTGTCATCGGCGAATCAGACCCGGACAGCTGCGCCGCGTGCCAGAACCAGCAATACGGCTACCGCAACGACCCGATTTACGCCAGCTACACGGCCGAGTGCATCGCGCGCGAATTTGAACTGGCCGGCCGACACGGCGTGAATCTGGAAGGCGCGCTGACGTGGGCATTCGAATTTGAAGACCAGCCGCCTTTCGCCGGTTTCCGCACGCTGGCGAGTGACGGCATTGATTTGCCCGTGTTGAATGTCTTCCGGATGTTCAGCCTGATGGGCGACCGACAACTCGCGGTCGAAAGCGACCACGCTGTTCCGCTGGACTCAATTTTGAAAAACGGCGTACGCGCGCGACCCGATGTTTCGGCGTTGGCCGGTTTGGAGTCAAACCGGTTGTGTGTTTTGGTGGTACACTACCACGATGACGACATGCCTGGTCCGGCGGCGGCAGTCAAACTCGCTGTTGAGGGACTGCCCGCAAAAACTACGAAGGTTCACGTTCGCCACTTCCGCATTGACGCCAACCACAGTGATGCTTTCACCGTCTGGCAGCGGATGGGATCGCCGCTGCAGCCGACGGCGGAACAATTCGCACAACTGGAAAAAGCCGGTCAACTTACGGAATTGGTGCCGCCTCAAAACGTCCGCGTTAAAAACGGCCGAATGATCCTGAAGTTCAATTTGCCACGAGAAGCAGTATCCCTGCTCACCGTTGAGTGGGACACGCCGCGTTAAAACCGTTGATTTAGCACAGAATGTTTCCCGACGCGATAACTGCCCGCGATAGCCTGGGTGATGAATTGTTTCGCGCGTTTCACCGCTGACGGTAAATCGAGGCCGCGCGCCAAAAAACCCGTGATGGCGGCCGAACAGGTGCAGCCGGTGCCATGCGTGCGCACGCCTTTAATAAACGGCACGGTTAAAAGCAGTTCCGTTCGGCCATCGAAGAAAATGTCCGCCGCCTCGCGCATCCCGCGCAAATGGCCACCTTTTACCAGCGTCGCACAACCATAACGCGCGTGGATTTCACGCGCAGCGGCGCGCATAATTTCGATGGAGGCGACTTCCCTTCCGATCAAAACTCCGGCTTCGTGCAGGTTGGGCGTGACCAGCGCGGCCAGCGGCAGCAATTTCTCCTTTAGGATTTTGATCGCCGCTGGTTTGAGCAACATGGTGCCGCTGGTTGAGACCATCACCGGGTCAACGACAAGCAGTGGATGCCTTTTCCCTTCGAAAAAACGGGCGACAACACTGACATTTTTCACCGAGAACAACATCCCGGTCTTCACTGCCGCGGGCGGCATTTCTTCAAACACGGCCTCGATTTGCCGCCACAACATATTTGGCGAACACGACTCGATGGCAAGAATGCGCTTGGGATTTTGCGCCGTGAGGCACGCCGTCGCGCTGGCGCCATGAACGCCGAGTGCGGCAAACGTTTTCAAGTCCGCCTGAACACCCGCGCCGCCGCCGCTGTCCGAACCGGCGATGGTGAGCGCCACCGGGCAATGCATGATTATCGGCACGTCCGTGAGCTTACCGGCCGGCGCAAGGATCGGCACGGAAAAACCAGCGTGTGCGGTGAAAACGACCGGACGAGGTTGTTGACAAGAGGATCATTGCGTCAAACGAGAAGCGGGTCAGAGCCAACGCTTTTCCTACGCAGTGAGTTTAAGGAGCAGGTTGTTCAATTCCTGGATGCGCGGTGGTTTGCCGACCACAGCATCCACTTCCGGAGCGGTTTCTCCATCCTCCTTCATCATGGTTCCCCAGCCCGTCATCATGATGACCGGAGTGCCGGGTGATTCCGCTTTAATGGTTCTGGCCACCTGATGTCCGTCAATATCCGGCATGCCCAGGTCCGTGATAACGGTTTCGAAAGGCTGTTTATTGAGCATTGCCGCACGAAACATTTCCACGCCTTGTTTTCCGCCCGAGGCCGTTGTCACCTGATGATCCAGCGTCGTGAGACAATGCTTCAGCAACTCCTGTATCTGTGATTCGTCATCGATGCAAAGGATCCGCAGGGAACGATTTCGACCAACGCTGGGCGTGGAGGTCGCAGCGGTTGTTGGCAAATTGTTTTCCCGAATGGGAAAAGTGAGTTGGATGCAAGTTCCCCGGCCGGGCGCACTGTCAATTTCGATGGTGCCATCATGGCGTCGCATCATGCCGTAAACCATCGCCAGTCCCAGACCCGTGCCCCCCCGTTTGGCCTTGGTCGAGAAGAAGGGTTCCAGGCAATGTTGGCGGGTTTTTTCATCCATGCCGATGCCGTTATCCCGCACCTCAATCTGAAGTTGCCTTTCAGAAGACCGGTTTTCCTCCTGAACAGGACGGTTGACGGAACGTGTGATCAGGGTAATCGTGCCGCCTTGAGGAAGAGCGTCCACCGCATTGAAAATCAGGTTAATCAAAGCCTCCCGCAAATCGCTGGGTTCACTGAGCAGGGGTGGCAACTGAGGTTCCAATTCACGCTGGATTTGTATGGAAATAGCCTGGCGCTGTGAAAGGTCCCGCCAGCGAGGACGGGTGAGTTCGATTACTTCTTCAACAATCTTATTGACGTCCACCGCGGCCAATTCCTCCGTATCGGAGTGGCGGCGGTAAAATTCCCGCATGCGCGCGACAATGTGTGAGATGTCCTCACCGGAATGGCGGATAATTTGCAGATACTGGCGCGTGATATCGGGCATATTCGTTTGTGTGGCGAGCAGCAATTCGGAATAAGCGACAATGGGCGACAGGGCATTGTTGACGTCATGCGCCACCCCGCTGGCCATTTGACCCAGGGCACGCAGGCGTTCCTGCTGAACAACCACCTGCTGGGTGCGGCGCAATTCGTCGTAGGCCGTTTGCACACCTTCGGTCAGACGCACCTGATCATAAAGGTTGCGACATTGTTCCTCGGTGGTAAGGATTTTAACCTGTAAAGCCTCCTTCTCGGACCGAACCTCGGCGATTTCCGCGCGCATCTGCTCGGCGTTGTAACGAACCTCCTCCATGACCAGCACGATCATGCTGACGGCAATGAACAATTGCAGCACCGCCGCGATAAGAAAACCGGCGTTGTAAAGCTCCTGGTATTCCTGGGAGAATGGATAGCTCCCCAGATAAATCCCCCACAGCAGGAAACCGACCGACAACATGCCGGCACCGACAAAGGGCATCCGCTTTCGCACCCGGAAAAAACAAACACCGGCGAACACGCTGCTGAGACCAATTAAAACAAAGACCGGTAATTGAATTTGGAACCGGCTTGAAAGCACTTGGGGACTGACGAAGGTCCACGCCAGGAGGAACACCATGAACAACCCCAGCAAGGTCTGTCGAACCGGCAAACTTAAAAAGCGCGCGCTGCCCCACAAAAGAAACACCGCTGAAATCGCCACACAACATTGCCGAAGCATAAAGATCACGTTGTTGGAGACGACATCGTGCATCGTCAACCCAAGGGTCAACCAGAGCGCGTAAAACAGCCACGCCGTGGTCCAGATGGCGAAGTACTCCCGTTTGGTATAACGATTCAGATAATAAAAAAGCCCCACCAATAACCACACGCTCAACAGCGACACAAACAAAGTCGCCTGCAGGTATTGCTCCGAAAAGTTCAAATGTACGTTCGTAAGTTTCATTGTTTCACTTCTAAACATGCCCGGAATTCACCGATTTCTTGATCTTGTAGCAATCGATGGGCCATTTCCCAGCCAGTCCAACTTTGCCCCGAACCGGTAAAAGCCGCTGCCGTCTCCTCCCGGACGGTTCGGATGTACAACCGTTCCCAGGCCGGTCGGTCTCACTTTCTCTTTTGAAGCCGGACAGACGGGGATTATACTCCTGTCCATGGACAAAGATCAGGTTGCGGAAATTCTGCTCGAAATCGGAACCTTGCTGGAATTGAAGGGGGAAAATCCATTCAAGACGCGCGCTTACACAAACGCCGCGCGCACGATTGAAAGTTTAAGCGAACCCCTGGCAAAAATCATCAGCGAAAAACGACTGGGCAAAATCAAGGGCATCGGCGAGGCGCTCGAACAAAAAATCACTGAGTTGATGAAAACGGGCAAACTCGCTTACTACGATACCTTGAAAGCTTCGATTCCGCCCGGTTTGATCGAGATGCTTGAAATTCCGGGACTGGGTCCCAAAAAAATTCAGGCGCTTAACCAAAAACTCGGCGTGGATTCGGTGGAGAAACTTGAAATGGCCTGTCAGGCGGGAAAGGTCGCGCGGCTCGATGGTTTCGGTGAAAAAACCCAGGCGAATTTGCTCGAAGGCCTTGAACGCCGGCGCACCTACGCGTCAAAACATTTGTTGAGCGACGCGTTTCTGGTGGCCGAACCGTTGTTGCAAAGTTTGCGTGAGCATCCCGAGGTCATTCGTTGCAGCGCCGCGGGCAGCTTGCGGCGTTTCAAAGAGGTCATTGGCGATATTGATTTGCTCGCGTCGTCGAAAAAACCGGCGGACGTCATTGAATTTTTTGCCGCCCAGCCGGACGTCATCAAAGTCACCGCCAAAGGTGAAACGAAGGCGAGCGTCATTCTCACCGGTGGCATTCAATGTGATTTGCGGGTGGTCAGCGACCGGGAATTCCCGTTTGCCCTGGCCTATTTCACCGGCAGCAAGGAACACAATATTGTCATGCGCCAGCGCGCGATTCAGCGCGGTTTGCGGTTGAATGAATACGGACTGTTCAAGTCAAAAATCGAAACCCGTGATGCCAGATTGCTCGTGCCATGCCAGGACGAAACGGACATTTTCGAAAAACTGGATTTGCCATACATGCCGCCGGAGTTGCGTGAAGACCATGGTGAATTTACCGCCGGCGAGAAAAACGATCTGCCGAAACTCATCGAGTGGACGGATTTGAGGGGCGCCTTGCACAATCATTCGATTTGGAGTGATGGACACAACCGCCTGGAGGAAATCGCCGGGTACATGGAAGAACTCGGACTCGAATACTGGGCCATCACCGATCATTCAAAGTCATCATTCCAGGCAAATGGTCTTGATGCGAAACGTCTTCGGGAGCAAATCAAAGAAATCAAAAAGATCAACGGGCAACTTGCCAAACGCGGCAGTGAATTCCGGCTGCTCACGGGTTGCGAGGTGGACATTTTACGCGACCGGCTGGATTTCGATGATGAGCTGCTGGCCGAATTGGAGGTGGTGGTTGCGAGTTTGCACGTGCCATCCAATAACGAAGCAGAGAACACGAAACGGCTGATTCGCGCGGCGCAGAATCCCTTCGTTCACATGATTGGCCATTTAACCGGGAGATTATTGCTGGAGCGCGAGCCGTATCCTGTCAATACACAGGCCGTGATTGACGTCTGCGCTGAGACCGGCACGTGGATTGAATTGAACTGCAACCCGCACCGGCTTGATTTGGACTGGCGACTTTGGCCTTATGCAAAAAGTAAGAGCGTGAAATGCGTCATCAATCCTGACGCGCACCGCAATGAACACAGTGGATTCCTTAGATTTGGCACTGGAATTGCGCGCAAAGGCTGGTTGGAACGGCGAGATGTGATAAATACATGTCCACTCAATGTACTATTAGACAAACTAAGTGTTAAACGCCTGAAAAACAACGCGTTTTAATTGAATTATGGTTGTTTTGAGGTTTGTTTTATGAGGGGTTTTTTACCGAAAAAAATGAAAATGGTGTTTGACAGGATTCCTGGTTTCCTGATAATGCTGACTCAGTTATTGGTTGTTTGCTTTTCCTTGAACATCAAAAAGATGTCAAGTATTGTAGAGAACACCGCGCTATGAGAAAATTACTCGTCTGTGTAGGATTGGCAGCGGCTGGGACCGCCAGCCTTCAAGCCGCTTACGCGCCAGATTTAAACTCCATGCAAACCTCCAAGATGTGGAGTGTGTCAGGCACCTTGCGCGGTTTTTACGACGATAACTACAACACCGCGCCATCCGGGCCGGCCAAACGCAACAGTTTCGGATTTGAGGTCAGTCCTTCCCTCAGCTTGAATGTGCCCTTGCAACAAACGGAACTGGGACTCCGCTACACCTACGGTTTGTATTATTATCAGGACCGGGAACAACTCAACGGGCAGCCGATTGACCAAACGCACCAGCTTGATTTGTGGGTGGACCATGCGTTTACCGAACGCTGGCAGACGAAAGTGCAGGATTCGTTCGTGGTGGCTCAGGAACCGCAACTCCTCAACGGAGGCGCATTACAGCGCGTATCGGGAAACAATTTTCACAATAACGGATCCATTGCGCTGGACACACAATGGACCCGGCTCGTGGGCACGACGGTAAGTTACCAAAATAATTATTACGATTTCCAAAACAGTGGAGGGAACGGATCAACTGGTGCTGCAAGTCTCGCTGGACTGCTAAATCGACTTCAGCATGATGTTTCATTGAATGTAAACTGGCGATTGCAGCCGACATTATTGGCATTTGTCGGTTACCAATACGAGCAAGTCAATTACATTGGAAATGAGATCATCTCCGGACCCCCGGCAACCTTCGGCCCTATAACGCACAGTAATAACCGCGATAGCCGGTCACACTTTGGATATGTCGGCGCCCAGTACAATCCGCTGGATAACCTTATGCTCGCGGCCCAGGCGGGCATTCAATACGCAGATTATTACAACCCTGCGCCCGGCACTCCAACAATCAGTCAACTTTCTCCCTTTGCAAAAGTATCGGGTACCTACACCTATTTGCCGGGAAGCTATGTCCAGTTGGGTTTCACCCAATCACGGAGCGCCACAGATGTGCTCGCGCCAACGGCGAGCGGCAAGGTGACTGAGGATCAGGAAACCTCGGTGGCTTATGCCACTCTCAACCACCAGATCACCCCGCGATTGACCGGCAACGTCACGGGCCAAATTCTATACGCCACTTTCAACGGCGGTTCACTTGATGGTCAGTCGCAAACCTGGTATTCCGTGGGTCTCAACCTGGCCTATAGCTTTAACCCGCATATCTCGGCTGAAATTGGTTACAATTTTGATGATC
>Ga0265338_10006301_pt1 | contig 15170 bp, 16 predicted proteins | sample 42126metaG_FD_193579 | JGI IMG/M metagenome (GOLD analysis project Ga0265338, IMG submission 193579) | Rhizosphere microbial communities from Carex aquatilis grown in University of Washington, Seatle, WA, United States - 4-21-26 metaG | ecosystem: Host-associated > Plants > Roots > Rhizosphere... | reverse complement strand
GCGATCTTAGCGGTATCCAGGACATTGCCTTTAGGCGAACCCTGATTTAAAAATATTTTAAACGCTTTGGGGCTAAAAACGATCTTCCCCTCAGCTAGCGCCATCCTCTTGGTAATCTTTTTAGCGCTAATATCAACCATGCCCATTGATCTCTCCTAATCAATTCCGAGCCACCCGCCGCCCTTAGTCCCAATTTTTCAATTTCTTGCGATTTTGTTTTTTTAAATTATGTTTCTTTTTGTTTTCAAGCATCCGTACTTTGGCTGACAAGGAACGTTTGCGGTTTTGACGCCGTATTTTTTCGCGCTTAGCTTGATGGAAAAGCCGTTGCTGCTCTTGCCTTTCCTGCAAGGCCTCGCGCAACATGTCCCAGGCTTCTTGCCTGTTTAAAAACTGCGTCCTGAATTTTCGGCACTTGACGATGATCCCTGTTGGTTGATGCAACAGCACCACACAGGTGGACACCTTATTGACATTCTGGCCACCGGGCCCACTGGAACGAACAAACGATTCTATAACATCATCTTTTGATACAACAATCCCGACCATTGCCTGCCTTTGGATATTTTTAGACACTTTAACGGTAGGGATGAAAACGCCCGGCGTAATCTACTCAGATTATCCAGGGAGATCCCTGATACCGCCAATAAACCGCCTTCTTTAACAAAACTTATTATTTTTGACGCATGTTCTATTAAATCTTCCGTGACCAAATTTGCAGCCACAAAATCATAGGTCTTTGAAGAACGATATTTTTTAATGTCGGCCTTTACGACTCGAAAATAGGTCTTATTGACCTTCATATTATCACGGGCTGCTTGTACGCTCAATTGTCCAATATCAATTCCCACCGCATCCCGGGCCCCATATTTCAATGCCACAAAGGCCAAAATTCCCGTACCTGTCCCGATATCTAAGAACGATACGAATTTACCCCTATTATCTTCGATGAATCGGGCCATTAGTTGAGTTGTTTCATGCAGGCCCGTTCCAAAAGACATTAAAGTATCTATTAAAATATAATCCCTGCCGCGGCGTGTTTTATATTTATTCCTGTGCCAGACAGGCACAACATCCATTTTTTTAGTCAACGCAGTGGGTTTCCACTGGTTTTTCCACCGGGTCAGCCAATCCTTGGCGGCAAGATGGTGCGTGGTTATTTTAACATCTGGCAAAGAGAGGCGGATAAAAAGTCTTTTCAAGCGAACAAATTTTGCAGGAGTCTTATCAAAAAGCTCAAGGGAATAAAAGTCTTTGATGATCGAAAGGATCAAGTCGCTTTCAGCATATCCCAAACTAAAAAGCACTGCCTTGACCGGACCCAGGGCCTGCTCTGATCTTGATCGAAGTTGAAGTTGATAAACGGCCTTAAGTGTTCGATCTTGAATGGGCACCCTGGCTTGAGCGATCATGATTTAAAACGGATCAGGGATGGGGCATATTCCTTGGGCGCCTCGAAACCCAGAAGGTTCAACAAGGTCGCAGCCACATTGGCCAGCCCCTGACCGGGGATATTCGCCATTTCATATTCTCCCTGATAAGCGGGATCAACAATGGCGCATGGCACAGGGTTCAAGGAATGGGCTGTGCTTATCTGTCTCTTACCGTTCTTGACCGTAAACATCTCATCAGCGTTGCCGTGGTCTGCCAAAAGCACGGCAATGCCTTTCAGTTCGCGGATGACATCCAATAATTTAGCAACACCTTCATCCACCGTCTGAACAGCAACAATGATGGCTTCCGGAACGCCGGTGTGCCCAACCATGTCGCCGTTGGGATAATTCAGGCGGCCGAATTTATACTTTCCGCTTTTTAACAGCTCAATGGTTTTCTCCGTGATCTCAGGTGCCTTCATTTTAGGCGCCTGGTCAAAACGGACCCTGTCCGATGGGATCTCAATATAGGTCTCCAGTTTATCGTTGACATAACCTGACTTATTGCCGTTCCAAAAATAGGTCACATGGCCGTATTTCTGGGTCTCTGAAATGGCAAAGGACGTAATGCCGTTGGCGCACATGTACTCGCCCACGGCGCCATCTATTTTCGGCGGCGGCACTAGATAATGCTTAGGGATATGGAGATCTCCGTCATATTCCATCATCCCTGCAAAAAGCACGTCAGGCACGCGTATGCGGTCGAATTTATCGAAATCCTTTTCTTCGAAGGCCCTGGACAACTCAATGGCCCTGTCCCCGCGAAAATTAAAAAACACCACGGAATCTCCGTCCTCAATGGTACCCACCGGACTGCCGTCGTCTTCGATACAGAAAGGATCCAAATACTGGTCCGTACTCTTAGGGTCTTCTTTATAGAAAGTCTCCACCGCTTCCTTGGCTGAAGCAAAACGCCGGGCACGTCCCAAAACATGGGCTTTCCAGCCGCGTTCGACAATAGACCAGTCCGCGTTATAACGGTCCATGGTCGTCACCATGCGGCCCCCGCCAGAGGCAATACGGTATTCATAATTTTTGTGGGAAGCGTTGATTTCCTTAAGGACGCCTTCGGTCTTATCAATGTAGGTCAGGGCCGATCTTTCATAAACATCCCTGCCGTCCAAAAGCGCATGGATACAGACACGGCGAACGCCTTCCTCGGCACAGCGGCGCACCATGGCCAATAACTGGTCAATATTGGAATGCACATTGCCATCGGACAAAAGGCCTATGAAATGAAAGACCTTGTTCTCGGATTTGACGCGCTCGACCAATTTTTTCCATGTTTCTGTCTCAAAAATGGCGCCGCTTTCAATGGATTGCTGGGCAAGCTTGGCCCCCTGGTCAAAAATGCGGCCTGCGCCCAAAGCATTGTGGCCGACTTCGGAATTGCCCATATCTTCGTCCGAGGGCATACCAACGGCTGTCCCATGGGCTTTGAGCTGGACATAAAGCTTGGAGTTCATCAATTCATTTATACAAGAGGGCTTGGCCAGAAATACGCCATCGCTGTCATCACGTTTGCCGATACCGATGCCATCCATGATAATGAGCAGCAAGGGCCCCGGACGCCCGGAGAAGTTGGACAATTTTTTTAATTCCAGAGAAGACATAAAAATTACCTTTCTTTTTAGAATTGCACGACAGGCGCTTCCTGAGATTTTTCAGGAGCCTTAAAGTAAACTGCTGGTTGGGTCAAATGGGTCATGGAAGCAAAAAAACTTCCGAATAGGCTTTGTTGATAGGTATTGAATTGCTGGACAGACTGATTATACCGCATACGCTCAACAGCAATACGGTTCTCCGTCCCCTCCAGCTGACTTTGCAATTCCAGGAAATTTTCATTGGCTTTTAAATTGGGATAATTTTCAGTAACTAACAAAAGCCGCGATAAAGCGCCGCCCAAGGAATTGGCAGCTGCCACTTTATCAGGAATGTTAGCTGCCTTGCCCCATTGGCTTCTTAAACGGGTCACTTCTTCCAGAATGCCTTTTTCATGGGTAGCATACCCCTTGACCGTATTCACCAGATTCGGGATCAGATCAAATCGACGCTGCAGTTGATTTTCCACCTGTGCCCATGAAGATTTGACCTGCTGATCTAGAGCGATCATCTGATTATAACCGCTCTGGTACCACCCAAATGCCATTAGGCCCAAAACCACGATAACAATTAAAGCAATCAATCCTTTGTTCATCGACCTCTCCTTCCATAAATCTTAATAAATTTTTATTCCTGATTGTGCCGCTACCTTAATTTTATTTTCAGAGAAGCGGCCTTAGTTTACCAGCCTCCGCTGGCGCCCCCTCCACCGCTGATGCCGCCTCCAAAGCCACCGAACCCGCCTCCAAACCCTCCGCTGGATCCGCCGCCCCATCCTCCTCTGCCATATCCGCCAAGAGGATAGCCCATGGGTATGAATAGCCCTCTACGGCTAAAAAAGAAAGAAATAAAAATGCAAAGAATTAATAAAAACAACCAACCCGAGCCGGTCTCTTGATCCTGATAAACCGGCTGGGGAACTCCAGTAAGTGTTACATTATACTCTTTAGCGATCAAGGAAACAATAGCAGCTGTCCCTTTTTCTACCCCATCTGAAAAATTCCCCGCTTTAAATTCAGGAGAAACAATGTTATGGATGATACTGCTGGAATGAGCATCCGTCAGGGCCCCTTCCAGGCCATAACCGACTTCAATACGCATTTGATGGTCTTTATAGGCAATTAAAAATAAAACTCCGTTATCCTTGGCCTTTTGACCGATACCAAAACGCTTGAATAAATTTACAGCGTATTCTTCGATGGACAAGGGCTCCGTGCTGTCCACGGTCACAACAGCAACTTCTGCGCCGGTTTTTTGCTTTAACTCAAGGATCCAGCCTTCCAGACGGTTTTTGGCAGCGCTATCAATGATGCCGCTTTGGTCAACCACATAACCGTTGGCTTCAGGATAGGAGACCTGTTGGGCATGACTGAAAGAAGCAAAATTGACGGTCAATAACAACAAAAAAGAAAGCGGCAGGGATTTCATAACGAATCCAAATGGCGGGACAAAATCTCCAATTGGGCAATAAAATTTTGCAGATGGCCTTCCACCAGATGAGAAGGGATCAGGGTCTTTTTATTCTTATCATGCAGGGCCGCGAGCAATGACTGCAGATCCAGGGAGAAAATGACAGCCAAGGTTTTCAACAACTCTTCCTTGTGCGAAGGCGCCTTTTGTCCTTTTAATATAATAAGTTGACGGAAAACAGGGATCAAATCACTTAAAGCGCCACCCAGAAGGTTCTTTAATATAAACGGCTTTGAACCGACCTCCAGATAAGCCTGCCGCAGCCGCAACAATTTACCTTTGACCTGCTGTTCGCACAGCAAGCGCAGGTCTTTAACAGGGATCTCCAGATCTTTAAAAATATCTTCACCCCATATCACCTTATGCTGTTGTTTTATTTCACTGAACTCGACGGGAAAAACATCAAGGGCAGACAAGATATAATCCCTCGTCAGGAATAAGGGGGTCACTATTTTATGCTTATGGCCCCATTTAACAAGGGCAAGGTTTTCTTTAAGAAGAGAAAAATCCAGTTTCTTGACCACTACGGCAATATTGATATTGGAAATACCCGGATTATAATCGATCCCTGCCGCAGAGCCATAAACGAGCACCGCGAGACATTCTTCGTGCAAATGCCCCAAAAGTTTACCGGCAAATTCAGTAAGCAATGGCCGAAGGGACAATGGAAATTCGTCGATGTTTTTAAAAATGGGAAAACTCACTGGCGGCTACGCTTCTTGTTGTGCAAGGGGCGCTTCCCGTCTGCTGGTGCTTTCTTGAGGGCCGGCGATTTTTGATGGGCGTGATAGGCGATCCATACGGCCGAATGTTTCTTCAGCCAATCTTCAGCTGCGGCCTCAAAACCAATGTCGTAACCGGCGATCTCGCTCTCCAGCCATTTATGACGGTTGATTTCCTCGATCACCTTTTTGTTACGCAACAGTTTCTTTGCGTCCAAGTCCCTTAGATGGATTTTCATTTATTTTTATTTTAAACGCTGCCTCACTCTTTTGCAAGAATTTAAAAAAACCGTAAGCTTACTCCCCTTTCATACGGGAAGCGGGGGTCGTTTTTCTGATGCAGAAGATACGAGACTTTCAAAAAATCCCTGGCCTGCTCCGGTCGTCCAGCGCTACGGCAAATATCAGCGATATAAAAATATACATCCGGATTGTCCTTGTTAAACTCCAAACTTTTTTGAAAAAACAGGAAAGCCTCGTGCAGTCGGCCTTTTTCATAATAGCCCAGACCTGCATAATAATAAAAATCCACGCGGGGGAATAAATGCTGGTTCTTCAAACCAAAATCGGCCACCTGGACCATCCTGTCATATGCCCCCTCATGATACAAGCTTGACAATAGCAGGATATAGGCGCCGCCTTTGGCTTCATTGATCGTATCTTGCAGATCATAAGTAAAAGCCGAATTGACAAGGATCTGTTTATAAACAATGGCATTTCGCATCATAAGAAGGTCCAGCTGGGAATTGGAAGAAATGGCCTTAAGAAGATATCCTTCCGCCTGCGGCCACATCCCTTTCTTATAATAAAGGACACCCAGATTATAATTGGACCACAGGAGAAGCTGTCCATTGATGGTGGTCGAACTTTTAAAAAGATCAATGGCCTGGTTTTCTTGGGCCGAATAAAAATCAACATACCCCAACAACTCTCTGGCGATGATGTCGCTTGGAATATAACTTAATATAAGCTGAAAATAACGCCTGTACGGTGCCCAATCGACCTTCTCGGCCTTGCCTTCGGAGAAATTGATCATGTCCGCAAAGTTCGGTACGGCCTGATTCAGGCGCCTTACCTTGATGCGCATTTTAAACGTTTTCAGATCAACGCAACTTAAGGCAAAGACGAAAATGATGAAGTAAATCACCACTACCCTGCTGAACACCCATCGGAGCATAAATATGATGGACGCATTAGTTTTAAACATAACGCCTTTGTAATAACGCTAGTAAATACAAAAAAGTCCCGGCAAAAAGAACGATCAGGCTGAAATGAAAAAAGTAATGCATGGGAGTGGAATAACAAAGGAGCACCACTGAATCCCCTGCCGGGACCCAAAGACCTTTAAAACTAACATTAGCCCTTAGTAAGTGGGCTGGGTGGCCGTTGATAAAAGCATGCCAATCAACAGTGTAATTATCATTGATCACCAGAAATTGGCTGTAGGCCAGATGCATCTTTAGCTTCCAGGTATTGGCATCCGAGCCCAGAAGCGTTAATTTGCCTGAAGTCATGGGATCAATATCTGCTTGAGGGGCTGAATAAGGGGCCTTCCTCCATTCAAACGGACCGCTTTCAAATCTCGCAACATAGGCGATATTATCATTCGAGGCTGTCGATTTTCCTAAAATATTAAAGAACGCCGGGCCTTCCACATAAGGGAAAACATTATCATAAAGAATAAAACGGTGTTTTCTATAATTTTCCAATACCTGAGGATCAACATTATTGACCAAAAGATCGAACCAGCGCGTATCGTAATAGGTTGCCAGCTTTGAGACCTTACGGGACGGGTGCATTTTTGCAAAATAATCGCTGTCTTGTTGTATCTTATACATCCTGCTGCCCAAAAAACCATAAACTTGAAAGGATTGGACAAATACAGCCAGAAAAAGAAGGATAAAACCTACCCGCCTTGAATATTTGTTGCCACCGTAAAAATAGACCAGAAAATAAACCATGCTGACCAAAACAGCAGCCCAGGCTCCTGTGGAGATCCCCTGTTGCCTGCACAAAAATAAAATGAAGAGCACGTGGCAAAGGATGATATAGACCAGCCATGTCCCTTTCTTAGACGATTGGCTGATGACCGATAACAACGATTTAAAAGCACTGATGGCCAGAAGAACAGCCATCGGCAGCATGGCTAACCAGAAGAAATAGTAGATGTTGCGGATAAACTTGAAAAAGTACAGGTGTTCAAATAGAAAACGGTGCAGACCGGATGCGGAAGTGATGGATATAAGAAAAAGGACCAGGATATTAGACAATAAAAAGAGCATCGGTTTATTGACCTTCGCCATCGTCGCAACCAAAAGAAGGATAAAAAAAAGATTGGGCAGAAAAATATCCCCCATATCCAAAAGCTGATGGTTGCCGAAAAGGTGGTCGGAAAACCCATGGTTGATCAGGTCTCCGCTTTCCACGTTACTCAAAGCCACCGCCACTGCCGAAGAGACCGCGGCACCCGCATGGCGCTCGGTAAGGACAAATTCACCGCTTTGAGAGCCCTTATAAAAGAGCAGTCCGGGGATGCAGGAGACCAAAAGAAAAACAATACAAAAAGAAACAAAGATCTTATTCTTTCCCAAAAAAACAAAACTACGTTTCAAGAGATCCAACATAACCTTAGGATAAAACAGGATGGCTAGTGCGCAGAATACGGCAAAGATCGTCAGGAAGAAAAAAGGAATATAGGTGGTTAAGATGATCCCTAAACAAAAACACATCCCCAACAAATACCCCTTTTGAGGTGTGCGGCTAAAACATAAAAGAAAATAAAAAAACCAGATAATAGGGACAAAAATGATGATGATGTAATTGTAAAATATCTCGGAACCCCAGGAAGAGAACAAAAAAAGAATATAACCTGTAAAGGCAAAGAAACTGTCTTCAAAAAGAAGCCGCGCGATCAAATAAAACGCCCATCCTGCCAGGAAATAATACATCCCCAAAAAGCATAAATAAGCGTTTGCCGAGGAAAACCCCAGCCATTTAAGAAAAACGACAAGTAAAAGCAGCGGATTACAATCCCCCATCCTTCTTAAAAAGAAATCGTAAGGCGCGCCGTTAAACCAAAAGGGATTCCAAAGGGGAAAAACACCTTTGCTTAAATTTTCCGTATAAAACTTGATGTGGTCGGCATAGGAGACCGCATCCTGCATCAAAAGCACGTGCCCCGTAAAAAAATCACGAAAACAAAAGGCCCACAAAATAAAAGGTACGGTCAAATATAGGAACTCGATCCTGGATTTCATTTGATTTGCCTGACCTTAAACTGACGGCGAAGCTGATAAACCGCAATGCCGAAAGCCACGGCCACATTCAAAGAATTCTTGATGCCGTCCATTTCTATTTCGATGGCGGCATCGCAAAACTTCTGCAGGCCTTCGGTGATCCCATCGATTTCATTGCCGATAACCAAACAGACCGGAAAATCAGCCCTGAATTCATCGTGACTGACACTGCCGTGCATTTGCTCGAGAAGGACGATCTGGTATCCTTGGGCTTTGAGATCTTGAAGCAACTTCAAGACGTCTTCACGATATTCCCAGGGAACATGATCCTCTGCTCCCAAGGCTGTTTTGGAAATGCCGCCCTGGGGAGGATAACCGGTAATACCGCATAACCAGAGTTTTTCGACCCCGGCACCATCAGCGGTCCGGAAAATGGTTCCTACATTATGCAGGCTGCGAATATTATTGAGCACCACGCATAATGGAAGCTTACGGAAGTCTGCCTTTTTAACCTGCCGGCTGACAATTTCCTCATGGGTAATTTTACGCACTTAATCTTTCCCACTCCTGGGTAACGGCATCGATCAATGGTTTGATGATATTTTCTGAGAAATCAAATGAGATGCCCGCACCACGGAATAATTCCTTCACCGGCCGTGATCCGCCTAAAGACAATCCGCGTTTATAGTCTCTCAGGGCTTGTTGAGGGTCCCTGCGCACGTTTAGCCATAATTGTAAAGCGCCTAATTGGGCAATACCGTATTCGATATAATAAAATGGTACTTCAAAAATATGCAATTGCCTATGCCATAGGTAATTTTTTGTTTCCGCCAGATCGCTCCAATCGATGAACTTCCCGCCGAATTGCTCATAAAGTGAAACCCATGCCCGAGAACGTTCTTCAGATGTGTGCTTAGGATGTTCATAAAGCCAATGCTGAAAAGCATCGATATTGGCGACCCAGGCAAGTGTCTGGATAATGCCTTCCAGGTGTTCTCGATTAGATCTCTTTAAGTCTACCGGCCCGTAAAATTCATCCAGATAATCCCCCGCGATCAATTCCATGGACATGGAAGCCACTTCACAAAATTCCATGGGCGCATGGCGGTAATCAAGGATCGGATCATCGGCACAGGCCAGGGCATGGAAAGCATGGCCTGACTCATGCAGCAAGGTACGCACATCATCATCGATGCCCACGGCATTCATGAAAATAAAAGGCTTGCGCGCCTCACTCAAGGTATTTTGATACCCGCCGGGAGCTTTGCCTCGACGGCTAGCCAGGTCCAGCAAGCCCATCTCCTCCATCTCTTTGAATTGGAGCCCGAAGTCCCGGTCCAGCTTATTAAAAATAATGGCGGTTCTTTTGATGAGCTCCTGCGTATCTTTAAAAGGGGCCAAAGGTTTTGCCCCTGATGGGTCTACCGCAGTGTCCCAGGGGCGCAAAGATCTTAATTTCATCTGCTCTTTTCGTTTATTCATGATCCTGCCATTTAAAGGCACGATCAATTTTTCAACCGTCGAATGGTATTTCTTGCAATCATCGGGAGTATAATCAAAACGGTGATAGGCTTTAAACTGATAGTCCGTGAAGTTTCTGAAACCGGCATGGCGGGCAATGGTCTTACGCAGTTCAAATAAATCTTCGAAGATCTTTTCTATTTTTTCCTTCTCTTTTATCCTTCGCTCAGCTGTTGCCATCCAGGCCGCCTGTCTCAAAGACCGGTCCTGCTCAAAAAGATATTTGCTCATCTGAGGCAAAGTCTGCTCCTTACCGTTGAATTGCACGGTCATGGCTCCACACACAGTCTGATATTCTTGAGCGTACAGATCCACCTTGGTCTGCAAAGGCACATTCTTTTCTACGAAAAGCTCAATGTCTGTTTTAACGGCACGGTCATAAACCTCATAACGCTGTGCATCTAAGCTGAATGATCCGCGGCAATGAACGTATTTGCGGTTCAGGCGGTCGTTGATCGGCTTGATCGCAGGAAGGATAGTTTGAATGAATTTGGTGTAAGCCCCGGCATGCTGGGGATCATCGGTTTGGCAGGTCATGCGGATGTATAGGACCGAACCTGCCTGAGAGGTGGCAGCATCCACTTCGGAACGGTCCAAGAGCCATCGCTCCAGATCTTTCTTGGAGTTAATGGGCTGCTTTTCTAATTTCTCATATAATCCTACCACGGTGGTCAGATCGGTCAAATCAGCCTTCTCAGGCACGAATGTCCTTTTCTGGTAAACCGGCAGTTCAGATAGATCCATGATTTCCTTTCTTTAAATCGCTTGACAAATGCGTGCAATCAAGTATATTTAGAATTCAAATTTTGACCAACAAAAAAGAGGTATTGTCATGAGATCCTGTGTTATTTGCTCCAAGACATCGACATCCGGCAGAAAATATAAAAGACGCGGTATGGAGAAGAAAAAAGGCGGCGCCGGTTCCAAAATCGTCGGTAAGTCCTTTCGGGCAGTGCTTCCCAACCTGCAGCGCATCAAGATCTTGCTTAACGGCACTGTTCAGCGGGCCTTGGTTTGCGCCAGCTGCATCAAAGCCAATAAGATCGTCAAAGCCTAACAAAGACCACCTTCATCCCCTCTGAGAAACCAGGGGGGATTTTTTATTTTATGTCCTTTAACACCAATTGGACAACTGGGGCCTTGTTCCAGTCATCGATGCTTAAGGTATAGGCTAAATCGACCAAGCCACCCAATTTTACCACATCTTTAAAAGAACCCATCCCAAAACCTACGGCGCTTATTGTTTTGGTCCCGTCACTGACCCAAAATTTAATGGTATCCTTGCCCATAATAGACGGCGGGGTCTTGACAGTTAGCTTTCTTGAGCAAAAGAGCGGCATAGGATTGCCCTCCCCGTACGGCTCCATGGAGTTGATGAGCTCCATCAAATTCAGGTCAATGGCGCTTAAAGGGATCTCGCAATCAATATTCAAAGTCGGTATGAATTTTTCCATCGGCAAGGATTGATGGGCATAATCATTCATGGCCTGGCGAAAATTCTCAATATTATCATATTTGAGCCTGAGACCCGCCGCGCGTTTATGCCCGCCATATTTTTCCAAGACCGAGGCGCAATTGCTTAACGCTTCATGCAAATGAAATCCGTCCACCGAACGGGCTGAGCCTGTGCCTATCCCGTCTTCAACGGAGATGACCACCGTGGGCCGGTAATATTTATCCACGATACGGCTGGCCACGATACCCAGGACCCCTTTATGCCAGCCCTGCTTATAGACAACGATGATGTCCTGGTTCTTGAGTATTTCATCGGATTCGATCATCTTCAGCGCTTCTTCAACCACCTCGCTTTGCATCTTCTGCCGGGAAAGATTATGCTCTTCGAGACTACGAGCCAGGGCATAGGCATCAGCTGGGTTTTCGGATAAAAGAAGGTCCAGAGAAACCGCTGCCGAATCCATGCGTCCTGCGGCATTTAATCGCGGACCTAAAATAAAACCAATGTAATATGGTTTCATCTTTTTACCAGAGATCTTAGAGACTTCCAATAATGCCCTCAAACCCGGCTTATTGGTCTTTTCAATGCAAGCCAGCCCCTTCTTTACAAATATCCTGTTCTCACCGTGCAAAGGGACCACATCCGCCACTGTCCCAAGAGCGATCAAATCAAAATCTTCCAGGGGGATCTCTCCCAGCATGGCCTGCATCAATTTTGCGACCAGTCCCACGGCGGATAAATTCTTGAATGGATACAAACAGTCCTGCCGTTTGGGGTCGATCACCGCAAGGGCCGGCGGGATCTTATTGCCATCGGGCTCGTGATGGTCAATGACGATCACCTCCATGCCTGCGGCATTTATAGCTTCAATGGGAACAAAGGCATTGATGCCGCAATCAACAGTAATGATCAAATGAACGCCCTGGGCCTTGGCTACCTGGACAATTTCCTCATTTAACCCATAACCCTCTTCCATGCGATGCGGGATGTAATTGACAGCCTGTATGCCCAGATGGTTCAATAAACGGCGCAGTAAGGCACTGGACGTCACGCCATCCACATCGTAATCGCCGTATACCATGATCTTTTCAGACTGAAGTTGGGCCAATTTAATACGGCCAACTGCCCTGTCCATATCCGTCAGCAAAAAAGGATTATGCAAACAGGAGACCTCCGCTGATAAAAACGACTTGGCTTGGGGCACGGAGATGATCTCACGGTTAACGAGAAGCTGGGCAATGATGGGATGAATGCCGAGCTCATTGCTAAAACTTTTTTGTAACTGCGGATTGGGAGATTGGATGACCCATTGTTTAATCATTTCAATTCACATCTTCTGGGGAGCGGAAACTCCCAGCAGCTTTAAACCGTTCCCTAAAACGATCCGGGCTGTTTCGATCAGCGCCAAACGTTCGGTGGAAAGCTCCTTGTTCTCATCCAGCACACGATGGGAATCATAAAATTTATGGAAGGCCGCAGCCACTTCCTGCAGGTACCTCACCAGGCCGAAGGGTTCTAAGGTTTTGGCGCATCCGATAAGAACATCCGGATAAAGGCCGAGTTTGCGCATCAGGTCCATCTCTTCCGGCAGTTGCAGGTATTTAAAATCCTTGGTCTTGGGCAAACATTGGGCTTCTTCCTGCGCCTTCCGGATAATGCTGTGAATGCGTGCGTGCGCGTATTGAATATAATACACCGGGTTCTCGGAGCTCTGCTTTTTGGCTAGCTCCAGATCAAATTCCAGATGGGCGGAAGCCTGGCGCATTAAAAAGAAAAACCTCGCCGCATCACGGCCGACCTCATCCATGACCTCGCGCAGGCTGATGAACTCACCCCGCCGGGTGGACATGGACACCTCCTGGCCGTTACGGTATATGGTGGCCAATTGCACGATCAGGATATCCAGATCATCCTTGGAATGCCCTAAGGCCGCGGCCGCAGCCTTGATCCGGGGAATATAGCCATGATGGTCAGGCCCTAAAATATTGACAATGCGCCTGAAACCGCGTGCAAATTTGTCCTTATGATACACGATGTCCGGGGTCAGATACGTATATTGACCATCGCTCTTTCTGACCACGCGGTCTTTATCATCCCCCCAAAGGGTGGATTTAAACCACCACGCGCCCTCATGATCGTAAATGAACTCCTTGGAGCGCAGGTCAGCCAAAAGGTCCGCAATGGCCTGCGCATTGGCAATGACGGATTGATATGACCAGACATCAAAATTGACCCCGAAATCTTCAAGGTCCTTTTTGATCATACCCATCAAATAATCAACACCAAATTTCCTGAAGGCCGCATCCGGCTGTTGTCCCAAGTCAGCAGGCGTTTTAACGGCCTGTTGGTTTATAAAAAGTTTGGCCATCTCAAGGATATAACCTCCCTGATAACCATCTTCAGGAAAAAGCGCCTCCTGCCCCAGGATCTGCTGGGCCCGCACCTTGACAGATCGACCAAGAATATTGATCTGGTTGCCCTCGTCATTCACATAATATTCCCTTTTGACATTGAAACCCACCGCATGAAGGATATTGGCCAGGGTATCCCCAACGGCGGCCTGCCTGCCATGGGCAACGGTCAAGGGGCCGGTGGGATTGGCACTGACAAATTCCAGGCAGAATTTCGTGTTCTGTCCAAAAGCAGAACATCCGTAATTGTCTTTTTGTTCAAGGACATCACCTAAAACATGATAAAAACCTTCAGGTGAAAAATAAAAATTGATGAATCCAGGCGTTTTAATTTCAATTTTAGCTATCTGCCTGCAAAGGGGGCTTTTATCCAAGACCTCCTGCAGATGTGGCAGGATCTGCTGGGCGATGATCAGCGGGCTTTTTTTAAGCTGGCGGCTTAATTGGAGAGCGACATTACAGGAAAACTCGCCATGCTGTTTGTCCGCGGGGATATCGACAAGGATGTCAACGGGAACAGCATAGCCATCCAGCGATTTCAAGGATTCTTCGATGATGTTCTTTAATACACGGCGCGTATCGGAAAACATAGGTCAGAAAGAAAAAGAAAAAAGGTGACAGGTACAATTTTCAAATAAAAAACCTTAAAAAAATTGTACCTGTCACCTTTTTTCTTTTTAGATAAAAATCATTTTTTCTTACGGCGGCTGTACTCAACTTTAGGGGCATCCTGCCAAAGATGCTCAAGAGCGTAAAATTCACGGGCCTGAGGTTCGAAAACATGAACAACCACATCCCCCATATCCATCAGGATCCAAGCGCCGTTCTCTTGTGAATATTGCGCAGCCCCCAGAGACTTCGAATTGCTGCTGAAATTGACCTCGACACCTTCCTTATTCAGCCCTTCTTCGACTGCCCCGGCAATAGCATTAGCTTGACGATCCGAGGTTCCGGTGGCGATAACAAAATAATCGCAAAAATTAACAAGCCCGCGCATGTCTAAAATGACGATGTCCTGGGCCTTGGTATCATTGGCGAATTTAGCTACTTTTTGGGCTAATGCTTTGGACTTTAAAACCTTGTTACGGATAAAATTCTCGCCTCTTGCCTTACTTCTTTTTAAGTTTCGCAGCCTGATCTTTGCTCAATACGCGCCAGCATTCATGCGTTCCCTTAAGAGATTTGGTCACCGCAAAAAAACGTCCGCTCTTTTCCTTCACTGAATAAGTGTCAGAATCAAATTTTGACTTGGTCTTCACATCATAAAACGATAATTTCTCCATCCGGGCCTCCTTACAACGTTATGGTTGAATTTAAGT